>Ga0194132_10005082_pt1 | contig 21768 bp, 20 predicted proteins | sample TA2KigOf80mmetaG_FD_148612 | JGI IMG/M metagenome (GOLD analysis project Ga0194132, IMG submission 148612) | Freshwater microbial communities from Lake Tanganyika, Tanzania - TA2015054 Kigoma Offshore 80m | ecosystem: Environmental > Aquatic > Freshwater > Lake | place: Tanzania: Lake... | reverse complement strand
CCCGCGAGGCGCCGTGCCCTGCACCCGGAGCCGACCGGAGCCGCGATCGGCCGTGACTGGCCGGTGGGCCCCGCGATCGGCCGCGACTCGCCGGTCGGCGCCGCGGGATTCGGCGTCGGGCGGAGCACTCTTGACATCGTCTCTACTTGGACTACGTCTAAATCCCGTGACGGGACGGACGATGGTCGAGCTGCTCGAGGAGCAGGGGATCCAGCCCTCGGCGCAGCGCGTGGCGGTCGCGGAGCACGCGCTGCGTGCGACCGACCACCCCTCGGCCGACATGGTGTGGACCAGGGTTCGCGAGGGGTTCCCGTTCGTCTCGCGGGCGACGGTCTACAACACGCTGAACCTCTTCGTTGCGAGAGGCCTGCTGCGTGTGCTCGTCATCGCCGAGGGCAGAGTGGTGTTCGACCCCAACGTCGAGCCGCACCACCACTTCGTCGACGAGGAGACCGGCGCGATCCACGACGTTCCGTGGGGCGCGGTGTCGATCCGCCGGATCGACCCGCCGCGCCAGTTCGAGCTGCGCGAGTATCAGGTGATCATGCGAGGCATCCGCCGCAGCCGCGCGGCGAAGAGGCCTCGCGGCAGCCTGCGGGGACCGCGCGCCTGACAGCCTCCGCCGCCCCCGGCACGCCCGTACCCGTCCAGCCCCAAGCGCTCGATCTCGAGCCCAGCGAAATCAGATCAGGAGAGCACGACACATGTTGACCGTTGGCGATCGTCTTCCGGAGTTCCGCGTTCAGGCGGTGGTGAGCAACGAGAAGGGCAAGGAGTTCAAGGCCGTCTCCAGCAAGGACCACCCCGGCAAGTGGCTGGTGATGTTCTTCTGGCCCAAGGACTTCACGTTCGTCTGTCCGACCGAGATCGCCGAGTTCGGCAGGAAGACGAAGGACTTCGCCGATCGCGACGCGGTCGTCCTCGGTGGCAGCACGGACAACGAGTTCTCGCACCTCGCGTGGCGCAAGGAGCACCCGGATCTGAAGGACCTGCCGTTTCCCATGATCCACCTCACGCCGGCGCTCGCCGAGCAGCTCGGTGTGATCCACCGCGACGCCGGCGTCGCGCTGCGGGCGACCTTCATCGTGGACCCGGACGGCGTGATCCGCTTCGTCTCGGTGAACGACCTCTCGGTCGGCCGCAACGTGAACGAGGTGCTGCGCACGCTCGACGCGCTGCAGACCGACGAGCTGTGCCCGTGCAACTGGGAGAAGGGCCAGCCGACGTTGTAACGAGGGGCCACGGCGCCCCTCGCCCCACGCGGCGAAGCCGCGTGGGGCCCCACTCCCCGCGGTCGCTGACGCTCCGCGCTCGCCTGCGGCTCGCGTGCACGATGCGGCGCCCGTGGGTGGCCTGGTACGGTTCGACGGGACCGAGTCCCGGGAGTCGCCGCGCTCGATGCCCCTGGGCGCTCGGGTGGCCTTCGATGAGGATGGACGAAGATGCAGACGCTCGAAGAACTGCGGGAGTCGCTCCCGGACGCGGCGCGTGATCTGAAGATCGGGCTCCAGACGGTGCTCGGGGCGGAATCGCTGACTCCCGCCCAGCGCTGGGGCGTGGCGCTGGCGAGCGCCTGCGCGGCACGGAATCCCGCGCTGCGCGACGCGATGCTCGCCGAGGCGCGCGCCAGCGGCACCGACGAAGCGGTGATCGACGACGCGCGTGCGGCGGCCGCGTTGATGGGCATGAACAACGTCTTCTACCGCGCGAAGCACATGCTCGGCGAAGCCTATGCGTCGAAGCCGGCGCGGCTCCGCATGCAGCGCATCGCGAAGCCCGCCGGCTCGAAGGTGGACTTCGAGCTGATGAGCCTCGCGGTGAGTGCGATCAACGGCTGCGAGGTGTGCGTCGAGGCGCACGAGAAGACGGTGCGCGAGGGCGGCCTCGGCGAGGACGCGGTGATCGACGCGCTGCGCATCGCGGCCGTCGTGCACGGTGTCGCCTGCGCGCTCGAGCTGGGCTGACTCCGCACCGGCTTCGCCGACCACGAAGGGTGGGGCCGGCACGAAGTCCCATCTGACGCCCGCACCGGTTTCGCCGACCACGAAGCGATCAAGACGCTCCCGCGGTCTCCATCGGACGGCGCCGAAGGCGGTGCCGGCGCTGCCCGGCGCGCCGCGACGTCGGGCGGCCCGCGTGCGCGGTCGGGCTCCGGTGGCCGGGGCACGCCTCGGCGGCGCTAGTGCACGATCTTCTTCTCGCGCAGCGCGCGCAGGTCGTCGTCCGAAAGGCCGAGCTCCGTCCGCAGGACCTTCGCGGTGTGCTCGCCGAGCGTCGGCCAGCGGCGCGGCGGGCGCTCCGGCGTGCCCGACATCTTGATCGGGTTGCCGACGACCAGCATCGGCTCGTCGGAGTCCGGGCGCGGGATGCGCAGCAGCATGTCGTGGCTCGCGACGTGCGGGTCGGCGACCAGGTCCTCGGTCGTGAAGCACGGCCCCGCCGCGATGCCCTGCTCGGCGAGCGCGGTGGTCGCCTCGAGCTTGGTCTTGTCCGCGGCCCAGGCTTCCACGCCGGGACGCACGACGGTGTCCATCAGCTCGCGCCAGCCCTCGCGCGAGGCGAAGCGCGGGTCCTCGAGCCACTCCGCGTGGCCCACCGAGCGCGCGAACTGCTGCAGCTGGTGGTCGCGCACCGCCTGCACGACGAAGTAGCCGTCCTTCGCCTTGAAGCCGTCGAAGATGCCCGGGGTGCGGCGCTTGCCGCGCACGCCCATCGACCAGAAGTGCGGCACGATGTCGGCCATGGCGACCATCGCATCGAACATCGCGACGTCGACGTGCTGGCCCTTCCCCGTGCGGTCGCGCTGGCGGAGGGCTGCCAGGAGACCGATCGCCGCGAACAGCGACGAGCCGATGTCGCCGAGGGCGCCGGCGGGACTGACGGATGGTGGCACGCCCTCTTCGCGGCGGTACTCGTAGAAGCCGCCCATCGCCTCGGCGATCGGTGCGTACGCGGGCCACGAGCCGTACGGCGACGGCAGCAGGTTGCCGAAGCCCGATACGGATACATAGACCAGCCCGGGGTGCAGCGGGGCCAGGTCCTTGTAGCCGAGGCCCATGCGGTCCATCGTTCCGGGCTTGAAGTTCTCGCCGACGACGTCGAAGCGCGGCACGAGCCTGCGGATCAGCTCGCGGCCCTCGGGCGCCTTCATGTCGATCGCGATGCTCTGCTTGTCGAGGTTGTTGCGCAGGTAGGTGGCACCGACGCTGCGGCCGTCGATGTCCTTGACGGCGGGCAGCGCGCCGCGGCCGGAGTCGCCGGTCACCGGGTGCTCGACCTTGACGACCTCGGCGCCCATGCGCGCGAGCAGCTGGGTCGCGAACGGCAGCGCCTGCATCTGCTCGATCGCGAGGATGCGGACGCCGGTGAGCGGGCCTTCGACGGTCTCGGTCATGCGGACCGTCCTAGCCTTCGCCGGGCGCTGGGAGCAACGCCGGCGGATCGTCGCGCTCGTCGCCGTTCGGGGTGGATGGTCGGCCGGGTGAACGCGGACGTCAGTCGCGTGCCGAGGACGTCACGTCGTCGGCCTGCGTCGCGAGGCCGCTCGCGAGCCAGCGGGCCTTCGCACGGTCGCCGCGCAGCTCGGCGTCGAAGTGCGCGAGCGCCGCCGCCCGCGTGAGCTGGACCTGGCGCGCCGACGTCATCGCCGCCGGAAGCTCCTCCATGCACGACTCGGGGCAGGTCGACGCGTCGAACGCCGACGGTCCCACGCCCTCCTGCAGCAGCGTGGACAGCGGTCCGATGCCCGCCGCGGCGGTGCTGCCGCCGGCGCCGATCACCGGACAGCCGACGGTCGCGTCGGCGTTGCGACCGCTGCTCCCGTCGATGCCGATGAAGCCGACGTGGTTGCCGCCGTGCAGCGTGACGAGCCGGACCGGTGCTTGGGCCGACGCGAACGCCTGGCCCGGGCCGCCCTCGAGCGGCACCAGCATGTCGGCGTAGCCGGCGAGGATGAGGGTCGGCACCGAGCGCGCGTAGAGGCCTGCACCGAAGAAGCACGACGCCGGCGCGAGCGCCATCGCGGCCGACACGTTCTCGATGTGCCACGTCGGCTGGTACGCGCCGATCAGCACGGTGCCGCCGCCGAGCGAGAGTCCCGCGATGCCGCGCCGCGTGTCGTCGATCGCCGCCGCGAGCTCGTCGCCGGCGGCGCCGGCCCCGACCCGTCGCATCACGAAGTCGAGATCGCCGGGCTGGTTCGTCATGTCGGCGATCGTGGGTCCGCCCGGAGCGCCGCCGTTCGACAGCGGAAACGTCGGGCCGACGACGACGTAGCCGTGGCTCGCCAGGTGCCGGCCGACGAACTCGCCCTCGAAGTTCGCGCTCGAGAAGCCGTGCGCCCAGGCGACGATCGGGAACGGCCCATCGCCGGAAGGCGTGGCTCCATTGCCGGCGGACGTCGCGGGGTACCAGACGCGTGTCGGCAGCGTGCGGTCGGGCGCACCGGCGTAGCTCCCGATCGCCTGCGTCGGGCGCGACGCGTCGACCAGCACGAGCTGCGTCTCGCCGACCGGGTACGGGCCGGGCGCCGAGAGCGTCTCGACGTCGAGTGCGAGGCTCGAGCCCGAGCCGCCCGAGTCGCTGCAGCCGGCGACCAGCGCGAGACCGAGTAGGAGGGCAGGCGAGAGGGAAATGAGACGGCGCATCGGACGTGCATAGGCCAATGCGTCGCGGCCCGAAAGCCGCTTTGCGTCCGCCGGCGGCCGCATCCGTGCCGCGCCGCGCGCGGCGGGCCTGCGCGTCAGGCCTTGGTCGCGCGGCCCGGGCTGCGCAGCCGCAGCAGCGCGATCTCCGGCGGGATGCCGACGCGCATCGGGTAGCCGTAGAAGCCCACGCAGCGCGTGACGAACAGCCGCATGTCGCGGCGGGCGAACAGCCCCTGGTCGGGGACGCCGACCAGGCCGACGACGGTGAGCGCGCGGTCCATTCCGAGCTGCACGCCGACGTGGCCACCGTGCGTGTGACCCGACAGGACCAGATCCGCCGCGCCGTCGGGGATCTCGAAGAAGTTGCGCGGGTCGTGGTTCAGCAGGATGCGCGGCGCTCCGTCGCGCGCCGGCAGGGCGGCGAACAGTCGGGCGTAGATCTCCTCGTGACGCTCGCGCGCGAAGACGAAATCGGTGCCGACGATCTCGAGCGGCTGGCCCGCGATGTCCAGCGTACGCATCCGGTCGCGCAGCAAGACGACGCCCGCGTCGTCGAGACGGTGCGCGAAGCGTGCCATGTCGTCGTAATCGTGGTTGCCGGGACACGCCCACTGCCCGTGCGGGGCGCGGATCCTGGCGAGCGCCTCGTAGAGCGGCGCGTCGAAGTCGCCCTCGCGGTGCGTGAGGAAGTCGCCGGTGTGCAGCACGACGTCCGGGCGCGCGCCGTTCACCAGCTCCGCCATGCGATGCAGGCGCGCGCGCGTCATGCCGCCGCCGACGTGGATGTCGGACAGGTGCGCCACGCGGAGCCCGTCGAGCTCGCGCGGCCAGCCCGGGACCGCCACGTCGCGCTCCTCGATGCGCAGGTCGTAGGACAGCGGCACGCCGGAGAGCGAGACGAAGAACGGCACCGCCGCGCCGGCGAGGCCCGCGTGCTGCAGGAAGAGGCGCCGCTCGGGAGAGGCGAGGGTGGGAGGCGGTGCGCCCGCCAGCCGGTCCGCACCGGCGGGCGTCGCGATGCGCGTCCAGGCGGCGAGGGCGAGGCGACGCCCGGCCCGCACGATCCCGGCCGCGGCGTAGCCCAGGAACAGCAGGGCGTGCGCGCTGAACCAGACCGGTCCGATCCAGCTCACGCCCGGGCCGTGCAGCAAGGGCAGCCCCTCGGACGCGCGTCCGGTCGCGAGCTGGGCGGCGAGCACGAAGTCGAGGACCACGCCGGCGATGGTCACGCCGGCGAGCGCGCGCGGCCAGCGCGCGAGCGCGGACTCGAGCGCGTCGAAGAGGCGGAGCCGCGCGTAGGAGAACGGGGCGATGGCGAACGGGACCAGGAGCGCGAGGAAGAGAGCGCGGCGCGCGACGGTGATGCCGAGGAGTACGGCGAGGGCGAGCAGCCCGAGGTTCAGCCCGACGAGCCAGCGCCGGAGCCAGCGACGCGCACGCGGGAAGGGTGTTGCGTGGGACATCGCCTGCCATCCTACAGGAGCTTCGGGGAGCGTCGAATCCGTCGTCGCCCGGCCGCACGGACCGGGTTGCACCACTCGCGCCTTGAAGAAATCCCCCCCTGTGCGAGATTCGATCGGCCACTTTTCGAAGGAGATTCGCTCGATGCCCGACGCCCCGATCCTCCGCCGCGCTGCTCTCGTCGCGGCGTTCGCCCCGCTGCTCTGGACCCCGGCGCCCGCCGCCGCCGCCCCGGCGCAGATTGCGCCCGCGAAGCGCGAGGTGGTGAAGTCCGGCGGCTACGTCCTCGAGCTCCCGCTCGGCCTCCAGGCCGACGCCGCGTACGTGCCCGAGAGCAATCCCCTCTCAACGGAGAAGATCGAGCTCGGCAAGTTCCTCTACTTCGACCCGCAGCTGTCGAAGGACGGCAGCCTGTCGTGCGCGAGCTGCCACATCCCCTACCACGGCTTCGCCGATCCGGCGCCGACGTCGCAGGGCGTCGGCTTCAAGCTGGGCGGCCGCAACAGCCCGACGGTGATCAACCGCCTGTTCTCGTCGGACCAGTTCTGGGACGGCCGCGCGAAGGATCTCGAGGAGCAGGCGCACGGCCCGCTGATCAACCCCGTCGAGATGGCGATGAAGTCGCACGACGACGTGGTCGCAGAGGTGACGAAGATCGACGCCTACCGGCCGCTCTTCAAGGCGGCCTTCGGCAGCGACGAGATCACCATGCCGAAGATCGCGCAGGCGATCGCGAGCTACGAGCGCACCGTGGTCTCGGGCAACAGCCCGTTCGACCGCTACCAGGCGGGCGACAAGGACGTGCTCAGCGCGAGCCAGGTGCGCGGCTGGGCCCTGTTCCAGAACAAGGCGAACTGCCAGACCTGCCACGTTTCGTTCAACTTCACCGACGAGGGCTACCACAACCTCGGCGTCGGCTGGGACGCGCAGAAGAAGGAGCTGACGGACCTCGGCCGCTTCGACGTCACCAAGAACCCGGCCGACAAGGGCGCCTTCAAGACGCCGACCCTGCGCAACGTCGTCGAGACCGCGCCGTACATGCACGACGGCTCGGAGGCGACGCTGCGCGAGGTGATCGAGCTCTACGACCGCGGCGGCAACGCGAACCCGAACCTGTCGCCGAAGATGAAGCCGCTCAACCTGACGCCCGCCGAGAAGGACGACCTGCTCGCGTTCCTGCTCGCGCTGACCGGTGAGGTGAACAACCTCGAGCCGCCTGCGAAGCTGCCGGGGCGCTGACCCGCCGTCGGCCTGCTCGGGGTGATCGCCGGCCTTCTCCTCCTGGCCCGGCGGATCGATGCCGAGAAGTCGCTTGCGCTCCCGGACCCGGATGGGACAACACCGATCATGCGCTTCTCGTATGCCGAGTCGATGTGCGATCCGACCCACTACGTCCCGCTCGCGAAGGCGGCGGAGGCGTGCGGCTTCCACTCCTTCGTGATCCCGGACAGCATCTGCTACCCGGAGGTCTCCGACAGCAAGTACCCGTACACGCCCGATGGCGACCGGCACTTCCTCGAGGACAAGCCGTTCATCGAGCCGTTCACGCTGATCCCGGCACTCGCCGCGGTCACCGAGCGCCTGCGCTTCACGACCTTCGTCGTCAAGCTGCCGATCCGCCACCCGGTGCTGGTCGCGAAGTCCGTCACGTCGGTCGCGGTGCTGTCGAACGACCGCTTCGGCTTCGGCATCGGCACGAGCCCGTGGCCCGAGGACTTCCAGGTCACTGGCACCGACTGGAAGACGCGCGGCAAGCGCATGGACGAGATGATCGAGATCCTCCGTGGGCTGTCGAAGGGCGGCTTCTTCGAGTTCCACGGCAGGCACTACGACGTGCCGAGCATCAAGATGTGCCCGACGCCGTCGAAGCCGGTGCCGATCCTGATCGGCGGCCACGCGGAGGCCGCGCTGAAGCGCGCCGCGCGCCTCGGCGACGGCTGGATGCACGCCGGCAGCGACGACCTGGGTGCGATGCTGAAGCGCCTCAACGAGCTGCGCCGCGAGTACGGTCGCGAGCGAGAGCCGTTCGAGGTGCACGTGATCTCGATGGACGCCTTCACGATCGACGGCATCCGGCAGCTCGAGGACCTCGGCGTCACCGACGTGATCGTCGGCTTCCGCAACCCCTACGTCGAGCCGGTCGACTCCCAGACGTTGCAGCAGAAGCTCGACATGATGCGCTGGTATGCGGACAACCTGATCGCGAAGACCTGAGGGCGCGCGAGGTGACTGGTACCGTCGACGCGCGCGGAGCTGGCGTCTTGTCGGCGGCGTCGAGTGGCTCTACGAGAGGCGTATGATGGACGTCGCCACGCTCGAGAAGCACCTCGCCGGATTCTTCCCCGGGCTCCTCGGTATCCGCTTTCACGAGGCCGCGCCGGACCGCGTTCGCGCCGCGCTCGCGGTGCGCGACGACCTCCGCACGACGCCCGGAATCCTGCACGGTGGTGCCATCATGGCGTTCGCCGACACGCTCGGCGCGGTCGGCACGGTGTTCAACCTGAAGCCCGGCGAGAGCACGACGACCATCGAGTCGAAGACCAACTTCCTGTCGGCGGGGAAGGGCGGCACCACGGTCGAGGGCGAAAGCACGCTCCTGCACCGCGGACGGCGCACGATGGTCTGGCAGACGCGCGTCACGAACCCCGACGGCCGGCTGGTCGCGGTCGTTACGCAGACGCAGGCGGTGCTCGAGGCGGCGCCGAAGCAGGGAGATCCGATCGCCGCACTGGGTGCGATGTTCGCGCAGAAGCCGCTCGACGAGCAGCAGCGCCTGCTCGCGACGCTCGAGCGCGCCGGTGCCGCGACCTACCGCGCGCTCGCCGAGAAGGTCGACGATCCGGCAGTACGCGCCGAGCTCGAGCAGGCGGCGCTGCGCGAGGAGGAGAACGCGCGCGTGCTGGAGCGTCTCCTCGCGCACTGACGCGCCCCACCGCGAGCGCGACGGCGCTCGCGCCTCGCTCGGGCGCACGCTTCAGGCGGCCGGCGGCGGCAGGATCGTCAGCGCGTGCCGCGCGGCCATCGCCGTGACCTCGGCCGGACCCGGCACGTCGGCGCCGCGCGCGTCGACCGCGGCGAAGAAGCGCTCCGCCTCGATGGCCGGCGCCGCGACGACCAGCGCGCGCGCCGGCACGCTGCCCGCGTTCTCGAATGCGTGAACGCCACCCGCGGGCAGGAAGACGAACTCGCCGCGGCGCGCGACGCGGTCTCCGGTCCGGTCGGTGAAGCGGATCTCGCCGTCGAGCAGGTAGAAGCTCTCCGAGTCGACGCCGTGGACGTGTGGCGGCGCGCCGCAGCCGGGCGGGATCTCGATCTCGAAGGACACGTACGCCCCGCCGGTGTCGCGCGAGGACGCCTTGTACACGTGCCGCATGCCGAGCACGGCGTGCACCGGCCCTTCCTCCACCCCGCGAAACAGCGCATCGGTCTTCGACATGGCGAGCCCTCCTTCGCGCCCGGCGATACGCCGGCGCCGCGCCCGCGGGAAGCCCGATCGGCTGGATTCATCGTTCGGGATCGTGAACAATCTGCGGCCGTGGCGCACTGGAACGAGCTCGCGGTGTTCGCGCACGTGGTGCGCACGGGAGGCTTCTCGGCCGCCGCCGACGAGCTCGGGTTGGCGAAGGCGACGGTGAGCGAGCACGTGCGCCGCCTCGAGCAGAAGCTCGGCGTGCGGCTGCTGCAGCGGAGCACGCGCAGCCTCGCCCTCACCGAAGCGGGGGCCGCATGCTTCCGGCACTGCGAGCGTCTGGTCGACGAGGGCGAGGCGGCGACCCGCGCCGCGGTCGCGCTGCACACGAAGCCGGCCGGGCTGCTGCGCGTGACGGCGCCGGCGACCTTCGGCGCGCTGCACGTGGCCCCCGCGGTCGCGGCGCTGCTCGCGAAGAACCCGGGTCTCGACGTCGAGCTGTCGCTCGAGACGGCGGTGGTCGACCTCGTGCGCGGCAAGTTCGACCTCGCGATCCGTATCGGTCCGCTCGCGCCGTCCCGCCTCGTCGCGCGCCGCATCGCGACGGTCGAGCAGATCGTCGTGGCGTCGCCGGCCTATCTCGAAAGGCGCGGCGTCCCGGGCACGCCCGACGACCTCGCAGGCCACGATGCGCTCCAGTTCACACCGCTCGGCTGGGGTGACGAGTGGCGCCTCGCCGGCCCGGGCGCGCGCGGTGAGCGCCGCGTCGCGGTGCGGACGCGCTTCGCCTCCGACTCCGGCGAGGCGCTGGTCGCCGCCGCGTGCGCCGGTGCGGGGCTCGGCCTGCTGCCGAACTGGATGGTCTACCGCGAGGTGCGCGCGGGCGCGCTGGTGCGCGTCCTGCCGGGCTACGCGCGCGGTGACGTTCCCGTGCACGCGGTCCACGCCAGTGCCGGGCGCGCGCCCGCGAAGGTCAGGCTGTGCGTCGACGCGCTCGCGCGTCACGTCGGGCGGCGCCCGTACTGGGAGATCTGACCTCCGTACCGGCTTCGCCGTCCGCGAAGCACGAATCTCGCGCGACGTCGGATCCGGGGCGCAGTGGTGGGCGGATGCGAAGCGCTGGCGCCCCGGGCCCGCGGCGGGTATCCGCCACGGGACGGGTGGCGCGCACCGCTGCGGCAGAGCGGGCGGCCGGTACCGCCGAGGACGAGCCATGAAGATCGCGACCTTCACGCACGGCGGACGGCGGCGCATCGGCGTCGTCGAGGGGGCGGAGATCCTCGACGCCAGCGCTTCGGGGAAAGTTCCCTCCGACATGATCGCGCTCCTCGCCGGCGGCGCCGCAGGCATGGACGCGCTGCCGCGCGCGACCGCCGCCGCGCCTGCCGCTCGCCGACGTCCACCTCGACGCGCCCGTGCCGACCCCGCCGAAGTTCCTCGCGATCGGCCTCAACGACGCGGGCCACGTCGCCGAGACCGGGCGCGCCGCGCCGCAGTTCCCGGTGTTCTTCAACAAGCAGACCAGCTGCGTGACCGGTCCGTGGGATGCGATCCACCGCCCGCGGGTCTCCAGCGCGCTCGACTACGAGGGCGAGCTGGCCTTCGTGATCGGCCGGCGCTGCCGCCACGTGCCGAAGGCGCGCGCACACGAGGTGATCGCCGGCTACCTGATCTGCCACGACGTGAGCGTCCGCGACTGGCAGTTCAAGGCGCCGACGATGACGCTCGGCAAGTCGTTCGACACGCACGGCCCGATCGGTCCCTGGATCACGACGCCGGACGAGGTCGGCGACCCGCACGACCTCGAGCTCTCGACGTACGTCAACGGCGAGCGCCGGCAGCACGCGCGCACGAGCCAGCTGATCCACGACTGCTACGACCAGGTGGCACTGCTATCGACCGTCTGCACGCTCGAGCCCGGCGACGTGATCAGCACCGGCACGCCGGAGGGCGTGGCCAGCGCGATGAAGCCGCCGAAGTGGCTGGTGCCGGGCGATGTGGTGCGCATCGAGATCGCGAAGCTCGGCCACCTCGAGAACGTAGTCGTGCAAGAGCCCGACGACTCGACGGTCTACTGACCCCGATCGTCCCGGAGCCGATCGATGTGCGGCATCGCCGGATGGATCGCGTCTGATCCGCAGCGTCCCGTCGAGCGGGCGACGATCGCCCGCATGCTCGCGACGCTCGTCCACCGCGGCCCTGACGGTGAAGGCATCTTCACCGCCCCGGGGGTCGGCATGGGCACGCGTCGTCTCGCGATCGTCGACGTCGCGCACGGCGACCAGCCGCTCGCGAACGAGGACGGCAGCATCGTCGTCGTGTGCAACGGCGAGATCTACGACGCCCCCGAGACGCGTGACCGGCTCGCCGCTGCGGGACACGTCTTCCGCACGCGCTCCGACGTCGAGGTGATCCCGCACCTCTACGAGGAGCACGGGCTCGGCTTCGTCGCGCACCTGCGCGGCATGTTCGCGCTCGCGCTGTGGGATGCGCGCCGCCGCCGGCTCGTGCTGGCGCGCGACCGCTTCGCGATGAAGCCGCTCTGCTGGCAGGAGGACGCGCGCGGTCTGTACTTCGCGTCCGAGGCGAAAGCGGTCCTCGCCGCGACCGGCGACGCCGCACGCGTCGACCCGTCGGCGCTGCGCGACGCGCTCGAGATGAGCTTCGTTCTGACGCCGCGACGATGTTCGCTGGCATCCGGCGGCTGCCGCCGGCACACCTGCTCGTTCACGAGGGCGGCCGGACGCGGCTCGAGCGCTTCTGGGAGGTGCCGTTCCGCCCGCGCGGCGAGCCCGCGCCGCGGCGCAGCGACGACGACTGGATCGCCGCGTTCCGCGACCAGCTCCGCGAATCGGTGCGCATCCACATGCGCGGCGACGTCGAGACCGGCGTGCTGCTGAGCGGCGGCATCGACTCGAGCGCGGTCGCAAGCCTGATGTGCGAGCTCGCCGGGCGGCCGGTGCGCTCGTACTCGGCGGGCTTCGACGCCGGCGCCATCGACGAGCCCGGACGCCGGCGCATGCTGTACGACTTTCCCGGCGCCACGCTCGACCCGCGCACGGTGGTGACGAGCGCGGCGCACCTCGCCGCGATGCCGTGGGCGCTGTGGTGCGCCGAGGATCCCGGCAGCGCCGGCAGCGGGCCGTGGCGCATGCGGCTCGCCGCACTCGCGGCCCGCGACGTCAAGGTCGTGTTCACCGGCGAGGGCTCCGACGAGTCGCTCGGCGGCTACCCCTGGTACCACGGGCAGAAGGCGCTGGGCCCGATCGCTCACCTGCCGCTCGCCCTGCGCCGCGCGCTGCTGCTCGGTCCCCTGCTGCCGAGGCTCCGTCCGGGGCTCGCGCGCTTGCTCACGGCGCCGCCGCGCGTCGGCCTCGCGCGCTTTCGCGTCATGATGGGGACGCGCACGCTCGAGGACCTTCGGCCGCTCCTCAACCCCGATCTCGCCGCCGATCTGGAGCGCTCGACGCGATCACGCGACGAGATCGATCTGCCCGACGCGTTCGCTACCTGGCACCCGTTCGACCAGCTGCAGTACGTCGACATGCACGTACGGCTCGCGGACCTCATCAACGCAACGCTCGATCGCGACTCCATGGCGTTCTCGGTCGAGGCCCGGCTGCCGTTCCTCGACCACCGCCTGGTCGAGCTGTGCTGCGCCATGCCGCGCCGGCTGCGCATGCGGCGATTCACCGAGAAGCACGTGCTGCGCGAGGCCGTGCGCGGCCTCGTACCGGACGAGATCCGCTCGCGGAGCAAGCTCGGTACGATGAGCCCGATCGGTGCGTGGCTGCGGGCGGAGGCGTTGCCGGAGTCGTTCCGCGAGACGCTGTCCCCGGAGCGTCTCGCATCGAGCGGCTGGTTCGCGCCGGACGCGGTGCAGCGGCTGCTCGCCGAGCACCGCGCGGGTCGCGGCACCGCCGTGCGCGCGCGCGTGCTGCTCACCGTCGCCGCGCTGCAGACCTGGCACGACCTGTTCGTCACGCGTCGGACCGCTCCCGAGCGGCCGTCGTTCAGCTGAGCCGACGCGGACCCGCGTGCACGAGACCGCGATCGCGGGTAGCGGATCCCCCGGCCTTGCCGGAGGATCCTTCAGAGCCGGTCGCGCTGCAGGAGCGAGCGCAGCAGATCGCGTCCGCAGACGTACGCGACCCACGAGAGCACGGCGTCTCCCACGCTGACGCGGTAGAGGACCGTGCGGATCTCGACGAGCTTCACCTCGCGCAGGTCGTGGAGCACGTCCCAGGCGATGCTGCCGCAGTAGAAGAGCCCGAGGGCGAGCACGCCGGCCACCGCGACGTGACCGAACCGGACCGCCTGCTCTGAAGTGATCCGCGGCTCGTAGTAGCTGCCGTCCCACGCGCGTACGGTCTGATGCAGGTTGCTCACCGACGAAACCTCCCTTTGACATGGGTATCCGGCGGGGCCGGTTGGCGCAATCCGGAGAGCCCGGCGACACCGAACCTTCTCGCACGTCATGGGGAGCGGCTGCACGCCCGCATGCGATGCGCCATGTCGCACGCGACAGCGCGGAAGGCGCCGGGATCGGGAAGCGTCTTGCCGGTCCGGTGGCCGCGGGCCCATGGTGGCGAGCAGCCAGGAGGACGCCCGCCGTGCGAGGCCCATGCCCGATCGGTGCCGGAACGTACCCGCTGCCGTTGCGCGACGCGCGCCCCGCGCGCGCCCTTCTCCCGGAGGGCGCGATCCGCGACGGCGTCAAGGCCGGACACCCCTGCGTCAAGCTGCTCGGCAACGACGTTCCGGACGGGCGCTTCGCGGCGCGCAACGCCGGTGGCGCGCGCGGCATCATGGGCGATATGCTCTTCGGATCGTCGGTCGCGCTGACGAGCCCGATCCGGCTCGAGCGCGGCACAGGGCCGACGCCGCAGCGTTCACCGACGCTCGACGGACGGGTTTGACTTTGCGCGTCCGGCGCCCTCTGCTGGCGGCGCGACGAGGATGACGCGCGCGGTGACCCCCGAGCTCCGAATGCCACCATCTGCCCGTCCGCGGCCCCGGGGACCGGGCTTGGTCCGATGCCGCGAACGCTTCCGGCGCTCGGCGGGCGTACTGTCCGGTTGCGTTCTCCTCGGCGCATCTCTGCTCGTATTCGGTTGTGGCGACCGCGCCTCCGGCGTCGCCGACCCGCCCGGCTTCGCGCGCGCAACCTTCGCCGACCCGCCGCGCGCGGCCGGCCCCATGGTGCGCTGGTGGTGGCCCGGCGGTGCCGTCGACGACGCGACGCTGCGCGCCTCGCTCGAGAGCATCGCGGACGCGGGCTACGCGGAGGTCGAGCTGCAGCCGCTGCTGCTCGGGCTCGCCGACGGGGACGTCGCGGCCGACCCGCGCGTGCGGACCGTCGGCGAAGAGGTGTACCTGGGACACCTGCGCGCCGCGGCCGGAGCGGCACGCGAGCTCGGGCTCGGCTGGCACCTGACCCTCGGCAGCGGCTGGCCGAACGGCGGGCCCGAGGTCGCGGGGGATCTCGGCGAGCAGCAGCTCCTGCTCGCGACGGCGGCGATCGACGGCCCAGGCTCGTTCCGCGTCGAGGTGCCGCGCCCCGGCGAGCCGGCGTGGGTCAGGCCGACCAACAACGTGCTGCCCGCGATCGGCGCGTTCGACGAGGACCTGGAGCTGGTCGCCGTGCTGACGGCACCGCTCCTCGACGAGGCCGCCGATCCGCCGCTGCTCGGGCCGGTCGCGGACGTGACGCCACAGGTGCGGGACGGCGTGCTCGCCGGTGAGGCGCCCGCCGGGCGCCAGATCGTGCTCGCCGCCTGGCGGAATCGCGTCCACCACCTCGTCCTCGGCGGCGCCTTTCCCGGCACGCTCGAGGACGCACGCGTGATCGACCACCTGGACCCGGCCGGGCTCGACGCCGTGCTGCGCGCGCAGGCCGACGTCGCGCTCGACGCGGTTGCCGGCGTGCCGCCGGCGACGGTCTTCATCGACAGCTTCGAGCTGATCGGCGACCTGCCCTGGACGAAGCGCTTCGCCGAGCGCTTCGCCGCCGAGGCCGGTGTCGACGCGGCGCCGCTGCTGCCGTTCTTCTTTCGCGACTTCGGCGAGAGCGTCTACGTGACCGTGGTGCGCGGGCTCGGCGGACCCGTGTTCGCGACCGACGTGCCCGACCTCCAAGAGCGAGCGCGCGAGGAGTACGAGGCGGTGCGCGAGACGCTGTTCCACGAGGCGGTCGTCGAGCGCTTCGTCGGCTGGGGACGCGCGCGCGGCGTCGGCACGCGCCTGCAGGGCCACGGCGGGCACGGCGACACGCTCGACGACGACGCCGCGGTGGACGTCCCGGAAGCCGAGGGCCTCTACGGCGGCGGCAGCTACGACTTCCTGAAGCTCGCCTCGTCGGCGGCGCACGTCGCGGGGCGTCCGGAGGCGACGTCGGAGAGCTTCGTGCTGGTGAACACCGCCGGGACCGCCTACCTCACGCAGGACGACCTGTGGCGCCTCGCCGGGCGCGCGTTCGCGGCCGGCATCACGCGTCTGGTGCACCACGGCGTGCCGTACCCGTACACGCGTGCGAACGGCGCGCGCTGGTATCCCTTCCAGCCGAGCCCCGGCGCGCTGACGGCGGGGCCGCTGCCGATCACGTCGGAGATCCGCCCCGGCGAGGAGGCGTGGGCCTTCCTGCCGGACTTCAACCGCGCGCAGGCGCGCCTCACCTACGCCCTCACCCGCGGCGAGCCGAGCGCCGAGGTCGCGTGGCTGTTCGCCGATCGGCAGTATCCGCAGGGAACGAACCTGACGTTCGGCAGCCCTGCGCCGGAGGCGGGCGAGTCGGCGACGAGCCTCGCGCTGCGCCGCGCGGGCTACGGCTACGACCGCGTGAGCCGCGCGGCGCTCGCCGGCGCGACGTTCGCCGACGGCGTCGCGACCATCGGCGCCGCGCGCTACCGCGCGCTGCTGGTCGATCGGACGCTCGCCGGCATCGAGCCCGAGGTGGTCGAGGCCCTGCAGCGTGCGACGGACGCCGGCGTGCCGGTAGTGCTGGCGGCGGACCTGCCGTCGCGCGCGACCGGACTCCGCGACGCCGCCGCGCGCGACGCGCGGGTGCGTGCCGCGGCGCAGGCCCTCGTGTCGCGCGCCGAGCGCGCGGCCGGCAGCGACGACGTCCCTGCAGCACTCGCGCGGCGCGGCGTGCGTCCGGCGGTCTCGGTGACGAGCGGCGCGGCGACGCTCTCCACGCTGGTGCGGCTGCTGCCGGACGGGAGCCGGCTGGTGCTGCTGTTCAACGAGGCGCGAGCGGACGGGCGCTGGACGGTGCGGCTCGCGGCGCCCGCTGCGAGTGCCGTGCTGCTCGATCCCGAGACCGGCGCCGCGACGCCGGCCGAGCTGCGCGACGGCGCCGAGCTCGACGTCGCGCTGCCCGCGGCACGCGCGCGCGTGCTGCTGCTGCGGCCGGCGTGAGCGGGCGAGCGAAGCGGAGGAGGAGAACGACGTGAGCAACGCACCCGACAGGCCCCGCGACCGCACGCTCGGCGCGGTGACGATCCTCTCCGGCGAGCGTGGCGGACGCTACCCGCACGGCAACTCGGTGCTGGTCGCGGGCGCCGAGGAGACCCTGCTCATCGATCCGTCGCTGTCGCTGACCTCGCGCGACAGCCTGCCGATCGCCGACCGGGTGCTGAACAGCCACTGCCACGAGGACCACGCGGCGGGGAACCACCTCTACCCGAAGGCGCCCTGGCTCGTGCACGAGGCCGACGTCCAGGGGCTGCGCTCGCTCGACGACATGATGGGGATCTACGGCATGTCGCCGCGCATCGCGGCGGCGTTCCGGCAGGTGCTGATCGAGGACTTCCACTACGTGCCGCGTCCGGATGCGGTGCCGTTCCGCGACGGCGACGTGTTCGACCTCGGCGGTACGCGCGTGCGCGTGATCCACGCGCCCGGCCACACGCGCGGCCACTGCGTGCTGCACGTCGAGCCCGAGGACGTCGTCTACCTCGGCGACATCGACCTCTCGAGCTTCGGTCCGTACTACGGCGACGCGTGGTCGTCGCTCGAGGACTTCGAGCGCACGCTCGCGCACGTCCGGACGATCGAGGCGCGCTGGTACGCGACGTTCCACCACGTGGGCGTGGTCGAGGGGCGCGACGCGTTCCGCGAGCGGCTCGACCGCTTCACGGCCGTGATCGGCACGCGCGAGGCGCGGCTCGTCGAGTTCCTCGCCGAGCCGCGCACCATCGACGAGATCGTCGCGCACCGCTTCGTGTATCGTCCGGGCGACGCCGTGCCGTTCGCCGACGACGTCGAGCGCCGCAGCATGACGCAGCACCTCGACCGTCTGCTCGCGTCCGGACGTGCGGCGCAGGTCGAGCCCGGCCGCTACCGCGTCGAGCGCTGACGTCGGGGCCGGCTTTGCCGATCACGAGAGGCGGAGCCGGCGGCGCGCTTCATCCGACGTCCGGCTTGCGCCCGATGTCGTCGAGGAACGGTCCCGAGTAGAGGATGCGTCCGGTGCAGGTGTGCGGGTCGCAGGTCGCCAGCGCCAGCACCGCTTCGGCGAGCCACTCGACCGGCTCGACCAGCTCCGGGTGGGTCGTCAGCAGCTCGCCGACCAGCGCCTCCGCGCCCGGCGTGCGTACCGCCGCGACCGGCGCGATCGAGTTCACCGCGACGCCGTCCCCGTACACCTCCGCCGCGAGCCCCGTCGTGATGCGCTCGAGCGCCGCCTTGCTGGCGCCGTAGACGGTGATCGTCGTGCTCTCGCCGCGGCCGTACGGCGGGCCCTTCGGGTGCTGCGAGCTCGCGCTCGAGAGGTAGACGATCCAGCCCCGCCTGCGCGCGCGCATCTCGGGCAGCACCGCCTGCGCCAGGTCGAGTGTCGCGTGGACGTTCACCTCGAAGGTGATCTGCCGGCGCTTCAGCGGGATCTCCGCCACCGGCGCGTAGATCGCGGCGGCGGCGTTGTGCACCAGCACGTCGATCGGGCCGAGCGCGGCACGCGCTTCGGGCACGATGCGCGCGCGGTCCGCGGGGTTCGCGAGGTCGGCGACGATCGGCACGGCGCGTCCGCCGGCGCGCTCGATCGCGGCGACGGTCTCGGCGAGCGAGCCCGCGAGGCGTGCGCCCGGCCCGGCCTCGAGCGTGCGCGCGACCAGCGCGAGCGACGCCCCGGCCTCGGCGAGCCGCTCCGCGATCGCGACGCCGATGCCGCGGCTCGCGCCGGTGACGAGTGCGACCTTTCCTTCCAGCGGACGATCCAGCGAACGATCCTGCGACTTGCCCAACCTGCCTCCTTCGTGCGCTCGGTGCGTGGCTTCCGCCTTCGTGCGCTCGGTAAGTGTCTTCCGCCTTCGTGCGCTCGGTAAGTGTCTTCCGCCTTCGTGCGCTCGGTGCGTGCCTGCCGGGGGTCTCCACCCGCAGCGTCGGGGGCGCAAACGGCAGACGACGCAGCGCGGCGGTCCGCTCAGGACGGGACGCGCCGTCCGTCGGGCCAGCCGCGCTCGAGCATCGGACACTGCTCGCAGCGCGGCCGCGAGTCGCAGGCCACCAGCCGGCAGCCGACCGTGCGGCCCGCGAGGGCGAGCCACAGACGCTCGAGGTGCTGCGTGTCGCGCCCCTTGACCAGCACGACGTCGCCCGGCTCGAGCATCCCGCGCAGCAGGGCGATCGCCCGGTGCACGTCGCGGCCGGCGTCGAACAGGTGCTCGCGCGACATGCCGGCGGCGCACGCGCCGGCCGCGATGGGCTGGAACATCTGCCCGACGACGATCACGCGTTGGGCACTCTGCGCGAGGCGGGCGCCGATCGCGCGGTAGGCGGGACGTTGCGGGCTCGGCGGCTCCGCGATGTCGCCGACCACGGCGATGCGGCGGCGCGCGGGGATCTCCGCGAACGCGTCGAGTGCCGCGACGTACGTCTCCTGTCCGGACTTGTACTCGTCGCGCAGCAGCCACACGTCGTCCGGTAGCGCGATCGTCTGCATGCGTCCTGACGCCGGCGAGATCGCGCGCCGCGTCGGCGAGCGTGCGTCCACCGTCGAGCGCGACCGCCGCCGCGGCGAGGAGAGGGTACGCCATCTTCTCGCCGAAGAGCGGTACCGCGACCCGCGCCGACTCGCCTCGCGCGGTGATCGTCAGCTCGATCCCGCGCGGCCAGTCGAGGCACAGGTCGGTGCCGACGACGTCGTTCGCCGGGCCGAACCCGAAGGTCACGACGCGGGCACGCGTCTCGCCGCGCATCCACGCCACGTTGGGGTCGTCGCCGTTCAGGACCGCGAGGCCTTCCGGAGCGAGCACGCGCACCATGTGCGCCTTCTCGTCGCGCGTGCGCTCCAGCGTACGGAGCGAGCGCCAGTGCTCGCTGCCGATCGACGTGACGACGGTGACGTCGGGGCGGACGACGCGCGCGTACCGCACCATCTCGCCCGGCTTCGCGATGCCGACCTCGATCACGGCGTTGGCGTCGCCGCTGCGCACCGCGAGCACGCGGCGCGCGATGTTGGCCCAGGAGTTCGACGAGACGTGCGCCGCGGGATCGAGGCCGAGTGCGGCACGCACCGCGCGGCTCGTCGTCGTCTTGCCGAACGTGCCGACGACCGCGACGACGCGGACGCTCGCGGGGAGGCGAGCGCGGTGGCCGCGCGCGGCCGCCGCATACGCCGGCCAGGCTCGGTATTGGAGCCCGCCGACGATCTGCTGGCGGCCGAGCGGCGTCCCGAGGAGGCCGATCAGCTGCCGCGGCGAGTACTTCACGAGACTCGCCATAGCGCGCCGATCGATCGGACGCAGTGGCGGGACTTCGCGAAGCGCGCCGTGGCGGGCCGATCAGTGCATCAGAGCCTTCTCGCGGAACCGGGAGGTGCGGTGCACCGGGTCCTTGTCGTACTGCGGGATCACTTCCTTGCCGAACAGCTCGATGCACTCCTCCGCCTCGCCGGGCAGGAAGTTGTTCGGGAAGCCGAAGACGAGCTGGTCGACGCCCGTGCGGTCGAAGTGCTGCAGCTGCTCCGCGACCTCGTCGGGCGTGCCGCAGAGGAGCGCGCCGACCTTGATCGCGGCGTCGACCATCTTCTCGTCGAGCGCGATCGGCTTCGCCGGCCACACCGGTGCGCCGGCCGGCTTCGGGAACGTGTCGTGGTACAGGCAGACCAGCGAGAACAGGTAGCCGCGATCCGGACGCATCGCGATCTCGCGCGCCTTCTTGCGGTCCTTCATGCAGATCACGGCGTTGGTGATCATCACGTTGTCGTTCACGTAGTCGCCGAGCGGCTGCGTGCACTTCGTGGCGGCTTCCTTGTACGCGTCGATCAGCGGCTTCATCTCGCCGATCGGCGAGAAGTTGAAGCCCAGCGCGCCGAGGCCGAGGCTGCCGGCCTTGGTGTACGTCTGCGGGTTGCCGCAGGCGACCCAGAGCGGCGGGTGGCTCGGACCGTAGGGCTTCGGCAGGACGTTGTGCGGCTTGTCGATGGCGAAGTGCTCGCCCTTGAAGGTGTAGTCGGTCGTCTTCCACATCTTCAGGATCTGGGGCGCGACCTCGTCCCACTCGGCCTTGGTCGACGACGGGTCGTGGATGTTGAACGTCCCGACCTCGTGCGAGCCGGCGCCGCGACCGGTGCCGAACTCGAATCGTCCGGCGGTCAGCTGGTCGAGCATGGCGGCGCGCTCGGCGTTGCGCACCGGGTGGTTCACGCGCGGGCTCAGGTTGAAGATGCCGGAGCCGATGTGCAGCTTCTGGGTCGCGTGCGCGAGGTAGCCGAGGAAGACGTCGTTCGCCGAGATGTGGCTGTACTCGGTGAGCGCGTGGTGCTCGGTCACCCAGACGTACTTCCAGTTCGTCTTGTCGGCGAGGACCGAGAGTGCCGCCTCGTGCTGGAAGGAAGCGTACTCCGCGCGCGGGTCCTGGGACTTCTTGCCCGGCACGTAACCTTGAATGAACAGTCCGAACTCCATGCGGCTCCTCCGTGTTGAGGGCTCACCCTACGGCACAACGAAACGGATTTCAAGAACTCGAATCGCCGTTCGGAAAACGTCCATCTCGACCGTCGGCGTCCCGGCCGACGCGCGCGGCGCGCACCCGCGGCGGCCATCGCTTACCGGTTTCGCCCGCGAGGAAGAGGGCGACCCCGAGGCCTCGCCGGCATCGGGGATCTGCTCCGGCCGGACTCCGTCGAGGCGTGTGCCCTGACGCGGTGCCGCGCGAGGCCCGCTTGTTGCCGGTGCGCTGGGACCAGCTTCTCGATCGGGGGCCGCCGGCCCGACGGGGGGCGTCCAGCGCCGAGCCGCGGGCGGGGCA
>Ga0194132_10005080_pt1 | contig 21771 bp, 18 predicted proteins | sample TA2KigOf80mmetaG_FD_148612 | JGI IMG/M metagenome (GOLD analysis project Ga0194132, IMG submission 148612) | Freshwater microbial communities from Lake Tanganyika, Tanzania - TA2015054 Kigoma Offshore 80m | ecosystem: Environmental > Aquatic > Freshwater > Lake | place: Tanzania: Lake... | reverse complement strand
CCTCCGGTCCCGGGACCGGAGGCGCGGTCGGCGCTCGGCGCGCCGTCAGCCGCGGGCGCGGGCGCGGAGGTCGGGCGAGCCGAGGGGGGCGTCGGGGTGGTGGGCGTGGGCGCCGCGGAGCCGGTGGGCTCGGCGGGCACGGGCGACACGGGGGCCGTGTGCTCCTCTGACATCGGTGCGTCCTTTGCTGATCACGCGCACGCCTCCAGCGCACGCGTCGCTCCCTCGGGAGCGTCCGAGCGGCGGTCGACGTCGAGCGGCTCGTGCCGCGCGCTGCCGCGCTCGATCCACTGGTGGGTGCGGACGACGCGACGCTCCTCGAGCGCCGCGGCGTCCGGCGAGACGGCCCGGAGGCCGTTGACGACGTCGGCGACCCGCAGGGTGCGGGGCCGGGTCGCGACTTCTACGACGACGACGGCCTCCGCGGGGCGGGGCCGGGCGAGGGCGAGCACGGAGGAGCGGATGTCGTCGATCCGCTCCTCCCCCTTGCGGGTGACGACGACCTCGACGGCGGTGGCGGCCACGAAGGCGTCGACCACCGGTCCCAGGTCGGCGGGGGCGACCCCGACGAGCTCCACGGCGTAGCCGAGGGCGGTGATCCCCTCCTGCAGCGACGGAGCCCGATCGGCGAGCGACGAGGCGCCGGTGACGGCCATGCCCTCGGGCAGGGCGTCGGACACGGCGTCGACCATCCGTTCGAGGTCGACCTCGCGGGTGAGCTCGAGGTCGAGGTACTCGGCGTCGCTCTCGTAGCCGACGGCGAGGGCCGGACCGAAGCTCACCTTCGGGTGGGGTGAGAACCCCGCGGAGAAGGCCAGCGGCAACTCGACGATGCGGAAGGCCCGCTCGAAGGCGCGCGCGACGTCGCGGTGCGAGATGAACCGCACCGGACCGTGCTTCGTGAAGCGCAACCGCACCGGGACCCCGGCGTCACCCCGCAACCCGGGCCTCCCGGTCGCGACCGCCCCGGACCGTCGGCAGGAGCCGCACGGGCACGGTGCTCCCGGCCGCCAGGTCCTGGCCGGTCCCCTGGCTGCCCCCGGCGGGCGGCACGTTGGCCGCGACCACGTGCTCCAACGCGTACCCCGTGCACACCCCGCAGTCATAACACGGCGTCCACCGACAATCGGGGAGCCCGTGCTCGGCCAGCGCCGCCTGCCAGTCCTGCCAGAGGAAGTCGCGGTGCAGGCCCGCGGCGATGTGGTCCCACGGCAGGACCTCGTCCTCGGTGCGGTGCCGGGTCACGTACCAGTCGGGGTCGAGGCCCTCGGCCGCCATGGCGTCGAGCCAGCGGGAGAGGTCGAAGTGCTCGCTCCACTCCTGGAAGGTGCCGCCGGCCCGCCACACCCGCTCGATCACCGCGCCGATGCGCCGGTCGCCCCGGCTGGCGATGCCCTCGGCGAACGACGCCTCGGCGTCGTGCCAGCGGAGCTTGGCCGGGCTGCGGCGCAGGTCGTCGCGCAGCAGGGAGATCTTGCGGCGCAGCTCCTCCACCGAGTTCTGCCCGAACCACTGGAACGGGGTGTGGGGCTTGGGAACGAAGCCCCCGACCGACACCGTGGCGCTCGCACCCTTCGTGTGCTGCTTGCCGATGGCCACGACGTTCTTCGCCAGCTCGGCGATGCCCATCGTGTCGGCGTCGGTCTCGGTGGGGAGGCCCGTGAGGAAGTACAGCTTCACCCGGCGCCAGCCCTGCGAGAAGGCGGCGTCGACCGCGGAGTACAGGTCCTCCTCGGTGACCAGCTTGTTGATGACCTGCCGGAGCCGCCAGCTCCCCGCCTCGGGGGCGAAGGTGAGGCCCGTGCGGCGGACCTTCTGGATCTCGGAGGCCACGCCCACCGTGAAGGCGTCGACCCGCAGCGACGGCAGCGACACCGACACCTGGCCGGTGCCCTCCTGGTCGGCCACGATCCCGCCCACGAGGTCATCGATGCCGGAGAAGTCGGCGCTGGAGAGGGAGGTGAGGGCCAGCTCGTCGTAGCCGGAGCGCCGCAGCCCGTCGCGCACCATCGTGCGAACCTGCTCCAGCGGCCGCTCCCGCACCGGGCGGGTGATCATCCCGGCCTGGCAGAAGCGACAGCCCCGGGTGCAACCCCGGAAGATCTCCACGTTGAGCCGGTCGTGCACGACCTCGATCAGCGGCACCAGCTGCTGCTTGGGGTACGGCCAGTCGCCGAGGTCGGCGACCGTGCGCTTGTCGACCACCGCGGGCACGTCGGCGTGCTTCGGCGTGACGGCGACCACCCGGGGGCCGTCGTACTCGACGTCGTACATCGAGGGCACGTACACACCCGGCACGGTCGCGAGGTCGCGCAGGACCTCCTCGCGGTGGGTCCGACCCGACCGCTTCCAGGCCCCGACCACCTCGGTGACCTCCGACACGACCTCCTCGCCGTCGCCCATCACGAAGGCGTCGACGTAGTCGGCCAGCGGCTCGGGGTTGAACGTGCAGTGGCCGCCCGCCATCACGAGCGGATGCTCGGCCCGCCGCTGCGCCGCCCGCACCGGGACCCCGGCCAGGTCGACGCAGTTCAGGAGGTTCGTGTAGACGAGCTCGGCCGAGAGGTTGAAGGCCAGGACGTCGAAGTCTCCGGCGGCGCGGTGGGTGTCGACCGAGAACAGGGGCAGCCCGTGGGCCCGCAGCTCGGCCTCGAGGTCGATCCAGGGCGCGTAGGACCGCTCGGCCACCGCGTCGGGGCGCTCGTTGAGGATCTCGTAGAGGATCTGGAGGCCCTGGTTGGGCAGGCCCACCTCGTAGGCATCCGGGTACAGGAGCAGCCAGGCGACCTTCTCCGGGTGGTGGTCCGGTCGCACACTGCCCCGCTCCATCCCGATGTAGCGGGCAGGCTTCTCCACCCGGGCCAACAGAGGTTCGATCCTCGGCCACAGGCTGGACATCAGGCGCCCCAGGTTACAGGGGCGTCCCCGCGTACGGAGCGAAGCGACGGGAGCCGCCTCGGAAGCGGCCGCGAGGCGCCTTCAGCCCGCTGAGCGAGCCTTGGAGCCCCTCCCGGTGCCGCCGGTCGGCGTCTCGCAGCGTTCCGAGGCAGAGATCAGGAGAACCTTCTCGCGTAGACGTTGGTGACCAGGCCCAGGCAGCAGAAGGTCGCGATGAGGCTCGAGCCCCCGTAGCTCATCAGGGGCAGTGGGATGCCGGTGACCGGCATGATCCCCATCGTCATGCCGATGTTCTCGAAGATCTGGAACGCGAACATGGCGAACACCGCCGAGCAGACGAGGGTGCCGTAGTAGTCACGGGCCAGCCGGGCTGTTCGCCAGGTGCGCCACATGACGATGCCGAACAGGGCGAGCAGCGTGGCGGCGCCCGCGAACCCGAGCTCCTCCCCCACGGCGGTGAAGATGAAGTCGGTCTGCTGCTCGGGCACGTAGCCGAGCCGGGTCTGGGGCCCGTCGAAGAGCCCGGCGCCGAACGTGCCCCCGGCGGCGATCGTCGCCTTCGACTGACTCTGGTTGTAGCCGGCGCCCTGGGCCGACTCCTCCGGGTTGAACACCGTCGTGAGCCGGTCGATCTGGTACTGCTTCAGCAGCCCCAGGGAGACCACGGCGTAGATCCCCGTGGCGGCGAGGAGCAGCAACACGACGAGGTAGCGGCCCTTCGCGCCGGCCACCGCGAGCAGCCCCACCAGGATCGCGGCGAGGACCATGTTGGTCCCGAGGTCGGGCTGGAGCTGCACGAGGCCGATCGGCACGATCGCGAGGCTCACGATCACCGTGACCCGCCACGGGTCGATATCGCCCCGGTGCTCGTTGACGTACCCGCACAGCGCCACGATCAGCAGGAACTTGGCGATCTCGGCCGGCTGGAACTGGAATCCGCCGGGGAAGGCGTACCACGCCTGGGCGCCCTTGGCGCTCGACCCGAACGGGGTGAGCACGCCGAAGAGGAGTGCGACCACGAGGATGTAGGCGAGGAGCGAGAAGTCTCGGAACTTGCGGTAGTCGATCCGCAGGATCAGGAGGAACGCGGCGATCCCGAGGACCAGCGCGGCCCCCTGGCGCTTCACGAAGTAGTACGGGTCGTCGACCAGGTTGCGGCTGGTCGAGTACACCATCAGCATCCCGAGCGTGGTGATCGCGGCCACGCTCGCGAGCATCACCCAGTCGAGCTCGCGCCAGTCGACGCCGAGGCGTGACGGCGGCGCCGATCCGAAGCGGGTCCGGGCCCGGTTGAGCGAGCGGGGCGGGGTGAGCGTCATCGGGGCAAGGTGAGGGTCATCAGTCGATGTTGGGCCGGTAGGTCTTCACAGGCGGCGGGTTGGGGTCGCCGCGCAACGCGTCGAACACCCGGCGGGCGATCGGAGCGGCCACGGAGCCGCCGAAGCCGCCCTGCTCCACCACCACCGCCACCACGTACTGGGGCTGGGGCTTCTCGGGGTCGACCCGGGCCGGCATGACCCCGACGAACAGCGCGGTGTCCTGCTTCCCGGCCGAGATCTCCGCGGTACCCGTCTTGCCCATGACCGACCCGCACTCGTAGCCGTCGAACGCGGCGTTGGCGGTGCCCTCCGTGGAGCAGATCACGCCTTCGAGCCCGGGGAAGATCTTGTCCACGACCGACTGGTCGAGCGCGACCTCGCGGGCAGGCTGGACGGGCAGCTCGCGCACCACCCGCGGCTCCCCGAGGGTGGAGCCACCCTCGAGCACCCGCTTGGCCAGGCGGGGCGTGTAGATCGTCCCGCCGTTGGCCAGCGCGCCGTAGGCGGACGCGAGCTGGAGCGGCGTCACGAGGACGTCGCCCTGGCCCACCGCGAGGTTCATGCCGTCACCCGGCAGCCAGACTTGCGACGACCCGTCGGGGTTGCCGGCGTTGACCTCGCGCTTGAAGGTCAGGTCGGGGATGCGCCCCCGGGCCTCGCCCTGCAGGCCGATGCCGGTGGGACGGGCGAAGCCGAACGCCCGGGCGGTGCGCTGCATGCCGTACTGCGGGTCGGCGAGGTTGGTGCTCGACTGCGCGGGCTCGCCCCGCCCCCAGGTACGCCAGTACAGGAGGCCGATGTTGTACCAGAACACGTCGCTCGACACCGTCATCGCCTTGGTGATGTCGACGATGCCGTTGGGCTGCTTGCCGGCGTTCTGGAACGTCTGCTCCTGGCCGCTGGCGCCGAACTCGATGAAGCCCCGGTCGTAGAAGGTGAACGACTCGTCGAAGTCCTTCATCTGGTCGGGGTTCTCGGGGTCCGGCACCTGGGGCTTGTCGCGCAGCGCCGAGTAGAGGCTGAACGGCTTGAACGTGGACCCCGGCGCGTAGAGGCCCTGCACGGCCCGGTCGATCAGGGGCAGGTTGTTGGCCGGGTCGGTGAGGAGGTTGAAGTCCTGGATGGGGATCCCGTTGGTGAAGTTCGCGATGTTGAAGGTGGGCGCGCTGGCCAGCGCCACGACGTCGCCGTTCTGGGCGTCGATCACCACCACCGCGCCGCCGGTCGCCTTGTACCGCTCTCCGGTGAGTCGGTCGAAGTAGTTGCGGGCCTGGTCCATGCCCTGGCGCAGCGACTCCTCGGCCACCCGCTGCACGTCGAGGTCGATCGTGAGCTCGACGTCGTGGCCGGCCTCGGGGGCCACCACCTCGGCCTGGCCGACCAGCCGGCCCCGACTGTCGACCTCGAGCTTGCGCTCACGGGGCTTGCCGCGCAGCTCCGACTCGAAGAGCTGCTCGATGCCGTCCTTGCCGATGAGGTCGATCTGGGAGTACCCGGCGCGCCGTTGGATCTTGTACTCCGACTTGTTGATCGAGCCGACGTAGCCGACCAGGTGCGCGCCGACCGGTGGGCGGTCGTCGAACGTCAACCGCTCCGGGTACTCACGCACGCTGCGCCGGTCGGCCGAGACCCCCGGGAACAGCTCCGGGTGCTCCCGGAGGTACACGAGCGTCTCGAACGTCGCGTCCTTGGCGACGGGCACCGGCTCGTACACCGAGTAGCCCGGGTTGTCGAGCTCGGTGTCGATCTGCTTGGCGTCCTTGCCGAGCAGGTCCGCGAGGTTCCTGACCGTGATCGCCCGCTCCTCCTCGGTGATGTTGCGGTCGACCGTGATGGTGTCGGTCAACGTGTTCTGGACCATCACCTGGCCGTTGCGATCGACGATCGCCCCGCGGATGGCGGGCTCGCGGATCGTGCGGATCCGGCTCTGCTCGGTCTGGGCGGCATAGCTGGTGGAGTTGCCCACCTGGAGGAACCACAGGCGGGCGAACAGCGCGCCGAAGAGCGCGAACACCACGACACCGACGACGGTCAGCCGCACGCGGCTGTTGGCATCGGTCACGGTCTGGGTCCCGGTCTCCGCCCACGCATGACCCCCCCAGTCTCGCGGGTCGGGCGGGGGCGGTGCGCGCGGGGCGCCCTGACCTGCGCTTTCGCGCGACCGTGCGCGCGGATCGTCGCCGAGCCGGGACGCCGGGCGGCTACCGGTGGGCGAAGTCGGGCTCTCCGCACGCCCACCGGGCGAACGGGAAGACGAGGAACGCGACGAGGGCGTCGTAGATCGCCGCGGTCACGAGGATCCGGAACGACGCCGTCGCGAACAGGTCGTCCTGCCCCGCGATCGACGCGATGCAGATCCACAGGAACCCGCCGACGAGGCCTCCGATGCCGCCCAGGATCGGTGCCATCCAACGCGAGGACCGCACGAGGCCGCTCTGGAAGATCCCGATGCCGTAGCCGGTGAGCGCGAAGGCCAGCGCCGACACGCCCATCGGCGAAGCCAGGAACACGTCGATGGCAGCCCCGGCGACGAAGCCGAACACCGCCCCCGCCTCCGGGCCCCGCTCGTAGGCGACCGCGACCGTCGCGACCAGCAGCAGGTCGGGGACCGCACCGAACACCCGCAGGCTCGGGAAGATCGCCGTCTGGATGACGACCAGGGAGACGATGAGGAGGAAGAACCGGATCCACCGCATGGGCCGCGCGTCGGGTGACGCTCATCCCCTGTCGGTCGTCATCTCGCTGCGGGGCATGCGCAGCGCCTTCACGTAGATGAGCTGGTCGAGGCTCACCAGCGGCTCGACGAACACGTCGGGGTCCAGCTCACCGCGATCGCGGTCGATCCTCACCACCCGCGCGACCGGCACGTCGGCCGGGTAGGCGGCGCCCTCGCTCCCCGCAGTGAAGAGCAGCTCCCCCACCTCGATCGGCGCCCGGGGGTTCTCGATGAACCCCAGGCGCAGCAACCGGTCACCGGAGCGGCCCTGAGTGACCGCCTGCTCGCGGCTCTTCTCGGTGCGCACGCCCACCCCGAGGCCCGGGTTGTCGATGAGGGTGACGGTGGCCTGCGAGCGCGACGAGTCGGTCACCTTCCCGACCAGACCGTCGCCCGCCACGATCGGCATGCCGGTCACGATGCCCTGGGCGGTGCCCTTGTTGATCGTGATCGTGCGCTCGAAGTTGCCGGCCGGGCCACGGATGACGCGGGCCACCACGCCGGTGACGTCCTCCACGTCGGGGATGTCGAGCAGCTGCACGAGCTGGCTGTACTCGTCGCTCACACCGCGGTCACGGCTGAGCTGGCCCTCGAGCTCCGCCACGCGGGCGCGCAGCTCGGCGTTGTCGGCTTCGAGCCCGTCGACCTTGGTCACGCCGTCGAACACGTTGGTGACCGGGTCGAACGCGTCGGCGACCAGCGACTGGACCGGGGCGATGGCTTCCTGGGCGGAGTGCCGGACCGAGCCGATGACACCGTTGCCCTGCCCGTCGAGGGTGATCAGTGCCAGGCACGTGATCACGATGAGCGCCATGATCGGACGTCGCCGCGACTCCCGCCGGTAGACCGCCATGAGCGCCTCCCGCGCCCGGTCAGTCGCTCGGGCCGCTGATCAGCACCTGCCGGAGAACGTCGAACTGCTCGAGGCAGTATCCGGAGCCGAGGACGACCGAGTAGAGGGGGTTCTTCGCCACCCGCACGGGCATGCCGGTCTCGGCCTGGATCACACGGTCGAGACCGAGCAGCAGGGCGCCACCACCGGCGAGGACGATGCCCCGCTCCATGATGTCGGCCGCGAGCTCGGGGGGCGTCTTGTCGAGCGTGACCTTCACCGCGTCGACGATCGCGGCGACCGGCTCCTCGACGGCTTCGCGGATCTCCCCGGTGGAGACCACGACCGTCTTCGGGAGACCGGTCACGAGGTCGCGCCCACGGATCTCCGCGTACAGCTCCTCCTCGAGGGGGTACGCGGTCGCGAGCTTCGTCTTCACTTCCTCGGCGGTGCGCTCACCGAGCGCGAGCGAGTACTCGCGCTTCATGAACGCGAGGATCGCGGCGTCGAACTCGTCGCCCGCGATGCGGCTCGACTCGCTCGCCACGATCCCGCCGAGCGAGATCACCGCGACCTCGGTGGTGCCACCGCCGATGTCGACGATCATGTTGCCGGCCGGCTCGTGCACGGGCAGGCCCGCGCCGATCGCCGCGGCCATGGGCTCCTCGATCACGAGGGCCGGCTTGCGGGCACCCGCGAACTCCGCGGCCTCCTGCACGGCCCGGCGCTCCACGCCGGTGACGCCCGACGGGATGCAGATGACCATGCGAGGCTTCGCCCAGCGGCGCTGGTGCACCCGCTGGATGAAGTAGCGCAGCATCTTCTCGCACATGTCGAAGTCGGCGATGACGCCGTCCTTCAGGGGACGGATCGCCTGGATGTGCGCCGGCGTGCGCCCGAGCATGCGCTTGGCCTCGGCGCCGACGGCGAGGAGCTGGTTGGTGCGGGTGTTGATCGCGAGGATGGAGGGCTCGTCGAGGACGATGCCCTGACCGCGGACGTAGACGACCGTGTTGGCAGTGCCCAGGTCGACGGCCATGTCGCGACCGACCACGGACGTGAACCACTGCTGGCCGCTCACCGGCAGATACTCCGTCGAGGGGAAGCCATGAGTCACCAAGGCTAGGTCCTCCGCCCCGGCCGCTCCAAGCGGCCGGCTGAGGGAAGTCTCTCAGGCCGCGCGCGAGAAGTGGTGCATTTCGTGCCCGCGCCCGCTCACCACCTCGATTTCGGCGCCGTTCGGCGGCGCCGGGTGCGGTCAGCCGGGGCAATAAGGGCAGGTGGCAGGGGGTGCGCGCTCAGGGGGACGCGGGGCCGCTACAGGTTGGGGAAGAACAGCGCGATCTCGCGGGCGGCGGACTCGGGGCCGTCGGAGCCGTGCACCAGGTTCTCCTGCGTCTCGAGGGCGAGATCACCGCGGATGGTGCCGGGGTCGGCGTCGCGGGGGTTGGTCTTGCCCATCATCGTGCGCACGATCTGCCACGTGTCGTCGGGGCCCTCCACCACCATCGCCACGAGCGGACTGCGGGTGATGAAGGCCACGAGGTCACCGAAGAAGGGCTTGTCACGGTGCTCGTCGTAGTGCTTGCCGGCCAGCTCGTCGTCGATCTGGCGCAGCTCCATGGCCGCGATCGTGAGGCCGCGGCGCTCCAGCCGGCCGACGATCTCGCCGACCAGCCGGCGTTCCACGGCGTCGGGCTTGCACAGGACGAGGGTTCGGTTCGCGGTCATCAGTTCCGCTCCTGCCTACGGCGGGCCGCTCGGCCCCGCTCACTCTGGGACCCGACCCGACGGTCGGGAGTTCGGTCGTTCGCTCGGGCCCCGGAAGTTAGTCGGCCCTCGCGGCAAGGCTCTCGCCGGGACCGGGGCTGTCGAGACTCAGTCGCGGGCGGCGACGCCCAGGGCGACCCGGGCCGCGCCCACCACGTAGAGCGACCCGGTGACGACGATCTGCCCGACGTCTCCGGTGACCTCGACCGCGTGGTCGACGGCGTCGGCGACGTCGTGCACGACGGTCACACGCTCATCCGGGATGCCCATCGCGCGCGCGGCGTCGGCGAGCTCGTGTGGGTCGCGCGCCCGCGCACTCGGCGGGGCGCAACACACGAGCCGTGCGGCGTCGCGCGCGTCCAGTGCGTCGAGCATCTCGGCGGGGTCCTTCTCGCGCAGCAGACCGACGACGAGCGTGCGGTCGGTGCCGGGGAACTCGTCGGCCATCGCCCGGGCGAACGCCTGCGCGCCGGCGACGTTGTGCGCGCCGTCGAGCACGATCAGCGGCTGATGCCCCACCACCTCGAGCCGCCCCGGTGAGCGCACGCGACCGAGCACGTCGGTGACGAGGTCCTCCGGGAGGACGGCGTCGGCGAAGGCCTCCACGGCGGCGAGCGCGATCGCGGCGTTGTCGGCCTGGTGCGCGCCGTGGAGGGAGACGAACACGTCCTCATAGCGCGCCCGGGGGGTGAACAGGTCGACGACCCGCCCGCCGTGGGCGAGGTCGTTGCGGGTGATCCCGAAGTCGCGGCCCCGCAGCAGCGTGCGGGCCGCGCCCCGGGCCTCGAAGATCGGGCCCAGGTCGGGATCGGTCTCCCCCAGCACCAGCACCGACCCGGGCTTCACGATCCCGGCCTTGTCGGCGGCGATGGCCTCGCGGGTATGGCCCAGGTAGTCGACGTGGTCGATGTGCACGTTGGTGATCACGGCGACGTCGCCGTCGACGACGTTGGTGGCGTCCCACGTGCCGCCCAGGCCCACCTCGATCACCGCGGCCTCCACGGCGACGTCGGCGAACCAGGTGAGCGCGGCCCCGGTGAGGATCTCGAAGTACGACGGCACGTCGGGCAGGTGCGGCTCGATGAGGGCCACCTGGGCCAGCCGGTCGGCGAGCACCGGATCGGCGATGGGCGCGCCCTCCCAGCTCATGCGCTCGTTGACCCGCTCCAGGTGCGGGCTGGTGTAGGTGCCCGTGGAGACGCCGGCCTCGACGAGGAGCGCGCTGGCGATCCGAGCCACGGAGGTCTTCCCGTTGGTGCCGGTGAGGTGGAGGATCCCGTACTCGAGCTGCGGGGAGCCGAGCAGCGCGGCGAGCGCCTCCATGCGGTCGAGCGTGGGCGCGGTGGCGCGACGGTCGGTGCCCACCGGCACGCCGACCGACTCGAGGTTGACGTGCGCGTCGAGCCACGCGAACGCCTCCGCCGGGTGCTCCGCCCAGTCGGACGGGTCGAAGATGGCGTCGTCGCGGTGGCTCACGTCACCGCTGCCCCGTCACTCCGACCGCAACCGGCCCGACCGGTGGCCCGGATCCGACCGCTCACGCGGCGGGCTCGTCGGCGAACACGACCTCGACCGCGAGCGGCTCGCCCACCCCGGTGCGCAGCTCGGCGATGCGGCCGGCCGCGCACACGTCGTCGGCCACGGTCCCCAGCAGTGCGAGCCGGTCGGCCCGGTCGGTGACGGTCGCCGACGCGATGTCGGCCCGCATCGACTTCTGCTGTGCGGTCTTGGCCTTGCGCACCTCGGCCAGCACGTCGGCCGCGACGCCGTACGCGTCGGGCACGTCACCGGCGGCCGCCGCTCGCAGCGGTGCGGCGACGGGCCACGTGCTCCGGTGCACCGACCCCTCCCGCCACCACGACCACACCTCCTCGGTCACGAACGGGAGGTGCGGCGCGAACAGTCGCAGCAGCGTGTCGAGCGCGCACGCGAGCGTGGCCCGAGCCGACCGCGCGCCGGCGTCATCGGTGTCGCCGTAGGCGCGCTGCTTGACGAGCTCGATGTAGTCGTCGCAGTAGCCCCAGAAGAACCGCTCGGTGCGCTCGAGCGCGCGGGCGTAGTCGTACTGCTCGAACGCCTGGGTCGCGTCGTCCACGAGGTCGGCCAGCGCGGCGAGGAGCGCTCGGTCGAGTGGCGCGTCGATGTCGGCGGTCGCCGGGTCGGCGGGGACGGGGTTGTCGCCGATCACGCCGAGTGCGAACTTCGACGCGTTGAGCACCTTGATCGACAGGCGCCGACCGATCTTCATCTGACCCTCGTCGAACGCGGTGTCGGTGCCGGGCCGGCCGCTCGCCGCCCAGTACCGCACCGCGTCGGAGCCGTACTGCTCGAGCAGGCCGAGCGGCGTGACGACGTTGCCCTTCGACTTCGACATCTTCTTGCGGTCGGGGTCGAGGACCCATCCACTGATCGCGGCGTCGGTCCAGGGCAGGCCGCCGAACTCCGAGTGGGCGCGCACCACGGTCGAGAACAGCCAGGTGCGGATGATCTCGTGGGCCTGCGGCCGCACGTCCATCGGGTAGGTGCGCGCGAACAGGTCGTCGTCCTCGCACCACTGGCAGGCGATCTGCGGGGTGAGCGACGACGTGGCCCACGTGTCCATGACGTCGGGGTCGGCGACGAAGCCGCCGGGTGCACCCCGCTGGCCCTCGGTGTAGCCCGCCGGCGCCTGGCTCTGCGGGTCGACCGGGAGGTCGGCCTCGTCGGGCACGAGCGGGTGGTCGTAGTCGGGTTCGCCCTGCGCGTCGAGCCGGTACCAGATCGGGAACGGCACGCCGAAGAAGCGCTGGCGGCTCACCAGCCAGTCGCCGTTGAGCCCCTCGACCCAGCTCTCGTAGCGGGCCTTCATGTAGTCGGGGTGCCAGTGCAGCTCACGCCCTCGGTCGAGCAGCGCGGCGCGCAGGTCGGCGTCGCGGCCGCCGTTGCGGATGTACCACTGGCGGGTGGTGACGATCTCGAGCGGGCGGTCACCCTTCTCGTAGAACTTCACCGCATGGCTGATCGGGCGGGGCTCGGCGAGCAGGTCGCCGGTCTCCCGCAGCAAGTCCACGACGCGCTCACGCGCCTGCTTGATGCTCTTTCCCGCCAGCTCGCCCCAGTGCTCGTTGGCCTTGTGGGTCTCGAAGTCGATGGGCGGCGAACCGTGGAGGCGGCCGTCCCAGCCGACGATCGGACGGGCCGGCAGGTCGAGCTCGCGCCACCAGGTGACGTCGGTGAGGTCGCCGAAGGTGCAGATCATCGCGATGCCGCTCCCCTTCTCGGGGTCGGCCAGGTGGTGGGCGCGCACGGGAACCCGCACGCCGAACAGCGGCGTGTACACCTCGTTGTCGAACAGCGGCTGGTAGCGCGCGTCGTCGGGGTGGGCGACGAGCGCGACGCAGGCGGGGATGAGCTCGGGACGCGTGGTCTCGATGATGACGTCGCCCTCGCCGTCGACCCGCGGGAAGCGGATCGTGTGGTAGGCGCCGGGCATCTCCCGGTCCTCGAGCTCGGCCTGGGCGACCGCCGTGCGGAAGTCGACGTCCCAGAGTGTGGGCGCCTCCGACTGGTAGGCCTCACCCCGGGCGAGCATGCGCAGGAACGCCCGCTGCGAGATGCGCTGGGCCTGCTTGCCGATCGTCGTGTAGGTCATCGACCAGTCGACCGAGAGGCCGAGGTGGCGCCACAGCTCCTCGAACTTCTGCTCGTCCTCGGCCACGAGTCGGTCGCACAGCTCGACGAAGTTGCGCCGACTGATCGCGATCGCCTGCTTGCCCGGCTTCTCGGGCGGCGCGAAGGCGGGGTCGTACGGCAGCGTGGGGTCGCAGCGGACGCCGAAGTAGTTCTGCACCCGACGCTCGGTGGGCAGCCCGTTGTCGTCCCAGCCCATCGGATAGAAGACCTCGAGCCCCCGCATCCGGCGGTAGCGGGCGACGGTGTCGGTGTGGGTGTAGCTGAAGACGTGGCCCACGTGCAGCGAGCCCGAGACGGTGGGCGGCGGCGTGTCGATCGAGAACACCTGGTCGCGGGTGCGCGACCGGTCGAACCGGTAGGTGCCGTCGGCCTCCCAGCGGGCCGACCACTTGTCTTCGAGGCCTTCGAGGCCGGGCTTCTCCGGCACGCGCGGTGTCGTCACGCCGGGCAGCGTACTTTCAGCGTCGTCGGACTCCCCCGCCCGATCCGCGTGCCGAGCCCGGCCCGACGCGGTTCTCCACGACGGCGACGACCACGAGACCCTGACCCACCGTTCCCGCGTCGGCCGGACCCCAGCCTCCACGGACGATCATGTGACGCCCGGCGGCGCATGGCGCCGGTTCTCGTCACATGCTCGTCCGCGCGCGCGTCAGACGCCGCGGGCGGCGCCCTCGGCGCGAGGGTCGGAGCCGGCGTGGAACCCGTCGGCCTCGATGCGGATGGCGTGGGCGTGGCCCATGGCCGAGTCGTAGGCAGGAGCGTCGGCGGTGCGGTGGCCACGTTCCCGCAGGCCGATCGGGATCGCGTCGGGATAGCGCGACTCGAGGTGCAGCCACCAGGTGCCCGGGTCCACCCGCCATCTCGGTGCCGCGATCGCGGTGGCCGGGTCGTCACCGTCGTCGACCATCTTGGAGACGAGCTGCACGTGCACCTGGGCCTGCGCGTCACCCCCCATGGTGCCGAAGACGGTCCAGGGCTGCCCGTCGCGCAGGGCCAGCGCGGGGATCAGCGTGTGCAGCGGCCGCTTGCCGGGGGCGAAGCAGTTGATGTGCCCGTCGTCGAGCGAGAACGACGAGCCCCGGTTGTGGAGGTTGATGCCCCACTCGGGCACGAACACGCCCGAGCCGAAGCCGGCGAAGTTGGACTGGATGAGGCTGACGAACAGCCCGTCGGCGTCGGCCGCGCACAGGTACGCGGTGCCGCCACGCTGCGGACGACCGGGCGGCGGCGAGGTCGCGCGGTCGAGGTCGAGGAGCGCCCGCCGCTCGGCGACGTAGGCGTCGGCGAGCAGGTCGGCCGGGCCGATGGCCATCGCGTCGGGATCCGACACGTGGGCGTCGCGGTCGACCAGGGCGAGCTTCACCGCCTCGACGAGCACGTGGGTGCGGGCGACGGGATCGTCGGGGAGGTCGAGGCCGTCGAGGATGCGCAGCGCTTCCAGCACCGACACCCCCTGCGTGGGCGGCGGCAGCTCGGCGATGGTGGTGCCGCGGTACTCCGCGGTGATCGGATCGCACCACTCCCCCGCATGCGCGGCGAGGTCGTCGGGGCGGAGACCGCCGCCCTCGGCCTGCACCGCGGCGGCGACGGCCTCGGCGACCGGGCCGCGGTAGTAGCCGTCGGGCCCCTCCTCGGCGATCCGGCGCAGCAGCCGGGCCGACGCCGGCTGGACGAAGTGGGTCCCGGGCTCGACCTCGCCGTACTGGACCTGCCACGACTGCGCACGGGGATACCAGGCCCGGGCCTCCACGAACTGCGCCCCGCCGTGGTCGCTGACGGTGAAGCCCTCGTCGGCGAGCCGGATCGCCCCCGCCGCGAGGTCGCCGAACGAGCGGGTGCCCCAGCGCTCCAGCAGCGCGAACCAGCCGCCCACCGCCTCGGGCACGGTGACGGTGTCGGCGCCGAGGAACGGCATTCGGCCGTCGTGGCGCGCCGCGATGTCGGCGGGGGTGACCCCGGCCGGTGCCCGGCCCGCGCCGAGGTAGCCGTGCATGCGGCCGTCCCACACGATCGCGAACAGGTCCCCACCGGGCCCACAGAAGTACGGCGTCACCACCCCGAGCACGAGGTTCGCGGCGACGATCGCGTCGACGGCGTTGCCACCCGAGGCCAGCACGGCGCGACCCGCCTCGCTCGCGAGGTGGTGTGGCGTCGCGACGACGCCCCGCGTGAACCGCGCATCGTGATCACTCATGCGCCGACCCTAAGCCAGCCCGAGCCCGCGCAGCACCGATCATCCGGGTGACAGTGATCCGCCGACCCCGGACCCGCTCGCCGAGGGTCGGCGGGCGTCCCTCTCGGGGTTCGGTCAGGCTTCGCCGTCGTACTTGAAGGAGACCTTGACCTTGGCGCGGTAGGCGGCGACGTTGCCGTCGTCGATCACCATGTCCAGCTCGACCACCTCGGCCACCCGCAGGTCACGCAGCGACTGCGACGCCATGGCCACCGCGGCGGCCGCGGCCTTCTCCCAGCTCTCGGTGCTCGTCCCGACCAGCTCGACGATCTTGTAGACGCTCTCGCCCATGACGGCTCGCTTTCGGGACGCACCGGCCGGGGCCGGCTCGGAGGACGTAGGAGGAACCGGCGCGACGGATGCGACCGACACCGCAGCACCTTCGGCCGCGGACTCGCCGGGAGACGCCACGGTGGCCACCATCGGCGCCGGCGTGGCGGGTGGCTCGGTGTCGGCGGCCATCACGGTGGTGACCGGGATGGAGAACCGGCGACTGGCCCGGCGCACGAGGTCGCGGCGCATCCACTGCGACATGCGGGCGGGCAGCGTGGAGACGATGATCTCGTCGAACGGCTCGGCGTCGACCGCGGCCTCCATCGCCGGGAGCGGGTCGCCCACCACGGAGCCCGACGCCACCGCGCCGGAGTCGCGCAGCCAGGTGAGGATCCGGTCGAGCCGCTGGCGGGCGACCTCCTGGATCTGGGCCTGCACCGTGGGGTCGAGCACGGCGACGCCGCTCATCACGCCCATCGACCCGCCGAGGTCGACCGGGGCGGGCGTGGCCATCGGCACCAGCACCACGAAGCGCGCGTCGGTGTCGGACGCCAGCACCCGCCGGAGGTGCGTGGCGAGCGCCTCACCCCCGGAGGTCTGGTTCGCGACGAGAAGGTACGAGCTCATCACCGCAACCCTGCCAGCAGCACCGGCTCCCCACAAGTGGGGAACGCCAGGGGGCGCGGCGCCGCGTAGTGCCGGGGGCGTGCCCGGGCGGACTGCCGATCGCGTGATGCACGGCCGGGTCGCACTCGTCACGGGCGCGGCGTCGAACACCGGGCGCGCCACCGCCCTGGCGATCGCCGCGGCCGGAGGCTCGGTCGTGGCGACCGACATCGACGCCCCCGGCCTGGAGGCCACCGCCGCGCAGGTCCGCGCCGACGCCGGCGACACCGCCGTCGTGGTGCAGACCGCGGACCTCACCCGACCCGAGGCGGCGGCCGACTTGGTGGACACGGCGATCGACGCGTACGGCGGCCTCGACCTCGTGGTCCACGCCGCGGTCGACCACGGACGCGGTCGGATCGAGGCACAGACCCCCGAGCAGTGGCAGCGGGCGATGGCGGTGAACGTGGGGGCCGCCGCGTGGATCGTCGGCGCCGCGCTCGCCCACCTCGAAGGGCGGCGCGGCGCCGTCGTGCTGTTCTCGTCGATCCAGGCCCAGGCCGGCATGCCGGCGACATCCCTCTACGGGGCGACCAAGGCCGCGATCGAGGGGCTCACGAGGCACCTCGCCGTGGACCTCGGGCCACGCTGCATCCGGGTGAACGCCATCAGCCCGGGCTACGTGCCCCCGCAGCCGAAGCCCGCCGGGGACCCGGCCTATCCGATGAAACGCTACGGCACCGCCGACGAGATCGCCGCCGCGGTGATCTTCCTCGCATCGGACGCCGCATCGTGGATCACGGGATCGATCCTGCCCGTCGACGGCGGCATCTCCGCGGCCCATCCCGCGATGACAGAAGGCCCCACGGTCACCGCGGCGGCGCGCTGGCGACAGCGGGTCAGGCGGTTCGCCGGTCGGAGTCGACCGTGACCAGCGTGGGGTGCATCTTCTCCATGACCACGCCGCGGTCGACCACGCAGCGCACCACGTCGGACCGGCTCGGCAGGTCGTACATGACGTCGAGCAGGACCTCTTCGAGGATGGCCCGCAGCCCCCGGGCGCCGGTGCCGCGCTTGAGCGCCTCGTCGGCCACGGACTCGAGCGCGTCGTCGGTGAAGACCAGGTCGACGTCGTCGAACTGAAAGAACTTCTGGTACTGCCGCAGCAGCGCGTTCTTCGGCTCGATGAGGATCCGCATCAGCGCGTCGTGGTCGAGGTTGTGCACCGCGCCGACGACGGGCAGGCGGCCGACGAACTCGGGGATGAGCCCGAACTTCAGCAGGTCCTCGGGCAGGACCGAGCTGAGGAGCCGGCCCATGTCCTTGTCCTCGGAGCGGCGGATGTCGGCGCCGAAGCCGATGCCCCGGTTGCCCACGCGGGCCTCGATGAGCGAGTCGAGCCCGGCGAACGCACCACCGCAGATGAACAGGATGTTCGTCGTGTCGATCTGGATGAACTCCTGGTGCGGGTGCTTGCGTCCGCCTTGGGGCGGCACCGACGCGGTGGTGCCCTCCAGGATCTTCAGAAGTGCCTGCTGCACGCCCTCACCGGAGACGTCGCGGGTGATCGACGGGTTCTCGGCCTTGCGCGCGATCTTGTCGATCTCGTCGATATAGATGATCCCGGTCTCGGCCTTCTTGACGTCATAGTCGGCGGCCTGGATCAGCTTGAGCAGGATGTTCTCGACGTCTTCGCCGACGTAGCCCGCCTCGGTGAGCGCGGTGGCATCCGCGATCGCGAACGGCACCTTCAGCAGGCGGGCAAGGGTCTGCGCGAGCAACGTCTTGCCGCAGCCGGTGGGGCCGATCAGCAGGATGTTGGACTTGGCGAGCTCCACTTCGGGGTCGCCGTACGAGCCGGCCTGCACCCGCTTGTAGTGGTTGTAGACGGCGACGGAGAGGATCTTCTTCGCCTGCTCCTGACCGATGATGTAGTCGTTCAGGTAGTCGTAGATCTCACGCGGCTTGGGGAGCTCGTCGAAGCGGACCTCGCTCGTCTGCGCGAGCTCCTCCTCGATGATCTCGTTGCAGAGGTCGATGCACTCGTCGCAGATGTAGACGCCCGGGCCCGCGATGAGCTTCTTGACCTGCTTCTGGCTCTTTCCACAGAAGGAGCACTTCAGCAGGTCACCTCCGTCACCGAACTTGGCCACGGTGCGCCCCCCTCCGTCGCTGGTGCGATCGGCTCAGCTGACCCCGGCGGCCACGCCGACGGCGGTGAGCTCCCGGTTGGTCAGGATCTCGTCGACCATCCCGTAGTCCTTGGCCTCCGGCGCGCTCATGATGAAGTCGCGGTCGGTGTCGTGCGCGATCTTCTCCGCCGACTGGCCGGTGTGGTGCGCCAGGATCGAGTCGAGCAGCTCCCGCATGCGGATGATCTCCTTGGCCTGGAGCTCGATGTCGACCGCCTGGCCCGACGCGCCACCGTGGGGCTGGTGGATCAGGATCCGGGCGTGGGGCAGGGCGTAGCGCTTGCCGGGCGTGCCCGCGGCCAGCAGCACCGCGGCGGCCGAGGCGGCCTGGCCGATGCAGATCGTCGACACGTCGGGCTTGATGTACTGCATCGTGTCGTAGATGGCGAAGAGACCGGTGATCTCACCACCCGGCGAGTTGATGTAGATCGAGATGTCCTTGTCGGGGTCTTCCGACTCGAGGTGCAGCAGCTGCGCCATCATCAGGTTCGCGACCGTGTCGTCGATCGCCGTACCGAGGAAGATGATGCGCTCCTTGAGCAGCCGGGAGTAGATGTCGAAGGCTCGCTCGCCACGGTTGGTCTGCTCGACGACCGTGGGGACGAGGTAGTTGCGGATGGGCTCGATCACTCCTGGGACTCCTCGGCGCTGGGGGTGTCGCTGCTGTCGGGGGTGTCGTCGGCGCTCGCTGCGGCGGACTCGGTCTCGTCGGCGGCGACGCTGTCGGCTTCGGTGTCGGTCTCCGTGTCGGTCTCGGTCTCGGTCTCGGTCTCGGGGAGGGTGAGATCGACGGGGTTGCCGTCCTCGTCGACGACCTCGGCGTTGTCGATGAGCACTCGCACGGCCTTGCCTCTGGCGATGTCCGAGCGTAGTGCCTCGATCGCGCCGTTCCGGTCGAGATCCTTGCGGACCTTGGCGGGCTTCTGGTCGAGCCGCGCAGCGAGTCGCTCGATCTCGTCGTCGACCTCGGAGTCCTCGGCGACGATGTCCTCCTGGTCGACGACCGATCGCAGCGCGAGGTCGGCGAGCACGGCCTGGGTGCAGCCGGCGCGCAGCTCGTCGACGAAGGCCTGCTGGTCCTGGCCCGTCATCATCAGGTACTGGGCGATGTTCATCCCCTGGTGCTCGAGCCGGTGCGCGAGGTCGTGCAGGCGCCGCTCCATCTCGGCATCGACGAGCGCGGCGGGTGCCTCGATGTCGACGAGCTCACCGACGGCCTCGAGGACCTTCTCGCGCACGGCCATCTGGCCCTGCACCTTGCCGACGAGGGCGATGCGGTTGGCGACGTCGGCCCGGAACGCGTCGACGGTGTCGAACTCGCTGACCTCGGACACCCACTCGTCGTCGACGTCGGGGAGGACCTTGCGCTTGGTCTCCTTGACCACCACGGAGAAGGAGATCGTGTCGCCGGCCCGCTCGCCGAAGCGCTCGGGAAGCTCGGCGTCGAACTTGAGGATGGCGCCGGGCTCGGAGCCCCGCAGCTGCACGTCGAGCGCTTCCACCAGCATCCCGGAGCCGACCTCGTAGAGGAAGTCGGAGGCGGAGAGCGCGTCGACCGGCTCGTCGCCGTCGGTGGAGGCGATGTCGATCAGCGCGAAGTTGCCGTCGATCAGCGGGTCGTCGCTGTCGGAGAGGTCGGCGAACCGCTCCCGCAGCGAGTCGACCTGGGCGTCGATCTGCTCGTCGCTCGCGGCCGGGCTCGGGATCTCGACCCGCAGGCCCTTGTAGCCGCTGATCGTGACGACCGGCCGCACCTCGACGACGGCGTCGAAGGCGACGTCGCCCTCGTCCTCGCCGGCGGTGATGTCGATCTCGGGCACCGCGATCGCGTCGACCGACTCGGCGACGATCGCCTGCTCGTAGTACTCGGGCAGCGCGTCGCGCAGGGCCTGCTCGCGGGCGTACTCGGTGCCGAAGCGGGCCTCGAGCAGCCGGCGGGGGGCCTTGCCGGGCCGGAACCCGGGCACCTTCACCTCACGGGCGAGCTTGCGGAACGCGGCATCGACCGCCTTCTCGAACTCCGCCGCGGGGATCGTGACGCTGACGCGGACCTTGTTGTCGTCGAGGGACTCGACGGAAGTGGTGAGGGAGGTCATGGGGGACCGCAGTGTACCCGTGGCCTGTCGTGTGGCTTGACACGCAGACGCCGGGCGCTGCGACCGGGTGGCCACCCCCAAGCCCCGGATTAGGGTCCGAGCCATGGCGGCGAGCGCGGAGGTCCCGGTGAGGATCGTCGACCGGGTGACGCTCCCCCGGGGGGGCGCCGACGCGTGGGTGGCCCGGATGCACCGGGAGTACCGGCCGTCCGCCGAGGCCCGCGGCTACGTGTTGGAGGGCGTCTGGCAGACCCGGGCCGCCGACCCGGGCGTGTTCGACGGCGTCGACGTCGTCGTCGAGTGGCGGCTGCCCGGGGTGCGGGAGTTCTTCCGGGCGCGGGCGGGGAGCCACGCCCCCGCGACCGTGGCGTGGTGGGCGGCGACCGACGAGCTCGCGCTGGCCCGGTCCCGTTCCGTGCTGGGACCGCAGGGGTGAGCGACACGCGCCGGGCCCTGGCCGTCCTCACGGTCGAGGAAGGCCGCGACCCCGCGGCGGTCGCGGACGCGCTGCGCGATCTCGCGGCCGCGGTGCCCGAGCTGCGGGCGAGCCACGCGGGCGTCCATCCGTCGACCGTCGTCGCGCCACCGGGGATGGGCGCGGGCGCGGTGACCTGGGACCTGGTGCTCGACGCCGACGCGCCGCACACGCCGGGCGACGTGCTGGCCCACGGCGCCGCCCACCGGCTCGCGGGCGCGGTCACGGTCGCGTCGGAGGTGGGCCTCGACCCCCTCGCACGGAACCACGTCGCCCTCGACGGCCCCCGCATCAAGCGCACCCTCCTGCTCACCGTGCGCCCCGGTGCGCGCGCCGACGCGGTGGCCCGGTTCGAGGCCGACCTGGCCGCGATGCCCACCCACATCGGCACGATCCGCAGCTGGTCGCTGTCGCGCACCACCGGCCGGAGCCGGTGGACCCACGCCTGGGAGCAGGAGTTCGCGTCGCTCGACGGGCTCACCGGCGAGTACATGCTCCATCCGTTCCACTGGACGACGGTCGACGCCTGGTTCGATCCCGAGATGCCCGACCACGTCGTGGACCCGGTCCTCGCGCACCTCTTCGCCCAGTACGGCGGCCCGGTGCTCTGAGGGCGCGGGTGCGCCGGAGCCCGCCGCCGGTCAGCCGGAGGGCGGCCGGGCGGCGATCTCGGCCCGGAGCGCGGCGAC
>Ga0194132_10005079_pt1 | contig 21777 bp, 25 predicted proteins | sample TA2KigOf80mmetaG_FD_148612 | JGI IMG/M metagenome (GOLD analysis project Ga0194132, IMG submission 148612) | Freshwater microbial communities from Lake Tanganyika, Tanzania - TA2015054 Kigoma Offshore 80m | ecosystem: Environmental > Aquatic > Freshwater > Lake | place: Tanzania: Lake... | reverse complement strand
GTCGACCGCATCGGGACGGCCTTGCACCCACTACTGCGCCCGGTGGGGTTGCATGGCCGCGACGTGACGCGGGTGATGATGGGCTTCGGCTGCAACGTCCCGGCGGTGATCTCGACGCGGTCGTGCGTCGGCTGCACGCGGCCGACGACGGTTGGGACGATCGCCTTCGGCTCGGCCTGCTCGTATCAACTGGGCGCGACGCTCGCGGTCTTCGCCGCCGCCGGCCGGAGCAGCCTAGTCGTGCCGTACCTCGTGATCCTCGTGCTTGCGACCCTCGTCTACGCACGCCTCACGTCGCCAGCGATCGCGCGTTCGCCACTGAATGCACTCGTCGTTGAGCAGCGGACCTTCCTGGCGAGACCGGCGATGGGAGCCATCTGGCGCGAGGCGAGCGGGACGGTGCGCGAGTTCTTCCAGAAGGCGCTGCCGATCTTCTTTGGGATCACCGTGGTCGCCTCACTCCTCGCCTGGGCCGGTGCTCTAGAGCTCGCGGCACGGGGGCTGTACCCCGTGATGGCGCTGTTCAACCTCCCGGCGGACTCGGCGCTGCCGACGATCCTGGCTTCGGTGCGGAAGGACGGACTCCTGCTGCTGGCTGAACAAGGGACGGTAGAGTCGATGACGGCGGTGCAGACGCTGGCCGTCGTGTTCCTCGCAGGGCTGGTGTTGCCGTGCCTGGTAACCGCACTCACGGTGGCGCGGGAACTCGGCACGCGTTTCGCGCTCGCGATGATGGCGCGGCAGGCCCTGGCCGCGGTGGTGGTCACGCTCGCCGTCGCGTGGGGCGGTGCGCTGGTGATGAAGGCGGTCTGATGCGGGTCTCCGCGTCCGTGAAGAAGCGGTGCGACGACTGCCAGATCGTGCGGCGCAAGGGCGTGATCCGAGTGATCTGCACCACGCGTCCGCGCTGCAAGCAACGACAGGGGTAAGGCGATGTCCGAGAACGAGCCGCGCCAACGGTTCCCGTCACGCCAAGGCCGCCCGATACGCGCGCGTGGCTGTGAACGCTGCGCGGACCGCAAGCCGATCAGCTACAAGGACGCGGCGTTCCTGGAGCGCTTCATCGAACCGACTGGGAAACTCATGCCCGCGCGGAAGAGCGGGTGTTCAGGCTCGTGCCAGCGGCGGGTCGCCCTGGCGGTGAAGCGCGCTCGCCACCTCGCGCTGCTCCCGTACGCCACGGCGCACGCGCGGATCGGCGGCAGAGGATGAAGATCATCGGCTTGTCGGCGACACAGAGGTCTCAACGGGCTACGTCGGGCGGGCCACTGGTGATCGCGACTTGCAACGATTGGCCAGATCCGTCCCGAAGCGATGCGGCGTACTTGCATGCACCAGAAGCAAGGGGCGTCCAGGCCCAGCACTCCTTCTGGGATGGGGAGTCGCAGCCATTCCTCACCGCTCGGGCGGTCATCCTGCGCTCCACCTGGAACTACCACCACGACCTTCCCCGTTTCCGCCGCTGGCTCTCGCTGCTCGAAGCAGCGGGCGTCCCGGTCTGGAATCCGCCTGCGCTCGTCCGGTGGAACCTCGACAAGCGCTACCTGCTGGAACTCGGACGGCTGGGGATACCTGTCGTGCTGACGGTGGCGCTGGATACCACGTCTGCAGAGGGCGTGGCAGCAGTGATGCGCGACCGCCGTTGGCCGGAGGCTGTCGTCAAGCCCGCCAAGGGGGCGAGCGGCTTCGCCGTGCGGCACGTGCATTTCTCGGAGTTCACGGAGGATCCGCCAGACCTCGGCATGCCGGACCGGCCGCTTCTCGTGCAGGAGTATCTGCCCGCGGTCAGCGAGCAGGGTGAGGTCGCGTTCGTGTTCTTCGCAGGGATGTTCTCCCACCTGCGAAGAACACGAACGCGACCTCACCCTCGCGCTGCTGAAGCGGCCCTCTGCCAGCGAGTTTCGCGTGAACTCCCAATACGGAGGAAACGTGACCGCCATGGAGGCTTCGGACGATCTCCGACGGGCTGCAGCAGGCGTCATCGCGGCACTGCCTTCGTCGCCGCTGTACGCGCGGGTCGATGGAGTCGTGACTGACCACGGCTTCGTCGTCATGGAGGTGGAGCTGATCGAGCTCGGCCTGTGGATGGACCGTGCGGATGGCGCACCGGAACGGTTCGCGGATGCCACGCTGGCAGCGTTAGTAGGCGGATCAGTCGTACCCCCGACGCCTACGCCGGGACGGAGATAAGAACGGACGCCCCATGATCGCGATCAACGGCAACTTCAGAGTCCGTGACGAGCGGCGTGAGCGCCTCGTCGAGACGGTGCGTGACCTGGGACGGCGCCATTCCGCAGGAGCCGCCCTGCACGATCAGACCGGCACGGTGCACCGTGCACTCCTCGATGACCTCTGTGCCGTGGGGTACCACGCGGCGCCCATCATCTACCGCCACGGTGGCGGGTCGCACTGCCTGGTGGATGTGGTGCTCGCCCAGGCGGCGCTGGCGGAGTCTGACCCGGCGACCGCGCTCGGGATTGGCATGCACCTGATGGTCGTCGGGTCGGAGAGTCTTGCCAGGACGTGGCCGGAATGGCGTCGCGAGGAACTATTCCGCGAGGTCTCAGGGCACGCTGCGCTCCTGAACGTCCTCGCCACGGAGCCGGTCATGGGCGCTCCGCAGGGCGACGCTCCACCGGCGACGACCGCCGTCCCCGATGGTGAAGGCCGCTGGCGGGTGCACGGCGAGAAGGTCTACTCGACGTTCGCCCCGGTGCTCACCTACGCAGTGGTCTATGCATTGATGGGCGACGGCTCGGGTGATGTCTCCCGAATCCTCGTGCGGATGGATGACAGCCACGTCGGGATCGAAGAGACGTGGGATACCGCGGGGATGCGGGCCACGGCATCTCACACCGTCCACTTCGCCGGCGTGCCCGTCTCGGACCGTGACATCGTCGCGCGATTCCCCTTCTCGTGTCGAGACAGCCGCCCGGCTATGAGCCCCTGGTTTGCCCTCCCGGTGGCCGCCGTCTACCTGGGGATCGCACGGGCCGCACGAGATGAGGCGGTGCGTGCGATCCAGCGCCCCCGGAGCGGGCAGACAGCCGCGGCCGCCAGCGAAGTGAGACGGCTGCTCGCAGAGATCGAGCGACGCCTCCTCGTCTCCGAGGCCATCCTCGTGTCAGCCGCGGCGGAAGCCGACGGCGAGCAGCGCACCGCCCCGGGCCTCTCCCCTCTGGAGGCCGCGACCAAGGTGGAGGTCACGCAGTCGGCCATCACTGTCGTTGACCTGGCGGTGCGCATCGTCGGCGGGAGTGCGCTCAAGCGCGGGAGCCGCCTTGAACGTGCCTGGCGGGATGTCCGCTGCGGATCGGTACACCCACCGACGGAGGCAGGCGCCAACGCGCTCATGGCAGACCATGCACTCGGCCGGCACCTCACATGAGAGCGATGCGCCTCAGTAGATAGCGGAACTCCCGCAGCACGGTAGGCCTACGGGAACGACCTTACCGTGATCATCGCCGCGGGCTCAGGAGTAGGACAGGGCTGCGCCCTGCGGCTGGATGCGTCGACACGCGTGCTGAAGTCTCGCGAGGACGACGCCCGACAGTAAGATGAGTCCGTCCGGCATGCCATACCTGCGTTCTCAGTGATCCGACCGATGAACAGGTCGCGGGCGTATCTACATGTTGCCGTGCCCGTACTCCTCGGCCCGGCTCGCTTCCGTGATGGCAGCGACCTTCTCGGGAGCGATGCCGAGTCGGAGGAGTGCGTGCCGTACGATCGCCGCTGCACCCTCGAACTCCGGAATGAAGACCGTCGTTGCGCCGGCGCGCGTGAGTAGATCGACCTCGGTCAGCGTGTGAGCGCGACCCACAATCGTCAGATCCGGGTTCAACTGGCGCGCACTCTCTGCTATCAGTTGAGCCGAGTCCGCGTCCGGGACGGCGATGACGAGCAAGCGGGCCTGCCCCATGTCGACACCCTTCAAGATCTCTACGCGACTCGCATCCCCCCAGTGTGCCGCACGCCCTTCCGCCTGCAGCAAGAGGACCTGGTCGAGGCTCGTATCGACGTAGATGTGCGAAACCCCGACCATTTCCAGGGCGCGTCCAGCCAACCGACCCACGCGGCCTGCGCCGACAATCACCACCTCCGGGGCAGTTTCCGGGGAGCTGCTAGCCTCAGGCTCGACGCCCCTCATCCATCTCCATAGTGGACGATCGGTCAGCTGTCGGCCACGTGATTCACCGGCCTTCACCAGCAGAGGGTTAATGGCAATCGACACTACCGCTGCGATCAGGAGGGCCTGGTAGGCGCCCGGTGATACCAGGCCGACGCCTCGGCCGCCCTCCGCAAGGATGAACGAGAACTCGCCGGCCTGCGCGAGCCCGGACGCAGCTAGGAGGACCGTGCGCCCGGTTGCACCGAATAGCGTCGCCGCGGCCATTGCGGCGAGGGCCTTGAAACCGATGACGGCGACGACTGAGACGCCGATCAGGGCGGCTGATGTGTCGGGCGACAAGGGGTTGACGAGCATACCGATCGCGACGAAGAAGAGCACCGCAAAGGCGTCGCGCAGGGGCAGCAACTCACTTGCCGCCCGGTGGCTTGCCTCCGTCTCGCTGACCGTGACGCCCGCGATGAACGCGCCCAGCGCCAAGGACGTGCCCGCCAGCTCGGCGCCGATGGCGATGCCGAGCGACAGGCAGACAACAGCAAGCAGAAACAGCTCTCGTGAGCCGGTGCGGCCCACAAAGCGCAGCAGCGATGGCACGAGGCGCGCGCCGATAGTCAGCGCCAGAGCCGCGAACCCACCAGCCCGAAGTGCTGTGCCCAGTGCCCTCCACAGATCGTCGGTTTGCTGTCCGCCCGCGAGCACCGGCACAAACACGAGCATGACGATCGTGACGAGGTCCTGAACGATCAGCCACCCGACCAGCGTCCGGCCGGTATCCGAGCCCATCAGCCCGCGTTCTTCGAGAACTCGGACGAGCACGACTGTGCTGGAGATACTCGCGGCCATTCCCAACAGGATCGCCTCCCGGAGCGGCAGACCCACGAGTACCGCGAACACGGATGAGGCCGCGACTACCAATGCAACCTGGACGAGCGCAGCCGGGACCGCGACTCGTCTCGCCGAGGCGAGCTCGCTGAGGTTGAAATGAAGGCCAACGCCGAACATCAGGAAGATCAGACCGACATCTGCAAGCTGGCGGAGTGTTTCCGGATTGGCCTGATAGCCGGGTGTAAAGGGGCCAATAATCAGCCCAGCGACCAGGTAACCGATGATGGGAGAAATCCGGAGGCGGCGCGCAACGAGACCACCCGCAAGCGCGAGTGAGAGTGCGATGCCGACGTCGCGGACGAGATGGGCGTCATCCATGTTCGCAGGATACGGGTTCGATTCCATCTCGGGTTCCGGCCGAACTCGCGCGCCCTCATCCTTACTGCCAACTTCCCCTGTTGCCGCCCATGCCGCCTGCCTACCCTCGACTCATGGCAGACGACGAACTCGTTCCGCAGCCTGACGACGCCCCGGACGACCAGCCCGACAAGGACTGGCAGGCCGAGGCCGCCAAGTGGAAGGCGCTCGCGCGCAAGCACGAGAAGGCGGCGAAGGACAATGCCGACGCAGCCCGCCGCCTCGCGGACATCGAGGAGTCGGGTAAGTCCGAGCAGGAGCGTTTTGCCGAGGCCCGGCGCGCCGCCGAGGACCGCGCCGCGGCCGCGGAGCGTGAGTCTGCCCGCCTGCGCGTCGCGCTGAAGAAGGGCCTGACGGAGACCCAGGCGCGTCGGCTGGTCGGCGACAGCGAGGACGACCTCGAGGCCGACGCTGACGAGTTACTCGCGAGCTTCGCCCCGGCCGGCGGCGAGCCCGACACGGAGCTGCCGCGCCGCCCACGCGAACGCCTCCGTCCTGGCGCCCGCCCGGCAGCAGAGCCCGAGGAGACCGACCCGACCAAGCTCGCGGAGGCGGTGCCCCGCTCCGCGTTCTAGGAACCGACCCGGCCCGGCCGCCAGGCCGAGCCACCCCGCACACGCGACGCCGACACGGAGGTCGCAGCGGCTCACCCGCTGTAGCTCATCCCGTGGAGGCGCCCTGTGGCGAACACCTTCCTCAAGCCCGAGACCATCTCCCGCACCGCGCTCGGCCTGCTGCGCCGCGAGCTCGTCCTGCCCCGCCTAGTCACCCGGCTCGGGATCGACGACTTCCGCGGCGCGAAGGACGACACCGTCAACGTCCGCGTCCCCGCGCGCCTCACCGCGCGGGACTACGAGTGGCGTACGCGCACCAACCCGATCGTCCTGGACGACATCGCCGAGACCTCCGTCCCGGTGGTGCTCACCGAACACCCGTACTCGGCGGTCGCGGTCACCGACGAGGAGCTCACCCTCGACATCACCGACTTCGCCACGCAGGTCCTCAACCCGCAGATCATCGCCGTCGCCGAGGCGATGGAGAGCGCGCTCGCCACCGTGATCGAGGGTGCGACCTACGCCGCGGAGGTCGACTACGCCGAGAGCGACCCCACCGCGGGTTCGCTGGACTCGCCCTTCTACCGGGCGCTCGTGGACGCCCGCAAGGCGCTCAACGACGCGAAGGTGCCAGCCGCCGGGCGCTTCGTGCTGCTCGGTTCTACGGTCGAGGCGGCGGCGCTCAAGGAGAACGCGATCCGTGTCGAGACCGGCACGGACAGCGCGCTGCGCGAGTCGATCATCGGCCGCATCGCGGGCTTCACGGTGATCGGCAACGTGCAGTCGCTCTCCGCGGACTTCGCGGTCGCGGCGCACAGCTCGGCGTTCGCCTTCGCCAACGTCGCCCCCGAGGTGCCGTCGGGCGTCGCGCTCGGCGCGAGCACGCTGTTCGACGGCTTGGCGCTGCGCTGGATTCGGGACTACGACCCGAACTACCTGCGCGACCGCTCCGTCGTCTCTTCCTTCGCCGGCGCCGCCTCCGTCGAGGACGGCGAGAGTGGCGGCGACCCCGCGAACGTGCGCGCCGTGAAGATCACCTTCACGCCGTACACCCCGGCGTAACCGCGATGCCACCCGCGCTCGCGTCGCTGTCCGCCCTCGAAGCCCGCCTGGGCGTCACGCTCACAGGCGCCGACGCCGAGCGCGCTGCGGCGGCGCTCGACGACGCCTCGGCGTTGATCCGCGCAGACGCCGGTGTGGACTGGGTGGATGACGAGGGCGCGCTGACCGACGTGCCCGCGGTGGTCGAGCAGGTCGCGCTGGCGGTCGCTTATCGCGCCTTTCGCAACCCGGACGCGCTCACGCAGACCAGCCTCGGGGACGCCTCCGTCTCGTACGACCGAAGCGGTGTCCAGGCGGCCGTCTACATGACCCGCGACGAACGCCGCGCCGTGCGACGGGCCGCGGGCACCGCCGCCGTGGGCGCGATCGAACTTGCCTCGCCGTGGGCGATGCCCGCCGCCGACTACCCCGTCCCGGTCGCGGGTGGCGGCGACCCGATCCCGATCGGCCCGTTCCCCTGGGAGAGCACGCGATGAACGACGAACAGAGCCGCGCGGTAAGCGACCAAAGCGACCGAACCTCCCCTGACGAAGCACTTTCGTCGCTTACCGCGCCTTTGTCGCAGCTGGAGCGCGTGCGCGTGCGTGTCGGTCGCGACGGGTCGGCGACCGTCGGCCGGAAGCGCGTGCAGTTCGCGCGCTCGCTGGCCGGGGCGCTGGTCACCGTGGAGGCGGAGTGATGGCCGTACCGCTCGCCACCACCACGATCGCGGTACTGCGCGTGCCCGTCGACGCTACCCGCGATCCCTACGACGCGCAGCCCGCGGCGGACACCGTCGCGAGCGGTGTGCGTGCGCACATCTCGTCGCCGAGCGGCCGCGAGCACGTCGCGGGCGGATCGCAGGAGGTCGTCGAGTTCCGGCTCGCCTGCGACCCGGTCGATCTGCGCCACACCGATCGCGTCCAGGACGAGCAGACCGGTTCCACGTACGAGGTCGTCTGGGCACGTCCCCGCCAGGGGCTCGGACTCGACCACATCGAGGCAGGCCTCAAGCAGGTGAGCGGGGGTGCGAGATGAGGCTCGTGTTGCACGACGACGCCACCGAGCGGTTGCTCGCGGATCACGGCCCCGAGATCGCAGACGCACTGCAGCAGCACGCCGAGCGCATCCGTGACCGCATCCGGCCTCCCGCGAGCGCCGAGCTCGTGACCTACGCGCGCTCCGGCGTCGGGCGGCAGGGCCCATTCGCGCAGGCGGGCATGCGTGGGTCAGGAGCTGTTGCGATCGAGTTTGGGAGCCGCCAGAGCCCGCCGCAGGCGTCGGTGCGCCGCGCGATCGGGGCGACTTGATGGTCGCCGAACCGCACACCTGGGTGGACGTCGAGGACGCGATCCGGGCGTGGGGCCGTGAAGCGCTGCCCGACCTCGAGGGCCGCGTCTTCTTCGGCTTCTCGAACGACGCCGCACTCCCGCAGGTCGTCCTCACCCGCATCGCCGGCCCGGACGACCGGTGCCTGATCCAGTTCGACCTCTGGGCCGCGACGAAGGCTGCCGCGGCCGCTGTAGCCGCCGAGCTCTGCACGGCAGTCGATGCGCTCGGGCGGTTCACGCACGAACAGACGGTGCTGCATGGCGCGCGCGTCGAGCAGGTGCGCTGGCAGCCGGACGAGGAAAGCGACACTCCGCGCTACGTGGTGGAGGCCACCTTCGCCGCCAGCGCAGCGCAGTAACGGCGGCCGAGATGCCGCAGGAAGGAGCCGATGATGGGTGACCCGCTGGCCGTCCGCGTCGGGCCAGGACAGCTTTATATCGCACCGCTCGGGAGCACCGAGCCGGACGACCTCGCGACGGCGTGGGACGTCGCCTGGACCCCGCTCGGCTACACCGACGAGGGTTCGAGCTTCGTCTTCGAGAGCAGCTTCGAAGACGTCGTCGTCGCGGAGGAACTCGACCCGGTCGCCATCGTGCAGACCGCGCGCAGCGCGACCGTGAACTTCGCGCTCGCCGAGATGACCGCCACGAACATGCAGCGCGCCTTCAATGGCGGCGACGTGAGCACGGCTACCGGCGTGGTGACGTTCGAACCGCCCGACTCAGACGAGACGCCGACGCCAGTGATGCTCGGCTGGGAGTCCATCGACGGCTTCGAGCGGTGGGTGTTCCGACGTTGCCTGCAGATCGGCAACGTCGAGGTCGCGCGCAAGCGCGCACCCGACAAGGCGACGCTGCCGATGAGCTTCCGCTGCACGAAGCCCGCAGGCGCGGCGACCTTCAAGTTCATGCACGACGAGGACTACGCCTGATGGAGCGGGCACTGACTGTGCGCGATGAGCGGTTCGCGGCGCAGGAGACGCTCCCCGCTTGGGCGCTGATGAAACTCGCGAAGAGCCAGGGCTCGGGCGACGCGATGCAGCAGGTCGCCGGGCTGCACGACTTCCTGATGGCCGTGCTCGCTGCGAGCGAGCGCGATCGCTTCGAGCGATTCATGGACTCGCATTCGGACGTGAGCTTCGAGGAACTGGAGAACGCGGTGGGGGCGCTCATGACGGCGTACACCACGCGCCCTACCGGGCGGCCCTCGCCCTCGCCTGCTGGGCCGACGCCCGTTGGTGGTCGGTCGAGGGTCGTCTCGCTCTCGCGGGGCACGGTGCGGGAGGCCGCGACGTCATCGGCGGCTGGTCAGCCGCTCGCCTCCTGAACGTCGTCTACCTGCTGGTGACGGAGCACATGACCGAGCAACAGCGACATGCGCTAGACGACGAGCTGGCGGACGGCGGCCGCAGCCGCCGCATCACGATCGCCCGTCGCATGGGCGGTGATCTGCAACGCAGCCGCCACCGGGGCCCGTGATGAGGGAACACATGATCGAAGCGGGCACGGTCGTCGTTGTCCTGCTGCTGCTCTTCGTCGCGCTGGTGGCGCTCGCCGTCGTCCTGACGGCGATGGGGCAGGCGGCGGGCGATGCGCTGCTCGCGAAGGTGCTGGAGTGGGCGGGTGGCGCGTTCTTCGCCCTGCTGACCGCCCTCGGCGTCCACCGCGGCTCCGGTGCGCGAAGTGGCGCGCCCACGTCCCGTCGGCCCGCTGACCACACGGACAGCGACCAGGACGGCGAACGGTGACCGCCATCGCCGACGCGTTCGTCACGCTCCGCCCTGACGCCTCGAAGTTCGGGGACGAGACGCAGGGCTTCTTCCATGGTCACGCCGCGCAGTTCGCGCTGGTGGGCACGGGGGTCGGGGTGGCGATCGCGGGCGGCTTCGCCGCGCTGAAGCTCGGCGAGACGTTCGACGCGGCGTTCGACGCGATCCGCGTGGGGACCGGTGCGACGGGCGAGGCGCTCAACGGCCTAGAGGCCGACTTCAAGGGCGTGTTGCGCGCGGTGCCGACCGATGCTGCGACCGCTGGGACGGCGATCGCCGACCTGAACAAGCGGCTCGGGCTGACTGGCGAGCCGCTGCAGGCCCTCTCGCGCCAGTTGATCAACTTCTCGCGCATCACGGACACGGACCTCTCCCAGAACATCGCCGATTCGACGCGGCTGTTCGGGGACTGGAGCGTCGCGACCGATCGACAGTCGGGCACGCTCGACAAAGTCTTCCGCGCCGCGCAGTCCACCGGCATCGGCGTGAACGCGCTGATGGAACGGGTGGTGCAGTTCGGGGCACCGCTGCGGCAAATGGGCTTCGGGCTTGACGAGTCACTGGCGATGCTTGGCAAGTGGGAGAAGGAGGGTGTGAACAGCGAGCTGGTGCTGGGCTCGCTGCGCATCGCGATGGGCAACTTCGCGCGCGACAACGTCCCGATGCGCGAGGGCCTCGACCAGACGATCCGCAAAATCCAGGAACTCGGTCCTGGCGCAGCTGCCACCTCGTTGGCGATGGACACCTTCGGCGCGCGGGCCGGGCCGGATATGGCGGCCGCGATCCTGGAGGGCCGTTTCGCGATCGATGACTACCTGGTGGCGATCCAGGGTGGCAGCGACACCGTGAACGGCGCAGCCGAGGACACCGACGACTGGCGCGAGAAGCTCACAGTCCTCAAGAACCAGGCGCTGGTCGCGATGGAGCCTGCGCTCTCCGCATTCTTCACGGGCGTGAGCAACCTCGTCGACGTGATCGCTACCCGCCTCGTTCCGTGGATGCAGGAACACGTCGTCCCGGTCGTACGCGACGAGTTGATCCCCGCCTTCCAGCAGTTCGTTGCGCTCGTCGTGCCGCAGCTCCAGCGGTTCGCGGACTTCGCGGGGGAGCAGTTCGCGCGCTTCCAGGTCTACTACCAGGAGTCCATCCGTCCCGCGATCGAGAACATCCAGCGGCTCGTCGTCTGGCTCGTCGAGCAGATCCAGGCGAACTGGCCATTGATCGAGGCTGTGATCGGTCCGGTGCTCGCAGAGGTTCAGGTGATCGTCGAGACGGTGTTCGGCGTGGTCACCGGCGTGCTCGACGCGGTGATCAAGCTGCTCGGCGGCGACTTCAGCGGCGCGTGGCGCGCGATCGTCGGCGTGGTCGCGACCGTGCTGGAAGGCGTGCAGAAGACCGTCCAGAACGCCCTCGCGCTGCTGGGCGGGCTGGTGCAGGCGTTCTTCCAGGCGGGCGTCGCGCTGGTCGAGGGCTTCATCAAGGGCATCAAGTCAATGGCCGGCGCGATCATCGAGGCGATCAAGGCCACGATCACGGACCGCCTACCCGGCTTCGTGAAGTCGGCGCTCGGCATCGCCTCCCCGTCGCGCGTCTTCGCAGCACTCGGCGAGCAGTCGATGGCCGGGTTCGCGCTCGGGCTGCAGCGAGGCTTCGGCGACATCGAGCAGTTGCTGGGCGGACTCACGTCGCGGGTGCCGGAGATCGTGACGCCGCTCGACGCCGCACCGCCGGCACGCGCAGGGGCTCCCGCCCCAGCGCCCGTCTACGTGCAGCTCGTCGTCGACCCCGCGATGGCATGGCTGCGCGACTTCATCCGGATCGAGGTGCGCGCCGAGAACGACTGGCAGCAGACGAGCGGCGCGCGACTGGCAGGAGGCGTCTGATGGCGAAGGCTCCACCGGCGGAGGCAGCGACCGCCGCGCTCGCACGGCTCAAGGGGATCGTCCCCTCGACGTGGGCCGGCGAGGAGGTCGACGCGCTGTCTGCCGCGTCCGGAACGGGCGCGCTCGCACGTTGGACGCTCACCGCGTCGTCCGGCCTCGAGCCCGAGCAGGGGAACTTCACGGACGCCTGCACCGTGATCGTGCGCGCCTGCTCCGAGCAGGAGGCGCTGCGCAAGGCGCGAGCGCTGGTACCGCGCCACTGGTACCGCGTGCAGAGCGTCGAGGAGGCCGTCGATGCCTGACCTCTATGCGCGCGAGGTCGCGCGCTATCGCCGCGAGCGGTCGCGCTTCGAGGTGATCGAGGTCGATGTCTACCAGCGCGGCGCAGGGCACGAGGCCGATGACGTCTGCCATCTGCGCGCGCTGCACGTCGTGGTGCCGAGCGGGGCGCTGCCCAGGATCGTCGACGCGCTGATCGCCGCCGTGCTGCTGCAACTGCAGCAGCAGGCGGATGGCGAGGCGGTCGCCGTGCTCGCGGACGGCGAGCGACAGCAGCCGCCGGTTTCGCGTCGCGGCGTCGCGCTCGGCGTGCAGCCCGTTACGCCGGAAGCGATCGCCGAGGCGGCGCGGCACTACGGCCTCGTGAGCGAGCTGCGCGCGCTCGAGGCCCGCGCACAGGCGGCCGAAGCAGAGCTGACCATCGCGAGCGCCCGCCCGATCTCGGTCGAGCCGCTCGCGCCCCTAGAAGCGGAGGCGTAGCCGTGACGGTCCCCGCCGGGATCATCGCGATGTGGCCCGGGACGAACGCCTCGATCCCGGCCGGCTGGTCGCGCGTAACCTCGCTCGACGGGCGATACGTGAAAGGCGCCGCAGCGGGGCAGGACCCTGACCAGACCGGCGGCGCGGCGACGCACACGCACACCGATCCCGGCCATTCGCACGGACTCGGGAGCCACACCCACGGCGGCACGACCTCGGGTGCCGAGTCCGACACGACGGCGGTGGTCGCGAGCGGCTACACCGCCTCCGCCAACCCGCACACCCACACCGCGCCGACCTCCGGCGCGCAATCGGCCTCCTCGTCCGCGAACGCCGGCACGTGGAACACCGCCTCGAACGACCCGCCCTATCGGACGGTGATCTTCATCCAGTCCGACGGCGCGCCGGACGGCTTCCCGGACGGGGGATGGGCGTACTGGGACAACGGCGCAGGGCTCCCCGCGAACTGGTCGCTGGTCGCGGCGGCGCAGGGGAAGTTCCTGAAGGGCGCGAACGCGGGTGGCGACGGCGGCAGCACCGGTGGTGGCGCGCACTCGCACACCGCGATCGCGCACGGCCACAGCAGCATCGCCAGCCATACCCACGCCGGAGGGACGTCGAGCGGGCCCAGCGCGACCTCGCCGATCAACAGCGGCGGCGGTGCGGCGACGAGCACGCACACGCACGCGGTGACGTTCGGGGCGACGGCCAGCGGCGTCTCGATCGGCTCTGCCACCGCGGCCGATACCTCATCCGATACCTACGAGCCGACGTGGACGAAGCTCGCCGCTATTCAGAACAACTCGGGCGACGACGATCTGCAGGCGCGCCACATCGGTCTCTGGCTCGGGCTGCTCACGGCGATCCCTCCCGGCTGGCTGCTCTGCAACGGCAGCAACGGCACGCTCGACATGCGCGGCCGCTTCCCGAAGGGCGTATCCGCGCTCGGTGAAATCGCCGCAACCGGCGGCTCGGGAGGGCACGCACACACCAGCGGTGGTGCGCATACGCACGCGCAATCGCATGTCCACGCACAGTCGTTCGCCGCCGAGAACACCAACGGCGGTGGCACCGCCTCCTCGCCGAACCACGTCGCGAACTGGCACCACACCCACGCGGACTCCAACTCCGCCGCCAACGCCACGGCGCTCGATTCGGGGAACCAGACCGCACCGAGCAGCGCGGATACTCAGCCGCCGTTCCGGACCGTCGCCTTCCTGCGCTTCGACCGTGCGCTGGTCGTCACGCTCGACGCGCCCGCGGAGTCGGAGGTGCTCACCTCGCCGACCTTCCTCGTTGAGTGGTCGCTCGCGTTCAACCCGCCAAGCAGCGCCCCCGTGCAGAGCGACTATCGGGTCGTCGTGTACGCGGCGGACCAGATGACGGTCGTCTACGACAGTGGCCAGATCGCGAGCGCCACGCAGTCGCACGCCGTCTCCGGGAGCTACGTCGTCAACAACCAGACGTACTACCTCCAGGTCGAGGTCACCGACGAGGATCAGCTGTTCGCGATCTCGCCGCTACGCGAGGTGACGACGTCGTGGCCACCGCCCGCCACGATCACCGGGCTCACCGTGACGCCGGTGTCGAGCCTCCCCGGGCTGCTTGTCTCGTGGGACGCGGCGGAGCCGACCATCGATGAGGCGTTCGTGCAGTACAGCGTGAAGCGACGCCGCGCCGCCTACACCGACGCCTTCGGGCGCGCGATCGCGGCCACCACCTATGTCCGAATCGCTGTGCTGGACGACATCGATGGAACGGTGTTCACCGACCACCACACCGGCTCGGGAGTTGAGCACGAGTACGCCGTGACCTGGACGGCGAATGTCTCCGGCGACGTGCTGGAGAGCGAGGAGCAGGAGCCGCCAGTCGCTGGGACGGTGAGCTGGAGCGGGGGCTATCTGCACGACCCGGCCGACCCGAGCGTCTACACCGCGGTGCTCGTCCGCGAGGCAGGCGTCGAGCAACAGCAGGAGCAGACGACGCTCCGGGCGCGCGGGCGGCGCGAGGACACCCTGTTCGTCGGGGAAGGCTTCCAGCGCGCCTACGAGGTGACGCCGGCGAACGACCCAATCCGGGATCGAGGCGCATGGGACCGCCTGCGTGCAATGCTCGACCGCCAGTTCAGCGGCGCGAGCTACTGCTTACGCATCGCCTACTCGGGGGAGGTGGTGTTCGGGCGGCTGGAGTCGCTGCGCGTACAGGACCGCACCGCGCTCACGCAGCCGGCGTTCAAGTTCAGCGAGACGCACTACGAGGAGGCGGTCTGATGGTCTCCTCTGGCGAGATCGCGCGCGGGCTGAGCGGGCTGCGTGGCCCCGTCCCTACCCGCTTCGTCTGGCAGCGGCGCACGCTCGACTACCAGTTGCGGGATTCGCTCAGTGACGCGGGTGCAGTGCTCGCTTCGAGGGCTCCCCGTCTCGAACTCGACAACGACCGCGCTGTCCTGCGCTCGATCCGCGGCATCGAGCTCCTCGAATCGGCGCTCGCCGACCTGCCGGGCGGGCCGTTCGACTCGACCTCGGACAACGTCGCGGTCGTCGAGCAGCGGTTCATCCTCGGCGCCTGGCGCGACTTTCCCCTCGGCCTGTTCCGTCTGGAGCTCGGCGACACCCGCTACGGCTCGGACGGCGAGCCGGTGATCGAGTGCGACGCCGCTGACATCGGCACGCTGCTCACTGAGAGCGGGCCGTCGGCGCCGTACACGGTAACGAGCGGGACGAATTTCGGCACCGCGGCGAGCGCCGTGCTGGACACGCTCGGGCTGAGCCACGACCTCGTGACCGTGGGCGCTGTGCTCCCCGTCGTGCAGACTTGGGCACCGTATCCAGAGACCAGCTGGTGGCAGGTGGTCCACGACCTCGCCGATGGGATCGACTACCGGACGCCCTGGCCAAACGAACAGGGCCGATTCCTGTGGTCACCGCGGGACGTCGACCCATCTGTCGCAACCGAGGCGGTGACGTACTCCGATGCCGACGAGCCGAAGCTGATCGACGGGGACACGCCGTATCGGCGGCGGCAGCACGCGGGCACGCTGCGTAACCTCGTCGTAGTGCTCATCGACGACCCACTGCACCCCGACTTCCCGACGCGCGTGGTGCGGGAGAACGCCGACGCCGCGTCGCCGGTCTCGACCACGAACCGGCCGGAGCGGCAGTTCGAGGTGCGCTCCGACAGCCGCCCAACGTCGACCCGGGCAATCCTCGACGCGGCCACGGCGGGGCCGGTCGGTGAGCGGCTGCTGCGCGAGGAGGCAGCGCTGTACCGGACGGCGACGCTGTCCACGTTGCCCGACCCACGGCGCGGCGCACACGAGTACTACCGGTTGGTGGTCGCAGATCGGGACGGAAGCCTCATCGAGGACGGCACGCTCTGGCGAGTGGCGCGTTGGTCGCGTGATCTTGCTCCGGGCGGTCGCCAGACGCACGAGGTGGAACAAGTGGAACCTGTGACCATCACCGACCCGGAGGCGTAGCGGTGACCGAGAACGTGCGCCTGAACGCTCGCGAGGATGCGCGCCGCGCGCTTGGCGAGCGGATGTTCTTGGCGAGAGTAGCCGCCACCAGCGGCGGTCTGATCAAGGTGCAGCGGCAGGGGCAGCCGGCGCCCGACGCGCAGTTCTATCCCGCGGCAGCCGGGCTGGCCGCGTCGGTTTCCGTCGACGACATCGTCATGTGTCTCGCGGTGAGCGGCCGCGTCATCGTGGCATTCAAGGTTGTGATGACATGACACCAACCCGCCGGCGTCATCATTCCGCCTCGCAAACATCCCTGGCAGTCAATGCGTCTCGAACGAATTCAAGTCGGTTCCAAGGACTACGTGTACGTAGACCTCGAAGATCGTCCGGATGAGCGGGTCGTCGACTGCGATGAATTGGACGTCCCAAGAGGCGACCTCGGCCTTGGCACGCGTGAAATGGTCTGCGAAGCCGGGATCACTTTGGAGGACCGCGCGCGGGCGACCCTCGGTCGGTACACCGTGCGCGGCGGCTTGCTCGACCGCCATTAGAAACGCCAACGTTGCGGTGTAGTGGGTTCCGCTCGGACGCGTGTGCTGACCGAGGCGCGTTCTGAGGTTGCGTGTCTGCCCGACGTATCTGTATCGCTCCCGATCACTGAAGAGGTAGACGCCCGGAACTGACGGGACATTCCCGCGGGCGCGTGGCGATCGCGGTGCCGCGAGGAGTCGCTCTAGGAGGGGACGCATCGCGGCCCAGATCTCGTCCGCAGCTTGCCAGTCTGGGGAGACGTTCATCTTTCGCTCATATCACCCGGACCACCACGGTCGCCACACGCCGCGCGGATCTCCTCGAGGAATCCTCGATCCAGTGTGCCGAGGTAGGTTCGTCCCAGAGCATCGGCGAAGTAGGGACGGTCGTACTCGATGAAGCCATCTGCCGGGGTCGTGCCTATGAACGTCGTTAGCTTCGCGACTGCATCAAGGGAACGTCCGGGCTCCACATCCTGTGGGAAATGCACATTTTCCGGAATCGTTAACTGCATACGCGAGACGACCTCACGTCGGAGCCATCGACGACGGGTCTTGGCCAGACCGCAGGACACGACCCGCACAGCCAGCGGTCCGTCGTTCTGCGCCTTAAAGGAGACATGGCGTCCAGCAGGCTGGTAGTTTGGCTGAACGATCCCGGTAGGCACGTAGACAGTGCCGATGCCACAAGTCACGCGAAGACGACGTCTCCGTTGACGCACCGACTCCCACACACTCCAAGCTGCGACCGCAGTTGAGACGAACGCTCCGTATGCAGCGAGTGGATCAATTTCAGTCATCGATGTCTCCGCGCGTGCCCGAGACCACCTGTCATCTTGCCCTTGCTGAGCTTCCGTCCGGCACGGTAGTCATGACTGTAACGGTCGAAAGGAGGCCGGCATGCCCGTACGGTGCGTCGTCTACTCGCGCGTGTCCACAGATGCGCAGGAGCGGGATGGAACCTCGCTGGACTCCCAGGAGCGCGCCAGCATTGAGCTGGCAGCGAGCCGGGGGTGGTCGGTGGTGCGTTCCATTCGGGACGTGGCCAGCGGCTTCCACCTCGACCGCGAGGGCATCGAGACGCTTCGAGGACTGCTCCAACGGGGCGAGGTCGACGTGGTCGTGGCCTACGCGGTCGATCGGCTGTCTCGGAACCAAAACCACATCGGCGTCCTCTTCGACGAGATCGAGCAGGCTGGTGCTCGCCTCGAGTTCGTGACGGAGCGATTCGAGGACACGGCGGTCGGGCGATTCATTCTCGCCGCTCGCGCGTTCATCGCGGAGGTCGAGCGGGAGAAGATCGCCGAGCGCACGATGCGCGGCAAGACCGAGCGTGCCCGCGGAGGCCGCATCCCCCAAGGCACAGGGCGCGGCATCTACGGCTATCGCTACGACAGCGAGAGCGGGAAGCGTTCGGTCGAGCCCGATCAGGGGGCCACCGTGCGGCGGCTGTTCGAGGCGTTTGCTGAAGGTCGCAGTTGCAACCGCCTCGCCGACGACCTGAACGCCGAGAGTGTCCCGGCATTCGGCGGCGGCCGCTGGTATCCGCTGACGATCCGCCGAATCCTCATGAACGAGACGTACACCGGGCGCACGATCTACCGCCGGACTCAGGTGCAGAAGGTCCGCGACGTGGCGCGAAGCCGCTGGGTGCGGCGCGTCACGGAGCGCGATCAGGAGGAGTGGATCGAGGTCGAGGGCGCAACGCCCGCGATCATCTCGGTCGAGTTGTTCGAGCGCGTGCGAGCGCGCCTCGAAGACCCCGCGCGCAAGGAGCGCGGACACCCTTCGTTCGACTACCCGCTACGCGGGCGCCTGCGCTGCGAGGCGTGCGGCTCGGCGATGGTTGGCCAGACGCTGCTCAAAGGGCGCTACCACTACTACCGCTGCCGCCGCTCGTACGCCGGCCCCAGGGCTGACCGCTGCCAGTCGCCCTACGTGCGGAAGGAGCTGCTGGAGGAGGCGGTGCGCGCCGCACTGGTCAGCGTGATCGCTGATCCCGCCCGTGTGCTGGCCGAGGGCAAGGCGGAGGTCGGATCGGACCCCACCGCGGGCGATCGCGACCGGCTCGATCGCGAGATCGCGGACGTCGAGGCGAAGCAGCGCCGCCTGGTGCGACTGTTCACCGCGGGCAGTCTGCCGGAGGCAATGCTCGCCGAGGAGAGCCGGGCACTCGCCGACCGACGAGCGCGCCTCGAGGCGGAGCGCACTGATCTCGTACCGCTGGACGCCGGGCGGATGACGTTCGAGCAGGTCGCGGCTCGACTACCCGAGGCGCTCGATGCGATCCGCCGGTGGGTCGAGCAGGCTGACGGCGGACAGCTTGAGCTGCTGCTCGACGCGCTGAACGCGCGAATCACGGCGTCGCGACAGCAGGCCCTGATCCGCGGCGAGGTGCCCCTGCTGGAGTCAGCGCACTACCGGGATTTGGTCACCATTGAACGAACATCGGCATCACCGTTCCGAAATGACCAAATCCCGACCGTCCCCTCCCTCGCGACCAACAAAAGTCTTCTACCTCCTCCACTGGTCTCGTTTCAGGGGGTCACGTCAGTTTGAGTCCGATCAGGGTCGCCATGACCCGCTGAACGGGCCGCCTTCCCAGGCGGCTTTTTCGTGTCTACCGCCAACCGCCGGTTCCCGGTGGTCATGCATCGGGTCTTCGGGGCGTCGCTGGGCTAGGCTGGGCGTCCTTCGCCACGTTGCTCAAGAGTGTCATCTGGCTCATGAACCGATAGCGGCGAGAGAAGGGGGCTCCACGTGAACGTTCTCGTCATGGGCGCGAGCGGTTACATCGGTAGCTACCTCGTACCGCTACTCGCGGAACGGGGTCATCGGGTCCGCGCCGCGGCGCGCAATCTCGATGCCCTGACGGCGCGAGGCTGGACCAACGTCGACTGTGTCGCCGCGGATGTGCTGCAACCGGAGACGCTCGACGCAGCACTCGCCGGCGTGGAGGTCGCGTACTACCTCGTGCACTCGATGGGCAGCGGCAAGAGCTTCCCGCAGCTCGATCGAGCTGCGGCCCGCAACTTCCGTCGCACCGCTGAACGCGTCGGGGTGAAGCGCATCGTCTACCTCGGCGGGCTGCTACCGCCCGGTGAGCGTTCGATCCACCTCGATTCCCGCGCCGAGACGGGCGAAATCCTGCGCGATGGGTCTATCCCGGTCACCGAGCTCCGGGCAGGCATCATCGTGGGCGCCGGAAGCGCGGCCTTCGAGGTCATCCGTGACCTCGTGCTTCATCTGCCCGTCATGACCACCCCGCGGTGGGTGCGCTCGCGAGCACAGCCCATCGCGCTGATCGACCTGCTCGAGTACTTGGTGCGCGTCCCCAACGTTCCAGAGACCAGCGGCGCGGTCTATGACGTCGGCGGGCCTGACACCCTGTCATACGCCGAGATGATGCAAGTGTTCGCGCGCGCGGTAGATAGGCATGTCCGTGTCATCCCCCTGCCGGTGCTGACGCCTCGGCTCTCCTCGTACTGGCTCGATCTCGTAACTGCGGTACCCGCGAACATCGCCCGCCCGCTGATCGATGGACTGCGACACGACCTCATCGCGGACGACGAAGCTATCCGGACCCTCATCCCACTCCGGCTCCACTCATACGAGGAGGCAATTCGGGAAGCCCTAGACGCGGAGAGCCGACAGGCCGTCCCGGTGCGCTGGACGGAAGGTGCTCTGGCCTATCGTGGGTCGCGGCCGGAGGTCGCGTTCTACTCCAAGCAGATGACTAGCAACGCCCGGTCGTCGGTTCCGGTTGAAGTCAGTTGGGCAGCGATCACCTCGGTCGGAGGTGATGCCGGTTGGCCAGCCTATGATTGGCTGTGGCGTCTCCGAGCCGTGATCGATCGCCTCCTCGGAGGTCCCGGGATGCGTAGGGGTCGCCGGCACCCGACCGAGGTTCGGCCCGGAGACACGATCGATTGGTGGCGAGTGGTTGCGGTTGAGCCTGGACGTCGCCTGACGCTCATGGCGGAGATGCGAGTGCCAGGCACCGCCGTTCTCGAGTTGGAGGCGAAGCCTACGACCGAAGGCTCCACGATTGCTGCAATCGCCTACTTCCACCCTGCGGGCATCTGGGGGCTGCTGTACTGGTACGCGCTGCTGCCCGTACACATTCGCATCTTCGAGGCGCTGGCAGGTGGTCTCGCCACCGCGGCCAGCCGTCTTGCACAGCCAGGGCCCTCGCCTAGCTGAATCTGCAATGTGGGCGGCGAACAGACTTCGTGCCCCTCTGTGCTCGGTGGTGTGCCGGAGGAACTGTCACCTCAGTTGCGGGCAGCAAGAACGCGATTCACGGCGCAGATGGCGATACTCGGTGCCGGCCGGATGACCGCTCTCGCGGTCGAGTCCGTCGAGGCCGCCGAGTTCCTCGCCGAACAATCTGCGGATCGGCCGCCGCTTGAGATGGAGCGAGTCCAGCAGCTGTGTATCCTGGGCATCGAGACGGCGGGAGCGTTCTCAGCGTTGACCTGCTCCCGCGTTTCATACCACCTGATGAGTGAGTCCGGCGGCGATCTCCAGCCAGTTCGGTTCGATGGTCTTGGGCTGCCTCCGGTATTCATACCACTTGCAGAGTTAGCGTTTCGTCCCTGAGCAGCGGTGCTCCTGCCACGACTTCCGGTGCCGGGGAGTGATAGCCAAGCGAGCTGTGCGGCCTGATCTGGTTGTACTCGTTGCGCCACGCTTCGATCAGGACCTGTGCCTCGAGCAGCGTGTTGAAGCGCTCGAGGTTGAGGCATTCGTCACGCAGCTTGCCATTGAAGGACTCGATGTAGCCGTTCTCCCATGGACTGCCCGGCTCGATAAAGAGCGTCTGCACGCCGACCCGCGCCAGCCAGCGGCGCACCGCCTTCGCCACAAACTTCGGCCCGTTGTCCGAGCGGATGTGCTCCGGCACCGCGCGCTCGACGCAGAGGTCGGCGAGCCGCGCGAGCACATCTCGCGAGTTCAACCACCGGACGACGTCGATCGCCAGGCAGTCGGGCGTGAACTCGTCGACGATCGTGAGCATGCGCAACGGCCGCCCGTCAGCGGTGCGGTCGAGGACGAAGTCGTACGACCAGACGTGGTTCG
>Ga0194132_10005073_pt1 | contig 21791 bp, 15 predicted proteins | sample TA2KigOf80mmetaG_FD_148612 | JGI IMG/M metagenome (GOLD analysis project Ga0194132, IMG submission 148612) | Freshwater microbial communities from Lake Tanganyika, Tanzania - TA2015054 Kigoma Offshore 80m | ecosystem: Environmental > Aquatic > Freshwater > Lake | place: Tanzania: Lake... | reverse complement strand
CGGGCGCGGCTCGGTGTGGATCGACGATCTGCGCTTCGAGCCGCGTCCCGCGCACCCGCCCTCGCCGGCACCGCCGCGGGTCTCCGCGTCTACCAGCGCGCCGGGGCAACCCGGCCACGCGGTGCTCGACGGCGACCCCGCGACGCGCTGGCAGAGCGGCGCCGTCGCGGAGCAGCAGTGGCTGCAGCTCGACCTCGGCGGCGCGCGCGAGTTCGGCGGCATCGTCGTCGACTGGGATCCCGAGGACTACCCGACCGCGTTCCGCGTCGCGCTGTCCGACGACGGTCGCGAGTGGGTCGAGCGCTACCGCACCGACACCGCCAGCGGACGGCGCTCGTACATCTACCTGCGCGACGCAGAGGCGCGCTTCGTGCGAATCCTGCTCGACCAGCCGCGGCGCACGCATGGCTACGGGGTGCGCGACGTGCGCATCGAGCCGCCCTCGTTCGCGACGACGCCGAACGACTTCTTCGCCGCGATCGCGCGCGAGGCCCGTCCGGGCTTCTTCCCGAAGTACCTCCTCGGCAAGCAGAGCTACTGGACCGTGATCGGCGTGGGCGGCGATCCGGACGAGGCGCTGCTCAACGAGGAGGGCGTCCTCGAGGCCGGCAAGGGCGGGTTCTCGATCGAGCCCTTCGTGTTCACCGGCGGGCGCCTCGTGACCTGGCGCGACGTCGCGATGTCGCACGGGCTCGAGCGCGGCGACCTGCCGCTGCCCACCGTGTGGTGGAAGAACCACGACGTCGGTCTCGAGATCGCGCCGGTCGCGACCGGCGCGCCGCGATCGTCGACGGTCTGGGTGCGCTATCGCGTCACCAACCACGCCGCCCTGCGCCGCGACGTGCTGCTCCACCTCGCGCTGCGCCCGTTCCAGGTGCTGCCGCCGTGGCAGACGTTGAACGTGATCGGCGGCGCGCGGCGCGTGCGCGACGTCGCGTTCGCGGAGCGCACGGCGACGATCGACGGCGCGCGCCGCGTGGTCGCCCTCACCCCGCCCGCCCACTTCGGCGCCACGACCTTCGAGGACGACCTGGTCGCGAACTACCTGCGGCACGGGCGCGTGCCGCAGCGCACGAGCGTGCACGACCCGTTCGGCTACGCGGCGGGCGCCTTCGAGTACCGGCTGTCGCTCGACCCGGGTGCCTCGTCCGACGTCGTGCTCGCGATCCCGCTGCACGCGGGGTCCTGGCTGCCGCCCGCCGGCGAGGACCCGGGCGCCGTCTACGCACGCGAGCGCGCCGCCGCGGCGGCGCAGTGGCAGCGCGAGCTCGACCGGGTGGACTACGTGGTCCCCGAAGCCGACGAGCCGATGATCCGCGCCGCGCGCAGCACGCTCGCCTACCTCGAGATCAACCGCGACGGACCGGCGATCCAGCCCGGCTCGCGGACGTACGCGCGCTCGTGGATCCGCGACGGCGCGTACTCCTCGATGGCGCTGCTCGACGCGGGCCATACCGAGGAGGTGCGCGAGTTCCTGCGCTGGTACGCGACGTTCCAGCTCGCCGACGGGCGCATCCCGTGCTGCGTCGACCGCCGCGGCGCGGACCGCGTGCCGGAGAACGACAGCGAGGGCGAGTTCCTGTTCACGCTCGCCGAGTACTACCGCTACACACGCGACGTCGGCTTCGTCTACGAGCTGTGGCCGAACGCCGTGCGCGCGGTCGAGGCGATCGCCGCGCTGCGCGCGCGCCGCCTCACCCCGGAGTACGACCAGGACGAGAAGCTACCCATGCGCGGCCTGCTGCCGGAGTCGATCAGCCACGAGGGCTACTCGGGGCACCCGGTACACGCCTACTGGGACGACTTCTTCGCGCTGCGTGGGCTCGGCGATGCGGCGATGCTCGCGCGCGTCGTCGGCGATCCGGCGAACGAAGCGCGCTGGAGCCGCCTGCGCGACGAGTTCCGCGACGACCTCTACGCCTCGATCGCGCTGGTCATGGAGCGCCGGAAGCTCTCGTACCTGCCGGCGTCCGCGGATCTCGGCGACTTCGACGCAACCTCGACCGCCGCGGCGATCCTGCCGGTCGGTGAGCTCGGCAACCTGCCGCCGGCGGCACTCGCCGCGACCTTCGACCAGTACCTCGGGCACGTGCGGCAGCGGGCGAGCCGGCCGCCGGGCGAGGAAGGCTACACGCCGTACGAGTTCCGCAACGTCTCGGCCCTGGTCCAGATGGGGCGGCGCGACGATGCGTGGTGGCTGCTGCAGCTCCTGCTGAAGGACCGCCGGCCGCTCGGCTGGAACGCGTGGGCGGAGGTGGTGTGGCGCGACCCCGCGCTGCCGCGCTTCATCGGCGACATGCCGCACACCTGGGTCGGCGCGAGCTTCCTGCACGCGGTGCGCTCGCTGTTCTTCTTCGAGCGCGCGTCCGACGGCGCGCTGGTGCTCGCGGCCGGCATGCCGCCCGGGTGGCTCGTCGATGCGCCGGGGGTCGGCGTCGAGCGCCTGCCCACGCCGCACGGGGTGCTGAGCTACCGCCTGCGGCGCGACGGCACGGGCGCGATCGTGGTCGACGTCGCGGGCGACCTCCGCCTGCCGGCCGCGGGCATCGTCCTCGACCCGCCGCTGCCCGGTCCGGTCACGCGCGTCGTGGTGAACGGAACCGAGCAGGCACGGCAGCCGGACGGCGAGGTCGTGGTGCACGCCTTCCCGGCGACGGTGCGGCTGGAGTGGAACGTCGCGGCACCGCCGACGGCAGCGCGCTGACGGGTCGCCGGAACGGGCAGACCATCCGGGACCCGGCCGCGCGCCCACGCGCACAGCGGATTGCGCACCCGGCCCGCGGGGAAACGCGTGCCGTCGGAATCGCTCAGGGACCGACCGGCAGCGCGCGGCCGTCGGCCGCGAAGAGGTGCAGCGCCGCCGGATCGACGTGCAGCGCGAGCGGCTGTCCGCGCTCGAGCTCGCGCAGGCCGGGCAGCCGCGCGATCAGGCGCGGCGGGACGCCGGCGGCCGCAGCGCCGAGGTGGACGTGCGCCAGCGTCTCGTGTCCGAGCCACTCGACGTGGTCGACGACGACGTCGACCACCGTGCTGCCGGCGGCGCCCGGCCCGTCCGCGAACGCCTCGGGGCGCACGCCGAGCACCATGGCGTCGGTCACGGCGCGGAGAGCGCGCGCCTGCGGCGTCCCGGCGTCGACCGTCAGCGAGCCGCCCTCGAGCCGCAGCTCGACGCCCCCCGCTGCGTCCGCGACCACCCGGGCCGGCACGAGGTTCATCGGCGGGTTGCCGATGAAGCCGGCGACGAAGGCATCGGCGGGACGCTCGTAGAGCTCGCGCGGCGGCGCCACCTGCAGCACCTGCCCGGCGCGCAGCACGGCGACGCGGTGGCCAAGCGTCATCGCCTCGGTCTGGTCGTGCGTGACGTAGAGCATGGTCGCCCCCGTGCGCCGCTGCAGGTCGGCGATCTCCGCGCGCACCTCCACGCGCAGCTTCGCGTCGAGGTTCGAGAGCGGCTCGTCGAGCAGGAACGCGGCCGGCTCGCGCACCAGCGCGCGCCCCATCGCGACGCGCTGCTGCTGTCCGCCCGACAGCTGCCGCGGCACGCGCTCGAGCACGCCCGCGATGTCGAGAATGCCCGCCGCCCACGCGACCCGCCGCTCGATCTCGTCGCGCGCGAGCCCGCGCATGCGGAGCGGGAACTCGAGGTTGCCGCGCACGGTCTTGTGCGGGTAGAGCGCGTAGTCCTGGAACACCATTGCGACGTTGCGCTCGCGCGGCGACAGGTCGTTCGCGACGCGGTCGCCGATCCGCAGCCGGCCGCCGGTGATAGGCTCGAGGCCGGCGACGAGACGCAGCAGCGTGGACTTGCCGCAGCCCGACGGTCCGACCAGCACGATCAGCTCGCCGTCGGCGACCTCGAGGTTCAGGTCGACGACGGCGCGCGTGCCGCCAGGGTAGACCTTCTCGACGTGCTCGAACGCGAGACGCGCCATCGCAGGCGTCAGCGCCCGCCGACCGGACCGGGGCCGCCCACGGGCACGTCGTTCGACGCCGTCTGCACGCGCTCGCCGAACCACGACTCGGCGCCGAGCAGCGGCAGTACGCGTGCGACGATCTCGTCGGACGCGAACAGGCGCGGCACGCTGCCGCCGGTCGGATGGAGCGCCGCGCCGGCTCCATCCTTCGCGATCGGCGAGGACGTCAGGTGGTTCGCCACCGCCAGGAAGAGCATCGACTGGTCGAGTGCCAGGTAGGTGTAGGCGACCTCCTTCGTCACCGGGTCGACCGCGTCGTAGAAGCCGAACTCGCCGTAGATCGGGAAGTCGGCAGCGAGGCGGCGCAGCGCAGCGATCGCGGCCTCGGGCTCGACCGCGAGCGCCAGCGCCGCCGCGTGCGGCGTCACGGCCCCCCCGCGATAGCCGCGCGTGCCGAGCACGCGCGCGCCGTACTCGCGGTAGCCCTCGCCTGCCGGCGTCGCGCTCGGCGACAGGCCCCACACCGCGTAGCCCAGCTCGCGGCTCGCGAATGCGTGCTGCACGCGGGCGTGGACCCGATCGTTCTCGCCGAGGCTCGCCGGCGCGAAGCGCAGCTCGTCGAGCACGAGCGTCGGCATCAGCGCCTCGAACATGCTGCCACCCCACGAGGGCACGTAGCGGAAGCCCTGCCACTCGTAGCTGCCGATCCAGGTCTCGTGGCCGCGCACGCGCTCGAGGCGAACGTCCTGCGGCACGAGCGTCTGGCCCTCGCACGCCTGCGGAAAGATGCGCGCCATCCGGAACCAGGCAGACTCGGGCACGTCGCCCTTGCCGATCGCGAGCAGCACGCCGAGCCGCGCCTCGGTATAGAGCACGCCGTAGTGGTAACGCGACCGGGCGCCACGGTGCGCGTAGTAGCCGTGCGAGATCAGGCCGAGGCGCTCGTCGTGGAAGAAGCCGAAGTCCATCCGCTCGAGCATCGCGCCCGCGCGCGGCGCGAGCTCGGGGTACGCCCGGCGCACGACCACGAGGCCGGTCGCGAGCCACGACAGGTCGACGAACGACAGGAAGTTGCTGGTGCGCTCGAGCGTGGTCGTGTCGTAGAAGTTGTAGAGGAAGCCCCGGTGCGTCTCGAGGCGGTCGAGCGTGTCGAGGATGCGGACGATGCGCTCGCGGCCCTGCTCCGCCGTCACGAGGCCGAGGTCGCGTGCGGCGACGATCGCGGCGAGATGCATGCCGACGTTGGTGACGTTGGTGTAGTCGCCGACGCGCACGTCGGTCGGCGCTGCCTCGGGCGAGTCGGCCGTCGCACCGGGCGCCAGCACGCGGACGTTGTCCACCGGCAGCCCGCTCGCACGATCCGTCAGCGCGTCGAGGCCGCGCCAGGTATCGCGCGCGACGCGCTCGAGGAACGCCCGGTCGTTCGCCGGCTGCGCCCGTTCCGCGGCGAGCACGCGGGTCGGCAGAGCGCGCAGCCGCGCGCGCACGTGCGGACGGGCCGCAGCGGTGCCGCCAAGCGTCTGCTCCCAGGCGATCTTGCGTGGCGCCGGCACCGGCTCCTCGTGCCAGCCCGCCTGCCCATCGAGGAAGGGTGCCGTGAAGTCCACCGGGCACGGTGACGGACCCGGCGCGGGCGCCGTCGCAGACCCGCCGGCATCTGCCACCGGCGCCGTCGCAGACCCGCCGGCATCTGCCACCGGCGCCGTCGGAGAAGCGCCGACATCGGCCACGGGCGCGGTCGCAGGCCCGCTTCCGTCCGCCGCTCGCGCACGGGCCACCCGTACTCCGATCACCAGCAGCGGGATCGCCACGGCGAGAGCGAGGAGCAGCAGGGAGCGGGCGGACATGCGATCGGACATGCGCGTTACCATCGTCGGTCCACTCCGACAATCGGCACGCACGCTCCGTCGCGCGAGGGCACGCACCGCGGGACGCGGCCCGCCCGGGCGCCGTCCGGGACCGGGCTCAAGGGTCGAGTAGCGACGGCACGCAGAGCTCCGAGCGCGACTTGACGTCCAGCGTCTCGCTGCCGAACGGGTTCGACGCGAAGAGCGGTGTGACCTTGGCGAACTTCGGCACGCTGGTCTGCTTGAACTGGTAGCAGGTCAGGAAGCCGCGGTGCGAACGTGCGCCGGGGTCGTTTCCGAACCGGTCCGCCGGCGCGCACAGGCGCTTGGGCTTGCGGACGTCGACGGTGAAGGAGCCGAACTCGTCCTCGAGCACGACGTCGACCACCGGCGTGAATCGCGCGCCACCCCTCGCGGGCCGGATCCGGTAGCACTGGAACTCGTCGGTCGCGGGCGCGGCGATCGGTTGCGGGATGGCGACCAGGCTGGTCGCAGTCGGCAGCGCCAGACCCGTGGGCTTCACCACGTCCACGAGCAGCGTACCGAACTGGTTGACGATCCGCCGGTTCGTCGTCTTCTCGAAGCGCGGCGTGACGCGCGTCACATACTCCTCGAGGTGCTCCGGAGACCCCACCGCCCCCGGATCGTTGCCGTTCACGCTGGCGGGCGCGCACAGCATCCGCAACTTGCGCACGTCCGCCGTGGTGGAGCCGAAGGTGTCGGTGAGCGGGAGCGCGTACACGGAGAGGAAGCGCGGCGCGCCCGCCGTGTGCGTCGCGGCGTAGCAGGTGAAGTGGTCGAGGCAGACCGTGGGATCGAGCGTCGCGACGCACGCCCCCGCGGCGCACGCGTCGTCGGCCGAGCAGATCTCCCCGTCGTCGCACGGTGTACCATCGGCGACCAAGCCGTTCGCCGGACACGCCGCCGCCGTCCCCGTGCATGACTCGGCGACGTCGCACTGTCCAGCGGACGCGCGACACACCGTGCCGCCGGCGACGAACACGTCGGCGGGACAGAGCACGCTCGCCCCGGTGCAGGCTTCGGCGACGTCGCAGGTACCCGCGACCGGACGACAGGTGGTGCCCGCCGCGGCAATCTCGTCGGCCGGACAGCTCGCGCTCGAGCCGGTGCAGAGCTCGGCGAGGTCGCACGCGCCGGCCGCCGAGCGGCACGTCGTCCCCGCGTTGCCGGGCGCGTGCGTGCAGACGCCCGCGCCGTCGCAGACGTCGGCCGTGCAGGTGTTGCCGTCATCGGAGCAGGCGCCGCCGCCGGGGACGAAGCAGTCGTCCGCAGCCTCGTTGCACGCGTCGGAGCATTCGGCGCCGCCCGCGCACGGGTCGCCCGCATGGATGCACGCACCGCCGCTGCACGTGTCGGTACCGTTGCAGAAGGCCCCGTCGTCGCACGACGCCGTGTTCGCCGTCGCGACACAGCTGCCGGCGCCGTTGCACGCGTCGTCGGTGCAGACGTTGCCGTCGTCGGTGCACGCCGTGCCCCCGGGCTCGAAGCAGTGGTCGGCCGTCTCGTTGCACGTGTCGGCGCACTCCCCGCCGCCCGCGCACGGGTCGCCCGCGTGGACGCACGTCCCACCGCTGCAGGTGTCGGTGCCGTTGCAGAACGCGCCGTCGTCGCACGACGCCGTGTTCGCCGTCGCGACACAGCTGCCGGCGCCGTTGCACGCGTCGTCGGTGCAGACGTTGCCGTCGTCGGTGCACGCCGTGCCCGCAGGATCGAAGCAGTGGTCGGCGGTCTCGTTGCACGCGTCGGCGCACTCCGCGCCGCCCGCGCACGGGTCGCCCGCGTGGATCGTGCAACGCAGCAGCGTCGTATCGCAGGTGTCGGCGCCGTTGCAGAAGAGTCCGTCGCTGCACACCGAGGTGCCGTCGTCGCACGGCACGATGTCGAACGGCGCCGACGCGACCCAGGCGAAGCTCGCGTTGGTGATCGTACCGTCCTGCTCGGGCACCACGGCATCGGTGGTCGTCGTGCCCGAGCCGTCGTCGAGCCCCCAGCGCGCCACCAGCGTCGGGGCGAGCGGGCCGTCGGCGTTCAGAGTCGTACGGATCTGTGTCGAGGTCCGGGCGACGTTCCACACGCGGACCTCGTCGAGCGTGCCGTCGAAGAAGCCGTGTGGCGTCGCGTCGGCCGCCAGCGCCGTGCCGAGTGCGGCCGGAACCACGCCGTCGGCGCGCGGCGGCTGCCCGACGACCAGCTCGGCCTCGGGGACGCCATTGAGGTACAGGCGCCAGGTCGTGCCGTCGTACGTCGCAGCGGCGTGGTACCACACGTTGTTCACGATCGGCGTCGAGCCCGCGACCGGATGATTGGCGCCCGGCGACGTACCGGCAGCGCCTTCCTGGAAGTCCGCCGCGAGCACGTCGCTGGCGGTGTCGATCCCGAGGAGCCAGTTGGCGTCGTCCGTCGTGCCCGCACCCGCGCCGGCGCCCTTGGTCACCAGCGGTAGAAACGTGGCGATGCCCCCTGATCCGGTACTGGTCGTCACGCCGGCGCCCTGGCGCATGAACCAGGTCTCGATCGTGAAGGTCGAGAGGTCGAGCTTCGCCGCGTCGCCGATCGCGACGTAGCTGTCGGTATTGCCCGGCCCGAGCCGCAGAGCCCTCTGCGCGTGGGCGGCGGTGGCGCCGGCGAGCAGGAGCACGGCCGCCGGGACGGCGAGGATCAGGGGGCGCTGGGTTCGCATGGGCAGCCTCTTTCGGCGGACGACCGGCGGGCGGGTTCTGGGCGCTCGGCCGCTCTACGTCCCGGGCGCGCCGACGACAGCGAGCAATCACCGCTCGCAGCGGCGAAGTCAACGCTCAAAGCGCTGACGGCTCCGGTTGCGCCGGGTCGGCCCCCGAGCCGGAGCCGCCGGCGGCCTCGGTTGCCGCTGGTTGCGCTGGCCGTCTTGCCAGCGGCGCGCCTGCAGGGGCGCCCGGACGGCATCGGCTCGCCCCGGATCGGCCGGTCCGGGCCTGGGCGCGGGTGCGGCGGCCACCGCGATCGGCTCCGAACACCCGTGCGACCGTCGACGCCGCGCCGCGATCTGCTGCGCCGCGGCACCCGACGTCCGTGCGGTCACGGCGTGACGATCGGGAAGTTGGTGTCGATCGGGTCGATCATCGCCGCCAGCGCCGGGTACGCGGTGTCGTCCCCCTCGATACGGATCGCCCCCGACGCGGTGCGCACGGAGACCGGAACGCCGGCGAACAGCGTCATCAGCAGGTCGACGCGCTGCATGCGAACGGTTGGGGCGTCCGGATCCGTCACGCCTTCCTCGTGGATCAGCACCCCGTTCTCGATCGACAGCAGGTGGGTCTCGCCCGCGTCGGTCAGCACGACGTTGACCTTCAGCGGGCGCGCGAGCGCCCGCTCGGGGTTGATCCGGACCGCGACGAAGTCGAGCAGCAGCGACGTCGGCGTCGCGTCGAGGACGTCCTGGCTCAGGGACGGCGGCGGCAGCCGCACGCCGCCGGTGCGCAGCTCCTGTGCGCCGGTCAGGTAGATGTTGCGCCACGTCCCCGCCTCCGCCTGGTACGCGAGCTGCGTGTAGTCGTCGGCAAGCAGGTTGCGCGCGGCCTGATTCTGCGGATTCGCGAAGACGACGTGGTTGAGCAGCATCGCGGCCCAGCGGTACTCGCCGGCGGCGGAGGCCTTCCGGGCGCGCTCGAGCACCGCGTCCTCGCCACCCATCGCCTCGACGTACTGCTTCGCGGCCGGCTCGGGCGGCAGCGCGTGCAGGTTCGCCGGATTCGCATCGTACCAGCCCATGTAGCGCTGGTAGACCGCCTTCGAGTTGTGGCTCATCGTGCCGTAGTAACCGCGGTTGAACCACTGCCGGGACAGCACGTCGGGCAGCTCGAGGACCTCCGCGATCTCGATGCCCGTGAGCCCCGCGTTCATCAGACGGACGCTCTGATCGTGCAAGAACTTGTAGGCGTCGCGGTGCGACGACAGGAACGCGCCGATCTCGTCGCGGCCGAATCGCGGGATGCCGTGCGCGGCGAACATGACGTTGCTCTGCCCCGCGTAGAGGCGGATCGCCTGCGTCAGGTAGTCGGCCCAGGCCTTCCCGTCGCGCACCAGCGCGCCACGCGCCGGCAGCAGGTTGTGCATGGTGAGGTTCGCGTTCTCGGCCATGAAGAGCGCCTTCGTCCCCGGGAAGAAGACGTTCATCTCGGCAGGCGCCTCCGTGCCCGGCGTGAGCTGGAACACCATGCGCGTGTCGCCGATCTTGATCTCCTGGCCGGTCCTGGTGATCACGTCCGACGGGGCGAGCATCGACATGGTGCCCTTCGAGATGCCGGGGCCGAGGCCCGACGTCATCTCGCCCTCGGGACCGCGCGGCAGCGTGTAGCCGAACTGGAAGACCGCGCGGCGCCCCATCGCGGGACCGGCGATGATGTTCTCGGACACCGCGTGCTCGAGGAAGCCCTGCGGCGCGATGATCCGCACCTTGCCCGACGCGACCTCGTCGCGCGACGTGATGCCCGCGACGCCGCCGTAGTGGTCCAGGTGGCTGTGCGAGTACACGATCGCCAGCACCGGCTTCTCGCCGAGGTGCTCGGTGACGAGCTCGAGCGCCGCCTGCGCGACCTCGGTCGTGGTGAGCGGGTCGAGGACGATCCAGCCCGACCCCGCGTCGACGAACGACACCGTGGAGACGTCGAAGCCTCGCACCTGCCAGATGCCGTCGGCGACCTTGTAGAGGCCGTGCTTGGTGATGATCTGCGCCTGCCGCCAGAGGCTCGGGTTCGCGGTCTCGGGTGCCGCGGCCTTCAGGAAGTCGTAGGACGAGAGGTCCCAGACGACGTCGCCCTTCGCGTTGCGGATCACCGGGTTCTTGCGCGTCGCGACGAAGCCGCGCTCGGCGAAGTCGAAGTCGACGCGCGTGTCGGCGTCGACCAGCTTCCTCGTCTCGGCGAGCCTTTGCTGCGACGCGCTGGACGCCGCGACCTTCGGCATGTCGGGCAGCTTCGGCTTGCCCATCAGCATCGGCGCAATCACGCCGCCGAAGGCCCACAGGCCTCCCGCCGCGAGCCCGCCCGCGAGCAGCATGCCCAGCAGGATCCCGAGCAGGAATCTCCCTCGTGCGACGGCCATCGCGCCCTCCGTTTCGTCTCGTCGACACGACGTCTTAGCCCGTCGCGGCACCGGCCGACCAGAGCGCGGGCATGGCGAAAGTGGCTCACCAGGGCGCGAGCCGCTCGGATGACCCCGATCCTACGCGGTGCGCGCTCGTCGATGGCCGCGCGACGCTCGAAGGCCGTCGCGGAGCGCCTGCGCGCGGTCGGCTACATCGGGGAGCGGGCGCGCGGCGCATCACCGCCGGGCGGCGACCGCTTGCACGTGGACGATGCTCGTGATCGGAGCGTGGGCATGAGTGCACGGACCGCACGGACGCTCGAACGGGCGCTCGTTCTCCTCGCAGCCGGCCTGGCCCTCGCGGCGTGCAGCCAGGCGCGAAAGGCCGGCGGATTCCTCGCCGGCGAGGCGAAGGTCTCGAACCAGCAGGTGTCGCCGGACGCGGGTCCGCCGCCGCGCGCGATCTACGTGACGACCTTCGCGGTCGCGCCCGATGCCATCGAGCAGCAGGGCGGTCTGTTCGGCGCGGCCGAGCAGGCGGTGCAGGGCCGGCCACGCCTGCTCGGGGGAGTCCTCGGCGGCGGCAACGAGGGCGGCGGGATCATCGAGCGCCGCACCGCGGGCGACAACCCGACCGCCGATCAGGTGACGCAGCTGCTCGCGAAGTCGATCGTCGACGGGCTCCGGGCCGAGCAGCTCGGCTTCCCGGTCGATCAGCTGCCGTCCGGCGCGCCACCGCCGTCCCCGGGATGGATCGTCGGCGGCGAGTTCCGCAGCGTCGACCCCGGCAACCGCGCCCAGCGCGCGGTCATCGGCTTCGGCGCCGGCGAGGCGACGACCGAGGTCGACGTCGAGGTCGACCGCGTCGATTCCGGCGCCACCACGCCGGTGCTGCGCTTCGGCTCGAACGCCGACAGCGGCCACGCCCCGGGCGCGGCCGTGACGATGAATCCCTATGCTGCGGCGGCGAAGTTCGTCCTCGGGCGCAACGCGACCCAGCGCGACATCGAGAAGATGGGCCAGGCGATCGCGCAGGAGATCGCGAAGTACGCGCGCGAGAAGGGCGTCGCACCACCGCGGCCGAGCTGACGAGCGGCGCCTTGCCAGGCGCGCACCGCGAGGAACCACACGATGCCGCACAAGCTCACCTCCTGCGCAGGCCTGCGCGCCGTGGTCACCGGTGCATCGAGCGGCATCGGCCACAGCCTCGCCGAGCGCCTCGCCGCCCAGGGAGCACGGGTGGCGCTGGTCGCACGCCGCACCGAGCGCCTGGAGACCCTCGCCGAGAGCATCCGCAGCAAGGGCGGCGACGCGATCGTGCTGACCTGCGACGTCGCCGACCGCGAGCGCTCGCTCGCCTGCGCACGCGAGATCGAGGAGCGCCTCGGCGGCGTCGACCTGCTGGTGAACAACGCCGGCTACGGCCACCATCGCCGCTTCCTCGACTGGGACCTCGACGACATGGAGCGGATGATGCGCGTCAATTACTTCGGCGCGCTCTACTGGACGAAGGCGCTGCTGCCGGGGATGGTCGCGCGCAGGCGCGGCTGGCTGGTGTTCGTGTCGTCGGTCGGCGGCAAGCTCGCGGTGCCGGAGGAGACCGCGTACGCGGGCTCGAAGTTCGCGATGAGCGGCTTCGCCGAGGCGCTGTCGTACGAGGTCGAGGACGACGGCGTGCACGTGATGGTCGTCTGCCCGGGCACGATCCGCACCGAGTTCTTCGACGAGGAGGCGCTGCGCCGCATGCCGCCGGTGTCGCGACGGATGATGGCCGACGTCGAGCCGATGGTCGACGCCATCCTCGACGGCCTCGCGCGCGGCAAGTACGAGGTGACGTTCCCGCGCTTCGTCGAGATGGGCTACGTCGTGCGCGCGATCGCGCCCGGCATCATGCGCCGCAACACGCGCAAGCAGACGCTCGAGGCGCTCGCCAAGGAGGGCCGCTGACGAGGCGCGTCGCGCCGCTCCATCGATCCTCGCGCGGCTGGCGTCGCGGCAGCGGGCGCGGCATACACCCACTCCACCGGAGGATCCGACCATGGCCGACCCACTGCTCGAAAAGACCGACCCGCTCGACGACTTCGAGCACCGACAGGTGACGCTGCAGGACAGGACCAAGCTCGTCTTCGTCGCGGGCAGCGGCCCCGCGGTCATCGTCATGACCGAGATGCCCGGCATCTCGCCGCACGTGGCGCGCTTCGCGCGCTGGATCCGCGATGCCGGCTTCACCGTCTGGATGCCGAACCTGTTCGGCACCCCGGGGCGTCCGGTCTCCGTCGGCTACTCGGTGAGCTCGATCGCGAAGGCCTGCATCAGCTCCGAGTTCCGGGCGTTCGCGGCCAACGCGTCGAGTCCGGTCACGCAGTGGCTGCGCGCACTCGCGGCGCACGCGCACCCGCTGTGCGGCGGCAAGGGCGTCGGGGCCATCGGCATGTGCTTCACCGGCAACTTCGCGCTCTCGATGATGCTCGAGCCGGCGATGCTCGCCCCGGTGCTGTCGCAGCCGTCGCTGCCGCTCGGACGCGCCGGCGGCATGCACATCGCACCGGACGAGCTCGCGCAGGTGAAGGAGCGTCTCGAGCGCGAGGACCTGACGGTCCTCGCCTACCGCTTCGCGGGAGACGCCTTGTGCAAGGCGCAGCGCTTCGCCGCCTACGAGGAGGCGCTCGGCGACCGCTTCAAGGGAACGGTGCTGCCGGACACCGCAGCGAATCCCACGGCCGCGATGAAGAACCCGCACAGCGTCGTCACGCTGCACCTGATCGACGAGCAGAACCAGCCGACGCGACGCGCGGTGGAGGAGATCATCGGCTTCTTCCGCATGCGTCTCGCGCCATAGCCCGGGCAGCCGGACGGCGAGTCGGTGCGACGAGAAGCTCCGTCGCACCGACTCGGCCACGCTCCTTCAGACCGCCGCCTCCAGGATGCGCGCCAGGTGCGCGCGCTGCTGCATCGCGTTCCCGAACAGCTGCTCGGTGTGCTTCTGGCGCTTGAACCAGAGGTGCACGTCGCACTCCCAGGTAAAGCCGATGCCGCCGTGCAGCTGGACGGACCGGTCGGAGGCGAAAGCCGCCGCGTCGGACGCGGCCGCCTTCGCCATGCGCGCGAGACGGAGCGCGTCGGCGGGATCCTCGTCGATCGCGCACGCGGCCGCGTAGGTGAGCGAGCGCGCGCGGTCGATGCCGAGCATGACGTTCACCAGCGGATGCTTGACGGCCTGGAAGAAGCCGATCGGCCGCTCGAACTGCACGCGGCTCTTCGCGTAGTCGGCCGTGGTCTGGAGCTGCCACTCCGCGGCACCGCACGCGTCGGCGGCGAGCAGCGTGAGGATGGTCGGCAGCGCCGTCGCGAGCGCAGCCTTGCCCTTGCCCTCTCCTGCGGCGACGCTCTTCGCGTCGACCGCGACACCGTCGAAGGTCACCGTCGCCTGGTCGCGCGTGAGATCGACGATGCGGTCCGGCGTGACGGTCACTCCCGGCGCGTCGACCGGCACGACGTAGAGCGCCACGCCGCCCGCGCTCTTCGCGGCGACGACCAGCAGGCGCGCCTTGCGCGCGTCCTGCACGAAGGCGGCCTTGCCGTGCAGCGCGACTCCGGCGCCCGCGGCCCGCGCCTCGACGTCGGTATCGCCGGGCTCCCACGAGCCCGACTCGGGCGTGATCGCGAGCGTCGCCGCTTCGCCGCCGGCGATCTTCTCGAGCCACGCGGTCGCCCCCGCGGCCTTGAGCACCGCGGTCGCGGCGAGCGTCGCCGGCAGCGGCGACGGCACCGCGACGCGGCCGAGCTCCTCCGCGAGTGCCACGCTCACGATGGTCTTCATGCCGAGGCCACCCGCGGACTCGGGAACCGACAGCGCGCTCCAGCCGAGCTCGACCATCTGCTTCCAGAGGCCGTCGTCCCAGCTCGCCGGCTGGATCTTCGTCTCGTACGCCTCGTGGTGATCGCGGGCGACGAGAACGCGGAGCTTGTCGACGGGAACGCTGTCCGAGAGGAGCTTGCGCGCCTGGTCGCGCACCAGCTGCTCGTCGGGGCCGAAGCCGAGGTCCTTGGTCAGTGCCATCGTCCTTCCCTCACTTCGACTTCGGCAGGCCGAGGACCCGCTCGCCGAGGATGTTGCGCTGGATCTCGTTCGAGCCCGCAGCGATCGTCATGCCGTAGGAGTTCATGTAGGCGTGCGGCCAGTGCCCGCCGTCCGGCGCGCCGGGGTCGCCGAGGTAGCGGCTGGCGTGCGGACCCGCGATCTCGACGCCGAGCGCGGACAGATCCTGGATGAGTTCGGTGATGAGCACCTTGCTCTGCAGCGGGATGCGCATCGGGTGGTCGACCAGCGCCCCGATGCGCATGCGGCGCGCGTTCTGGCGCAGCCCCTCGGCGCGAATCGCGATCTGCGCCACCTTGTCGCGCACGACAGCGTCGTCCCACGCCGTGGCAGCACCGCGCTTCGTCCGCTTCGCGAGCGCGATCAGCTCGTTCACGTACTCCTCGACCGACGTGCCGCCGCCGCTGCCGGCGCCCTCGGCGGCGCCGCGCTCGTAGGTCAGCGTGGTCATCGCGACGGTCCATCCCTTGCCGACCTCGTCGAGGCGCAGCGAGTCCGGGATCACGACGTCCTCGAAGAGCACCTCGTTGAAGCCGGTCTCGCCGGTGATCTTGACCAGCGGACGGACGGTCACGCCCTTCGCATCACGGATCGGCGCGATGAAGTACGTCAGGCCGCTGTACTTGTCGGCCTTGGTGTGGCGGCCGAGCAGGATCATCCAGCTCGCGAAGTGCGCGAGGCTGGTCCACACCTTGTGGCCGTTGACGATCCAGTTGTCGCCCTCGCGTACGACGGAGGTCGCGGCACTGGCGAGGTCGGAGCCCGCACCGGGCTCCGAGAAGCCCTGGCACCAGATCTCGTCGGACGACAGGAGCGGCGGCAGGAAGCGACGCTTCTGGTCTTCGGTCCCGTGCACGAGGATGGTCGGCGCGGCCATCCCGAGGCCGATCACGTTGATCATGAACGGCACGCCCGCGCGGCCCATCTCCTGCGAGGCGATCGCCTGGAAGCCCTTGTGGCCGTGACCGCCGTACTCCTTCGGGTAGTCCGTGCCGACGAGGCCCGCGGCGTGGCACTTCTTCTGCCAGGCGCACAGGTACTGGCGCTGCTCCTCGCTGCTCACCTCGATCGGCGAGATCGGCAGGCGGAAGCTCGGGGCGGGCGGACGGTTCTCTTCCAGCCAGCGCCGGCAGTACTCGCGGAACTCGGCCTGTTCCTGGGTGTCGCGCTTCTCTGACATGGTGGGTTCTCCCTCCGAAGGGCTTGGGTCAACCGGCCTACAATCGCATGCGGGCGCCGGCGCGCAACGCGGCCACGACCGGTGCCGAGCGGCCCCTGCCTCGTCCCGGACATGCCCTCCACGCGCGGCGCGTCGGCCCGGACGTCGCCTGCCCGGCCCTTGCGCCGTGGTCGCGGACGGTCGATGACGGGCACCGGAGGAGGAACGATGACGCCCTGCCCACGCTCCGGCGCCGCGGTCGCCTCGCTGCTGGCAGCCGTGCTCGTCACCCTCGCCCCGACCAGGGGCGCGCTGCGCGCCGAGGACCACCCGACGCCGGTTCTCGCCCGCGTCCTGACGAGGCCGGCGGTGGTGGTCGACAGCGACGGCACCTGGTGGCTGCCGTACGAGATCGCGCTCGAGAACGTGACCGGCGTTCCGATCACCCTCGAGTCGGTGGACGTCCTCGACGCGATCAGGGAAGCGAGCGACGGGGCCGCCGTGGTGACCACGCTGCGCGGCGACGCGCTCGGCGGCAACGTGGCGCAGGCGGGTGGCGTCAAGTCGGCGACGCTCGGCGCGGGACAGGGCGCCGTGCTGTTCGTGAACGCGCGCTTCGCGAAGCGCGCGGACGTGCCGGCGAAGCTCGCGCACCGCATCGTCGCCGTGACACCGGAGCCGAAGCCGCCGCTGCCCGAGCGCACCGTCGAGCAGACGGTGGCGCCGACCGACGTCGCCACCGCGGCTCCGGTCGTCCTCGGTCCGGCGCTGCGCGGCGATCGCTGGGTCGCCGCCGCGAGCTGCTGCGACTCGTACCACCGCCGCGCCGTGCTGCCGATCAACGGCGCGCGCCATCTCGCGCAGCGCTACGCGATCGACTGGATACGCTTGACGCCGACGACCGCCTGGCGAGCGGCGACGCGCAGGAGAACGCGAGCTACCCGCAGTTCGGCGCCGAGGCGATCGCCGCCGCCGACGCCAAGGTCGTGCACGTGCAGGATGGCATGCCCGAAGGCACGCCGGAAGGGGAACAGGCGCTCGGCGTGACGGCGACCAACGCCGACGGCAACGCGGTGATCCTCGACCTCGGCGACGGCCGCTTCGCGCTCTACGCGCACCTGCAGCCCGGCTCGATCCGCGTGCGGGAGGGCGATGCCGTGAAGCGTGGCGACGTGCTCGGGCTGGTCGGCAACACCGGCAACGGCGACGCGCCACACCTGCACTTCCACGTGATGGGCGGACCGTCGCCGCTCGCGTCGAACGGCGTGCCGTACGGCATCGACGCGTTCGCCGTGACCGGGCGAGCGGTGTCTTCGAGCGATCTCGACGACGAGCTGAAGAAGGCCGATCAGCCCGTGCAGATCGAGCGGCTGCCGGCGCCCGCGAAGCGCAGCGCCGAGCTGCCGGCGGATCTGGCGATCGTCGCGTTTCCTCGAGAGCGGGCCGCAACGACCTCCGGCGTCGTGCGGCGCGCGCGGCCGTCGCGGCTCTGCTCGGCGCAGCGACGCTCGAGGCGTCGCTGCGCATCGTCGCCGCCACGAGCAGCACCCGCTTCGCGTCGCTGCTGCGCCAGTGGGATCCCGACGCGACCCTCGATCTGCGCGGCGACGCCTGCTTCCGTCCCTGGCCCGGGATGGTCGTGCCGTTTCCCAACGGAACGCGGTCGCACGTGAACGCGATGGGCTTCTGCGGCCCGCCGGTCGCCGTGCCCAAGCCGTCCGCGACCTGACGTGTCGTCCTGCTCGGCGGATCGACCAGCCACGGCTGCCTGGTGAACGACGACGAGACCATCGACGCGCACCTGCGCCGCGCGCTGCGCGTCCCCGGGCGAGCGCCCGTCGAGGTCGTGAACCTCGGCTTCGATGCGCTCGACGCGCTCTGCGAGCAGGAGCGCCTCGCCGCCGAGGGCATCGCGCTCGAGCCCGACGCGGTGATCGTGCACACCGGCATCAACGACACGAGCGCGCTGCGCTTTCCCGACCTCGCGCGCAACGCGCCGGAGCGTGGCGTCCGTGCCGTGGTCCGCGCGAGCCAGGAGCTCCTGCGGCGCGAGCGCGGCGCCTGGCGTGCAGCCAAGCATCTGCTCTTCAGCGCGCGACTTCCCGGCGTGCTGCGCAACCTGCGCCTGCACGCGCAGCCTCTGCCGGGCCCGCCCGAGCCCGAGCCGCGCGCCCTCGACGCCTTCGAGCGCACCGTGCGCGGCACGATCGCGCTCTCGCCGCCCGGCACCGTCGTCCTGCTGTCCACGCCGCCGTCCGGTCTGCGCGTGCCCGGAGTAGCGTTCGCCGGACGGCTGATCGTCGACCGCGAGACCTCGCAGCGCTACCGGGACCGGCTCGACGAGCGCCTGCGACGCATCGCCGATGACGCGAGCTCGACCGGTCGGGACGTCCGGTCCGTGCCGCACGAGCTCCCCGACCGGGTCTTCCTCGACGATTGCCACGTCGACGGCGAGGGCAACCGGCTGCTCGCCGAGGACTTCGCGCGCGTGCTCGGTGCGCGGCTGGGTCCTTAGGTGCGTCGTGCGATCGATCGGCCGCGCAGCACGGCTCGGTCAGCGGGCCGGCGCCCCGGCGGGCGGCGGCGCGCTCCCGCCGCGCGACGGCGGCGCATCCGGTGCGCGCAGCACGGGGCGTCCGACCTGCAGCATGCGCCGCCAGCAGCGGTTCTCGAACGCGGCCGGCGTGTCGGCGCTGATCTCCGCCGAGCGCAGCACGCCGCTCGGCGGCAGCGGGTCGACGACCACCGGTGCGAGTCCCGGCTCGCGCGGCAGGCTCCGGAGGAACGCGACGCGCGCGTCGTAGGCCGCGGCGTAGGCGTGCGCGAGCGCGATGTCGGCACGCGTCCGACCGATCTCGGCGACGCCGACGCCCACGACCGCCGCGGCGAGCAGCACCACCAGGACGGTCGCCGCCCGAGCGTGGTCGCGCAGCGCCGCGCCGGCGAGGCTGCCGATCTCGACCGCAGCGACCACGAGAAACACGGCGAGGACGAGCTGCGCACGTGTCGGCGGCGGCTCGCCGAGCGCGTAGTATCCAGAGAACGTCGCGGCGAACGCGACCAGCGGAGCGAGCAGCAGCACCGCAGCCGTCGCGGCCAGCAGACGCCGCACCGGCACCGGTGCCTGCCCGGGCGCGAAGCTGCTCGCACCGACCGCCCGTGCGGGCGCGAAGCTGCTCGCACCGACCGCCCGTGCGGGCGCGAAGCTGCTCGCACCGACCGCCCGTGCGGGCGCGAAGCTGCTCGCACCGACCGCCCAGGCGAGCAGCAGCACCAGGAGCGGCCCGGCCGCATCGCGCGCGATGCCGAGCAGCACGCCCGGGCCACCGGTGGCGGCGCTCGACGCGGCGAACAAGAGAGGCGTGCGCGGCATCTGGGCGAGCCGTGCCGACGATCCCGGCGACGCTGCCGAGACGACGAACGACAGCAGGGCGATGGCGAGCATCGTGGCACCGGTACGGACGCGCGGGTCCCGCCGGTCCCGCCACGCCGACGCGATGAGAGCGACGGCGCCCGTCGCGAGGACGGGCAGCGCCACCGCCTCGTGGCCCCCGGTCGCGACCGCCGCGAGAAACGCGCCCGGCACGACCAGCCAGGAGCGCGCGCTCGCGTGCCGCGCGCACGCCAGCGCGAGCAGCGCCGCGCACAGTGGGACGAGGTTCTCGATCGACGAGAAGACGAAGAACCAGGAGTCGCCGCGATGCGGCGTCGCGAAGAACAGCGCCGCCACCGTCACCACGGCGAGGAGCGGCAGCAGCCCCGCCCGCACACGCTCCCCGACGAGCGCGCGCGCCGCCGTCCAGACCACCGCGACGGCGAAGGCGAGCAGCCCGAGGGCGTACGGAAAGGCCGCGCTCGGCTCGCGCAGCACGGCCATGGCGGAGGCCACGATCCCGCTGGAGACCCAGCGCCCCGACCACTGCTGGTAGAGCTGGCGCTGCACGCGCAGCACGCCGAGTGCCGCAACGTCGGCGCGCTGGCAGAGATCGTCGGGCACGAAGCGTGCGCCGCGGGCGAGCTCGTGGTGCAGCACGAGGAACGTCGCGGCGAACGCCAGCAGGACGCCGACGGCCAGTCGCCGCACGCCCGCCTCGCTCAGCACGCGACCGCGGCCTGCATCGCCCCGTCAGCGAGTCCGGGGGACCGCCGGCTCACCGACCGGGGCCCAGCGCTCGAGCAGGAAGTAGCTCGGGGTCGGCACGCGCACGATGCCGAGGTCGAGGTACGACCAGCCGAGCAGCACGTCGCTGTTGCCCGGCTCGAGCGCGACCAGCGGATCGCGCAGCCGGTTGATCGGGTCGAGCGGCGGGTTGCCCGACTGGTTGTAGTCGAGGATCAGCCCGCGATCGGCGCCGTCGGGGACGACGTACCCGCCGGGGCGCTCGACGCGGAAGAAGCCGAACACGAACGGCCCGCCATCGCGGCGCAGCGGCTCGATCGGGCCGAGCAGCCCGGTCTGCCGGATGCGCACGTTCCAGCCGCGCACCAGGGCTGCGCCCGGGTCGCGGTGGAACGCCTTCACGAAGGTCTTCCACGCGAGCCGGTCGACGAAGCCCGGCATGCCGAGGCTCGTACCGCGGTACTGCCAGCCGGCGAGCGCGTCGGCGTCGATCGGGTGACCGCTCGCGAGGAGCGCGCGCAGGGAGCGCTTGTCGGCGTCGATCAGCTGGTCGGGGTCGATCACGTTCGTGCTGCGATTGCGACCGCTCGTGCTGCCTCCGTTCATCGGGTCACCGTGGCCGCGGCCGGAGCGGGACGCTCGGGTGCGAAGGAGAGGCGTCCGGCGCGCCACGCGCGCCACGCGTCGCGCGGCGTCGCGGGCTGGCGTGCGCACCAGCGCAGATAGGCGAGGAACGAGATGTCGGGGTCGTCCTGCAGCTCGGGCGGCAGCGCGATGCCGTCGACGAGCGCGCGCTCGACCACCTCGAGGAGCCACTCGTGGTACTCCTCGTACACGCACAGGTTGCGCAGGTGGCGCGACCGCGCGGTGTCCTGCGTCACGACGGCGCGCGCCCGGTCGCGCAGCTCCTCGGTACGTCCCGGGTAGGCGCTCAGGATCTGCAGGTCGTAGACGAACTGCAGGCCATCGTGGTGCGTACCCAGCATGTGCGTCATGAGACGCTCCGGCGTGCTGAGCAGACCCGAGAGATCCCACGGCGCGATCGCGCCCTCGCGCAGCAGGAACGGGCCGCGCAGCCAGCGCCGCTCGAGGAGCCGGGCGAAGCGGTCGGCGCGCACCGGGTGCGACGCCGCCATGCCAATCGTCTCGGGCCGAAACAGGATGCGATGCCACATGCGCAGCACGCCGAGCTCGATCTGGAAAACGGTCGGGACGGGATCGACGAGATGCGCGGCGCGGACGGCCGCGAGCGCCTCGGCGATGCGCAACGGTCGCAGCAGCACCAAGTGGGCGTGCCACGGGAAGCGCGACTGCGGGGCGGCGTCGTGCGCGCCGGGGGGCGCGGGACGTTCATCGGCGGAGGCGGACATGCGCGGCTCACCGCTCGTTACCACGGAGCGCGGTCGGGGCAAGACCCCGCTGCCGGCAGAGGCAGCTGCAGCCCGTCGCTTCACAGCGAGCGGCGTGCGTCTCGCGCGGCGCGGCTGACGCGGCGTCCGTCTCGCGGGGCGCGCCGCACACGGCGTCCGTCTCGCGGGGCGCGCCGCACACGGCGTCCGTCTCGCGGGGC
>Ga0194132_10005069_pt1 | contig 21800 bp, 16 predicted proteins | sample TA2KigOf80mmetaG_FD_148612 | JGI IMG/M metagenome (GOLD analysis project Ga0194132, IMG submission 148612) | Freshwater microbial communities from Lake Tanganyika, Tanzania - TA2015054 Kigoma Offshore 80m | ecosystem: Environmental > Aquatic > Freshwater > Lake | place: Tanzania: Lake... | reverse complement strand
CACGTGCAGGCGGGGCAAGTGTCGGCGCGTATGCGTTGAATGTGGGCACGTTGGCGAATTCGAACTACAACATCTCGTTCGTGTCGGCGAACTTCTCGATCACGGCCAAGCCGATCACGGTGACGGCCGACGACAAGACAATCGCCTTTGGCGATGCCGAGCCGACGCTCACCACCTCCACCGCGGCAGGTGCACTCGTGGGGTCAGATACGTTGTCGGGCTCGCTCACCCGCGCTGCGGGCACCAACGCGGGTACGTACGCCATTTCGCAAGGCACGGTGACATCGGCGAGCAACCCGAACTACACGATCACATTTGTGGGTGGAACGCTCACCATCAACAAGGCCACGCAGACCGCGCTCACGCTCACCAGCACTGGTGCGTTCTACGGTGTGCCGCTTACTCTCACGTTCTCGGGCGGCTCGGGCGACGGTGCGGTGACGTACGCGGTTGCAGATAGCGGCAGTGCAGGTTGCAGTGTCTCGGGCACCACCCTCACCACCTCCGGCGGCAACGGCACAACATGCACCGTCACTGTGACGAGAGCGGAAAGCACCAACCATCTCGCGCGTTCATCATCGGCCACCACAGTGACGGTGGGTCGTCAGGCAATCACCGTGACGGCGGCGTCAAAGACGAAGGTGTACGGAGATGGCGACCCCGCGCTCACCTACACCATTACCGTCGGCACGTTGGTGAACGGCGACACGCTCTCGGGTGCGCTCGCGCGGGAATCGGGAGAAGGTGTCGCCGCCAGAGCAATTTCAATCGGCACACTTACTCACCCGAACTACGACATCAGTTTCGAATCGGCGAACCTCACCATCACGCAGCGACCAATCACGCTGACCGCGGCGAACAAGACGAAGGTGTACGGCGGCACTGATCCGGCATTGACGTACACGTTGACCTCGGGTTCACTGGCAAGTGGTGACTCGTTCTCGAGTTCGTTCACTGGGGCGATCGCACGCAACGTGGGGGAGAACGTCGGAACCTATGCCATTGGTATCGGCACGCTCGCCAACGCCAACTATCTCATCAGCTTCGTCGACGCCACATTCAGCGTGACCGGCGCAACCCAGGGCGGGTTCACGCTGTCGGCTGCATCAGCCACCATCGACTATCTCACCACCACCACGTTGTCGACATCGGGTGGCACCGGTGATGGTGCCGTGACGTATGAGGTGACCAACGGAACGGGCCAGTGTTCGCTCAGCGGCACAACGCTGACCGGTGATGGTGCTGGCACCTGCACGGTGACCGCGACGAAAGCAGCCCAGGGCAACTACCTCTCCGCAACGTCGAACACCGTCACCATCACCGTGGCAAAGATCGCCCAGACGATTACGTTCGCACAACCAGCCGATCGCGCGTTCGACACTACGTCGTTTGCGGTGGCACCAACCAGTACCTCGAATCGAACGGTCACCGTGACGTCGACGACTACCGAAATATGCACGGCCTCGGGTCTGAATGTGACCACCGAGTACGCAGGCACCTGCACCTTGGTGGCCTCGGTGGCAGAGAGCGCCAACTACCTTGCGGCAACGAGCGTCTCCCGATCGTTCGTGGTGACCGCAGTGGCGCCGTTTGCACCGACTATCTCCGCAATCACCGCGAGCACGTCGACATTAAGTGTCGCGTTCACGGCGGGCGCCAATGGCGGTGATGCAATCAGCCGCTACGCGTACTCATTCAACGGCACCACCTGGACGAACTTCGCCGTCGGGCTCGTGACGTCACCAATCACCATCAGCGGTCTGGCGGAAGGCACGCGATTTGAAGTGCGTATTCGTGCCATCAACTCGGTCGGTAACGGTGCAGCATCCACATTGCTTGCGGCGACCACTGGAGTTACCCCAGCCGCGCCGGCTGCGCAGGCGCCAGCGACCACTACGTCGACCACTACAACAACCAGCACGACGACAACAACATTGCCGGCAACAACGACCACTACAACGTCTTCAACTATCACGACCACTTCGACGAGCACGTCGACCACGGTGGCGGCCCGCGCAGGACGTGCGACCACGACGACCACGGTGGCGGCCCGCGCAGGACGTGCGACCACGACGACCACGGTGGCGGCCCGCGCAGGACTTGCGACCACGACGACGACGGTGCGGCCAACGACGACGACGGTGCGGCCAACGACGACGACGGTGCGGCCAACGACGATTGCGACGACCACGACGACGACGGTGCGGCCAACGACGACGACAGTGCGGCCAACGACGACTGCGACGACCACGACGACGACGGTGCCGTCGCGCAGTGTGAGTGCTGCACCGGCCACCACTGTGGCCGCCACAACAACGGCTGCACCAGCCACCACTGTGCGGTCGACCACGTTGGCGCCAGTGATCACCGCGGCGCCACAGGCGACTACACCACAGCCGACGGCGCTGCCTTCAGTGCGTGAAATCAGCGATGCTCAGGTGCAGGCTACGGTGGCAACATTGCGTGAGAATGTGCGTGATTTGTCGCTCCCGGTGTTCGTGAATAACGAACTACCCGATCCACAAGCTGCAGCACCGCTGATGATTCAGACGCAGGCTGAAGTGACCGTGCAAGTGGTGACAGTCAACGAACAGGTAGTAACCGTGAGTGACGAGACAGGTTTCCGACTCGCGGTTGCAGCAGTTGACGAAGCCGGCGAGCCTGTGCGTACTGCCGCCGATGGTGCACTCATCGTGCGACGCGACCACTGGATTTCTGTTGTGGGCAGCGGTTTGCGCCCGAATAGCACCGCGGTGGCGTGGGTGTTCTCCGAACCACGTCGGCTGGGCAGCGTAAAAGTTGCGGCTGACGGAACGTTCTCCGAACGATTTGAAGTGCCGAAGGGCTTGCCCGAGGGTGATCACACCACGCAGGTAAACGGTGTCGACGCCCGTGGCGAGGTGCGTTCGTTCAACCTCGCGATCAACGTGCGTGATGTGGCTACAGCAGTTGCCGCGTCAGCCGGGCAGGTGCAGGCAACATTCTTTTCAAACTCGACTGATGCAATCGTCGCTGTAGAGCCACGCACGGCATCGCGCGAAAACCCCGCGACTGCGTACGCGTTGCTTGCAATCTTGCTGCTGGGCGGGGCGCTGTGGTTTGCCAACGGATGGCGCCTCAAGTCGCGTGACATTTCGAACGGCATCATTCGGCCCGCCTATCTGCGTGACACGCGAATCTCACCGACGCACCCGTCGCTGCGCGGGAGAGCAACGGCGTCGCGTCGCGCGGGCGCCACAATGTCACCACGGCCGCGGGTTGCCCAGCCACGCCGCCAAGCGTGAGCTGAGGGCACACCCATTTTGTTCAGTCTGAGCCTTATCGCATTGCCTGTCATATCTAATATCAGCCCAGTTTCTCGTCTACCGATCAGCTTTCTTAAAGCCAGCCTTGCCTTTGGCGACAGTTGGGCCCACCACCCGCGGGTCTTGCTGAACGAGCCGCCAAAGTGATGGCGAATCTCGTCGCCGCACGCCAAGCAGCGCGCTGACGATCCCTAGTCGGTGAAGAATAGTGCGCCGAGCATCACCATGGTGGCATCGGTCCATTGTTCGGGTTCGTCGGCCGTCAGATCGTTGTCGAAGGCAACTAGGAAGTGATGTCTTTATGTGCGAACCGATTGATCGCGAGAGCGTAAAAAACGACGCCCACCATGAAGCAATAACTGCCGCCTCGTATCATCACCGAATAGTCGATAGAAGTTGCCAAAGCATCAAACCACGAAAATGAATAATGGACGGGTAACCAGGCGCGAAGGTCGCCAAGCGCGGTGATTGTGTCGAGAATGCTGAGCAGAATTGAAATAGCAACGGCGACGCCGACGGCGCCGAGCGGCGCATCTGTTCGCACGCTCAAGTAGAAGGCGAGTCCTGCGATGAATGTGAGCGAAACTCCGATGTAAAGCGTGATGATCGCGATTCGTGACACTGCGACCAAGTTTGGGAACGTCGCCCCGAGCGGGCTTTGCAAAGATTTTGTGCCAAACGCGATCGCCCCGACGATCCACGAACTAATTGGCATTATCAAGACCGCCAAAGCCGACAAACTTAGGCTTACTTTGACTTTCTGAATCAGAAGACGTGCTCTTGGAACAGGCGAGGCCAACAAGTATCTGAGCGTCGACCATGAGGCTTCGGACGCGACGGTATCCCCGTTGAACAGGGCAATCACCGTGACCAACAGAAAGGGCGTGGCGAAGTAAAGCATTGTCACGGTGAAATTTGATGCTCCGATTGTGGCCAAGCCGATCAAATCCGTCGTTCCAGATCCAAGTCGCGTCGGGCCACCACTATTGCCTGACGGACCGAATTTGACGGCAATCGCCACCAATACGGGGAGCGAGACAACGAACAGATAAGCGATGGCAGTTCGCTTTCGCTTTAGTTGACGGTAAAGCTCGATCCGGTACGGCAATGTTTTCGACGGCAAATAGCTCATTGATCCTCCCGACCGATCACCAAATCGTCACCAATCAGCTCAAGGAAAGTCTCCTCAAGCGATTGGGATCGATGATTTTTCGAGAGTAAGTCCTCCATCTGGCCGAATGCGATCAATTCCCCCCGGTGTATCAAAACAACATGACTACAGGTCTGTTGAATTTCCGCCAAAAGATGAGATGAGATAACAACTGTCCTGCCCGTCGATGCATAGTTTTTTAGCACCTGCCGCATCTCGGCTATCTGTTGTGGATCGAGACCGTTGGTTGGTTCGTCGAGAACCAAGAGATCCGGCATGCCGAGCATTGATTGGGCGATCGCCAGGCGTTGGCGCATGCCCTGGCTGTAGGTTCGCACTTTTTTGTCCAAAGCAGTGCCAAGTTTTGTGATTGCGATCACCTGGTCCAGATATTGCTCGCCATCGCGGCCAATTGAACGCCAGTAAAGTCGAAGATTTTCACGGCCCGATAAATGCGGTAGGAAGCCCGGGCCCTCAACAAAACAGCCGATGTTCGAGAGCGCGGGTGAGCCGGGGTAAATCGATTCACCGTTCAAATAGATCGAACCATCGGTCGGAAAAATCAGGCCCATCATCATCCGAAGTGCCGTGGTTTTGCCGGCGCCATTCGGGCCGAGTAAGCCAACCACTTGTCCACGTTGAACTTGAAACGAGAGATCTGTGAGCGCTTTGTGGCCGTCCTTGTATGTTTTGCCCAAATTCTCTACGACTAGAAGAGTGTCACTTGTTTCTTTGGTTGGTGCGATTTTGGGTCGGCGAATTCGGACAAAGACAACCGCGGCAACGAAAGAAACCAAGGCGCCAACTGGCCACAAAAAACTCTCCAAGCTTGACCGAGCTGCAGTTGCGACAGATGTTTGAAAGATCAGTGGTGACAGTGGGGACACCGAGTAAAAGCGCGATGTCTTCGGGGTTTCGTAGCCTTGATCGGTCGCTGAGACTCCGACGGCCACAATGTCGCCAATCGACGCATCCAAGACGGTTATCGGGAGATTTACGACCACATCGCTGCCACCGTCAGAGATATTCGAAATTTTTACTGGTGCAACGATTCCGTTCGGCAGGTTGATCGCACCACCCGGGGTTTTCGTGACCAGTGAAAAGAAAAGTGTCGCGTCGGGTTCCGTGCTCGTTATGCGAACCTTTATTGATGAAGGCCCGACTATGGAGAGCGGCGCCGTTAAGGGGGCGCTCTCAAGGAAACCGCTTTGACCGGGCAAAAACGCCGGACTGAAATCTGCGAGGTTTGAGAGTAACTGTGACGCGAGGGCACCAGCTGAGCCGATGCCAGGAAGCGCCGAAATTGCGCTGGGCACACCGCCAATCGGGTAAATCATCGCCACCGTCGGGGTCACCACCTGCAATTGTCGCGACTCGTTTTTGAACGGCAGTTTTTCACTCCGGAAGACTTTGGGAATTACCGTCGAGTCTTGCAGCGAAATCGAGCCGTTCATTCTCGTGAATTGGAAGATCGGAAAATCTATTTCGTGTTTGAGCAAATGTTTTTGGAACCACAACAAAAACTGCTCTTGCAAGTATGGTGCTTGCACGTTGGAGCCGTCGTGACCATCGGCGTGCCAAATCATTGAAAGCGGGCTGCCTGATTTGTTTTCACTGATTTTCTCAGCAAGCTTGTAGCTTTCGCTCAGAGGGAACAGGGAGTCTGCCTGACCTTGGCTGAGCAAGGTCGGCGCCGTGATCGACGAGGCAAACTTGATCGGTGATACCGAATCGAGAAGTCTCGCTTCGGCCAAACTTGGCGAGCCCTGCAAAACTGCGTTCCGATAGGCGTCACACCATCGTTGTGCGAAAGAACCACATTCGCCGAGATACGCGCTTTGCAATGTGGCCGCTGAAAAAAATGTGCCCGCCCAGATTTTTTTGAACGGACCCGACACGGATGAACTTTCAATTGACTGGGGGAAGAGTCCTTGTTTCAAATTGCTCCACGAGATGTCAGCAATCACCGCATCAACTCGTGAATCCTGGCTAGCAGTCAAAAGAGCATTCGCCCCGCCATAAGAACTGCCCAAGATTCCGACCCGAGGGTCGCCGGAGGCGTCGAGAGCCACGTTTTTGTTTCGGGCAAGGTAATCAATCAAGGCGCGTGTGTCAGCGACTTCAGCGTCGATTGCGTTCATTTCAATCTGCCCGGTCGACTCTCCGAATCCTCGGGCGGACCATGTCATGACAAGGAAACCTTTTGACACAAAAAATTCGGCTGCAGATTCGACGGAGTCCTTGCTCCCGCCAAAACCATGTGCGATCAGTATCGCGGGGGCTGGAAGTTTTTTTGGAAGGTACTGGCTCGTGTCTATTGAAATGCCGGGTGCGGTTTCGATGACTTCTGAAACTATTTCGTCGGCTTTCGCAGCCGAGGTCGAAAAGAGCGAGGCGATGGCAAATGTCAGGAAAAAAACTTCTCGAGTTTTCACCCGCTCAATTTAGGGGATATGTCACACGAATTTCTGGAGTTCTTGTTGCTACTCTTTCACGAGTGCGCATGAAAAAATTATTGATGGTCGCAGCATCGATCATTTTCATCGCGGTTCAAGCCAACGGAAATGCCCTGGCCGAGCCTAAAACCAAAAAATACATCGTGACTATGAAAAAGGCGCACCTCCCAGCGGCGCCGAACAACGGCACAGATGACTACCGGTGTTTCTTGCTCGACCCAAAAGTGACAGAAGACTCAATCATTCGATCGATTCAATTCATACCGCAGAGAAAAAACTTCGTCCATCACGCAATCATTTTTCGTGTGACCAACGCGGACCTTCCCCAGGCGGTCGCCCAAGATAAAAACGGCGAGGGTTGGCCATGCTTTGGTGGCTCAGGTCTGGGCGGGATGTTGTCATCATTCATCTCGACACCGTGGCTAAGTTCGTGGGCTCCGGGACGCGGCATAGATGTTGCACCCGCTGGGTACGGCACGCCGTTCAAAAAAGGGGAACAATTCGTCTTGCAGGTGCACTACAACTTGCTGGCTGCCAATGGTGGAAAAATTCAAACCGACAGATCAAAAATCGTAATGGAGACAATCCCCTCGAAAGGATCCAAGGTTAAACAACTCCACGTCGAACTGTTTCCGGCACCCGTTGAACTTGCATGTCCCGCCGGGGTGACTGGTCCGCTTTGTGATCGCAAACAGGCTCTGATCGATCTGGCCTCACGAACCAGCAAAGTCAGTGCGTTCGAATCCGCGGGTATCAACATTCTTTGTGGTCAAGATCCTTTCAAACCGGCACCGTCGCTCACCTCGCGCTGCGACAAAGCCATAACGTCCAATTTCACAATCATCGGAGCTGCAGCACACATGCACCTTCTAGGGCGCACACTCCAACTGACCTTAAATCCAGGGACCAACTCAGAAAAAACGATTCTCGACGTGAAAAATTACAATTTCGATGATCAGTCGGGCACGCTTCTCAAAACTCCCATATCGGTCAAGGTCGGTGACACGATTCGCGTGACATGCACCTTCGACCCAACACTGCGCCAGAAGCTTCCAGAGCTGCAAAAACTGCCCCCGCGTTACATCACCTGGGGCGAAGGTTCGTCCGACGAAATGTGCCTTGGGGTCATTTCTGCGACCAAATGAGCCTTCTGGTCGCTTAACTCCAGATGGTCATTTCCAGACTCAACGGCCGCAAAGACCCGTCAAACTCACCCTCAAGTGTCTGAATTAGCAAATTTTTGAACTTCAGGTCACAGTTTTAATCTCTGACGAGGGCGCCCGCATCATGCCAGCAAGTCGCCAAGACCTCTCAGGAACGGGACCTTTCAGGAATAAGACGGCACAAAAAGGTGCTTTTCGGGAAGGTTTTTTGAAAAATTAGAAGGGAGGGGCGGAAAGGATTGCCAAATAGGTGCAAAACAAAGCGCCTTAAAAGAAAATTTCGGCCTGTTTTTCGGCAGAAAAGAGACCACCCTCAAGTTGACAGCAGAACCAAAGGGCAGGTACTTTGGGCGGAGGTTAACCGATAACAAAAAGCCTCGAGGGGGATATCTGAAATGAAAAAAGTATTAAAGCGAAGTCGCCGTGTAGCGGCCTCGATCATGGCGGTTGCATTTGTTGCCTCGCTGAGCCAGGTTGCGCCGACAAGCGCGGCGAGGGATAAAAACAACCTCGTCATTCTCATCTCGGAGAAAGACAGCAGTTGGTGTTCTCAGTCGTCCCCGGGCCTGGATCAGATTGCAATTAAAAACGCCGTCGCCGAGACACTTATGATCCGCAACGAAAAGGGTGTAGTCGTACCGTATTTGGCAGAGAGCATTAGCTCCGCGGACAATAAGACATGGACCATAACTCTTCGCCAGGGCATTTTCTTCCATGACGGCGAAGAGCTCACTGCCGCAACAATGGTGGCAAACTTGGCCGCAAACCTTGGTTTGAACCCTCTCATCCCAGGTTCGCTTCCCGCAATTGCGTGGCAGGGATTGTTCGGCGGGGTAACTTCAGCGGCACAATTCGCCCAGAAAGTTGTGGCAACCGGCAAATACACCGTTCAATTGAATCTGCCGCTGCCTCGACCTGATGTTCCGAGTCTGTTCTACTCCAATGGTCGCCCCTCGATTCTTTCGACCAAAACACTTACGAACCCAAAGTGTGGCACGACCGTCGTCGCGGGCACTGGGCCATTCAAGGTTGAGCAGAAGGGCGTCGACCAATTCAACACCGTCCTCACTGCCAACACGAACTACTGGCGAAAGGCGGCAGATGGGTCGTCGCTTCCAAAGGCCAAGCAAGTGACTTTCAAGGTCGTCCAGGACTCGGCGCAACGCGCCAACGCGATGGCGCAGGGTTCGGCCGATATGGCAGTTTTCGGCTGGACGAACGGCACCCAAATCAATCGCTTGAAGGCGAACAAGAACATCGCTCTCTACAAGGAAGCCCAAGACACGTCGTCATCGATTCACTTCAACACGATGGCACCGCCGTTCAACAACAAGAATGCTCGTCTGGCGGTGCAGTTTGCCATCAACCGTGATGCATTGGTGAAACTTCTCTCCAAAGGCAACGCCTTGCCGGCGACAAGCTTCGGCGCCCCTTACCACGACTATTACGTCAAGAATTCGGGCGTGAAGTTCGACTTGAAGAAGGCGAAAGAATATGTTGCGGCTTACAAGGCCGAGACCGGCAAAGATCTCGCCGTTTTGATGCCAACCGATGACACTGTCGACGGTATAAAGACCGTGGACGTTCTCGGCAAGCAACTTGAGGCCGCAGGAATTTCGGTGTCGAAGATGGCTCCAGTGGATCCGACTTCGTACATTCTCCGTGGCTTTGCCTTGAGGCAGCAGTTCTCGTGGTTCAACGTGATTGCAAGCCGTGACTCAAGTTTTGCTTCGTTGTTCTCGACGAACACCAACCTTGAGTTGTCTGGGTTCCGTTTCACCAACCCAGGTCTTGCGCAATGCTTCGTTGACGCACGTGCTTCTAACGAAGCAAAGAACTACAAAACGTGCGCTGCGGTAATTCACGGTGAGGCCTATTGGACACCCATCGCGACTTACGGCAACTTCCTTGCTGTGCAGAAAAACATCACGGGAGTCGGCGCGACTCCGCTGCCGAAAGGTGGTTTCCGTGAAGTTCTTGGTCGTGCAGGCTGGGACTTCGCGTCAGTGAAGGTGCAAGGCTGAACCATTAAAGCCAAAAGTTGATATAGCCCTCGGGCCGGTCGAAAGTGACCGAGTCCGAGGGCTTTATCGTTTGCCTCACTTCAAACAAGCGAGTTTGGCAAGCGTCTCGACTTCGCCTAGAGTTCGCGAGATATGCGCTTACGTGTAGCCCTAAAAATCCTTGCTCGTTTTGCGACGGTCCTCGTCATTGTCACCTTTGCCATCACCGTATTGGTTCGATTGTTGCCCGGCGATCCAATCAGCATTCTGTTTCCTTTCGCGACAGAGGAGGACCGCATCCGTTATCGCGGTGAGCTTGGCCTCAATGACAACCTCGTCATCTACTACCTGAATTGGCTCGGGAGCTTCATCACCGGCGACTTCGGTAGTTATTACTCCTCAACGGGCGACGGCAGCGGAGTACCCGTGTCTGACATGCTGGGTGTCGCGCTCCCGCGAACCATGTTGTTGATGGGCTACGTGATCGTTACATCGCTAGTTTTTGCCATTCCTCTAGGGCTCTATCTTGCGTATCGTGCAGAGACTCGGGTTGACAGATGGATCAGCAACGCGCTTTTCGCTCTGGCGTCCCTCCCAAATTTCGCAGTCGGTCTCGGACTGGCGTTTTTGCTCGGTGTGCAATTGAACTGGCTGCCAGTTCTCGGTTACGTGCCAATAGCGGACGGTCTCGGCGAGCACATTAAGTCGATGACCATGCCAACGCTGAGCTTGTCTTTGGGGCTGATCGCTACTTTCAGTCGACTTTTGAGGGTCGATACCATCGCGACTCTCAAGGAGGACTTCGTGACGATGGCTTCGTCGAAGGGATTGAGTAATGCGTGGATTCTTTGGCGGCACGTGTTTCGGCCTTCCAGTAGCACAGTGATGACCTCTGCGGCACTAAACATGGCCGCACTGATTGGTGGAGCAGTAATTATCGAGTCAGTTTTCGCACTAAACGGATTCGGAATGTTGCTCACCGTATCGATCGCGACGCGCCAGTACCTCGCAATTCAGTCTCTGATTGCTCTGGTGGCCATCGCGTATATGGTGTTCAACCTGATTGTCGACCTGCTCTACGCAGTAGTCGACCCTCGCGTAGCGAGTCATCGTGGCACTTAGTCGTCGCGCGCCCGTTGGTCTGGTGCTCTCGAGTGCCTGGCTCGGGATCTGTCTCATTTCGGCGATCTTTGGGGACTTTTTTCCGATACCCGAATGGAACGCCTATGACTACGAAAATGTTGGAGTCCCGCTTTTTTCACCCGGACACCTGCTCGGAACGGACTTCGACGGAACCGACATTTTGGCAGGAATCGTGCACGGAGCCAGGACTTCGCTTGGAATCGCCGTAACCGCGGTAGTCGTTGGCTCGCTGATCGGAGGCGCACTCGGAGTTGTCGCGGCTTATCGGCGTGGTTGGGTTGACTCCGTCATCACCATGTACTTCAATGTCGCGCTGTCGATTCCGACCCTAGTGCTGACATTGGTGATGGTGGCAATCTTCTCGAGTCCGAACCTAGACGATCCGAGTGCTGGCATGCCCAGAGAACTCGTCATCGTGATCTCATTGACCCTGGTCATCATCCCGATTCTTGGCCGAATTGCACGCTCGTCGGCATTGACGTGGACGGGTCGAGACTTCGTGCTTGTCGCAGAGTCGATCGGTATGACTCGACGCTCAATTCTCTGGACTCACATCGTTCCCAACGTTCTCCCGTCGATGATGAGTGTCGGATTCTTGGCAGCTGGCGTTGTGATCGTCGTTGAGGGAGGCCTCGCGATTTTGGGTGCCGGTACCGATCCAGGCGCGAGCTGGGGATCGATGCTGGCAAAAAATCGGCAGGACTTGTCGATACTTCCATCCACGACAATCATCCCCGTTATTGCAATTGCACTCACCGTAATGGCTCTCAACTATTTCGGCGACTATGTGCGTCTGCGTATCGACGATCGTGAGTCGCGAATATGAGCGAAATGTTCTCGCTTGTCGACCTGAAGGTGCGCTTCGACACCAAGCGAGGTGCATTGAATGCCGTCCGTGGGGCAACGATCCACGTTGCGGCTGGCGAATGTCTCGGAGTTGTCGGAGAGTCGGGCTCCGGCAAGACAGTGATGTGGCGGGCGGCGATGGGTCTTTTGCGCGGCAGGCGCGTGACCCGACAGGGCAGCGTGACACTTGACGGCACCGAACTACTGACGATGACAGAAAAAGAAGTTCGTCAGTTGTGGGGCACCAAAATTGCGATGGTCTTCCAAGACCCGATGACCGCGCTCAATCCCGTGCGCCGAATCGGTTCGCAGATTTCTGAAGCGCTGGTCAAGCGTCTCGGCATGTCAAAAGACGAAGCGGCCGCCCGCACGCTCGAGTTGCTGAAACTTGTGCGCATGCCAGAGACCGAAAAACTCGTGCGCAAATTTCCGCACCAACTCTCAGGCGGCATGCGCCAGCGCGTGATGATTGCGATGGCTATTGCCTGTAATCCGAAGGTGCTATTGGCCGACGAGCCGACGACCGCCCTCGATGTGACAGTGCAAGCGCAGGTGCTCGATCTCTTGAGCGAGCTCCGCGAAAAACTCGGCATGGCGATGGTGATAGTCACCCACGATCTCGGTATCGTCGCCGGGCACAGCGATCGAATCGCCGTGATGTACGCGGGGGAAATCGTCGAACTTGCGCCAACTGTCGAGCTTTTTTCGAACACGCGCATGCCGTATACCGAGGCTCTGTTGAACTCAATTCCCAAACTTACCGATACCTCAGGAAGTCGAATGCGGGCGATACCCGGGTCGCCGCCCGACCCGGTCGCGACGACCACCGGTTGTTTTTTCGCCCCCAGGTGCGCCTACGCGACCGATCGTTGCCGAAGCGAGCACCCCGAACTTGTCGACGACGGTAGCGGACATGCGTATCGTTGTTTCTTCCCGCTCGGTAAAGGCAAATAGACGATGGCCGGAGTAGGCAACGCGCACTTGCGAGCACCTGGCGACGCACTACTGCGTGTCGAGAACCTGGTGGTCGAGTACAAGGCCCGAGGCGGCGGAGCCGTGCAAGCGGTGTCGGGGGCGTCAATCGACGTCGTTGCTGGCGAGACGGTTGCCGTCGTGGGTGAGTCGGGCTGCGGAAAAACGACCTTGGCCAAGGGCGTAATGCAACTTATCCAAACGGCGTCGGGAAGCGTGATGCTCGACGGAGCAGACTTGACCAAGTTGAAGGGTGAAGATCTCCGCAAAGTCCGTCCGAAAATCCAGATGATTTTCCAGGACTCGATATCGTCGCTCGACCCCCATCTCAAAGTGCGGGCGCTCGTCGAACAACCGCTCAAAGTGTGGGGCAGAGGCAACGACGAGGAGAGGCTGAAGAAAGTCGACGAGTTGCTCAGGTCGGTGAACATGGATCCCGAAATTGTCGGCGATCGCAAACCCACCGAATTTTCCGGGGGCCAATGTCAGCGAATCAGCATTGCCCGCGCGCTCTCGTTGGAGCCGAAAATTCTTATCTGCGACGAACCCGTGTCATCGCTCGATGTCAGCATTCAATCCCAAATTCTCAACATCATCCAAGACATGAAGAAGCGCTACGGGTTGTCGCTTCTCTTCATTTCACACGACCTCTCGGTGGTGCGGGCGATCAGCGATCGAATCGTCGTTATGTATCTCGGAAAAATTTGCGAGGTGTCCACGCCCGACAAATTGGCGAACTCGCCGGCGCACCACTACACCCACGCCTTGGTTTCGGCTGTGCCCGTGCCGGATCCGAAGTTGGGTCGTCGAAAAGCCATTCTTCAGGGCGAGCCGCCGTCGCCGACCAACCCGCCGTCGGGCTGCCGATTCCGCACCCGCTGCCCGGCCGCAACCGAAAAGTGCACTGCAGAAGAGCCCCAGTTGCGCGAAGTATCGCCCGGCCAATTCGTGGCCTGTCATCACCCGCGCGGCTAGCCGCCTGGGTGTTGCCCCATATCTCGACGATGACCGGGTCCCCGACCAAGCCGCGCATTTACTTGTAGTTATTCGCGATTGATAAAGCGCCAGGTGCTCGCTGTAGCCGCACCGGCAATGCACATCTTGATGACATCGCCGACCAAAAACGGTGTCACGCCGAGCGCAATCGCATTTTTTTCGCCTGTGGCGAGCGGGATGCCGAGGTTGATGGCCAGCCATGTCGCCCCGCAGACGTAGATGATCATCGAGCCGAGCGTCATCGCCGCCACCGAGGTGAGCACGCGGCGATCGTGGCGATATTCGGCGAGACGACCCACGACGGCCGCCGCGAAAATGAAGCCGACTAGATAACCCATTGTCGGTCCCGTGGCAACATCCCATCCGCCTGTGCCATTCGAATAGAACGGCAGCCCGATCATGCCGAGCAGCCAATACAAAAGTTGGCTGCCGGCGCCGCGCCAAGCGCCGAGAGTCGCGCCGGCCAGCAACACTGCGAGGGTTTGGCCGGTCACCGGCACCGGTGTGAAGCCGAGAGGAATTCTCACTTGCGCCAGCGCCGCGGTGAGCAGGGCAAAACCACTGATCAGGCAGACTTCACGAACGACGCGAAGCGAGCGATTTTGCGGCTGCGGTATGACGTTGGAAATCAAGGCGATTGACATGTGAAGATCGTACCTTGATTTCACGGCGCGTTTCGCGCCACTGGCATGCGGGGCACGGATGCGATCAGTCTCTGCGTGACTTCGTGTGTCGGCGAGCGAAAGACATCGGCGACCGCGCCGTGCTCGACCGCTATTCCGCGGTGTAACACCAAGATCTTGTCGCACAGACGAGCGATCACCTTCAGGTCGTGCGAGATGATGATCAAAGTCAGCCCGAGATTTGTGGTCAGGCCAGAGAGCACGGCGGTTACCTCGTCGCGGATCAGCACGTCTAGCGCGCTCACGGGCTCGTCGGCGATCAGCAGTCGCGGTCGAGACGCAAGCGCCCGAGCGATGGCGACGCGTTGGCGTTGGCCTCCCGAAAGTTCGTGGGGGAATCTCGCGCAAATTTCTTTCGACAAACCCACTGCCGCGAGCGATTCGTCGACCCGAGCCGAGTGCGACTCTTCGATGTTCAGGCACTCGAGCGGCTCGCGGACGATGTCTGCCACCGACATGCGCGGATTCAACGAACTGCGCGGATCTTGGAACACCGCCTGCACCTGCCGGCGAAAGCTTTTCATGTCGGCAAGGGGAAGGGTTTCCCCGAGAAAACTCACGCTGCCCGCGGTTGGCACATCGAGACCGAGCAAGAGACGTGCCAAGGTAGTTTTTCCGCTGCCCGACTCACCGACGATGCCGAGTCTGTCGCCCGGGTTTACGGTGAGATTGATGTTGTCGAGCGCCCGTCGCGACGCATGCGCGCCCAGCACTCTGGTGCGCGGAAGTTTGAAAGTTCGACACAGAGACTCGGTCTGAAACATGGCAGTCATGTTTTGCCCGGTCGCGCAAGATTTAGGAAATCGTCGTCGCTGCTGTTCGCCGCGCGAATCAGCAGTTGCGAGTATTCGTGCCGTGGGGAGTCGAGAAGGTCGCGGGTATCGGCGAGTTCGACGATCTTGCCGCCGCGCATCACGGCGACCCGTTCGGTCATCGTGGCGACCACGGGCAGGTCGTGCGAAACAAAGACAAGGGACGAACCCTCTTGTTTCACGAGACCGTCGATCAGTTTCAAAACCTCTTCTTGCACGGTGACGTCGAGAGCCGAGGTCGGCTCGTCGGCAATCAACAGCGACGGGCCACAAGCCAGCGCGATCGCCAGACCGATCCGCTGGCGCTGCCCGCCCGACAATTGATGGGGAAACATGCGAGCCATTCGCTCGGGATCGGGCAGCCCGACTCGGGCGCAAAGTTCGGTCGCACGGTCGAGCGCGGCTTTCATGCGCATGCCCCGGTGAATGCGCAAAGGTTGCGCGATCTGTCTGCCGACCCGCATCAGCGGATTCAATGCGGTGAGCGGCTCTTGAAACACCATGCCGATTCGATTGCCGCGCAACAAAGTCATCTCAGCGTCGGTCTTTTCGAGCAGTTCAACACCGTCGAAGACGATGCTGCCCTGAACCGACGCGGTATCGGGCAGCAGGCCGATCACGGCGAGCGAAGTCAGGGTCTTTCCGGCGCCCGACTCGCCGATGATGCCGAGGCGCTGCCCAGAATCGAGATCGAACGACACGTCGTCGACGACTACGTCGTCGCCGAAACGAACGGTCAGTCCGCGAACTTGAAGCAACATCAGTCGGTCTGCCTCCGCAAAGTCGGGTCGAGCGCCTCGCGCAAACCGTCGCCCAGCAGGTTGAAGCCGAGCACGGTGATGACGATGGCGAGCCCCGGCCAAAGGGGGAAAATCGGTGCGACGATCAGATATTGCTGCAGCGAGGCCATCATCCGCCCCCACGACGGGTCGGGCGGTGGCGTGCCGAAGCCGAGATACGACAGCGTCGCCTCGGCAAGAATCGCGATCGCGCTCGCACCGGAAGCCTGCACAAAAAGTGATGCCCGCAAGTTCGGCAAGATGTGTTTGCGCACGATGCGCAGGCTGCCGCTACCGGAGGTTTTCGCCGCGGTCACGTAGTCGGCCAGCAAGATCGACTTGACTTCTCGCCTGGTGACCTGAGCGACCGGTGCCGATAGCGCGAGGCCGATCGCGACAACCGCGGTCGATGTAGATGGTCCGTACACGGCGGTGAGCACTATGGCCAGCAACACCGTGGGCAGCGCGAGCAGGATGTCGACGCCGAAGACGGCGGGCGACTCGACCCATTTCGGCGACATCGCTGTTGCGACACCGATCGAAACGCCGAGCAGCATGCAGATCATCACGGAGACCATCGCGACTACCAGCGTGGCGCGAGAGCCGACGATGATGTTGCTCAAAATGTCGCGACCGTTTTCGTCGGTGCCCAGCCAATGGGCCGCTGACGGTCGGGTCAGCGACAACTCGGGTTTGATTTCGAGCGGGTCGTATGGAGTCCAGAAAAACGACAGCAGAAAGACTGCGATGCTGAACCCGACGAGTGACGCACCGATCACCAGAGTCGAGTTTCTTTGTTTCATTGATTTCGCAATCTCGGGTTGAGCACACCAAGCAGCAAATCGACCGAAAAACTGACGGCGAAGACCAACGCGGTGATGAACGCAACCGTGCCCTGCACCTTGGTGTAATCGCGCACGCTCACGTCTTGCAGCAGCATTTGACCGATGCCGGGCAGCGCAAAGACGCTCTCGACGATGATCGCCCCGACGATCAGGGTCGAGATTTGGATACCAAGCACCGAAACGACCGGCACCATCGCATTTCGAATGCCGTGCACCCTGAGTGCGCCGGCTCGGCTGAGGCCAGTGGCACGCGCTGTTCTGAAGTAATCCTGCTGGATCACGTCGATGGTCGCCGAGCGGGCGAACCGCATCAGCACCGCGCCTTGAGCGAACGCGAGCGTGCAAGCGGGGAGCACGAGCGACTTGACGGCTCCACCAAAATCCGCCCAGCCGCCGAACGGAAATCCGCCAGGGGGGAAGGCCTGGGTTTGAACCGCGAACATCGTCACGAAGATGACGCCGATCCAGAATGTCGGCACGGCGATGCCGAGTTGACTCACGGTCGACACGGCGATTCCGTCCCATTTGCGACGTCGCAGCGCGGCCAACATGCCCAGTGGCACGGCGAAAAAAACCGCCAAGAGCGAGGCGATGCCGATCAACGGCAAAGTGACGGTCGCCTTCGACAACAACTCGCTTGTGATGTCGGCCCCGGTCAGAATCGACGACCCGAGGTCGCCCCGAATCGCATTCGACAGCCACGAAAAATATTGCGTTGTCAGCGGCCTGTCGAGGCCGTATTCCTCCCTCAATTGATTTAGCGCTTCAGGGGTGCCATAAATTCCGAGCCTGGCCTGCGCCAAGTCGCCCGGCAAAAGACGCAGCAAGAAGAACACCAGCGCGCTCGATGCGATCAGCGAAGCGACCAACAACGCCAGACGTCGCATCAAATAAAAAGCGGTCGCCATTAATAAACCTTCTTAGGCGAGCGAGTCGTCAATTCTTGGCAATACTCGCCACCGAATATGCGTCACCGACCGAATTGATCGGCACCCCGGTAACTCCCTTGCGCGCAACCTGGTTGTTGCCGAGCAGCCAGAGCCAGTCGGAGGGTGAGTCTTCCGCGAGCACTCGAGCGGCCTTTTTCAAGTGGCCCGCTTGCGCCGCGGCGTCGCGGGCGTTGCCGGCTTTCTTGATCAGGTTTTGGTATTCGGCGCTGTTGTATTTGAAGTAGTAATTCGGATCGGCGTAGATGCCCATGTCGTTTCGCTCGACATGACAGACGATCGACATGTCGTAATTCGCCTTCAAGAACACCCGATCGATCCATTCACCCCAGGCCACCGGCTTCAGCGTCACATTGATGCCGACTTTTTTCAGCGACGCCGCGATGAATTCTTGCGAGTCAAGCGCATAAAACACCGGCGGCACGTCGAGTTGCACGTCGAACCCGTTCGGATAACCGCCCTTGGCGAGCAATTGTTTCGCCTTCTTCGTGTCGTATGGAAAGAGCGCGCTGAGGTCTTCGTACCAGGGGTCGGTCGGCGGAACGAAGCTGCCGATCTTGGTGCCGTATCCGGCGACGGCGGTCTTGATCAAGGCGTCTTTGTCGATTGCCGATCTGACGGCCTGACGGACGAACTTGTTGTTGAACGGGGCCCGCGAGTTGTTCATGCTGAGCACGACCTCGCAATTGGTGGTTCCGCTGTAAACCTGCAGTTTTTTGTTCTTCTTGAATGTCGACAGCAGGCGCGGCTCGGCGACCGCAGTCAACACGTCGAGCTGCATGGTCAGCATCGCGTTGCTGAGTGCCGTCGTGTCGAGTATGTATCGAAAGACGACATTTTTTGTTTTCGCCGACGGGCCCCAATATTCGTCGTTCCTGGCGAGCATGATGTTGTTGCCACGATTCCACTTTTTGAATTTGTAGGGCCCCGTGCCGTTTGCCTCGGTGGCCATATTTGTCGTGCCCGCCTTGAAGATCACCCCGCCACGTTGGGTGAGGCTGAACAGCAGATCGTTGCTGCGCTCTTTCAGCGCGAGAACCACGGTGTCAGGGCCTTTGGAGGTGACCGACGAGACGCTCTTGAATTCGGCTTTTTGGGCCGGCAAGACCGATAAGTCATTCGGGTTCAGTACACGATTGAAACTCCAGACCACGTCGGCCGACGAAAGGCTTCGCCCGTCATGAAACTTTACCTCGCGAAGTTTGAAGGTCCATGTCAGGCCGTCTTTCGACTGTGAGTAAGACTTGGCCAGGCCGGGCACAATTTTGCCGTCTGGTTCGATTCGCAACAGACCCTCGTAAACGTTGTTCAACAACACCTGCGGTATTGCCTGCCCCGCGGTGCCGCTGATGTCGAGGTTCAGCGGTTCAAGCGAGAAGCCAAGAACGAGTGTGTCTGAGACGGCTGAAGCCGGGGCGGCAACGAGCGTCGAGCCGACGGCGACGCTTGCCGCAAGCAGCGCACCGCAAAACTTGACGATCCGTTTGGTTTTGATGCGGGCACCCCTCTGTACAGCATCGTAAAGTTGTCGGGCATTTAACCCTTCCTCGAATTATATTCAGCGGGTTGCGCCACGCCTGCGAGGCGTCTTCTGCTGTGCCGTCGGTAAACCTTTCAGAGACGCCTAGGCGTTCAGTTTGCGGGTTCAGGTTTTCGCGGGGTAGCGACGCCAGGCGAACGGCCTGTTGACGACCACCGCGAGCAACACAAGCAGCACGGCGTTCAGCAAAACTGGTCGCCAAATGAACTCGAAGCCAAGATCGACTACCGCGTCGCCGCCGATCACCGCTGTTAATGCCGTGCCACCACTCGGCGGGTGCATGTATCCGAGCCGGGTCATCACACCAGCGTGCACGCCGACAGCGACGCCAACGGCGAGCGCCGTGTTGTCAAAAACTTGCGCTGACAAAACACCGAAGAATGCGGCCATGCAGTGGGCGAGAACAACCGGCACTGGCTGTGCCGCGGGCGCCGTGGGCATTGTGAACAAAATGACGGCCGAGGCACCCATCGACAGCACGAGAATCGGCGCCGCACCTTCTAGAAGAGCGTCGCAAACCAGCCAGGTGATCGCCATGCCGAGTGCGGCACCGACCGCGCCGATCACGGCATCTTTGTTGTTCGCTTTTGGTGACGGAAATAGTTTCATGATCAGATTCTCCCATATTTCTTCGACTCTTCGGTAAATTGCTTGGCGATTTGCGAGGTGATTGATGCGTTGGTTTTCGAGATCGACTGCACAAAGTCGTAACTGGTTATGTGGCTCGGCTCGACGCCCTTGCGCGCCCGATCAAAAGCGATGCTCGCCGCACGCTGCGACGCGAGTTCGATGTCACCCGGGGTGAAGCCATCGGTCGCTTTGACCAAATCGTTGATTTTCACCTCTTGGGTTTCGAGCCGGGAGAGGATTTTTGTCCACAGTGCGTGCCGCGCCGCATCATCGGGTGGGCCGATCGGTATCACGAGGTCAAACCGACCGGGGCGCAGAACCGCAGGGTCGATGTTGTTGACGAAATTGGTCGCACAGACCAGAAGGTGACCCGCCGGCATGCGAAACGCCGGGATCATTTTGAGCAGTTCGTTGACCACGCCGCGAGTGCTGGGGCTTTCGGTTCGTGCCGTGGCAATTTCGTCGACTTCGTCGATGAACACGACGATGTTTTCAAGTTTGAGCAGTTCGGTCAGTGCGTTGCGAAGTTCGGCCGCCAGCGAGAGTTGACCACTGTCGAGTTTCGATGGAAGCAATTCGACGAAAGGCCAGCCCAAGCGTCCGGCGATCGCCTTGGCGAAAGTCGTTTTGCCGGTTCCGGGAGGCCCGAACAGCATCACGGCCGAAGGTGCGCTCACGCCGATTTTTGCCGCCAGATCGGGGTCGGCGAGCGGGGCGATGATCCGATTTTCAATCAGGGTCTTTTCTGCTTCCATTCCGGCCACGCGGTCCCACAGTGCCGCATCGCAGAGTTCGCCGCCCCACTGGTCGAGCACTCGCATCGCCGACGGTTCGATCGGCTCTGATTTTTCGTAGAGCACCAGACCGTGCGTCGGGTTGAAACCACGGTTGACGAGCGCGGTTTGACCAGCCTGAAAATTCGTCAGTAGCGCCGAGATTTTGCGCACACCCTCGTGCAGCAGTCGTTCTTCGAGTCGCTGCAGCATCGCCGAACCGATGCCCTGGTGTCGCCAACTAGGGCTGATCGCGACGATGTTGATCCACGCGTCGGTGTTGCTGACCCGCGCCGAGACCAGACCGACGACCTCGTTTTCGGCGACCGCAACGACGCCAGGCCCGCCTGCGCTCGTGTCGGCAACGAACTGGGCGATATCCACAGGACGCGAGTCGGCCACGCCGCGGCACAGTTCGAGCAGACGCACGGCAGAAGAGACATCGCCGGGCACCAGGTCGCGGACCTTGAACATATTTAAAGGCTAGGGGCTAGGGCAAAAGTTTGTGGTTGAAGGCTATTTTGTGACGAATTCAACCAACACGGTGGCAACAACATTTTTTTCGATGCTCGCCGCTGTCGGCACTGTCGCTAATCGCGCAAAGAGAGCCGACCGCGAAGCACTGAAACGTGACTTGCGTGGTTCAGCTGATCGCCTGCGACGACCCGACGAGAATGTACACGCAGATCACGCTCGAATCTTTGAGTGAAACAGTGACGTTTGATCCGCTGGTGCCGAATGTGGCGCTTGATGTCAG
>Ga0194132_10005068_pt1 | contig 21804 bp, 22 predicted proteins | sample TA2KigOf80mmetaG_FD_148612 | JGI IMG/M metagenome (GOLD analysis project Ga0194132, IMG submission 148612) | Freshwater microbial communities from Lake Tanganyika, Tanzania - TA2015054 Kigoma Offshore 80m | ecosystem: Environmental > Aquatic > Freshwater > Lake | place: Tanzania: Lake... | reverse complement strand
AGGTGGCGGAACACGGCCGGGTGCTTCCGCAGGTGGTCCAGACGAGCAATCATCGGACGTGCTCTCAACGGGGGTAGCAAGGGGCTGGCATCCTACCCACAACCACCGCTATCGTGAAGAACATCTAGTGGGTGCAGACGCGCGTCGCCTCGCACTGGTGGTGGGGCGGCGACCCGGAGTTCTGGCACGGCCACGCGAAGGTCGTCATGCTCCCGCTGAACTGGTTTAAAGCGCTCCGCGACTGCACGCGCGACGACATCGCGTGGCCGCTCCACGACGAGCCGAACGCGCGGCGCGACGCCGAAGACGCCGCGGCCCGCGCGTTCGCCGATCTGCCCGCCCCGGTTCGCGCCGACCTCCTTCAACCGCCCGCGGGGGTATAACCCGTGAACACCGAAGCCGACTTCCAGAACGCGCTCGACGCCCAACCCGACTACTGGCAGTTGCGGCTAGTGTTCGCGGACTGGCTGGATGAGCAGGGCGACCCGCGCGCCGCCGGTTACCGCGCGCTCGGTACGCTCCGCTTGTGCCCGTATTTCGAGCGCTCGGACCCGTTGTGCTGGTGGACGACGCTCGAGATCAGTTGCGTGCCGAAGCGCGGGGTCTACGGTTCCGGGTGTACTCTGCCGAAAGATTGGTACACCGCGATCAAGGGGTTGGGCACGGACGACAAGTTCAAGCCGTGCAACTCTGCCATCAAGACGTGTTCGCGGCGCGAGGCCGAGGACGCCGCGGCCCGCGCGTTCGCCTGCCTGAGCGCGAAGCGCCAGACTGAACTGCTCCACACCGCCACGCCGAACGAGGCGCGCGTATGACCTCCGAGGAAGATTTCCAAACCGCGCTCGATACGAACCCCGAAGACTGGTACACGCGGCTGGTGTTCGCGGACTGGCTCGACGAGCGCGCGGACCCGCGCGCCGCTGGCTACCGCGCGCTCGGTACCGTGCGCCGGCGTTCGTACGTGTGCGGGTTCGACAACGAATCCACGGGGCGCTGGAAGGACACCGGCTGGATGGCCGTCGCCGACGGCGGCGACGAGGAGGTGTTCACGGTCCCGCAGGATTGGTTCGACGCGATCAAGGGGCTGGGCAAAGACAAGCGCTACCGGCCCCTGTACGCGGCGCGGACCCGCAAACGGAACCGGCGGCAGATCGAGGACGCGGTGGCGCTGGCGTTCGCACGACTCCCGGCGGCGCGGCAGCTCGAACTGCTCGCCCCGCACGCGCTCAAGAAACCCCGCGCGCAACGGAAGCCAAAGGCCGAAGCGAAACCGCGGGCCGTGAAGCGTAACGGGGAAGGAGGTTCCCCGTGACGACCGAAGACGACTTCAACCTAGCGCTGGACGAGAACCCGGACGATTGGCACACGCGGTTGGTATTCGCCGACTGGCTCGACGACCGCGCCGACCCGCGCGCGAGCGGCTACCGCGCGCTGGGCACGATCCGCCGCCGCTCGTTCATGTGCGGGTACGACAACGGCTCCGCGGGCCAGTGGAACGGGGCCGGGTGGGTGGCGTGCGGCGAGACCGGGGACCGCGAGAAGTTCACGCTCCCGCGCGACTGGTTCGACCTCGTCGAGGGCTTCGGCTCCGACGCGACGTACCGCCCGCTGTATCAGGGGCAGATCGAGCGCAAGGTGACGCGCCGCGCGGTCGAGGACGCGATGGCCCGCGCATTCTTGAAACTGCCGGAGGCTCGCCGCGGCGAGTTGCTGGCGACTCCGCCGCCCAAGAAACGGGCGCGGCGCAAGAGGGCGAAGTGACCCGTGACGACCGAGAACGACTTTCAGGCCGCGCTCGACGCGACGCCGGCCGACTGGCAGACGCGGCTGGTGTTTGCCGACTGGCTCGACGACCACGGCGACGCCCGCGCCTCGGGCTATCGCGCGCTCGCCGCCCTGCGCGCCCGGCCGCACAGCACCGGCTCGCACTGGTGGTCGAACGCGGCCGACGCCGATTGGTCGTCGCACGCCGGGTTCAACCTGCTGCCCGAAGATTGGTTCGAGCTGACGACGCCGAGCATGGAATCGCAGAGCTGCCACTGCGACTTCGAGTCGCGCCGCGCGGCCGAGGACGCCGCGGCCGCCGCGTTCTGCCGGCTGAGCGCCCAGCGCCAAACCGAACTGCTCCACGACGCCGAGCCGAACGAGGCGCGCGAATGACCTGTGAAGACGACTTCCAACGCGCGCTGGACGCCGACCCCGGCGACTGGCAGACGCGGCTCGTGTTCGCCGACTGGCTCGAGGAACAGGGCGACGCGCGCGCCGAAGGCTACCGCGCGCTCGGCCGGCAGCGGGCACGGCCGATCCTGATTCAGATGCAGAGCGACGACCGCAACCGGCCCGGCGCGCACCTGCACATCTACGGCACGGCCGCGAACAACAGCGAGGCGGCCCAGCGGCGGTGGGGCGGGTGCTTCCTCGACGCGGTCTGGTTCAAGCGCCTCCCGCGCGCGAACGAGACCGACCGGAACCAGTGGTGGCGCTACTACCCGACGCGCCGGGCCGCGGAAGATGGCGCGGCCCGGGCGTTCGCCAAACTCGGCAAGGTGCGGCGCGCGCGGCTGCTCCGGCCGGTCGCGGTCGAGCCGCCGCCCGCGCCACCCGTGGGGGACCGCGCATGACGACCGAAGAGGACTTCCAGCGCGCGCTCGACGCCGACCCGTGGGACTGGCAGACGCGGCTCGTGTTCACGGATTGGCTCGAGGAACGAGGCGACCGGCGCGCGGCCGGGTTCCGCGCGATGGGCACGCGCCGCCAGTGCCCGGCGTGCTGGTCCGCGTCCACGACCCCGCTCTGGGGCTGGCTCAACTCGAAATTGTACCCCGGCTACTCCAAATCGCAGCCCCTCGGCTCGAAGCTGCCCGACGACTGGTACGACGCCCTGCCGCGCGGCAACTACCACGCCGCGGAGCGCAACGCCCGGCGCACCAGCGAGGACGACGCGGCGCTCGCCTTCGCGATGCTCCCAACCGCGCGGCAGGCCGAGCTACGCGCCGAACCGCCCGTAGTCGAACCGGACCCGAACCTGAAGTACCCGTCGCACCGCAAGAAGCGCAAGAAGGGCGGTGCCGCCAACGAGGGTGCGACGTGACCACCGAGGACGACTTTCACGCGGCACTTGACGCGCACCCGGATGATTGGCAGACGCGGCTCGTGTTCGCCGACTGGCTCGAAGAACAGGGCGACGCGCGCCGACGGCTACCGCGCGCTCGCGGCCCTGCGCCGCGTCCCGCACCTGTACGAGAGCGGCGGCAACTGGGGGTTCGACTCGGAACTGACGTATTCGCTTCACGACGGCGACGAACTGCCGGACGATTGGTTCCAACTCATGCAGCGCCCCAAGCCGCACGGCTCGGTATGGGCACCGACGGTGCGCACGGGGCTGTCGCGCCGGGCGATGGAGGACGCAGCGGCGCGGGCCTTCGCGCTGCTGCCCGCAGCGCGGCGGGCCGCGCTCCTCGACGGCACCGCGCCCCCGATCGTGCAAAACCGCTAGCGCGGCGAAACCCGCGCTCAGGCCCACGGGTATCCCCTTACAACTGGCCGCTTGCCACAGGTGCCGCCGTGCAACCGCTCGCTCCGCACTTCCACCGCCGCGGGTTCCTCGCCGCCGCCGGCTCCGCCGGCCTCGGTTGGCTCACCCCATTGGGCACGCACCTCGCCCGCGCCGCGGAGAAGGACGCGCGCGCCGCGAAGTCGGTGATCGTGCTGTGGCTGGGCGGCGGGCCGAGCCAGCTCGAAACGTTCGACCCCAAACCGGGCACGGACATTGCCGCCGGCACGAAGGCCATCGGCACCGCGGCGAAGGGCGTGCAGCTCGCGGCCGGTCTCGAACAACTCGCGGACCAAATGGCACACGTGTCGCTCGTGCGGTCGCTGTGGAGCAAGGAGGGCGACCACGAGCGCGGCACGTCTACCGTAAAGACCGGCTACCGGCCCGACCCGTCCGCGGCGTACCCGTCGCTCGGCGCGGTCGTGTGCCACGCGCTGCCCGGAACCGGGGTCGAGATCCCGCGGCACGTCTCGATCATGCCCAACGAGTGGCCGGCGCGCGGCGGCGTGCTCGGTGCGGAGTACGACGCTTTCAAGGTCTTCGACCCCGCGGACAAGGTGCCGGACACCACGCCGCACGTCCCAAACGAGCGCTTCGATCAGCGGCTCGAAGACCTCAAGGTCGTGGAGGAGGCGTTCGCGCAGGGCCGCGGCAAGCGCGTCGCGGCCACCGGCCACAAGGACACGATGGAGCGTGCCAAGCGCATGATGAGTTCGGAGCAACTGAAAGCGTTCGACGTATCGAAGGAATCTGCGGCGCTGCGGAAGGAGTACGGCAACACGGCGTTCGGGCGCGGGTGCCTCGCGGCCCGGCGGCTCACCGAAGTGGGCGTGCGCTGTGTCGAGGTCACGCTCGGCGGGTGGGACAGCCACGCCAACAACCACCAGATCACGGCGCGGCTCAAGGGCGAACTGGACCCGGCGTTCGCGGCGCTGATTCGCGACCTGAAGGCCCGCGACACCTTGAAAAACACGATCGTCGTGTGCGTGGGCGAGTTCGGGCGCACGCCGCAGATGAACGCGCTGAGCGGGCGCGACCATTGGCCGCACAACTTCACCGCCGCAATCGCCGGGGGCGGCATCCGCGGCGGCCTCGCCGTCGGCGAGAGCGACCCCAACGGGGGCAAGGAGCCGAAGGACAAGCACCTCGTCGCGGACCTGCACGCGACCGTGCTGAGCGCGCTCGGCATCGATCACACGAAGACGTTGCGCAGCCCCGCGGGGCGCACGTTCCCGCGCAGCGAGGGCACGCCGATTAAGGAACTGATTGGGTGACGCGAAGCCGCTCGCGGTTTCAAGAGAAGGACACTTCCACGTCGCCCAGTTCGCCGAAGTCGGCGCGCACACGATCCCCGGCTTGGGCGAAGTACACTTCCGCCGTGGTTCCGGTGCTGATCTTTTCGCCCTTGCGCAGCGCGCGGCCGTGCTTGGGCAACTCGTTCGCCAGCCACGCCACCACGTTCAGCGGGTCGCCCAGTACGTTCGCCCCGGACCCTTCGCGCCACGGCTTGCCGTTCACGATCACCTGCACCGGGTGTGCGCTCAGGTCGAAGCTCGCCCGGTACACCTTTCTCGCGCCCTCGACCCACGCGCCGTGGATGGCGTTGTCTGCGGCCAGCGTCGGCGCGCCGACCGTGCGCCAGTCCTCGAAGCGGTGATCGACCACTTCAATAGCAGGTATCGCGAACGCGACGAACGGCGCGACCGTCTCCGCGGTGTACGGGACGGGCGATTCCGGCACGTCCGCTCCCATCTCGAACCCGAACTCCGCTTCGACAATGCGCAGCGTGAAGTCGCTCGCCGCGAGTACGATGCCGTTGTCGTGCGAGGTCCGCGAGATGAGCGTGCCGAAGAACGGTCCGTTCACGTGCATCTGCTTCTGCGCGGTGACGTTGGTGGCCGCGGCCTTGTAGCCGATGGCGGTCGCATCCGGTCGCGCGAGCAACTTCGCGACGAGTGCCTCTTGAACGCGATAGCCGTCCGCGAGCGTGGCCGGCTTGAGTGCGGAAGGGAGATCGGCAACGATGCGCTTTTGAAGGCGCATGTCGAGCAGTTCGTCGGCGGTGAGGTCGGGGTTCATGTGCGGTTCCTGTGTGCGCGTGAGTGGCGCGAGCCCGCCGGTAGCTCCACAACTCACACTACGCAAACGTATCTGGAGTTGTGGAGCTACCGGCGGGCTCACGCCGCGCCGCTCGCTGACTCATGGTCAGCTCAACCCGCTCAGTTTGCCGGTGCTGTCGCCGAAGTTTTGCACCTTCAGGTCCATGCGGTCGAGCATCGAGAGCCACAGGTTGTTTAGCGGCGTTTCCTTCGGGTAGCGGATGTGCTTGCCCGGCTTCAGCGTGCCGCACCCGCCACCGGCCAGCAGAATCGGCAGGTCGTCGTGGTTGTGGGCGTTGCCGTCCGAGTTGCCGCTGCCGTAGGCGATCATCGCGTGGTCGAGTAGCGTGCCGTCGCCTTCCTTGATGCCCGCCAGCTTCTGCAAGAAGTACGAGAGTTGCGACGTGTGGAACGTGTTGATGTCGCGCAGCTTGGCCTTCTTGTCGGCCTTGTTGTCGTGGTGCGACAGTTCGTGGTGGGCCTCGTTCACGCCCACCATCGGGTACGTCTTATTGCTCCCCTCGTTCGCCAGCACGAAGGTGACGACGCGGGTCACGTCGCTCTGGAACGCGAGCGCGATCAGGTCGTACATGATGCGGACGTGTTCCTCGTACTTGGCGGGCACGCTCGCGGGCACGGTGTAGCTGGGCGTCTTCACGGGCGGCAGCTTCTCGGCGCGCGCGATGCGCTGCTCGATGTCGCGCACCGCGGACAGGTACTCGTCGAGTTTCCGCTTGTCGGTTGCGCCCAGCTTTGTTTCGAGGTCTTTTGTGTCCTCGCGGACGAAGTCGAGCACGCTCTTGCGCTTGGCGTCTTGTGCGGCGCGCTCCGTGGGCGGCTTGGTAGCGAACAGCCGCTCGAAGACGATCTTCGGGCTGACTTCCTTCGGCAGCGGCTGCGTCGCGCTGCGCCACGACATGGTGGACGAGTACACGCACGAGTAGCCGGAGTCGCAGTTGCCGGCCATCGCGCCGTGCTCGCCGCCAAGTTCGAGCGACGGCAGGCGGGTCTTGTCGGCGAGGCGGGCCGCGGCGACTTGGTCGACCGAGATGCCGGCGCGGATGTCGGTGCCGTCGGTCTTCTTGGGCTGCGCGCCGGTGAGGAACGCTCCGAGCGCGCGGGCGTGGTCGCCGCCGCCGTCGCCGTGCGCGCGGGCCTTGTCCGCGGTCAGCCCGGTGAGAACGAACAGCTTGTCGCGCACCGGCTTAAACGGCTCCAGAATCGCAGGCAGGTCGAAGTTCGCGCCCTCGGCCTTCGGCGTCCAGTTGGCCATGTTCTTGCCGTTGGGGACGTAGCAGAAGCACATGCGGTTGGGCGCGGGCGACTTGGTGTCCTCACCGGCCCATGCAGTGACCGGTCCCATCGCTTCGAGCCACGGCAGCGCGAGCGAAACACCAAGACCGCGAAGGGCGGTGCGGCGGGAAATCGTGGGCATGAGATACCTCTTGAAAGCGAGCGGCGCGGCGTAAGCCCGCCGGTGCGACACTAATTCAGTCACGTTTGCGTTGCTACAGTTGCAAAGCAACCGGCGGGCTTACGCCGCGCCGCTCGCCTACTGTTTGCCCCTTCTCATCCTAAAGGGGTCACTCTTCACGATCTCCGTCACGATCACGGAGAACTTGTAATCGTTCTTCGCCAGCGCCGCGGTGACGCCATCGACGGCGCGGCGGTCGTAAAACTCTAGCCCGCGGCCGAGTGCGTAGGTCATCATTTTCTCGGTCAGGCACTTGGCGAACAATTCCTTTTTGCCCAGAAGCACGGCTTTTAGTTCCGCGGGGCCGGTGAACTTGACGTTGCCCGCCAGTTCGCCGCTCGAATCAATCGCCGCGTCGCCGTCCTTCGTGCGATAGCCGCCGATGGCGTCGAAGTTCTCCAGCCCGAAGCCGAGGCCGTCCATCTTCGCGTGGCAGTTGGCACAAGCCACGTTCTTCCGGTGCGCTTCCATCTGCTGACGCAGCGTTCCGGCGTTGACGGGCTTACCGTCCTTTTCGAGTTCGGGCACGTTCGGCGGCGGTGGCGGGGGCGGCGTGCCGAGAAGCTGTTCGAGTACATACCGGCCGCGCTTCACCGGCGACGTACGACCGGGGTTCGACGTGACCGTCAGCACGCTGGCCTGCGTGAGGACGCCGCCGCGTGTCGTGCCCTTCAGATCGACGCGCTGGAACTCCTCGTTGTTCCTGAACCGCGGTCCCTTCGGCCCGCCGAGGCCGTAGTGCCGAGCGAGCGGGGCGTTGAGGTAGGTGAAATCGGCGTCAAGGATGTCGAGAACGCGCCGGTCCTCGCGGATCACTTCGCCAAAGAACAGCTTGGTTTCCGTCAGCATCGATGCTCGGAGCTGATCGTTGAACTGCGGGAACTTCTTGAGGTCGGGGTTGGCGGTCTTCAGCGGTTGAAGTTGGAGCCACTGCATCACGAAGTTGTCGACGAGCGCCGTCGACCGCGGGTCGCGCAGCATGCGCTTCACCTGCGCGTCGATGTTCGTCGTCAGTTGCTTCTTCGATGCGAGGTCGAACAACTCCTGATCGGGCATACTCGACCACATGAAGTACGACATGCGCGACGCGAGCTGGTACTCGTCGATGGCGTGCGGCTCGGCGCTGTCCGGCCGGTCGTCCAGCTCCACGCGGAAGAGGAACTTGGGCGACACCAGTACCGCGGTCATGGCGAACTGCATCGCGGCGTCCCACTTTTCCCCCGCGCTGATGCGGCCGTCGGCGAGCTTGAGCAGGCGCGCGAGTTCGTCTTTCGTGACCGGACGGCGGTAGGCGCGGCCGGCGAAGCGCTCCAGCACCTCGCGCGAGCGCTCCGCGACCGGCTTCGTTTCGTCGCACGCGAGCAGCTTGCGGTGCGTCGCGGGGCGGCTGTCCATCGGCCCGGTCAGCGACATGTAGCGGATGTAGAGTGTCGGGGCCGGCTCGCCGTCGTCGGGCTTCACCAGCGCCACCGCGATCTTGTCGATGCCGATGTGCGGTGGCACTTCGACGCGGAAAGTATCGCCCTTCTTCTCGTCGCGCGACTTCACTTCGTATGTGCCGAGAACGACAAATGGGCGCAGGTTCTTGACCGCGGCACCGCTCAGCTTGTCGACTTCGGCGTCGGTGGCCGCGCCCTTCGCGTCCTTGTTGCACCCGGCGAGAATGGCGATCTTCACCGGCTTCTTGCCCGTCGTCTCGACGTAGACCGTCGTCTGCGCGTTGTAAACGCCGTCGCGCGGCAGGTTGTTGAACCGCGTGAAGATGGGCCCGGTTTCGATGGGCGCTCCGGTCGGCTTGAAGACCACGACGCGGTGGTTGTTCTTCATCGGGATCACCGGCCCAGCGGGTTCGGTGAACTGCGTGCCCACGCCGCGCGACGCGGGCGGCGGCGGGACCGGCGTGACCGCGCGGGCCATGATTGTTTCGGCCGCGGCGAGGTAGCGCTCGAGCAGCACCGGCGGCAGCGTCAGCACGTCGCCGATGTTGTCGAACCCGTGGCCCACGTCGTCCGAGGGGAAGTCTTCGGCCGGGTTGAAGTCGATGCCGACGAGGTCCCGCATCGTGTTGCTGTACTCGTTGCGGTTGAGCCGCCGCATGGTGACGCGGCCGGGGTCGGGCTTCGCAGTGCGGTCGTGCTTCTCGAACACGTCCCCCACGAGCTTCGTGAACGCCTCGCGCTCGGTCGCGGTGGGCTGGGGCTTGGCCGCGGGCGGCATCTCGCCGGCCTTGAGCGTGTCGAGTACGCGCGTCCACGTCTTGCGGTCCTTCAGAAGTGCCGCGTCGTCGTCGTACTTGTCGAGCGCGAGATCGGCCTTCGGCTTCTCCCCGCTGTGGCAACTCAGGCAGTGCTTCTTGAGGAACGCGACCCCGTCGGCCTTGAACGCGGCCCCGGACTTCGGCTGCGCGGCAACCGATTGCGGTTCGGGCGCGCGAACCAACAGCGCCAAGGCGAGAGCGAACGGAACGAGAACGAAGGCGCGGCGACCGAGCATCGGGAGGCCTAATGGGGAAGGGCGGGCGGCCGGCAGGTACGTCAAAGATACCACGGGACCGCGCGCGGGGCCAACCCAAAGCAGTCGCCGCACGCAAGATGCCGCTCCGTCGCCGACTACTTCGACACTTTCACATCAAAGCAGAAGAGCCATTCTTGGTCGCGGAGGTACAGTTTCCCATTGGCGACGACCGGCGGTGCCCACACCTTGCCTTGCGGGGCGCGCTGCTTCGATTGCTTCGGCAGGGCCAGCCGCCCGGTTTCCTTCCAGCCCTCCTTCCTCGCTTCGATCAGCGCCGCGGCCCCGTTACCCTCGGCGAACAGGTACAAGCGCCCGTCGGCATACGTGACCGCGCCGGACGGGAACTTCTGTCGCTCGCTCCAAACGACTTCGCCCGTCTTGAAGTCTTGGCACACCCAGCCGCCGCGCCCATGGCCGTAGACGTGATCGCCGACCAGCACCACGTTGCCGTGGTGGTTCATCAGGTTATTGTTGCTGTAGACCCGCGCGGCCTTGAAGGTGTCGCCGTCCTTCTCGACCTTCACGAGTTCGCAGTCGCCGTTGCCGGCGTCCACGGTCGTGTAGATGAAGTCGTCTTTGATGAGTGGTGTGTTGATGACCTCGGTGCCGTAGCCCGGCTTGCGGCGGTGGGTCCACAGTACCTTGCCGGTCTTCGCATCCACGCCCGCAAGCCCGAAGTTGGTGAGGACGACATACTGCCGCGAGCCGCCGAAGTTCGCGAGCATGGGCGACGTGTACGCGGCCTGATCGGTGAGTTCGTCGCTGCGCCACAGCACCTTGCCTGTGTTCTTGTCGAGCACCGCGAGCGTGCCCTTCGGCCCGCCGACGGCGAGCACGCAGGCGTCGCCGTCGATGAGCGGTGAGCCGGTGAAGCCCCAGCCGAGGTTCTTCGGCCCGCCGCCAATGGGGTTCACCTGCCCGTCGAGGTCTTTGGGCAGGTTGGCGCGCCACTTCTCCTTGCCCGCGGCATCGACGCACACGAAGTCGCCGTTGCCGCTGAGCGCAAAGACAAGGTTCCCGCTCACGGTGGGCGTCGCGCTGGGGCCGGCGCTCCAACTGTTCCCCTTCCAGCGGAAGATCGGCCCCAGCTCGACGGCCCACGCTTCCTTCACCTCGTTCCCCTTCACATCGAGGGCGATGAGGAACTCCTTATCCTCGCGCCCGCCGGTGACGTACACGCGGTCGCCCACCACCGCGGGCGGCGAGTACCCCACGCCCGCGCCGTCGTAGCTCCACGCGAGCTTCGGTCCGCCCTTCGGCCACTCCTTGAGCAACCCGGTTTCGGGAGACACGTCATCGCGGTTCGGCCCGCGATACTGCGGCCAGTCCGCCGCCAATATTGGGATCGGGGAGCAGCACAGCAACGATGTTACTATTGTGCGGATCAAGACCGTGGCCCTCGCGGTGCTCTCGGGTCGGGGGCACTCTACCATGGCCCACCCAGAATTGCTCGCGGCTTCTCCGCGCGAGCGGCGGGCGTAAGATGCCCGTATGAATCCCGCACCCGAACAGGCTCCGCTGCCGCGTGTCGCGCTTACTACTGACCGCGCGCCCTCCCACCCGTGGCTGTTTCGCAAGACCGTGGAACGCCCGAACGAGCGCATCGCGCCCGGTACGGTCGTGGACGTACACGACAAGAACGGCCTGTGGGTCGCGCGTGGGTTCTACAACGCCCACGCCCGCGTCACGCTCCGCGTGCTCACCACCAAGCAAGACGAGGCCATCGACGACGCCTTCTTCGCGCGGAAGCTCGCTGCGGCCGTGTCGTTCCGGCGCGACGCGCTCAAGCTCGATGCGGTCACGAACGCCTACCGGCTCGTGCATTCCGAAGCGGACGGGCTGAGCGGGCTGGTGGTGGACCGCTTCGGCGACACCATTGTCGTCGAGTTCTTCGCGGCCGGGATGTTCAAGCAGCGCGGCGCGATCATGGACGCGCTCCGCACACACTACCCGGCGGCGCGGTTCTACTACTTCGCCGAGGAGCACGTCGGCAAGCAGGAGTCGTTCGACTGCCGCGCCCCGGAGCCGCCCCCGCCGGTCGTGATTACCGAGCACGGCCTCAAGTTCCGTGTCGCCCCCGGCAGCAAGCACAAGACCGGGTTCTTCGTCGATCAGCGCGACAACCGCAAGACGCTGTCCGAGTTCTGTGCCGGCAAGCGCGTGCTCGACCTGTGTTGCAACAGCGGCGGGTTCGGCGTGTACGCGAAGGCGATGGGCGGCGCGGACGAGGTCGTCGGCCTCGACCTCGACGAGCAGGCCATCGACATGGCGAAGCAGAACGCGAAGCTGAACAACGCCCAGATTCGCTACGTTCAGGCCGACCTGTTCGCGTGGCTGCGCGACGTGATCCCCAACGGCGAGCGGTTCGACACGGTCGTGCTCGACCCGGCGAAGCTGACCCGTGACCGCGAGGACGTGGAGTCGGCGCTCCGCAAGTACTGCGACATGAACCGGCTCGCGCTCTTGGCGGTGAAGCCCGGCGGCACGTTCCTCACCTGTTCCTGCACCGGCCTCGTGAGCGAAGCGGATTTCCTCGAATCGGTGCGCCGCGCCGCGTGGCAGGCCGGGCGCACCTTGCAGGTGTTCAAGATCACCGGCGCGGCCCCGGACCACCCGTTCCTGATCCACGTCCAAGAGGGCCGCTACCTCAAGGCCGTGTTCTGTAAAGTGGATTGATGCGGCAGTCTGCCGCGCGCCGTGAGGGATCGCATGTCCGCACCGATGTTGCCGCGCTCGTCCGGGATCCTCCTCCACCCCACGAGCCTGCCGGGGCCGTTCGGCATCGGCGACCTCGGCCCCACTGCGTACCGCTGGGTCGAGACGCTGGCCGCGATGAAGCAGTCGTGGTGGCAGGTGTTGCCGCTCGGCCCGACCGGGGCCGGCGACTCGCCCTACCAGTCGTTCTCCGCGTTCGCCGGCAGCATCAACCTGCTCAGCCCTGAACTGTTGCGCGACGACGGCCTCGTGAGCGCCGACCTGTGGGCCGGCGAATCGCTCCCGGACGATCACGTCGATTACGCGCGCGTCACGCCGTTCAAATCGAAGCTGCTGCGCGCGGCGTGGGGCGCGTTCCGCGGCGGCCGCGCGCCCGCCCTCGCCACCGACTTCGAGCGCTACCGCGCGGCCGAAGCGAGCTGGCTGAACGACTACGCACTGTTCGTCGCGGTACGCGACGCGCTCGGCGGGAGGAGCCTCGTCGAGTGGCCTGCGGACGTGCTCCGGCGCGACCCCGTCGCCCTCGCGGCACTGGAAAAACAACTCGCCGACGAAGTGCTAATGCACAAGTTCGGCCAGTTCCTCTTCGACCGGCAGTGGGGCGCGCTGAAGGCGTTCGCGGCGGCGCGCGGCGTCAAGCTTGTCGGCGACGCGCCCATCTTCGTCGCGCTCGACTCGTCCGACGTGTGGGCCAACCCCGACCAGTTCCTCCTCGACCCCGACCGGATGCCGAAGGTCGTCGCGGGCGTGCCGCCGGATTACTTCAGCGAAGACGGGCAGCACTGGGGCAACCCGATTTACGACTGGCCGCGGATGGAACAGACCGGGTTCGCGTGGTGGTGCGCGCGCGTCCGGCGGCAGTTGAAGCAGGTCGATCTGATCCGCCTCGACCACTTCCGCGGCTTCTGTCAGGCGTGGCACATCCCGGCGAAAGAGAAAACCGCTCGGATCGGGGAATGGATCGACGGGCCGGGGATCAAGTTGTTCGAGCGCTTGCGAACCGCGCTCGGCGGGCTGCCGCTGATCGCCGAAGACCTCGGGCTCATCACGCCGGACGTGGTCGCGCTGCGCGACGCGCTCGCGCTGCCCGGCATGCGCGTCGTTCAGTTCGCGCTCGAAGGGCCGCACAGTTTACACTGGCCGCACAACTACGTGCCGAACAGCGCGTGCTACACGGGCACGCACGACAACGACACCGTGAACGGCTGGCACACGACCCTGACCGACCGCGACCGCAACTACCTCACGCTGACGCTGGGGAAGGGCAGTGGCGACCCGGCGTGGGACGTGATCCGCGCGGCGTGGGCGTCGGTCGCGTCGGTCGCGGTCGCGCCGCTCCAAGACGTGCTGAGCCTCGGCAGCGAGGCGCGCATGAACCGCCCCGGCATCGCGACCGGCAACTGGCGCTGGCGGTTCCGCGCCGACCAGTTCCGCCCCGACGCGATCCCGCGACTGGAAGAACTGACGCGCCTTTTCAACCGCATCCCGGTGACGAAGTCGACATCGTAATTCGTTGGGGGTTGCCAATGTCACGCCCGCTAATGTTGCTCACGGTCGTCGGCGCTTCACTCGTCCTCGTCGGGTGCGGTGGCGGCAACGTCGCACGCAGCCCCAATGCCGCGACTGAACCGGGCGCGCCCGCGACGAAGCAACCCGCCGGTGCCGCGCCGAACGGCGGCGCGCCCGCGCCCGTCGATCCGGTCGCGGTGAACGCGCCCGCGGCGCGGTCGATGATCGTGTACACGTACACGATGGACATCGTGGTGAAAGACCTAGACCCGGCCAGCGCCGAGGTCGAGAAGCTCGTCGCGGCACAGAAGGGGTACGTCGCCAAGTCCGAGATGCTGAGCGAGAGCGGGTCGCGCCGCGTCGCGACCTACGTGCTGCGCGTGCCCGTGGGCGGCGACCGTGCGGTCAAAGACGGACTGCTCGCGCTGGGGGTCGTGGAGCGGAATGCGGTCGAAACTCAGGACGTTGGCGAAGAGTTCGTGGATGTCGAGAAGCGGATCAAGAACCTGCGCGAACTGGAAGACAAGCTCAACGAGCTACAGAAGGAGCGCCGCAAGGAGGAGAAGCTGGAAGAGGTCAAATCGCTCGTGAAAGAGATTGCCGTTGTGCGCGGCGACGTCGAACGGGCACAGGGCCGGCGCGAGTACCTCCTGAACCGAACCGCGTTCTCGACGACGCACCTGACGTTGCGCGAGATCAAGGACTACAAGCCGCCGAGCGCGCCGACCTTCGGGACGCGCCTGAGGGACACGTTCGGCGGTTCGTGGGGCCGCTTGGTCGAGTTCGGCGAAGGGGTTCTGCTGTTCGCGGTCGCGCTCGTCCCGTGGGCACCTCTGTGGGTTCCGGCCCTCGTACTCGTGGTATGGCGGGTACGGGTCGCACGCCGGGTACCACATGCAAGCGCCCCAGCACCGCCGAGCCCGCCACCACCCGCGTAGCGCGCACCCGCCGTCACCACAGCCGCGCGCGGCGGTCGCCTTCGGCTTGGCGCGCGAGCGCCTTGTGCAGGAACCGCCCGGCGGCGTAGAACCGGCGGCGCGCGCCGTCCGACTCCGCGCCCCCTCCGGGGTCGCCCGGCGGATCGTGGGCGCACGCGCACCGCTGCGCCGCGAGCCACGCCACCGCGACATCGTCCGCCAGCACCTTCACCACCGCCGACGGGTGCGGCCCCTACCAGTTCTGTACGCACCGCACGCACCTCCGCGCGCAGCGCGGCCCGCGCCCCCTCATCGCCCGCGACCATCTGATCGACCGCGCGCTCGATGGCGCGGCCCGGCAGGTCGCCCGGTTCAGCTGGCGTGTCGGCCGGCGTGTCGGCCGGCGGCGGTTCGCTCGCGGCCTTGTGGCGCGCCCGCGACTCGGCCGCCGCCGCCTCGACGCGCGCCAGCGCGTCGGCCACCTCCCGCGGGTTCACACGCGGGCGGGGCGCGGGCCCGTTCTTCGACGCGCGCTTCTTGCGAATCTCGCCCTTCACCATGTGGAGGCCCTTCGCGGCCAAGCTGTCGGCGACCGTTTTCATGCACAGCTCGTAGAGCTGTTTGACGAGGGCGCAGTCCGCGAGCCAGCGGTCGTGGGCCGCGCGCGCGTCGTCCTGTTGTTGGAGGCGCTCGCCGCGCGCGACCGCGTCGAGGCGCGCGGCCATCTCGCCGGCCTCGCCGGTTCCCATGTAGGTCTTCACGACGCGCCCGTTCACCTTGGTGGCGCGGTAGTAGTACCGCTTGCCGCCGCGCGTTTCCCAGCCCATAGCGTTCCCTCCCAAGCGGGCACTTTGCAAAATCGGTTGCACAAGGTCTGCGGTCCTCAACCGTAGTCCTCACGCTCCACGTGAGGATTGTGGGCGTCGGGAGTCGCGCAGGTCCGTACCCATCTCGTAGACACCCGCGGCCCTCACGCGGAGCGTGAGGACTACGATGAAGCGGGCACATTGCAAAAGCGGTTGCACAAGACCCTCGCACCGTTATCGCGCGTGCGTGCGCGCGCCCTCGACGCCACCGCGCGGACGCGCGCGGTTTCCCGAATCGAGCTTCTGTATACTACGCGGGGCGAAGTGGACAAATCTATATCAGAAGTGAACTTTTTTCGACTATTTTCCGCGTCATGTTCCGTGCTCGTCTTTCCACTCCTCGTACCACGCCATTTGAATGGCTTCGAGGAGTTTCTCGTTCGACTCGTGCGGTTGGCCGGTGAACCCTTCGAGGTTCAGAACGTGCTTGTGCAGATCCGTGAACCGCACGGTCAGCGGGTCGAGCGTGTCGAACTGGTCGAACAGCGCTTCGCCGATCTCACGCGCGTCGTGCCACGTCACGGGTGGGTTCCTCAGAGAAGTAGGCACACTCCGGGTGCCGTGGCCGAGCGACGCGCGGGAGCGACGGCACACGGTGTGTGCCTACTTCGCTTACAGCTTCCCCGCGTCCAGCTTCTCGGCGTCGCTCCCGCTGAGACGCTGGCGCACGACCTCGTTCATGATGAGCGTGGCGAGCGGGTTCGTGGTCGCGGCGTGCGCCGAGATTGCCGCTTGCAGTGCGGTCACGTCGGTGCCGGCGCTTGCGGCCGTCAGCGCGGCGGCGCTGAGGGCGATGGCGTCGCGCTGCGCCGCGTCCAGTTGGTCGCCGGCTTGGGCCAAGCCCTTGTCGGTGGCGCGCAGGTCGCCCGTGGCTTTGTTTCGCAGTTCGATCAGCCGCCGCGCAGTGAAGTCCGCGTGCGCGTGTTCGATGCTGTCGTTGACCAGTTGATCGACTTCGGACGACGACAGCCCGTGTGCGGGTTGCACGGTCACTTGGGCTTGCGCCCCGCTGCGCAGTTCCTTCGCGCTCACCGTTAGGATGCCGTCGTGGTCGACGAGGAACGTCACGTCCACTTGTGCGAACTGGGCCGGCATCGGCGGGATACTGGACAGCTTGAACGTGCCGAGGAACCGGCAGTCCTTCGTCAGCTCGCGCTCGCCCTGATAGATGTTGAGGATGATCGCCGTCTGGTTGTCGGCCGCGGTGGTGTAGCGAGTCATGCCGCGCGCGGGCACGGTGCTGTTGCGGTGAACGAGCTTGTCCACGACGCCGCCGAGCGTTTCGACGCCGAGCGACAGTGGCACCACGTCGAGGAGCAGCATGTCGCGCCGGCCGCTGGTGAGGATGTCGGCCTGCACCGCGGCCCCGAGGGCGACGACCTCGTCCGGGTTCAGCCCGGTGTGCGGGGTCGTGTTGAAGAACTCGCCGACGCGCCGGCGCACGTACGGAATGCGCGTCGAGCCGCCGACCAGCACGACCTCATCGACCTTCGCCACGGTCAGCCCCGCGTCGCGCAGGGCGGCCTTGCAGCGCTCCAAACTGCGGTCGATCAGCGGTCGGATCAGCGCCTCGAACTCGGTTCGCGTGAAGGTGCGGGCGTACGCGATCCCGCGCGCCGCGATGTCCACGGTGAGCTCGGCGCTGTCGTTCGCCGAAAGCGCGATCTTGGTGCGCTCGGCCGCGTCGCGCAGGTGCTGCAACAGTTCAGCGTCTTTCGCGCTCAGGTCAACGCCCATGTCCTTTGCCGCGGCCTGCATCAACAGCCGGTCGAAGTCGTCGCCGCCGAGGTAAGTGTCGCCGTTGGTGGCGAGCACTTTGAACACGCCGTCGGACAGCGCGAGGATCGAGCAATCGAATGTACCGCCGCCGAGGTCGTACACCGCGACGGTACCGCTGCCGCGCGTGTCGAGGCCGTAGGCCAGCGCCGCGGCGGTCGGCTCGTTTACGATGCGCAACACGTCCAAGCCCGCTATGCGCCCGGCGTCGCGTGTGGCTTGGCGCTGGGTGTCGTCGAAGTACGCGGGGACGGTGATGACGGCCTTCGTCGGGTTCCCGGCGCGCCGGCGCACTTCCTTTAGGATGAGCGCCGACAGCTCTTCCGGCGTGTACTCGTGCCCGGCGATGACGACGCGCAGCACCTTGCGCCCGTCAGCGGTTTCGCGCTCGACGATCTGGTGCGGGATCAGGTCGAGTTCCTTGCGCAGGTCCGCGAGCGTGCGGCCCATGAGCCGCTTCACGCTAAAGATGGTGTGCTCCGGGTCGGTCAGTGCGCGGGCCTTGGCCTCGCTGCCGACCAGCACGGTGCCGTCGTCGTGGAAGCTGATGCAACTGGGCACGAGGGCGGTGCCGCGTGCGTCGCGCACGACCACTGGCCGGCCGTTCTCGACGAACGCCGCGAGGCTGAACGTGGTGCCGAGGTCGATGCCAACGACGGAAGGGGTTGTCATGGGTAGACGGGAACGCGACCGGCGACCGCGGGAAACGAACGCGAGCGAGTGGCCAAGGAGGGACTCGAACCCACACGCCTTGCGGCGCTCGATTTTGAATCGAGTGCGTCTGCCATTCCGCCACTTGGCCTCACGGTATCAGGATAGCAGCCTTGCCGCGCGGAGCAAGGCGCACCGCGGCGCGCGAAAGTTCGGCCCGCCGCGCGGGTACATCCGGCGTACACCAACCGAACCCGTTTCACCCGTGGAGAGACCCCCGTGGCCGAAGACGCGCTCCCCGAACGGCTCGACGTGATCGCGGTGGCCCCGCACCCGGACGACCTCGAAATCCTGTGCGGCGGCACGCTCGCCAAGCTCGTGAAGCAGGGCTACAAGGTCGGCATCTTCGACCTGACCAGCGGCGAGCCGACGCCGCGCGGGTCGCTGGAGACGCGCAAGGCCGAGGCCGAAGCCGCGCGTGCCGCGCTGGGCGTGCCGGTGCGCGTGAACGTCGATCTGCCCAACCGCGTGCTCATGGACGGCCCCGAGGCACGGTACGCGCTCGCCACGCAGTTCCGCAAGTACCGGCCGAACATCGTCATCGTGGCCGCGGGGCGCACGCCGGGCGCGTCGCCGGACCACCTACAGGGCGGGCTGATCGGCGAGGCCGCGCGGTTCTACTCGCAGCTCACCAAGTGGAACGACCGCTTCGCCGGGACCGAGCCGTACCGCGTGCCGCACCTCGTGTACGTGCCGTTCCCCTTCGAGGCCGAACAGCGCTCGTGGCACAGCCAGTTCGTCGTGGACATCAGCGACACCATCGACCAGAAGGTCGCGGCGGTGAGGGCGTACGGGTCGCAGTTCGACCCGGCCCGGTTCGCGCGCGTCGAACACATGATCCGCTCGACCAACGGCTTCCACGGGGCGCGCTGCGGGTACCTGTACGGCGAACTTTTCGCGCTCCCGACGCCGGTCGGCGCGCCCGATCTCGTGCAAGTGGTGTGCGGCAGCAAGGGCGCGCTCGCCCCGGTCGTGCTACCGGCGGCGTCGGGCGTGGTCAGCGGGAACGGGTGACGTGTTCAGCCGACCGGCGCGAGGATTTCGAGTACTTCGACCGCGGGGCGGTCGCCGGTGAAGATCACCCCGATGCGGCCGTAGGTGAGCGCGCCGGCGGGCGCGCCGAACCACGCGGCCATTGCCGCACTCAGCTCGACGCGCAAGAACGCGACCGGCTCGATGCGGCGTAGCATGTCGTGTTGAATGAGGACGCGGCCGAGGGGCGTCTTGCCCTCGACGATTGCGTCTCGGACCGGCTCCGGGCACACGCCGAGGTTGATGCGGACGAGGCCGAACTGGACGACGCGCGCCGTGTCGTCCTTGAGCGCGAGGAGGATTTTGCGCGCGTACTCGTCCCCGCGGCGCTCGCAGGCCAGCACGCGTACATCGACCGCGGAGCCGTAGTAGCGCTCCACGGTCACGGTCATGTGGTGGGTGTGGACCAGGAGCGTGCGGTACGGTTCGGGCACGTCGTCGGCCGGCACCTCGACCGCACCGGGGCGGTCGGGCGAGTCCGGGAACAACTGGTAGAGCTGATCGAACGTGGGGGCGGTGCTGAGCAAGATCGACCCCCGGCGGCGGGCGGGCAGGGCGGGCGGCAGGGAGATACCATCGCGGGCGGGCGCGCTTACTTGCCGAGTTGCACAAACTGCACGACACCTTGCCGCGGCAGCTCGCCCTTCTCTAGCACGCTATCGACGAGGTAGTAGAGCAGCTCGCGCAGCTCGGTCGGCTGTACCTCGTCGGCCAGCGCTTCGGCCTTCGCGCGGAACTTGTCAACGAGCTTGTCGGCCTTCTCGAACACCTTCGCGGCGAAGTACAGGTGCCGCACGCGAGCGACGATCTCGTCGGCGGCGGACGTGTCGCGCGCCGCACCGATGAGGTAGAGCAGTTCTTCGCGCTGCGCCGGGTTCAGCCCTTCGAGCGCGAGCGCCAGCAGCAGCGTGGGCCGGGCCGCGAGGACGTCTTGCCCGGAGACGAGTTTGTTGTCCGCGTCCCCGGTCCAGTCCTTGATGTCGTTGAGAATCTGGAACGCGACCCCGACGTTGCGGCTGAAGTCCGCGATCATCTTCTCGTAAGGGGCCACGTCGCCCGCGAGCCGCACGCCGGTGTACAGCGCGGCCTCGAACGCCGGGCTGGTCTTCAGCGCGTAAATCTTGAGCGCGTCGATGGTGGTCAGCGCCTTGTTCTTGGCGTCGCGCCACAGCAGTTCCGCGCCTTGCCCTTCGGACAACTTAATGTGCGCGTCCGCGAGCTTGTCGAGCAGGTCCACGGCGGTTTCCGCGCCGAGCGCCTTTTTGTCGCGCGACACGCACTTGTAGCCGAGGCCGATGAGGTAGTCGCCGACGTTGATCGCGGTGCCGACGCCGTGGACGCGGTGCAGCGTCTCTTGTCCGTAACGGTAGGTGTCGTCGTCCTCGATGTCGTCGTGAACGAGACTCGCTTTGTGGAACGCTTCGATGGCGACCGCCGCGCGCTTTACCTCGTCGGGTAGTTCCCAGCCGGTTTCCGCCAGAGTGCCGGGCGCGCCCTTGAGCGCGTCGTACGCCGCGAGCGTGATGAGTGGGCGCGAGCGCTTCCCGCCGCGGGCGAGGAAGTCGTAGGCGATGCTCTCGTGCTGTTGGAGTGGATCGACCGCACGCCCTGTGGTTGCAACCACAGGGCTTTGCCGCGGGCGCGGAACCAGTCTGTTCAACTCGTCCTGCTCGAACAGCGCGTTCGCGGCGCGCATCAGGTGCATGTAAGTTTTGGTCTTCGTGCCCGCGGGCGGCGTGTGCAGCCCGATGGACTCGAACACCCAATCGTTGTCAACGGACGTGTTCTTGCAGTTACTCGACAGCAGCGGGGTCGCTATGCACGGGATGCCGGCCAGCAACACCTTGTCGAACGCCTTCTCCAACACGTTCAGACACGCGACGCCGACGATGGCGTCGATGTGCCCGCTCACGATGATCTTGAGGACGATGGGCGTGCCCTCGCTGACCAGCACCTTGTAGCCCAGCTCTTCGGCCTTCGTGCGGAAGTCGCCGACCTCGCACGCCCCGCACTTCTTGCAGTCGAGGCCCAGTTCGTCGTACTCCGCGGGGCACCCTTCGGCGTTCTTGAGGCAGTGCGGCAGCAGCATGAGCCGGCGGTTGAACGGAATCGCCGCGACCTGCTCGCGCCAGAACTCGTTGGTCAGCATCACCATCGCGAAGCCGAGGCACGTCTCGCCGAGGCCGAGCGTCTTGAGCACCCCCTCGGCCATTTCGCGGGTCGATTCCTTCGTCAGCGGCTTCGACTTGTCCACCGTCTTGCAGAAGGTTTCGATGGCGGCGCGGATGCGGTCCCGAACCGCCCGGTCTTGCGGGACCTCTTTGAAGGCGGCGGAGTTAACTTTGGGCGGCTTGGTGGGGGCGCGTTCGGCCGCGGCTTCGAGTTCGAGTTCGGCAACGGTCGTCACGGTTGGTCCCTTGCGAGCGCGGTCGGCGCGAGTCTGGGAAAAGATACGATCCGGCGGGTATCCGAACCAGTGTGCCCGCAACCCGCGGGCGAATCAAATAAAAACAACGATCCGCGAGAGGGCTAAAACCCAGGTGATTCGCGATACCTTCGCTCCAAGTCGGCCATGAGTATTGGCCGCTTCTTCTTGGATCGTGCCTTCTTCATGATCTTGCGTCGTTTCATGGCCTCT
>Ga0194132_10005066_pt1 | contig 21813 bp, 24 predicted proteins | sample TA2KigOf80mmetaG_FD_148612 | JGI IMG/M metagenome (GOLD analysis project Ga0194132, IMG submission 148612) | Freshwater microbial communities from Lake Tanganyika, Tanzania - TA2015054 Kigoma Offshore 80m | ecosystem: Environmental > Aquatic > Freshwater > Lake | place: Tanzania: Lake... | reverse complement strand
GGCGCGCCGGCTGCGGGCGCTGCGGCGCCTGCCGCGGGTGCCACTCCGGCTCCGGGCGCTGCGGCTCCGGCCGCCGCTCCCGCCCCGAAGAAGTGAGGCCGTCCTCGGGCGGGCATTCATGCTGCTCTTCGTCGGGCTTGGAAATCCCGGCAACCTCCATGTGTGGAACCGCCACAACGTCGGCTTCATGGCGGTCGACGCCATCGCCAAGCGCCACGGCTTCCCGCCGTGGCGCCGCCGCTTTCAGGGCGTTGCAACCGAAGGTGCGCTCGGCGGCGAGCGCGTGCAGCTCCTTTTGCCCGGCACGTTCATGAACGAGTCGGGCCGGGCCGCTGCCGAAGCGATGCATTTCTACAAGCTCGCGCTCTCCGACGTGGTGGCGTTTCACGACGAGCTCGATCTTCCTCCGGCCAAGGTGCGGGTGAAGACCGGCGGCGGGATCGCGGGCCACAACGGCCTGCGCTCGCTCACCGCGCACATCGGCAACGACTACCGGCGGGTCCGGATCGGCATCGGCCATCCGGGCGTCAAGGAACTGGTGCACGGCTACGTACTGAGCGATTTTCCCAAGACCGAGCGCCCCTGGGTCGAGGCGCTGATCGATATCGTCGCGGACAACGCCCCGTCGCTTGCGCGCGGCGAGGATGCAAGTTTTCAGAACAAGGTCCACCTCGCCATGGACGCCAAGGGGTTCGGCCCCAAGGAACCGACTGACGACAAGGCTTGAAACGACCGCGCACAGGCGCGATATCCCGCCAACATCCGGACAATCGAACGATCACCATGGGCTTCAAATGCGGCATCGTCGGCCTGCCGAACGTCGGCAAGTCGACGCTCTTCAACGCGCTCACGCAGACGGCCGCCGCGCAGGCGGCGAACTATCCGTTCTGCACCATCGAGCCGAATGTCGGCGAGGTCGCGGTGCCCGATCCGCGGCTGGAGGCGCTGGCGAAGCTCGCCGGGTCCGAGCAGATCGTGCCGACGCGGCTGTCGTTCGTCGACATCGCGGGGCTGGTGCGCGGCGCGTCGAAGGGCGAGGGGCTCGGCAACCAATTCCTCGCCAACATCCGCGAGGTCGACGCCATCGCCCATGTGGTGCGCTGCTTCAAGGACGACGACGTGACCCATGTCGAGGGCCGGGTCGATCCGACCGCCGACATCGAAACCGTCGAGACCGAGCTGATGCTCGCCGACCTCGATAGCCTTGAGAAGCGCGTCGACAATCTGGAGAAGAAGGCCAAGGGGCAGGGCGAGGAGGCGAAAGAGGCCAAGGATACGCTCGAACTGATCAAGGCTGCGCTGACGCTGTTGCGCGAGGGCAAGCCGGCGCGGCTCGTCGAGCGCAAGCCTGAGCAGGAGAAGCTGTTCCACCAGCTCGGCCTGATCACGTCGCTGCCGGTGCTCTATGTGTGCAACGTCGACGAGGCGTCGGCCGCCGCCGGCAATGAGCTGTCGCGCAAGGTCGAGGAACGCGCCAGGGCCGAAGGCGCAGGCTGCGTCATGATCTCGGCCAAGATCGAGTCGGAGATTGCTGCGTTGCCGCCGGAGGAGCGCGAGAGCTTTCTCGCCGATCTCGGCCTCAAGGAAACCGGGCTCGACCGGCTGATCCGTGCAGGCTACGGACTGCTCGATCTCGTGACCTATTTTACCGCCGGGCCGAAGGAAGCGCGCGCCTGGACCATCACCAAGGGCACCAAGGGCCCGCAGGCGGCGGGCGTGATCCACACCGACTTCGAGCGCGGCTTCATCCGCGCCGAGACGATCTCATTCGACGACTACGTGAAATACGGCGGCGAGGCCGGCGCGCGCGACGCCGGAAAGCTCCGGCTGGAAGGCAAGGAGTATGTCGTGGCCGACGGCGACGTGATGCATTTCCGGTTTGCGACCTGAGTTCTGCGCATCCGCGCTCAAACGCCCGCGGCGCAGCGCAAACCGATCTGCCGGTGTCCGGTCGCCGGATTGCGCCAGGCGAACGTGCGATTCCAGGTCGTCAGACGTTCCGGCGCATCGTCGAACACGTAGTTGCCGCCGCGCACCACGCGCTCGCCGCCGAGTGCAGGGTCTTCGCGGCCGTCGTCTGCGCGGTAGGGATAGGGCCGGTCGAGCGTGCTGGTCCATTCCAGCATGCTTCCGGCCATGTCGAGCAGGCCTTCGGGTGTCGCACCGCGCGGGCGGCTGCCGACCGGCACGGTGTCGCCGCTCTTGCGGTTGATGACGGCGAGTTCGGTCGTCGGCTGCGCCTCGCCCCAGGGGAAGGTGCGGCCCTGCGGGCCGCGAGCGGCCGCCTCCCATTCGACCTCCGTCGGCAACCGTGCGCCGCGCCAGCGGCAATAGGCGAGCGCGCCGGCCCAGGTGGTCTCGGTTGCAGGATGGTTCTCGAAGCCGGGATTGGGCGCAAAGCGTCCGTCGATGACGCCGATCAACGCCTCCTCGTCGTCGAGGTCGACGATCGTGTAGGGCGATGGCCTGCTGCTGAATTCCAGGAACAGCCGATGCGCTTCGGGCGGGATGTTGCGCGGACCGACGTTGCCGCCGGGCTCGGTGCCGCGCGGCTTGACCGGTAGCGCGTTCAGGAATTCCGCGAATTGCGCGTTGGTGACTTCGGTGCGGTCGATGCGAAACGGCGCGATCGCGACGCGGTGCATCGGCATCGCCGCCCGGTTGGCGAGCGGATGGTTGTCAGGTGAGCCGATCGGGTAGCTGCCGCCGGGAATGCGGATCATCTGCGCGTGCTGGCGCGCGGACTCCGGCGCGGTGCGGGCGTCGAACGGTGCGGCCTGCGGAAACTGCGGCGGCGGGGTACTTGCCGGCGACGTCTGCGCGGCTGAGGAAAGCGGCGAAAGGCTCAGCAGGACCAGTGCCGTGAACGGTCGAAGGGGACGCATCGGGTTGCCCTCCGGGTTTGCGGGCAGCCGGGCGGTTACACCTCGCCCTGGCCGCGGATGGCGCTCAGGTGCTCGTTGATGCGGAACACGATCAGAATGAATTCGGCGACGATCCGCGCAAAGATCACGCCGACCGCGACGCCGAACAGGCTGCCGATCAGCATCAGCACGCCGGCGCCGGGACTGACCGCCATCATCGCGAATGCCGAGCCGATGCCCGACAGGCCGACGAGGATCGCGATCGCGACGACCAGCCAATAAAACACCTTGATGATGGCAGGCGTTATGAACCGTTCCCATTGGAACAGGTCGCTGAAGCTGAACATGAAAACCCTCCTGTCGGCGCAATCCGGCGGGCCGGCAATCTAGCAGAGTCAATCATAGCGCCCGATTCGGGCCGGGATTGCGTCCAAGCGGACATATCCCACCGGGCCTTGCAGACCGGACGGTTGACGCGCCCCGCGAGACCCTTCTAAGGGATCGAAGGCCAGTTCAGAAGCGGTCGCCCGGTGCCTCAGCTCTATTGGGAAGACTTCACGCCCGGCCGTGTCTTCGAGCACGGGCCGCATCGCGTTCCGCGTGCCGAGATGATCGAGTTCGCGGCCGAGTTCGATCCGCAGCCGTTCCACCTCGACGAGGAGGCCGCCCGCGCCACGATGTTCGGTGGGCTCGCGGCGTCGGGCTGGTACAGTTGCAGCGTGCTGATGCGGATGATGGCGGACGCCTTCGTGCTCGACGCCGCCTCGATGGGCGCGCCGGGGGTCGAGGAGGTGAAGTGGCTCGCGCCGATCCGGCCCGACGACGAATTGCACATGCGCGCGTCGGTGATGGAGGCGCGCGCCTCCAGGAGCCGCCCCGACATGGGCTTCGCGCGAATCCGCTATGAGTTGTTCAACGGCGCGGGCGAACTCGTGATGACGCTGGTGTCGAGCCTGATGATCGGCCGGCGCGGCGCGGCGGGCGGCGCGGCGTGAAGTTCTTCGAGGACATCGCGGTCGGCGAGCGCCACGAACTCGGCAGCCGCACCTTCACCGCCGAAGCGATCAAGGCGTTCGCGCGGCGTTACGATCCGCAGGCGTTCCATCTCGACGAGGAGGCCGCCGCGCGCTCGCCCTTCGGCGCGCTCTGCGCTTCGGGCTGGCACACCGCGTCGGCGTGGATGGGCCTGATGGTCCGCTACCAGCGCCGGGCCGACGACGAGCGGCGCGCGCGCGGCGAGCCGGTCGCGGAGCTTGGACCCTCGCCCGGATTTCGCGACCTGAAATGGCTGAAGCCGGTCTATGCCGGCGACACTGTGTCTTACGCAATGGAGGTCGTCGACAAGCGCCCTTCCGGCAGCCGCCCGAATTGGGGTCTAATCACCATCCGCAATACCGGGGTCAACCAGAAGGGCGAGCCGGTGATCTCCTTCGACAGCGTGGCCTTCGTCGAGCGGCGGGAGCGCGCCGCATGACGGTTACGGCCTCGGCGGACCGGCCGGGGGACGCGCCGGCCGGCAAGTCCGACGAGCGCAAGGCGCTTGGCGTCGCCAGCGGCGCGCATGTCCTGCACGACGGCTACACCGACCTGATCTACCTCATGCTGCCGATCTGGCAGGCCGAATTCGGCATCGGCTATGCCGCGCTCGGCCTGCTGCGGACCTGTTACTCCGGCACCATGGCCGTACTGCAGATACCGTCCGCGATGCTGGCGGAGCGCTTCGGCGTGGCGCTGGTGCTGGCGGGGGGCACGGCGCTGGCCGGCGTCGGCTATCTGGTCGCGGGCGCCAGCACCGGGATCTGGATGCTGGTCGCCGCGCTGATCATGGGTGGCATCGGCTCGAGCACCCAGCATCCGCTAGCGTCGGCGCTGGTGGCGCGGGCGTTCTCCGGGCCGCGCTCGATGAAGGCGCTCGGCACCTACAATTTCGCAGGCGACATCGGAAAGATGTCGATCCCCGCCGCGGCGTCGCTGATCCTCGTCGTGCTGCCGTGGCAGCCGACGGTCGCGATCTTCGGCGCGCTGGGTCTCGCGGTTGCCGCGGCGATCCTGTTCCTCACGCCGCGATTTGCGGCGGAGGCGCCGGCCGTGTCGCTGGAGAAGACGGAACGGCCCGCCGCGACCGATGTCCGGCCGCGCAGCCGCTTCGGCTTCCCGCTGCTGCTCGCGATCGGCATGGTCGACAGCGCGACCCGCATGGGCTTTCTGATCTTCCTGCCCTTCCTCCTGATCGCCAAGGGCGCGGCGCTGCCGACCGTAGGCCTTGCGCTGACGCTGGTGTTTGCGGGCGGCGCCGCGGGCAAGCTGATCTGCGGATTCATCGGCGCGCGCGTCGGCGTGATCGCAACCGTCTGTCTGACCGAAGGTCTGACGGTCGTCGGCATTCTCGCGCTGCTGCCGCTGCCGCTCGAAGCGGCGCTGGTGATCCTGCCGGTGATCGGCGTCATGCTGAACGGCACGTCGTCGGTGCTCTACGGCTCGGTGCCGGAACTGGTCGAGCCGGAGAAGCGCGCGCGGATGTTCAGCATCTTCTACACCGGCACGATCGGCGCGGGCGCGTTTGCGCCGGCGGCCTATGGCCTGGTCGGCGACTTCGTCGGCGTGCCGACGGCGCTCACGGTCGTCGCGGCGTTCTGTCTCGCGACCGTGCCGCTCGCGCTGGCGCTGCGGCCCGCGCTGCCGGCGCATGCGCGGTGAGCGTCGGCCGGTTTGGGCACCCCGGCAATCAGCATTTGGCTTTCAATTGCTCAAGAGTGGCTTTGGCGAGGGGTACAAGCGCGTCGTCAGGAAAGGGATAGACTGAGCTGACATTGATTTCGCACAGGACGTAAGTGTCGATGCCATCGGGATTCTTTGGCCCGTAGAAAAAATCCGCGTCCCAGATCATCGGCAGCCGCGCTGCATCGAGCGAAACCATTTCGCAAAGCTCTGCCAGCCATTCCCGCTCCAATCTGTTCTTCAGCGATTGGAAGTCCGGCCGGGTGGGCGGATAGTAGAGGCGGGGTCCGGGTTCCGGCGCGTTGCGGGATTCGGCGCCAGGAGCGGGTGGATAAAGGGCATTGACGAGCTGTTCGCCAAATCCTGCCACGCGGTTCTGAACCATGTAACAGCGCACCATGCCTTCGGTCAGACGCGGCTGATAGACCTGATCGACGATTCCGTCCTGCCCCGAAAAATAGGCCTCGCACGTCGAGAGGAGCCGTTCGAGCGGCATTTCCTCCGCCACACTTCCGCGCTTGGCATGCTTCACGCGGACATGCGCGCTGAGTGGAACAGAGCCGGCGCCGGGCTGGACTGCCTCCACAGGTTCGACCTTCCAGACCCCGTTGCCGCCATTGCCGCGAAGCTGCTTGAGGACACGCGCAGGACCGGAGGCCAGACTTGCCGGGAATTCTGTCCGCATTCTCGAAGCATTCGGATACTGGCGGGTGTCGCAGCCCCATCCCATCGATCGCGTGCGATAGAGGACCTCCTTGGTTCCGATCTTCCGAATGACATCCGGATGCGCGCTGACGAACACTCCTTGTGCCGCAATGTCTTCAAGCATCGCGTTCAGCACGGATCGGTCGCGGCCTCGCTCGACGGGATTGACCCACACCAGGACCCCGTCAAAGCGCAAGAGCTTGGCCCGAACCTCAGCGACAACCTCATCCGCATAGGGCACCCCTTCGACTTCGATCCCGACCGCTCGCAGTGCCGAAGCAGTCTTTGAATGGCGCGTTTCTTCCAACCTGACCGAATGTCTTTCGGCCGCATCGGCTGGAAACAGGATCGCCACGCGATTTTGCTTGGTCGTCATTGGCTACTCCCAGTTTGATCGTACGAGCGGCAATACCTGGACGGCGATCAGAGCCGAGCCCGACAACATCAAGGCCCACAGGATCACTTTGCGGAACAAGACGTCGTCAAGTTTTCCGTAAAGCTTGAATCCCACCCACAAACCACCGGTCATGGCGGGGAGTCCGAGTACATAAAGCTTGACCGTATCCGAGGTGACAGCGCCTGTGACACCAAGTGAAATTGCGGTCGCCACAATGGCTCCGAGCATGACCGGCTGAAACACTGCGCGCTGCGCGTCCTTTGTCCAGCCGCGCAATTGGCACCAGATGGTGATGATCAAGCCTGGAAGGCCGGTGAGACCGCAGAGCAACCCGTTGAACAGTCCGACGCTCGCATCGGATGCCACTCCGGCTCGTACCGGGCGCAAGGCCGGCTGCGTCAGTCCGTAGACGCTGAAGAGTACGAGCAACACGCCCACGCCTGTACGCAGATGTGCGGCTTCGACGTAGGCCAGCAGGAAGGTTCCGATCGGGACTCCGATGGCGCCCGCCGCAATGAACGGCGCGACATTGCGCCAGTTTAGCGCCTGCCGCAGCTTCCAGACGCCGTAGCCTTGGGTCCATAGGCCGTATCCCACGATCAGGGCCGTCGTCTGCACCGGCGAAATCAGGTGCAGCCATATGCCGGAGACCACAAAACCCATGGCGAAGCCCGCCAGCCCCGACGCAAAGCCTCCGAGGAATGCAGCAAGCAGAAACAGTCCGAGTGCAATGCCATCCATGGTTCGCTTCCCTTCATTGGAGGCGAGACTTCTGAAGGCCGAACCACTTGTCCGCAAAGCATCGTTTCTCTAGCGTGGCTGAGATTTTCTCATGATCGACGGTGCCGATGCCCCGCCGGATGCCACCACTGAACGGTCTCAAGGCTTTCGAAGCTGCGGCGCGTTACGAGAGCTTCACCCGCGCCGCTGAGGAACTCTGCGTCACCCAAGGTGCGGTCAGCCATCAGGTCAAGGCACTGGAGGCCGAGCTTGGGTTGAAGCTGTTCAACCGCGAGCGTCAGCGGCTGGCGATCACGCAGGCAGGCCGCGACTATCTGGTCGTGGTGCGCGATGCGTTCGATCGGATCGCTCAAGGAACCGATCGCCTATTGCAGCGGCAGAGCGGCGGCGCGCTTGCAGTCAGCGTCTCGCCGAATTTCGCCGCGAAATGGCTTGTGCACCGGCTTGGCCGGTTTGCCGCAACGCATCCGCAAATCGATCTCCGGGTCAGCGCCCAGCCCCATCACGTCGACTTCGCACGGGAGGACATCGACCTTGCCATTCGGCACGGCGATGGAAACTTCCCGGGCCTTCACGTCACGCGTCTTTGCACCGAGGAGCTGTTTCCGGTTTGCAGTCCGAAGCTGGTTGCCGGACGTAATCCACTGCGTCTGCCTTCCGACCTCAGCCGGCATACTCTCATCCATGTCAATGACCGGAAGGGTTGGAGCCAATGGCTCCAGTCAGTCGGTGTTGAGGGCGTAGCCAGTTCGCGCGGACCTGTGCTCGATCAAGCCAGCATGGCAATCGATGCGGCCGTCGACGGGCAGGGTGTGGCGCTTTCCCGCACGGCGCTTGTCGCATGGGATTTGATCGGCGGCCGACTCGTGCGCCCGTTCGATATCGCGATGACTGCGTCGTTTGGGTATTGGATCGTCTGTTCCAAGGCGGCCGCAAAGCTGCCGAAGATCGAGGCCTTTACCGAATGGCTGCTGGCGGAGGCGGCCGAGGACGCTCGACTCCTCAAGCAACTGAAATCGAAAAGCAGACGTTCCACTGCCCGTTTGAATGCGGCCCGTTGAACCTCCCAGCGCCCGGCGACGCAGTCACCGTCCAACTGGCCATGGCGCTTTGGGTCAATCGCGTCTTTTCGGCTCAGTTCCCGGATGTCCGGTCCGCGTCCAACAACGGCAATACGGCATATCTCTTTTGCGGTTCGCTTTGGACCGGCACCGGAACAATCCGATTTGGCCTGCTGAAACCGCGGCGTTTGCGACGGTCTGCGCCGCCCGGAAGGCGGTCGCAGCGACGGGCCAAGGCTGCACCCCCCTCGCCGGTGCGGCTTACCGCCAGTCTCCCAGGACCGCCTGAACCAGCGAAAGCGCCGCGACCGCGGCCGTGTCGGCGCGCAGGATGCGCGGGCCGAGCGCGAGCCGCACCACGTTCGGCAGCTTGAGCAGCGCCGCGCGCTCCTCCTCGGCAAAGCCGCCTTCGGGTCCGATCAGTACGGCCATGGGCGGCCGCGCGCCCGGCGCGCCGCCCTGGAGCGGTACAAGCGCGCTCGGCCGCGGCCGGGCGGCGGCCAGCGCCGCAACTGGATCCCTCACCTCGGCGTCCTCGTCGCAGAACACCAGCAGCCGCTCCGGTTCGCGCGCCGCGAGCGCAAGCCCGAGCGACACCGGCTCGGCGACTTCGGGCACCGACAGCACGCCGCATTGCTCGGCCGCTTCGATCGCATTGGCATGCATGCGCTCGCGATTGACGCGCTTGACCTGGGTGTGGCGGGTCAGCACCGGCTGGAGCAGCGAGGCGCCCATTTCGACCGCCTTCTGCACCATGTAGTCGAGCCGCTCGTGCTTGAGCGGCGCGAACAGGTAGTGCAGGTCGTTGGCTTCGGTTTGCGGGCGCGTCTGCTCCCGCGCTTCGATGGCGGCGCGCTTGCCGTTCGCTGCGATGGCGGCCCGCCACTCGCCGTCACGGCCGTTGAACGCCAGCACGGCGTCGCCGGGGCCGAGCCGCAGCACGTGACGCAGGTAGTGGTCCTGGGGCTGGGCCAGCGCGATTCGCGACCCGGCCGTGAGCGGGTCCGGGACGAACAGGCGAGGGCTTCGGAACTCGTAGCGCGGCAATGTGCTGCATCCTCGGCGGCGGTGCGCGAGAAGCCCGGCTTTACCCGCCCACGGGGCCCCGCGCCAGGGGCAGGGCGGTCGGGCGCCCTAATGGCGCCGCGCCCGCGGTCTACCGCCTGCGCCGCGAGCCTGATATTGGGTGTTGCGAGCGCGGGGGCCTCGGAAGGGAGAGAAGCGGGATGTCGCCACGTCGCCGGAATCGGTATCTCACTCTGGCCTTCGCCGGTTTTCTGGCTCTTGCCGGCCAGTCGGCGGCCATGGCGCAGTTCCTGCCCGGTCCCGGGCAAGGCGCGTCGTTCCCCCCCGGCGCCAGTCCGTTCCCGCCGCCGCCAGGGCCCGGCCAGCCGCAACAGCAACCGCGAGGAGGCGCGTTCCCGCCCCCCGGCAACCAGCAGGTCTGTGCAACCTTCCCGTCGCTGCGCGACGACGCCGAGAAGGGCGCGATGGCGATCAAGGCCGCGGGCGATCGCAAGGCGTCGCGCGAAGAAGTGTGCCCGCTGTTCAAGAATTTCGCGGTGCGGGAAGCGCGGGTGGTGCAATTCCTGGTCAAGAACCAGGCGACATGCGGCGTGCCGCCCCAGGCGGTCAAAGATGCGCGCGCCAACCACGCGCGGACGATTCAAATCCGCAACCAGGTGTGCGCCACCGGGCCGTCCGGACCGGCCGGACCAAGCCTGAGCGATGCGCTTGGCGGACCCGTCATCGCCGACGACACGTCGGTCAAGCCCGGCCGCGGCACCTTCGACACGCTGACCGGCAACCCGCTCTCGCGATGAGCCCGGCGGCCGGACGCGTCTCGGATGCGACCGGGAACTGGGTCGACACCAGCGCGCCGGAGTGGCTCAAGCCCTATCTGCGGCTGACCCGGCTCGACCGCCCGATCGGATGGTGGCTTCTGCTGCTGCCGTGCTGGTGGTCCGCGGCGCTGGCAGGCGTCGTCAACGGCGCCTGGGGTCCGGACCCGTGGCACGTCGTTCTGTTCCTCGTTGGCGCAATCGTGATGCGCGGCGCGGGCTGCACCTGGAACGACCTCGTCGACCGCGACATCGACGCGCAAGTCGAGCGAACGCGCTCGCGGCCCATCCCGTCGGGACAGATCGGCGTGCGCGCGGCCTACGTGTTCCTTTGCGTGCAGGCGCTGATCGGACTGCTGGTGCTGCTGCAGTTCAATCGTTTCGCCATCGCGGTCGGGATCGCATCGCTCGCGACGGTCGCGATCTATCCGTTCATGAAGCGCGTGACCTATTGGCCGCAGATTTTTCTCGGCCTGGCGTTTTCCTGGGGCGCGCTGATGGGCTGGGCGGCCGCGCGCGGCCGGTTGGAACTGCCGGCGTTCCTTCTATACGCCGGCTCGATCGCCTGGGTGATCCACTACGACACGATCTACGCGCACCAGGATCGCGAGGACGATGCGCTCGCCGGACTGAAATCGACGGCGCTGCTGTTCGGAGAGCGCACCAGGACGATGCTGGCGCTGTTCTCCGCGCTGGCCGTGGTGCTGATCGGGCTCGCCGGCTGGACGGCGGGCGCGGGCGCGGTCTTCGCGCTGGGACTGCTGGCGTTCGCGGCGCATCTCGCATGGCAGATCGTCCGGATCGACATCGCCGATCCGGACTCGTGCCTCGGAATGTTCCGCGCAAACCGCGACGCAGGCCTGATCCTGTTCGCGGGCCTGGTGCTCGACGCGGCGTTCGCCCGTGTGCTGTAGCGGCGATCGTCAGGCCGCTGTGCGCTCGCCGGTGGGCGTCGACCAGCAGGCCAGTGCGACCAGCGCATGCCCATAGGCGGCGACCCAAACGCACGCACCGGAAACCAGATAACCGAGAACGTCGACCATTTCCCTCTCCCCTTTTGAACCCCGTCGCTATTTCGAGCGGCTTCCCATTTGTGCGCGTCGCTGCTTGCCTAGTTCCGCGCGATGATTTCGGCCTCGCCGCGATGAACGGCGGGATTTGCGGTTGGACGTCCGGCCTTGCGACGCATCAGGAACGAGGGCCGCCGGCGCTTCAGCGTGGCGCGCCGCTTGCGGCGCGGGACCGGCTTGCCGACGCCGATCCGCCCGATCCGGCGGTACGGCTCGCGCAGCGACCCGTCGCCTTCCGTCACCAGCAGCGGCAGCCCGAGAACGCGGGCCCAGGCCTTCCACTGCGCCATCGCCTCGTCGCCTTCGGCTGCGACATGCAGCGGAACCGACAGACCTGGATCGCGGTGTTCGAGCATGACGGCGACCGCGGCGGGATCGCCGCTGTCCGGCGGCAGGGTCCGCATCGACACGCCGCGAAACTCATGCACGGGCACGCCGACATTCATGCGAATGCCGCGCACCGCGCGTTTCAGCGTGACGCGCTCCCGGTCGAGCTCGATCTGACGGACTTGCCCGTCCGCACCGCCGTCGCGCGCCGCATAGCGCACCGGCAGGGCGTACGGGTCGAGCCGCAACGCGCGGCTCGACCCGGGGGGCCTGTCGACTCCCATTGTGACGCCTCAAACTCTCCCCGCCGGGCTTATGCGCCCGGTCGTGCCGCGATCATGGCGGCAAAGCGTCGGAATCGGCTTAAGAGGTCTGGTTAACCGGCGTTAGAGATGGCGGCATTCCTGTGCATGATTGATGGAGCGTTTCCGGAGCCGCTGCATTTTTCGCGAACGCCCTCGAATCCGGCCGGTTTCGAGACTATTTGACGCTTGCCACGCCTCACTCGCCTCCCCAGTGCCCCGAACCCGAAGTTCGCACCATTGGGGCGGCGAGCCCGTTTGCGAACTTCGGGTTCAAAAGGGGCACTAGCAAGTCTATGATTCTAGTGCCGCTTTCGATTTGAAGTTCCTGAACGAGATTGCTGCAAGTGGTGTAGGAACTTCAAATCGGCGGCACTAGACCGGAACTCCCTCATGAATGCTTTGTTCGACCAATCCGCCCTGACCGCGCTCGCCGAGCGGCTGGTAAAGGCCGCTCGCGCCGCCGGCGCCGATGCGGCCGACGCGGTGGCGATGCGTTCGGTGTCGCAATCGGTCGAAGTGCGCGACGGCGCGGTCGAGGAATCCCAGCGCTCCGAGGGTGACGACGTCGGTTTGCGCGTCCTCGTCGGACGCCGTCAGGCGGTGGTCTCGACCAACGATGTGAGGGGCGACGGCGTTGCGGCGCTGGCCGAGCGCGCGGTGGCCATGGCGCGGGTGGCGCCCGAAGATCCCTATGCGGGCCTGGCCGATCCGGAATTGCTGGCGCGCGATTTTCCCGACCTCGACCTTGCCGATCGCGCACTGCCGGAGGTTGCGGCGCTGGAAGCCGCGGCCTTGCGCGCAGAGGCGGCCGGCCGCGCGGTCAAGGGCGTGTCGAAATCGGGCGGCGCGTCCGCGTCGGCCGGCATCGGCGGCATGGTGCTGATGACCTCGGGCGGATTCTGCGGCAGCTATCTCGGTTCGCGCCACGGCATTTCCATGCAGGCCATCGCGGGCGAGGGCACCGCGATGGAGACCGACTACGATTTTTCGTCGGCGCTGCATGCCGCCGACCTCGAAGCGCCGGAGAAGGTCGGGCGGTCGGCGGGCGAGCGCGCGGTGGCGCGGCTCAATCCGCGCAAGGTCACGACCCGCAAGGTGCCGGTGGTGTTCGATCCGCGCATCGCGGGCTCGCTGGTCGGGCACCTTGCGAGCGCGATCAACGGCAGCGCGATTGCGCGCAAGACCAGCTTCCTGAAAGACAAGCTCGGGGAGCGGTTGTTCGCGCCGGGCATCGCCATCGTCGACGATCCGCTCCGCAAACGGGGCCTGCGCTCGCGGCCGTTCGACGCCGAGGGCGTCGCCAACAAGCGCATGGCGCTGGTCGCCGACGGCGTGCTCAAGACGTGGTTGCTCGACTGCGCGACCGCGCGCGAACTCGGGCTGAAGACCACCGGTCATGCGCATCGCGGCGCATCCTCGGTGCCGTCGCCGGGACCGACCAACCTTCATCTCGAATCCGGTCAGGCCACGCCGGAAGAATTGTTGCGCGACATCGGCGAGGGTTTCTACGTCACCGACCTGATCGGCATGGGCGTCAACATGGTGACCGGCGACTACAGCCGTGGCGCCGCGGGCTTCTGGATCGAGAACGGGCAGCGCACCTATCCGGTGAGCGAGGTGACGATCGCGGGCCACCTCCTGGACATCTTCCGCACGCTGATGCCGGCCAACGACCTGGCGTTCCGCTACGGCACCAATGCGCCCACGGTGCGGTTCGAGGGGATGACCGTTGCCGGCGTCTGACCTCACCGCCGAACGCCTGCGCGACCGCGACTTGCTCGCTTCGGCGGTCCGGGACGCCGGGCAGTTGGCGCTGCGCTGGTTCGGCGGCCCGCTGAAGTCCTGGACCAAAGGCGCGGGCGATTCTCCGGTGACCGAGGCCGATATCGCCTCCAACGATCTGCTGCGCGAGCGGCTGGTGCTGCCGGGCGAAGGCTGGCTGTCGGAGGAGAGCGAGAACGATCCCGCACGGCTCGCGGCTCGCAGAGTGTGGGTGGTCGATCCGATCGACGGCACGCGCGCCTATATCGCCGGCCGTCAGGACTGGTCGATCTCCGTCGCGCTGGTCGAGGACGGCCGCCCGGTTGCAGCCGCGGTCTATGCGCCCGTCACCGAAGAAATGTTCGTCGCCGTGACCGGAGCAGGTGCGACGCGCAACGGCGATCCGATCCGGGCCAGTGCGGGCAGCGCGCTCGAAGGCGCCCGCGTCGCCGGGCCGAAGCGGCTCCTCGACCGGATCGCTGCGACCGGTCCGGCCATCGTCGCCATGCCGCGGGTGCACTCGCTGGCGCTGCGGCTGGTGAGGGTCGCGCACAGCGAACTGGACGCCGCGGTTGCAGGCGGCACGGGCCACGACTGGGACCTTGCGGCTGCCGATCTTTTGGTGCACGAAGCCGGCGGCAAAATGACGGCACTCAACGGCGAAGCGCTGATCTATAATCGGCCTCAACCTGTCCATGGCATTCTGGTCGCGGCCGGACGCGACCGTCATCCTGCGCTGATCGACCTCGTGCGCGCGGGTGCCAGCGAGCCGGCCTGAGCCGGAGCGCGGCGCCGCGTCCGCCTTGAAGGAACTGGCCATGTCGCAAGCAATTCCGGACAAGCAATTGCTCCACCTGGTGTTCGGCGGCGAGTTGACGAACATCCAGTCGGTCGAGTTCAAGGACCTCGACAAGCTCGACATCGTCGGCATCTATCCCAACTACGCCGCCGCCTACGCCGTCTGGCGGGGCAAGGCGCAGCAGACCATCGACAACGCCCACATGCGCTATTTCATCGTCCACCTGCACCGGCTGCTCGATCCCGAAGCCACCGGCGCGGGCGCCGCGCGCTGATCCGGTTTTCCCGATGTTTTCGTCGCGTCGAATTGCCGGCTCGCAGTGGGCGCAAAGGGCGATGGGAACGGTCGCGGCGAGTTACCTGCGGCTGGTCTGGCGGACGACGCGGGTGGTCACCGAGCCTGCGGACATCTACGATCGGATCGACGCCGAAATGCCGGTCATCGTCGCGATGTGGCACGGCCAACATTTCCTGGTGCCTTTCATTCGCATGCCGCACCACAGGGTCAAAGTGCTGATTTCGCGCCACCGCGACGGCGAGATCAACGCGGTCGCTGCCGAGCGTCTCGGCATCGGGACGATCCGCGGCTCCGGCTCGCATGCCGGCGACTTCCACAAGAAGGGCGGCGTGACCGCGTTCGGCGAGATCGTCGAAGCGCTGGCGCAGGGTTACAACGTGGCGCTGACCGCCGACGTCCCGAAGGTCGCGCGGGTCGCGGGCCTCGGCATCGTCAAGATCGCGCAGATATCCGGGCGGCCCATCATGCCGGTCGCGATCGCGACCAGCCGCCGGATTGAACTCTCCAACTGGGACCGGACCGCCATCAACTTGCCGTTCGGCCGCGGCGCGCGCGTGGCGGGCAGTCTCATCCATGTGCCGTCCGACGCCGATGCAGCGACGCTCGAACTGGCGCGCCGCGCGGTCGAAGAGGCGCTCAACGGCGTGACCCAGCGCGCCTACGAGCTGGCCGGGCGCTCCGGCCGGGGTGGCGCCCGTGGCTAGCCGTCTCCCGCTGACATTGCGCGCCTATCAGCTGCTGACCGCGGCCGGCATGCCTCTCGTGGACCTGCTGCTCAGCCGGCGCCTCAAGCGCGGCAAGGAGCTTGCCGAGCGATTGCCGGAGCGGCGCGGCCAGACCAAGGTCCGGCGGCCGGCGGGCCCGCTGGTGTGGCTGCACGGCGCGAGCGTCGGGGAGGTCCTTGCGGTCGTACCGCTGATCGAACGCCTGCGCGCGCGCGACATTACGGTGCTGGTGACGTCCGGGACCGTGACCTCGGCGGGGCTTGCCGAGCGCAGAATGCCGCAGGGCGTGATCCATCAGTTCGTGCCCGTGGACACGCCGCAATTCGCCGCGCGGTTCCTCAATCACTGGCGGCCCGACCTGGCGCTGTTCGTCGAGTCCGACCTGTGGCCGAACCTGATCCTGGCCGCATCCAAGCGCGACGTTCCGCTGATCCTGGTCAACGGCAGGATTTCCGAACGCTCGTTCAGCAGATGGCGGCTAGCGCCGCGCACCATCGGCGCGCTGCTTGGCCGCTTCGATCTGTGCCTTGCGCAGTCCGCGGAGGATGCCGGGCGGCTGTCGCGGCTCGGTGCGCTGCGCGTCGTGACCACCGGCAATCTCAAGCTCGATGTGCCGGCGCCGCCGGCGGACGATGACAAGCTCAAGGCGCTCAAGGGCGCGATCGGTTCGCGGCCGGTCATCGCCGCCGCCTCCACGCATCCCGGCGAGGAGGCGGCGCTGATCGATGTACATCGCCGCCTCAAGCACACGTTCCCCGGTCTGCTGACCGTCCTGGTGCCGCGGCATCCCGAGCGCGGCCAGGGCGTCGCGGAGATCGCGCGCGTCTCCGGCCTGGCGTCCGCGATGCGCTCGCGCGGCGAACTGCCCGGCAACGACACCGAGATCTATATCGCCGACACGCTCGGCGAACTGGGGCTGATTTACCGGATCGCGCCGATCGTGTTCATCGGCGGGTCGCTGGTCGGCCACGGCGGACAGAATCCGATCGAGGCCGCCAAGCTCGGCGTCGCGATCCTGCACGGGCCGCATGTCTGGAACTTCAGCGAAATCTACACCGCGCTCGATGCAGTCGGCGGCGCCGAAGTGGTGACCGACTCCAGCAAGCTGACCGTGCGCGTCGGCGCCTGGCTGAAGGACGCCGAGGCGCGCACCGCCGTGGCGCAGACCGGCCTGCGCGCCATGGACACGCTCGGCGGCGCGTTGGACAAGACCGTGGCGGCGCTCGACCCTTATCTGATGCACTTCAGCCTGGATGTACGAGAGGACGATGCGTGAGCCGGCGTTCTGGAGCCGTCCGCCCGGGCTGGCATCGGCCCTGCTGTCGCCGTTCGCCGCGATCTACGGCGCGATCGCCGCAAGGCGCATGGACCGGCCCGGGCGGGACGCCGGAATTCCCGTCGTCTGCATCGGCAACCTGACGGCCGGAGGTGCCGGCAAGACGCCGGCCGCGATTGCGGTTGCGCGCATTCTGCGAGCGTCCGGGCTTCGGCCGTTCCTGCTCAGCCGCGGCTACGGCGGCAGGCTGCCGGGCCCGGTGCAGGTCGATCCGGCACGGCACACAGCGGCGGACGTCGGCGACGAGCCGCTGCTGCTCGCGCGCGCCGCGCCGACCGTGGTGGCGCACGACCGCCCCGCCGGCGCCGAATTGGCGAAAGCACAAGGCGCGACGGTCATCGCGATGGATGACGGTTTCCAGAACCCGTCGCTCGCCAAGACCCTGTCCATCGTCGTGGTCGATGCGCAGCGCGGCGTCGGGAATGGATGCGTCATTCCGGCGGGCCCGCTGCGCGCGCCGCTCGACGCGCAGATGGCGCACGCTCACGCCGTACTGGCGGTCGGGGCCGGGCAGGGCGCGGCATCGGTCGAAGCGGCCGCGCGATTGCGGGGCCTTCGGGTGTTTCACGGCCGGCTGGTGCCGGACATGGCGGCGATTGCCGATCTCCTCGGGACCAGGGCGCTGGCGTTCGCGGGCATCGGCGATCCGGAGAAGTTCTTTGCGACCGCCGTCGACGCCGGCATCGATGTGCGGGTGCGCGCACCGTTCCCCGACCATCATCGCTTCCGCCGCGCGGAAGCCGAGGCGCTGATCGCGCAGGCGGAACGCGAGGGCCTCATGTTGCTGACCACGGAGAAGGACCTGGCCCGGATGGCAGGCGACAACGATCTCGTGGCCCTCGCACGTGCGGCACGGGCGTTGCCGGTGACGCTTGTGGTGGAGGAGGCGGCCGCGTTCCGCGATCTGGTTCTGTCGCGGGCCGCCTGACGCGGATTATTCCGCGCGCTCGGAGCGCCGCCGGATCACCGCCTCGGGCGAGGCGTATGGCTCCTGGAGGTCGACGCTCCAGTATTTCAGCTCTTCCAGCGGGATCGGCACGCCCGTGACGGCGCAGCGCACGAACGCGCCCGGCCGCACGATGCGGAAGTCGCCGTCGAGGTATTTGATCTCGGCTTCGCCCGCCATGGGCGGGGTGCGGTCATACCGATTCAGCACTTTCCGTCTCCGTCTCCACGGCCGCGATTTGCGCCCAACATAATGGCTTGGAGGCCGACTTGAAACCCGTCCGCTGCGGCGCGGCCAGGACGCCGTCCCGCCGCATTCACCGCGAACTCAGCACCGTCCGCAGCGGCCGCACCAGCGCCAGCACGATGGCGCCCGCGGCCGCTGCGATCAAAGCGATCGTCAGGAAGAAATCGCTCTTGTCCATGCCGGACCACAGGCTGCCGAGGTAGCCCGCGAGCAGCCCGCCGGTGAAGCTTGTCGCAAGCCACACGCCCATCATCAGCGACAGGCAGCGGGCCGGTGCCACCTTGGTGACGAGGGAGAGGCCGATGGGCGACAGGTACAACTCGCCGACCGTGAGCACGGCGAAATAGGCGACGAGCCACAGCCAGCTCGCCTTGCCGCCAGCGGCGGCGAGCGCGGCCGAAAACAGGATCAGATAGGACAGCGCATTGAGGAGGCAGCCGTAGGCGAGTTTCGCTCCGGTCGAGGGCTCGCGTCCCGCCGCAGCCTGCCGCCGCCATAGCATCAGCACAAACGGCGTGAAGGCGAAGATCATGAACGGGTTGATCGCCTGGAACCAGGTGACCGGAATCTCCGCGGTGAAGATAATCAGGTTCACTGCGCGGTCGGTGTGCTGGTCGGCCCAGAGCGCGATGGTGTTGCCGGACTGCTCGTAGGTGGCCCAGAACAGCGTCATCGGCAGGCAGAGCAGCACCAGCGCGCCGATGGCGGCCCATTCCTCGCGGCCGAGCGGGCGCGAGCCGCCAGCCGCAATCGTCCGCGCGCGCACGTCGGGCGGCAGCGTGGGTGCGGCGATCAGATAAATCACGAGCCCGACGGTCATGCCGACGCCGGCCGCCCCAAAGCCGTAGTGCCAGCCGATGGTTTCGCCCAAGGTGCCGCAGACCAGCGGCGCAAGGAACGCGCCGAGATTTATGCCGACGTAGAAGATCGAGAACGCGCGGTCGCGCCGCGGATCGCCGGGCGCGTAGAGCGCGCCAACCTGCGTCGAGATGTTGGGCTTGAACGCGCCGTTGCCGAGAATGAGAACGGTGAGCGCAAAGAGAAACAGCGGCTCGAACGCCATCATGAAATGGCCCACGGCCATCAGAGCCGCGCCGATGACGACCGTGCGGCGCTGACCGAGCCAGCGGTCGGCGATCAGGCCGCCGACGATGGGCGTGAAATAGACCAGGCCGGTGTAGAGCCCGTAGACATGGCTCGCCAGCGGCTGCACGCCGAGCGGGCCGAACACGGCTTCGAGGCCGGACTTGAGCGATGCAAGTCCGATCACGGTGTCGGCGCGCGCCGGGTCGAACAGGTACTTCACCATGTACAGCACGAGCAGCGCGCGCATGCCGTAGTACGAGAAGCGCTCCCACATCTCGACGGTGAAGAGATACGACAGCCCGCGCGGATGGCCGAAGAGGTCGCGGCGTTCGCCCGCGGCGCTCACCCGAACAGGCTTCCCTGGCCGGAGCCGCCGCTGCCGCCGCCCTTGCGGCGGGGTGTCTGCGGCGGCGCGGTTGCGGGAGCGGGTTCGCGTGTCGGCGTGTGCGACGTGCCAGCCGTCGCGCCGACGCGGCCGTCGGCAAACTCGATGTCGAGCGCCATGCCGGGCTGCACGGCGGCCGCCGCGCGCAGCGGATGGCCCGCTTCGTCGCGCACCAGCGCAAAGCCGCGCGACAGCACGCCGCGATAGGAGAACGCCGCGAGCAACTGTCCTGCACGTTCGGCGCGTGATGCGCGTGCGGCCAGCAGATTGCCGACGGCACGGCGGGCGCGGTCGCCAAGCGTCGTCACGCGGTCGCGCTGGCGCACCACAAGGCTCAGGCGGTTGTCGCGATAGGCTTTCAGCGCAGTGGCAAGCCGCGCGTTGATCGTGTCCAGCCGCTCGCGCCGGCGCTCGACCGCAGTCTGCAGCAGCCGCGGCGACAGCCGGCCCGCGATCCGCGAATACTGCGTGTGGTGGAGCTGAGCGTTGGCTCTGAGCGCGCGCGGCAGCCGGTCGGCGCAGCGGTCGAGCCGCTGGCGCGGATCGGCCAGCAGCTCCACGCCGCTCGGCAGCGCCCGCGCCGCGGCGCGCAGCTCGGTGCGGCGGTGGTCCTGCGCGCGCTGCCAGGAGGCGAGCGCGCGGCGCGCCTTGCTCATGACCTCGGCGATCAGTTCGGCGCGCACCGGCACCGCCATCTCGGCCGCAGCCGTCGGCGTCGGCGCGCGGCGGTCGGAGGCAAAATCGATCAGAGTCACGTCGGTCTCGTGGCCGACCGCGGAAATGAGCGGGATCAGGCTGTCGGCCGCGGCGCGCACCACGATCTCCTCGTTGAACGACCACAGGTCCTCGAGCGAGCCGCCGCCGCGCGCCACGATGATCAGGTCGGGCCTGCGGATGCGCCCGCCCTCCGGCAGCGCGTTGAAGCCGCGGATCGCGGCCGCGACCTGTTCCGCCGATCCTTCGCCCTGCACCTTCACCGGCCACACGATCACGTGGCGCGGGAAGCGGTCGGCGAGGCGGTGGAGAATGTCGCGGATCACCGCGCCGGTCGGCGAGGTCACGACGCCGATGACCTCGGGCAGGAACGGCAGGAGCTGCTTGCGCGCCTCGTCGAACAGGCCCTCGGCCGCGAGCTTGCGCTTGCGCTCTTCGAGCAGCGCCATCAGCGCGCCGACGCCGGCCGGCTCCAGCGAGTCGATCACGATCTGGTATTTCGAGGAGCCCGCGAAGGTGGTGAGCTTGCCCGACGCGATGACCTCCATGCCCTCCTCGGGCCTGAAGCGGATGCGCCCGAACACGCCCTTCCAGATCACCGACTCCAGAACCGCCTTGTCGTCCTTGAGCCGGAAATAGACATGGCCGGAGGGCGAGGGGCCCTTGTAGCCGGAGACCTCGCCGCGCACGCGCACGAATCCGTAGGCGTCCTCGACCGTGCGCTTGAGAGCGGCGGAGAGTTCGGAGACGGTGAATTCCGCGACGTTGGCTTTCGATTCGGGCATGGGCGGCAGGGTAGCAGGCGGGCGGATGTAGTGCGATTGCCCATTTGGCGCGGCAGCGAGCCGTCACCGCGTCGTGACCTTGGACTCCATCAGTCTCAAGCTTTCCAAAGTGTCGCCATTCTTACGATAGGCTCAAAACTCGTTCGCCTACGTTGTATCCGTCAATCAATTGCCGAAGGTTCGAACGGTTCGACTCCAAGATGGTGCAAGCAATCGTGAGCAGCTCATCACGCCTGTCGCCCTGCACCAACAGCAGCCAATCCTTATCGGTCAGCATCTCGATGATCTTGTCGATTTGGGTGAACTCTGTTGGGAGGTAGTCCTCGATCTCGCCCTGGCGGAGCACAAAGATGTTCTCCTTCTGCAGAGCCTCAATGTTCGAATTCAGCAGATTCCGGTCATCGATGGAAAGTTGCTCCTTGAGTCGTCGATGTCTGGCATCCAGATAGGCGGAGAATTCCCGAAGTTCCGCGAGGTCCCCTGTGAGGATCGCATCCCTGAGTGCCATTCTTAAGCTTTTGGCGTCCGCGCCCTTCTTGTCGAGAAGCGACTTCCACGAAGCGGCGTCGTCCGGAACAGAGATGGTCCCGGTTTCCGGGACAGTTTGGCGGCTTGGCTAAGATGGATTCTGGGTTTGATTACGCCGCCAATTTTTCTGGCTCCATGTCGATATCATAGACCTCGTCGGGCGTCCTGCCGCCGAG
>Ga0194132_10005065_pt1 | contig 21815 bp, 17 predicted proteins | sample TA2KigOf80mmetaG_FD_148612 | JGI IMG/M metagenome (GOLD analysis project Ga0194132, IMG submission 148612) | Freshwater microbial communities from Lake Tanganyika, Tanzania - TA2015054 Kigoma Offshore 80m | ecosystem: Environmental > Aquatic > Freshwater > Lake | place: Tanzania: Lake... | reverse complement strand
CGCGCGCATGCTGTCGTCGCTGCGCGCCCGGGGGCACCGGGCGCTCGGTCGCCTCGCGCGCCGGCTCGGCCGGCCGACGGCGGCGCGCGCCCACCTCGAACGCGCGCTCGCGCTCGGCGACGACCCATTCGCGACGCGCGTCGAACTCGCGGCGCTCGCCTTCGCCGCCGGCGACTACGCGCGCTGGCGTCGGCTGCTCGACGAGGCGCGCGCGAGCGCGCCGGAGCGGTTCTCGCGCCTGGCGGATCCGTCGCTCGGCGCCGCGCCACGCCTCGCCGGCACCGCCATCGCGCACGTCGGCGCAGCGCAGGCTCGGCCGGCGGTCGCCCGCGCCGAGCCGGAGGTGGCCGGGTTCGCCCTCGACGACTGCGCCTCCGACGGCGAGCGAACGCGCCTGCGGCGCCTTGGCCCGATCGACCGCGACGAGATTGCCCGTTGCGACCTCGACGATCTGCTGCAGCGGCTGTCGGACTGACGGCTCGCCCGCGGCGAACGCGAGGAGCCGGCGTCGCAAGATGTGCGCCGGTCGGCGTGGCCTGTCGCAACGCAGCCGCCTCGGCGCCAGCAGCAAGTTGGCAGCGGCCGATGGCGGCAGCTAGGCTTCTCGCCCCCCGAACCCAGGCCGCCATGCAATCGACCGCCCTCGCCTCCACCCACATTGCCCTCGGCGCCCGCATGGTCGACTTCGCCGGCTGGAACATGCCGGTGCAGTACCGACCGATCCTCGACGAGGCGAAGACCGTGCGCGGCAAGGCGGGCCTGTTCGACCTGGGCCACATGGGGCGCGTCAAGGTGCACGGCCGCCAGGCCGAAGCCTTCCTGCAGCGACTGCAGACCAACGACGTCGCGGCCATCCCGCCCGGCCGCATCCGCTACGCGATGATCCTGAACGACCAGGGCATCACGCAGGACGACATCCTGGTCTACCGCAACCCGCGCAACGACGGCTTCTTCGTCGTGATCAACGCCGGCAACACGGCGCGCGACCTCGGCATCATGCGCGCGGTCGCGAAGGGCTTCGACGTCGTCGTCGAGGACTGCACGCCGAGCCTCGGCATGATCGCGATCCAGGGGCCGCTGTCGCAGCAGATCACCCAGCGCATCGCCGCCGGCGACTTGTCGCAGCTCAAGTACTACGCGTGGATGGAGACGACGGTCTGCGGCGTGCCGATGACGCTGTCGCGCACCGGCTACACCGGCGAGGACGGCTTCGAGGTCTACATGCCGAGCGGCAAGGAGCAGGCGGTATGGGACGCCTTCATGGCCGCCGGCGCCGCCGACGGCCTGACCGCCATCGGGCTGGGCGCCCGCGACACGCTGCGGCACGAAGCCGGCATGCCGCTCTACGGCCACGAGATCGACGAGACCACCAACCCGCTCGAGGCCGGACTCGACTGGGCGGTCAAGTGGAACCACGACTTCGTCGGCAAACAGGCGCTCGAGAAGGTCCTCGCCGCCGGCGGCACCGGCCGCAAGTTGGTCGGCCTGACCAGCGACGCCAAGCGCTGCCCACGCCAGGGCTACCCGCTGCAGAAGGACGGCGCCAAGGTCGGTCATGTCTGCTCGGGCAACATCTCGCCGACATTGGACACCAACATCGCGACGGCCTACGTTCGCGTCGACTGCAGCGCTCCTGGCACGAAGCTCGACTTCGTCGTCCGTGACAAGGCTGAGCCATGCGTCGTCGTCCCCACCCCGTTCTACAAGCGCGCGCGCTGATCCCCGCAGCGGCGACCAAGAGCCATCCCATGCGTCCCACTGACCGCAAGTACCTCAAGAGCCACGAGTGGTGCAAGATCGAGAACGGCATCGCCACGCTCGGCATCACCGACTTCGCCGTCTCCCACCTAAGCGACCTGGTCTTCCTCGACCTGCCCAACAAGGGCGCGTCGGTGACGGCGGGCGAGAGCTTCGGCGAGATCGAGTCGGTCAAGGCGGTCAGCAGCCTCTACTCGCCGGTCAGCGGCGAAGTCATCGACTGCAACAAGAACCTGCCGGACAACCTTGAGTGGCTAGCGCAGGACCCGTTCAACAAGTCGTGGATGATCAAGGTCAAGGTGACCGCCCAGTCGAAGGCTCTGATCGACGCGGCCGCGTACGAGACGCAGTGCCAGGCGGAAGGCTGACCCGCGCGCAGAAGGAGCGAACGTGCCGCTGCGGGTGATCCGCGATGGCGACGGCCCGGCCGCCTGGAACATGGCCGTCGACGAGGCGCTGCTGCACGCGGCGACGACGCCAACGCTGCGCCTCTATGGCTGGCGGCCCCATGCCGTCTCGCTGGGCTGGTTCCAGCGCTGGGTCGACTTCGCCGACGTGCCGGCCGGCATCGACATGGTGCGGCGGCTGACCGGTGGCGGCGCCATCTACCACGGCGACGAGTTGACCTTCTCGCTGGCGCTCGACGCCGACCTGCTGCCGCGCGACGTCGCCGCCAGCTACGAGTTGCTGCACGACGCCGCGGTCGCAGCGCTCGCCGACGTCGGCGTCGCCAGCCGGCGGCTCGCCGGCGGCCAGCCCGTCGGCGCGCGGCCGCGCGAGCGCTGGTGCTTCGCCGAACCGGGCGCCGGCGATCTCGTCACGCCGGCCGGCAAGTTGCTCGGCTCGGCGCAGCGGCGCGTGCGCGCGCCGCGGTCGCGCGTGCTGCACCACGGTTCGCTGGTGCTGCGCCGGCCGGACCTGACGCCGTTCGTCGCCGCCGTCGCCGACGCGCGCGAGCCGGACGCGGCGCTGCGCGCCCGCCTCGCCGACGCGCTCGTCGATCGCCTCGCCGTGGCGCTCGACCTCCCGGCCGTCGCCAGCGGGCTCGCCGCCGATGAACATGCGATGGCAACCGCGCTGACGCGGAGCCGCTACGGCGATTCGGCGTTCACCCGCGCGCGCTGACCTTCCGACGGCGCCGGCGCCGACGCGCTGCAGACCCTGGGCCTGACCCCACAGCAGCACGCCGCGATCCTGGCGCCGACACGGCAAGCCGGCATGACCGGCTGAGGCCAACGGCGTACCCTTGCGGCGATGACCGCCGCCCGACCCGACCGCATCCTCGCGCTCGCCACCGCCGCCGCGGCGACGTGGCGCGGCGACCAGGACGCCCTGCGCGCGGCCGTCCTGGCGCTCCGCAGCGCCGGCGAAGGGCGCGCCGTCGTCGAGGAAACGCTGCTGCAATGCGTGTTGTTCTGCGGCTTCCCGCGCGTGGTCACGGCGTTCGCGACCGTCAACGACGCTTGGCCCGCAGCCGTGCCGCCAAGCGGCGGCGCCGTGCCCCCAGAAGAACAACCTGCCGCCGGCCGCGCGCTGTTTGGCGCCATCTACGGCGAGAACGCGCCCGCGGTCGAGGCGATGCTGGGCGGCTGCCACGAGGACTTCCGGGCCTTCGTGGTCGACGTCGCCTACGGCCGCGTGCTCGCGCGACCCGGCCTGCCAGCGATCGAGCGCGAACTACTGGCTGCGGCGCTGCTGGCGGCGCAGGAGCAACCGCGTCAGTTCGTCAGCCACGCGCTTGGCGCGCTGCGCATGGGCGCCACGCGCGACGGCCTGCGTGCCACCTTGGCGGCGGCCCTCGGCGGCGACGCCCCGGCGACGGTGTGGCTACAGCGGCTGCGGTGACCGCGTGGAAATGCGGCAAGAACCCTCCGCCTTGCCCCCGGACCGCCGGGCGACACGCCCGGCGACCCTCGGCGAAGGGCCTTGCCTGGCCGCCGCGAAGTGAACTCCGCGCCGGACGCCAGCAACTACCACCGTGCCCGACGACGGTTTCGCCACCGACGACGAAACGCCGACGTGGCGATGCCCCCGCCGTACCATCACGGCATGCGTCGCCTTGCCCCCGCGCTGCTTCTCGCCGCCAGCCTCGCCGCCGCCCAGCAGCAGCCCGCCGCGGCGCCGGCCTACGATCTGGTGCTGCGCGGCGGCACGGTGCACGACGGCACGGGCCGGCCGGGTTTCGCCGCCGACGTCGGACTGCGCGCCGGCCGCATCGCCGCCATCGGCGACGTCGCGGCCGCGCCCGGCTCGCCGACGCTGCGGGTCGACGGCCTCGTCGTGGCACCGGGCTTCGTCGACGTGCACGTGCACGTCGACACCGAGATCGTGCGCGAGCCGCTGTGCGCCAACTTCCTGCGCATGGGCGTGACCACGATGGTCACCGGCAACTGCGGCAACTCGGTCGAGGACCTCGGGGCGCACATGCTGCGGCTGGAGCAGGGCGGCATCGGCGTCAACTACGGCAGCCTCGTCGGCCACGGCACCGTGCGCCGCGCCGTGCTCGGCACCGCGAATCGCGCGCCCTCCACCGACGAGTTGGCGCGGATGGCGTCGCTGGTCGCCGCGGCGATGCGGGCAGGCGCGTTCGGCATGTCGACCGGGCTGATCTACGTGCCCGGCATCTACGCGGCGACCGATGAGTTGGTCGCGCTGGCCAAGGCGGTCGCGCCCTTCGGCGGCGTCTACGCCAGCCACATCCGCAACGAGAACGACGCCGTGCTCGACGCCATCGCCGAGGCGATCGCCATCGGCGAGCGGGCCGGCGTCGCGGTCGAGATCAGCCACGTCAAGTGCACCGGCAAGCCCAACCATGGCCGCGCCGGGCAGGTGATCGCCGCGGTGCAGTCTGCGCGAGCGCGCGGCCTGAAAGTGCATGTCGACCAGTACGCCTACGACGCCAGCTCGACGGGCATCGACGTGCTGTTCCCGGCGGCCGAGCTCGATGTCGGCCGCGACGGATTCGCCAAGCGCCTGCGCGAGGACACTGCCTACCGCGCGACGATCCGGACTGCGCTGCTCGCCAAGATGGATCAGGTGGGTTTCGGCGACTTTGGCTACGCGCGTATCGCCGCGGCCAAGGGCAACGAGGCGCTCAACGGCCTGCTGCTGCCGGAGGCGGCCAAGCGCAAGCTGGGCCGCGATGACCGCGACGCACAGGCGGAACTCGCGATCGAACTGCTGGTCGCTGCCGCGCCGGCGCGCGTCAGCATGATCTACCACTCGCTCGGCGAAGATGACGTGCGCCAATTCCTGCGCGAGGACTGGATCGCGATCGCCAGCGACGCCGGCATCCGCGCCGAGGCCGGCGCCGAGCGGCCGCATCCGCGCGGCAGCGGCAACAACCCGCGCGTGCTCGGTAAGTACGTGCGCGATGAAGGGGTGCTCGACCTGCCAACGGCGATCCAGAAGATGACCTCCGTCCCGGCGTTGGCCTTCGGCCTCGTCGACCGCGGCGCCATCCGCGTCGGCGCCTTCGCCGACCTCATCGTGTTCGACCCGGCCAAGATCGCCGACACGGCGACTTGGGCCGAGCCGCTCGGCAAACCGGTCGGGGTGCGCGCGGTGTTCGTCAACGGCCAGCTCGCCGTCGCCGGCACGCAGGCGACCGGCATCCGCGCTGGGCACGTGCTGCGCCACGGCGGCCGGCGCTGACCGTCCCGGACGCGGCGCCAGCGCGCTCATGCCGCCGGACCGACCGCGCGCCCGGCCGCGAGCTGTCCTACCGGTTGGTCCGCGCCGCTGCGGCGCGACTACGCCGTGTCGTTCGCCGACGCCGGCGATCGCTGATCGTCAGCGCCGACCAGCCTTGCGACCGAGGCCGCGCGCGGCCACCCTGGCGAGCTTGCGCCAGAGCGCGTGGCGCTCCGCGCGATCGGGCACGAGCGCGGCGAGCCCGCGCATCGTCTCGCTGCGGCTCGGCAGCGCCGACGAGGCCGCGCGGTGCTTCGACCAGTAGCGCTGCCAGCGCGCCAGCATGGCGGCACGTGCGCGCGGCGGCAGCGGCGTGCGAACCACGGCGCGATCAAGGTCGACGAGCGCGATGCGCAGCCGCTCGCCGCGCAGCGCGCACAGCACGTTGTCGGGATGCAGGTCGGGATGCCGAAGGCCGGCGGCGAACGCCAGCCGCAGCACCGTGCCGACGCCGGTCGTGGCCATGCGCCGGTGCGCCGGGTATGCCGCCAGGAACGTCGGCAGCGGCAGCGCGCCGTCGACCCGCTCGGTCAGCAGCCGCAGGCGCCAAAAGGCTCCGTGCCGCCGCCCCACTGCCGCGATCGGCGCGACCACCGGCACGCCTTCTCGCCGCAGCGCGTGCAACGCCAGCAGTTCGTTGCGCGCCCGCCGCGGGCTGGCGTAGCGGTCGCGAAGCAGCGCCGCCAGCGCGCCGCCGCGTCGATACGGCCGCGCCACGCAGTCGACGCCCGCGACAAACAAGCGGCCGATGCCGCCACGGCCCTTGGCGTCGGCGAGCGGCTCGGGCTCGGCCCAGAACGCGTCGAGCGGCACGCTCGCGAGATCGGGCCGCACCCAGGCGATGCCGCGCGGTTCGCGGCGCTCGACGAAGGCAGGCGTGGCAGGCACCCATGCATGATAGGCGCGCGGCGGGCGCAGCGCATTGGAACTCGCGCGCGCGGACGCCATGCTGGCGACGATGACCGCCGTCGAGGCGCCGACTGCCGCCGCGTCGCTGCCGGGCGCGCGCTTCCTGCCGCGCGGCGGCTGCGTGCTCGTCGTGCGCCTGTCCGCGCTCGGCGATATTGTGTTCGCGCTCGAGACGATCGCGGCGCTGCGACGCGAACGTCCGGACGTCGCGATCGACTTTCTGGTCGAGGACCGCTTCCGCGCGCTGCTCCAAGGCCATCCCGACCTGCGGCAGACGCTCGTCTATCCGCGCCGGCGCAAGCTCGCGATCGCCGGCAGTCTGCTGCGGCTCGCGACGCGCCGCTACGACGTCGTGCTCGACGTGCACGGCAACCTGAAGAGCGCCATGCACGTGCTCGCTGTGCGCTCGACGCACAAGGTCGGGCCGCAGGCGCCGGGCGCGCGCGAAGGCGCGGCGCGCGCGTACTCGCTGGCCGTGCCGATGCCGACGCCACTGCCGCATCGCGCCGACATCGGCCACCGGCTGTTGGCCGCAATCGGCCTGTCGGGAACGCCGTGCCCGCCGACACTGGCGACGCCGCCAGCGCCGCCGGAGTTCGCCGCGCTGCCGCGGCCGCGCGTGTTCTTGCATCCCGGCACGTCGGCATTCGCGGCGTTCAAGCGCTGGCCGTCCGACCGCTTCGCCGAACTGGCGCGCCGGCTCGCCGCCAGCGACGTCCAGGTCCTCGTCGGCTTCGGCCCCGGCGAGCGCGACCTCGCCGCCCCGGCGCTGGCGGCGGCGCCATCGGCGCGCGCCGTCGACGGCGAAGCGCTCGGTCTGCTCGGCATGGCCGGCGTGATGCGCGCGTGCGAGGTGGTCGTCGCCGCCGACACCGGCCCGCTGCACCTTGGCGCCGCGGTCGGCGCCCGCACGGTCGCGCTGTTCGGCCCCAAGGACCACCTACGCTACGGCCCGCGCGGCCACGGCGGCGTCCGCCACGAAGTGCTGTGGCACGACGTACCCTGCCGGCCGTGCAGACGCCGCGACTGCGCCAGCCCCCAGTGCGTGCTCGGCATCGAGGTCGACGCCGCCGAAGCGGCGGTCCGCCGCCAGCTGGCCGAGGCGGCGCGATGACGCCGGTGCCGACGACGGTCATCCGCCACCACAAGGAGCGAATCGCGAAGTGCTCGCTGCGCTTCCTGCACGAGCGGCCGGAGATGACCTTCCTGCGCGAACGGCCGGGCTTCACGTTCGACGCGACCGGCTTCCTGCTGCTCGCCGTCGACGCGCCGCCGCTGTCACCGGCGGACGCCGGCCGGCCGCTGCTGCTGCTCGACTCCACCTGGCGCTGGCTGCCGCGCCTGCGGGCCTGCGTGACCGGCGCGCCGATCCCCCGTTCGATCCCGGCGGGCATCGCCACTGCTTACCCCCGTGCCAGCAAGGTCTCCGACGACCCGGCCGGCGGGCTGGCCTCCATCGAGGCATTGTTCCTCGCGCGGGCCATGCTGGGCGATCGGGACCTGCTGCTGTTGGCCGGATATCACTGGCGCGACGACTTCCTCGCCCGCTGCGCCGCCGCGGGCTGGTGACCCGTGCGACCGCGCGCCGACTTGCGCCGGGACGTAACTAGCATTCGACACCGGGGTCGCTTCCCATCGACGGAACCAATTCTCGTGCTAGTCTGTCGAAGTAGATCACTCGTCTCTCGCTGCACTTTCCTCTGTCCGCCAACCAACGTCTCCCCATGCGCAAACTAGCAACCTTCGCACTCGCCCTTCTAACTGCCTCGGCGGTCGCCCAAACGACCCTCAGCACCGGCCTGACCGCCACCAACGGCGGCAACGTCGGCGGCGGTCTGTACGTCAACGTCCAGATCAACAACACGCTGACCATCACCTCGCTCGACCTGTGGTGCGGCGGGGCCACGCAGGCGACGACGACGGCGAAGTGGGAACTCTGGCTCGGCCCGAGCACCTACGTCGGCAACGTGACGAACCCCAGCCTGTGGACGAAGGTCGGTGAGACGGCCATGGTCACGGCGACCGGCGGCGTCTACCAACTCTTCACCGGCGTCCAGGTCATCCCGGTGCCGCAGATCAGCGCCGTCACCCTCGCGCCGGGCAACTACGGCTTCGCCTTCAAGTCGGTCGGCTGCAGCAACGGCTACACCAACGGCGTCACCTGCACAAGCACGACGATCCCGGGCAGTTGCTCGAACACGCTGTTCCAGAACGCCGACCTGGCGATCCGCGGCGGCGCGGCGCAGAACGCGTTCCTCAGCGGCGGCATCTTCCAGCCGCGCATGTTCGCCGGCGGCATCACGTACACGCTCGGCGGCACGCCGATCACGTTCGCGCAGCGCGAGCCGTACGGCGCTGGCTGCTACCAGAACTTCCGCTCGTTCTACGAGTTCTTCCCGTCGTCGATCGCCGTCGACTTCAGCAATACTTCGATGCGCCTGACGTACGACAGCGCGGGGAACCGTTACATCGCCACGGCCGGCACCACGCCGGTACAGACGCCTGTCTCGACGTCGCTCGGCCACCTCGACAACACGGACGTGACGGTGACGCTGGCCAACAGCCAGCCGATCATCTTCCCGAACGTCGGCGGTCCGGGCATCCAGGCGACCGCGGTCACCATGAACTCGAACGGCTACATCTGCCTCAACGGCACGGTGGCGCCCGTCAACAACCCGACCGTCACCGCGTGGCTGACCGGCACCTCGGCGCGCATCGGCAACCACCACGACTTCGACCCGAGCGCCGGCGGCACGACGCACTACGACTACGACATGGCGACGGCTGCGCACGTGTTCACGTGGAACGCGGTGCCGGACCGCGCCATCGCGGCGACCCTCAACACGTTCCAGATGGCGTTCTTCGCCAACGGTGACGTCGAGCTCCGCTGGGGCGCGATGAGCGTGTCGGGCGGCGGCGGTTGGCCGACGCTGGTCGGCTTCACGCCGGGCAACGGTGCCGCCGATCCGGGCAGCATCGACATCACCGCGTCGCTGCCGTTCAACACGTCCGGCATCGACCAACCCGCCCTGGCGCTGACGAGCGACATCAACCCGGTGCTCGGCACGACCGTCAACCTGACCCAGGCCAACGTCACCGGTTCCTCGCTCGGCATCAACTTCGTCACGCTGGCCAACCTCGGCCCGCTGTCGCCCGGCGGCCTCGACCTCGCGATCATCGGCGCGCCGGGCTGCGTCGCGAACGTCGACATCAACACGGGCGCTGGCTACTTGGTCAGCAACATCCCGGGCATCGGCTCGCTGACCACGCCGTTCCCGATCCCGGCTGGCCCGCTGTCGGTCATCGGCCTGAGCTTCTACTGCCAGGGCGTCTGGCTCGACGCCACGCAGAACGCGGGCGGCCTGATCACGTCGAACGCTCTGCGCCTGAAGATCGGCTCGTTCTGATCACGGATCGCGATCGCCGGGCCGACCGGCTCGGCCCGTAGCGCCCGCCGCGCGGGCGTCGCCTCGACGGCCGTCTGCACCCGGTGCAGACGGCCGTTGGCGTTTCTGGCGCGCCCGCCAGGAATCGAACCTGGGACCGCCGCTTTAGAAAAGCGGTGCTCTATCCGGCTGAGCTACGGGCGCACGCACGGCCAGCAGCGTACCCGGTGCGCGCGACGCCGGCACGCAGGCTTCACGCGCCGGGTTCGACGTCCAGGTCGTCGCCCGCGGAGTCGGCGGCGTCGCAGTCGTTCGTGCCCGGCTTGGGCTGCGTGCGGTAGCGATCGTGGATCCAAAGGTACTGCTCGGGCGCCATGCGCACGAGCCGCTCGATCTCCTGGTTGACGCGCAGCACGCCGGCGCGCAGGTCGGCGGCCCGGTCGCCGGTGACGACGAGACGGCAGGGCCCGCTCAGCACGAAGCGGAACCGGAAGCCGCTGCCGACGCGCAGCGCGGCGCCGAACACCAGCGGGTAGCCAAAGCGCAGCGCCAGCGTGACCGCCGCGCGCTCGCAGCTGGCCAGCTGGCCGAAGAACGGCACGAACACGCCGCGCAGCCGTTGGTTCTGGTCGACCGCCTGCAGGCCGACGTGACCGTCGGCGAGCGCCCGCGCGAGGCCTCGCACGCCGCCGCGGCGGGGATGGATGACGAGGCCGCCCCGCTCGCGGTTGGCGAGGATCCAGCGCTGCAGCAGCGGATTGCGCGACACCCGAGCGATGCCGTGCGCGCGACCGACCGAGCTCGCCATCGCCGCGGCGGCGACTTCCCAGTTGCCGAGGTGACCGGTCAGCGCGAGGAACGGCGGCCGCGCCGCCGCCAAGGTGGCCGACGCCGCGGTGAAGTCGACGACCTCGCGCACCGAACCGCCGCGCGCGAGCAGGCGCGTCAGTCGCGCCATGTCGAGCGGCACCTTGAAGAGGTTGGCGGTGGCGCGCGCGCCGATGCGGCGGCGTTCGGCGTCGGCGGCGTCGGGGTAGGCGTTGCGCAGGAACTTCAGCGCGTAGCCGCGTCGGCGCCGGTCGAGGGCGAAGAACACACGGCCCAACACGCCGGCAACGCCGTAGCCGAGCCATTGCGGCACGCGCGCGGCGAGGCCGATGGCAACGCGGGCGGCGACGTGGACGACGTGGTCGACGAACCGCGCCTTCACAACAGCAGCTCCGCCGGCGACGGCTCGCCGTCGAGGAACTGCAGCGCGATGCGCAGCGCGTAGCGCGGCGGCGCGCCGGCAGGCATGCGGGCGTCGTCCTTCTCGGTCGTCAACAGCCACGCGTCCGCGGCGTCGGCGGCGCGCGCCGCGGCGGCGACCTCGTCAACGGTGAATCGGTGATGATCGCGGTGGCGGCTCTCGCCGACGACGACGCCGCCGAGCGCCTCCACCGTCGCGCGGAAGCTCGCCGGACGGGCGATGCCGGAGAGCAGCAGGCACCGACGGCCGCGCAGATCGCGCAGCGGTAGCGCCATGCCTTCGGGCATCGCCACGAGGTCGATCGGCTGGTGGTCGTTCAGGAACACCGGCTTGTCCTTGCCGGCGAGGTCGCGCAGGCGCGCAACGCGCGCGACGAGTTCAGCCGGCGACGCCGCGCCGCAACGGGTCACGAAGACCATGCCGGCGCGGCGCAGACCGAAGCGCCCTTCGCGCAGGTCGCCGGCGGGCAGGCACATGCCGTTGCCGAACGGCCGCAGCGCGTCGACGCAGACGATGTCGAGGTCGCGGTGCAGACGGCGGTGCTGGAAGCCGTCGTCGAGCACGACGTAGTTGGCGCGCAGCGCCGCGAGCCGTTCGCCGCCGGCGACGCGATCGGGCGTCTGCTCCTGGATCAGCCAGGGCAGCCGCCGCTGCAGCATCGCGCCCTCGTCGTTGAGCTTGGCGCCGGGCGCCCGGCCGTAGCCGCGCGCGAGCACGCCGGGGCGCTTGCCGTGGCGCTTGGCGACCTCGCACAGCCACGCGACGGTCGGCGTCTTGCCGGTGCCCCCGACCGTCAGGTTGCCGACCGACACCACCGTCGCGGCGATCTTGCGCGCCCGCAGCAGCCGCCGGTCGTACAAGGCGTTGCGCGCCGCGGACACGGCGCACCACGCCAGGCCGAGCGGCCACAGCGCCTGCCGCAGCGGACTCTCGCCGGCACGCGTCATCCGACGGCGAGCATCCCTTCGATCTCGTCCACGGTCGTCGCCGCGATCGTTTCGACGCCCTCGACGCCCTTGGCGAGCGCGATGCGCTTGACCATGGTGACGAGCGTGGCCTTCGGCCCGCATTCGACGAAGCGGCGTACGCCGGCTGTGAACATGCCCTCGATGGTCTGTTGCCAGAGCACCGAGCCGGCGAATTGGCGCTGCAGCGCGCCGCGCGCGGCTGCGGCGGTCGTCACCGGCGCGGCGTCGACGTTGCACCACACCGGGAACGCCGGCGCGCGCATCGCCGTGGCGTCGAGGACCTCGGCGAAGCCTTCGCCCGCCGCCTGCAACAGCGAGCAGTGGAACGGCACCGACACGTTGAGCTTCAGCGCCTTGCGCGGCGGCGCCAGCGCGACGACCTGGTCCATCGCGGCGATCGCGCCGGAGACGACGATCTGTTCGGGCTCGTTGACGTTGGCGATCTCGCATAGGCCGGCGTCGACCTTGGCGATCAGTTGCTTGACCTCGTCGAGGCCCATCTTGCGCAGCACGACCATGCCGCCGGTCCCGACCGGCACCGCCGACTGCATGCGCCGGGCGCGATCGCGCACCAACCGCACGGCGTCGGCGAACGCGAGCGTCCCGGCCGCAACGTGCGCGGCGTACTCGCCGAGGCTGTGGCCGGCGCCGAGATCAGGCTTGCGGCCGAGAGCGCGGAAGGCCGCGACGGCGACCGCCAGCGTCGCCGGTTGAGTGTTCTCGGTCAGACCAAGCTTGTCGTCCGGCCCCTGGAAGCACAGCTCGGAGATCGACTCGCCAAGCGCGGCATCGGCTTCAGCGAAGGTAGCCTTGGCGATCGGGAAGCGCTCGGCGAGGTCCTTGCCCATGCCGGTGAACTGCGAGCCCTGGCCAGTGAAGAGGAACGCGGTCTGCATGCAGAGAGCATTCCCGGCCAGGTGCCGTCGGTTCAAGCCGACATGCTGGAATCAGTCGCCGCCGCCTTCGCGCACGCCACCCGTCGCCTCGCCGCCGCCCTGGCTGCCGCCGAGCCCGCGCCGCGCGCGTCGCTCTTCCTTGCGTTGGTCGGCGCCGCTCGCGCCCGGCGCCGGCGGCGTCGCCGCATCGCCACGCCGCGCCCGGCGATCGGTCTTCTCGGCCGCGCGCGGGTCGGCCGGCGTCGCCGCCGCCTTGCCGACTGGCGTCACGCCGAAGTGGGCGCAGGCCTTGCTCCACTGCTCGTACTCGTCGACGAAGCGGTGCTCGGCGGCGCTAGGCTGACTGCCGACGACGACGAAACGGTGCTCGATCTCGTCGCGGCGCTCCGGCCCCCAACCAGCGGTCGGCGGATACGCCTGCAGCAGATCGAACCAGAGCTTCTGCTGCTCGTCAGTCGCCATCGCCCTGCCATCGGCGCCCTTCGCCTCGCCGGCGACCGGCTCGCCCGCGGGCGTCGACGGCTTGGCGCCGTTCGCCGCGCTCGCCGGATCGGACTTGCCGTGGTCCATGACGAGTTCCTTCTCGATCCGCTGCACCTGCTCGTTCGACAGTTGCTGCACGATCTCGTAGTTGGCGCAATCCTTGAACGGCACGAACACGAAGTTGCGCGTGCCGGCCGTGTACCAGATGCGGATGCCGGCGCCGTCGTCGCCGGCCGCAGCTTCGACGAAGCGCAAGCCGTCGAGGCGCTCGACGAGTTTGCCGTCCTTGACGACGCCGACGAGGCGGTTGCCGTTCTTCAGCCGCACCAGCACCTTGACGTGGCTCTGCACGGGGCGGCCCTCGCTGATCTGCTTGCGCATCGACAGCGCGCGCTCCTCCGTCTGCGACGTCGCGCGGTCGCGACGCGGCGCCGACGGCTCCTGGGTCCGCGCGACGAAACCGAGAAGCAACACGGCGGGCACGAGGAGCCAGTTCATGGCGGCGTTATCGGCCGACCGCAGCCCGCAGATCCACCCGTCGCAAACCGCCGATACGGCCGGCGGTTGCCGGCAGCTCGGTCGCCCGCCCGACCGGCCCGCCAACAGGAAAATCCGCGTGCGTTGCCGCGCGCGCCGTTCTTGTGCTCATGGCATGCGCCGCCTCCCACCCTCCGTCCGCCCGTTCGCCCCTCGCGCAAGCCGCGTCCGGGGCGCGGCTTGCCGACGTCTGGCCTGCGGGCACAATCGGGGTTTCCCGCACCGGCCCCCCTTCTTGGACGACAACACGCGCAACCTCGTCAGCCGCGCCCTGGAACAGGACCGCGACGCCATCGACCTGCTGTTCCAGCGTTACCGCGACCGGTTGCGTGCGGCACTCCGCAAACTGATCGGCCCGAAGTACCGGGCGCTGCTGGCCGACAGCGAGGACGCGACCCAGGACGCGATCCTGTCGGCGCTCAAGCGCCTGCACCAGTTCGAGTACCGCGGCGACGGCTCGTTCCTGGCGTGGCTGCTCAAGGGCGCCGAGTACGAGATCGTGCGGCGCATCCGCGCAATCGAGACGCAGAAGCGCGCGGCGCACGGCGGCCTCGTGCCGATCGACAAGCAGGTCGAGGAGCAGATCCCCTTTCGGCAGCCGACTGCGTCGCAGGTGCACGACGAGCACGAGCTCAGCGAGCGCATCCGCGCGGCGCTGCAACTGCTGCCTGACCGCGAGCGCGAGATCATCGTGCTCAAGCGCTACCTCGAACTCGACACCAACGAGATCTGCGCCGAACTCGGCCTGCCGACCGAAGGCGCGGTGCGCGCGCTGCTGTCGCGCGCGCAGGCGCGGCTGTCCGGCCTGCTGTCGCGCAAGGAGGCGTGATGGCCGCCGACCACGACACGGGGCGAAGCGACGCCGCTGCCCGTGCTGCCACCCCGCCGGGCGCCGCCGACGGCGACGCCGTGCAGCGCGCGGTCGAGGGATTCATCGGCCGCCACGCCGATGGCAGCGCGCCGGCGCTCGACGCGTACGTGCAGCAGCACCCCGAACCGATGCGCGCGGAGCTGCTGGCGCAACTGCGCGTCTACCTCGCCTTCGACGGCGTCGTCGGCCACCAGGAATGGGCGCCGGCCCCGACGACGGGCGCGACGCCGGACGGCCGCGCGTTCGGCGACTTCGTCATCGAAGCCGAGTTGGGGCGCGGCGGCATGGGCGTGGTCTACCTCGCGCATCAGCTGTCGCTGCATCGGCGCGTAGCGCTCAAGGTGATGGCGAGCGGCCTTTCGCTCAGCAAGCGGCACGTCGAACGCTTCCGCCGGGAGGCGGCGGCGGCAGCGCAAGTGCGGCATCCGGCGATCGTGCCGGTGCACACATTGACCGAGGTCGACGGCACGTTCGCGCTCGCGATGGACTACGTCGCCGGCCGCAACCTCGCCGACATCCTCGACGACCTACGCCTGCGCAACGGCGACGGCGCGCACGACGTCGAGGGCACGCTCGGCATCGCCGCGAACAAGGGCTACGTCGCCGAGTGCGCGCTGTTCACCGCCGAACTGGCGTCAGCGCTCGCCGCCGCGCACAAGGCCGGCGTCGTGCATCGCGACCTCAAGCCGCGCAACCTGATGGTCGACGACCGCCGGCAGGTGCGACTGCTCGACTTCGGCCTGGCCAAGTCGCTCGACGACGGCAGCCTGTCGATCTCGGGCGAAATCGCCGGCACGCCGCACTACATGAGTCCAGAGCAGGCGCTTGCCAAGCGCGTCGAGGTCGACCACCGCGCCGACGTCTGGGCGCTCGGCGTCATCCTCTACGAGCTGCTGACGCTGAGCCGGCCGTTCGACGGCAAGAACCTGCAGCAGATCGTCTACGAGATCTGCTTCGTCGATCCCATGCCCGTGCACAAGCGCAACGCCAAGGTGCCGCGCGACCTCGCCACCGTGTGCATGAAGGCGCTCGAGAAGGACCCGGCGAAGCGCTACGCCGGCGCCGCCGAGTTCGAGGACGACCTGCGGCGATTCCTCAACTGGGAGCCCGTGCAAGCGCGGCCGGCCAGCGCCTGGACGCGCGCCGCCAAGTGGATGCGCCGCCACCGCACCGAGACGGCGGTCGCAACGCTGGCGACGCTAGCGGGTGTGGTCGCGCTCGGCTTCGACTTCGAGCGCGGCCGCAGGGCTGACGCGCTGCTGACGCAGGCCGCAGCGGCCGAGCGCGGTGGGCGCCTCGGCGAGGCGTACCGGCTGGCCGGCGCCGCGCTCGACCTGCGCAACGACGAGGCGACCCGCGCCCGCATGGAGCGCTACGCCGAAGCCGATCGCCGCATCGAGGCCGAGGCCGGCGCCCTGGCGTTGCGCAGCGCCAGCCTGATCGATCGCGACCGCGAACGCGCGATCGCGCTGGCCCTGCAGGCCGACGCGCTGCGCAGCAGTTCGAGCACGCGCAGCGCGGTGCTCGAAGCCCTCGGCAGCGGCAGCGTCGTGCGCACGCTGCAACTGCCAGACGGCGAGGCGCGGCGCCTCGTCGGCGCCTGCCTTGCGCCGGACGGCGCGATCGCGGCGACCTTCGGCTTCGCGGGCCATGCGCACCTTTGGCGGACCGCCGACGGCGCGCCGGTAGCGGCGTTGCGAGGCCACAGCGCCGGCAGCCACATCGTCGGCGCCGCCTTTCCGGTTCCCGGGATGCTGGCGACGGCGGGAACCGACCGGACCCTGCGCCTTTGGCGGACCGCCGACGGCGCGCCGGTGCGCTCGATCGAACTGCCGGGCGTGGCCGCGACGCTCCACGGCAGCCGGGAAGGCAGCCGCCTCCTCGTGCAGTCGTACACCACGACCGAGGGGCCATTCCAAGTGCAGGCCTATGACGGCGCCACGGGCGCGGCGATCGGCAGCGCGCGCCAAATGCCGCTGCTGGTGTCCATCACGGCGTTCTCGCCGGATGGCAAGCTCGCCGCGGCGATCAGCAACAATGAGGTCCATGTCTGGCGTGTCGACGACGGCTCGCTGGTCGGCGCGGCGCCGTTGAAGATGCAAGGCCGTCCGCGGGCCGTCGCATTCGCTCGCAACGGTCGGGAGTTCGCCGTCGCCGCCGGCAAGCAGGTCACGGTGCACTCGACCGCCGACGGCCGCAAACTGGCGGCCGGCGCGCACGGCCACGACACCACGGCCATCGCCTTCGACAACGCCGGCCGGCGCGTGCTGACGGGTTCCCGCGACAGGACGGCGCGCCTCTGGCAATTGGCGACGGACGCCGACGGCTGCACGACATCGATGCGCGAGAGCGCGACGCTCGTCGGACACCAGGGACCGGTCCATCGAGTCGCGTTCGACGCCGACGATCAGTTCGCGCTGACCTCGACCAGCGAAGGCGCCGGCGAGCTGCGCGTGTTCGACGTCGGCGCCGGCCGGGCCATCGCTGGCACTGCGCTGCATCGCTACGAAGCCGGCCCTTCGATCGAGGTCGCGGAGTTCACCGCCGATGCACGTTCCGTGCTCGCCGTCGCCGGCAACGCGCGCGCCATGATCTGGGACTTCGGTCGCGCGGTCGGCGTGCTGACGTTGCGGCAGTCGGCGGGCAGCATCGCCGTCGCGGTCGACGCAGCAGGCAAGCGGGCGCTGACGGGCGGAGGCGATGAACGCTTGCGCGCATGGTCCACCGCCGACGGCAGCCTGCTGTGGACCACGCCGGCGCTCGGCGATCCCTTGACCTGCATCGCCGTCGACGACGACCGCCGACGCGCGACCATCGCCATCCATGGCTCCGGCGTCGTGCACAGCCGTGCGCTCGCCGATGGCGCCGCGCTCGGCACGATCGACACCGGCGCGCAGACGCTCATCTCGCTTCGCCACCTCGCCGACGGCAGGTTGTTCGCGGCCGGCAACCGTGAGAACGGCGGCATGTGGAGCGTCTGGTCGGTCGACGGCGCGACCTGTCTGAGCCGCGGCGAGACGGCGCGGCCGATCGGCTGGACCGATGCGGCGCCGGACCGCGAACTCGCCGCGATCGTCGGCCGGGACGAGCCGACGCTGCGCCTGCTCGACCTGCGCACCGGCGCGCTCGTGGCCGAGCGCGCGCTCGGGCAGCGGGAAGTCGTCGCCGTCCGCTTCACGGCGACGGACGCCGCGCTGCTGGTCGCCGACAGCGCCGGCGTCATCACCGTGCATGGCCCCGATGGCGCCGTGCGAACGACGCTGCCGACCGTCGCCCGGTTGCGCACCGCCGCATGGTCGAGTGACGGCCGCGTGATCGCCACCGGCGGCGACGAGAACGGCGCCGAGGCCGTGCTGTGGAACGTCGCCGACGGCACCGAGCGGCTGCGGTTCCGCGGCCACCGCGGTTTGATCGATGGAGCTACCATATTCAACGACGGACGCGCGGTCGCCACCGCCGCGCGCGACGGGACCGTCTGCCTCTGGCCGACCGACCCCGCCACCGTCGCCCGCAGTCTCGTTACCCTGCCACCCACCGACGCCGGCAAGTGACCGGCGCGCCAACTGCAACCTAGATGTCCACCATGCGCTACTCCCCTTGTCGGTCGCTCGTGCTCGCCGCCGCGCTATGGAGCGGCGGGCTGCTCGCGCAGACGCCGGAGAATCCGCCACCCTGGTGGCGCGTGCAGGACAACGTCACCGTCAGCCTCTATTGGAACTTCAACGCGCCGTTCGCCAACGGCACGTTCCCGCCGCCGACTCTGGTCGTGGCGCCGCCTTGGTACAACCCTGCCGTGACGCAAGGCGTCGCCACGACGAATCTGGGCTACGTCGCGTCGCTCGGCGGCTTCAGCGGCGTGTTCGGCGTCACTAACGCCGGTGGCACGGTGTCGGCCGACCTGGACCTGACCGTCGACAATGATCCGTATCCCGACTGGATCAAGCTGTTCTGGTTCCAGTACGACGAGTTCGAGGGCGCCACGGGCTCGATCCGCGCCGTCATCGAGCAGAGCCTCAGCTACAAGCGGGCGATCATCAGCGAGAAGTCCGTGGCGCTCGGTGGCGGCTGGAACCGCGTGACCATCGAGGCGCAGCTGATCCCACAGCCCGACGACGAAGGCATCGACTTCTCGTTCCTGCTGAGCGCCGCGGGCACGATCGGCATCGACAACCTCTACGTCAACAGCAAGTGCGTGAAGCCGCCGCCGGACGAGTCCGGCGACGCCTTCGGCGACGTGGAGGCGCGCGTCGACCTCGACGGCGTCACCGCCGGCGCCGACTGCCGCGCCATCGCGATCGTCGAAGGTCCGGCGCCGACGTTCGCCCGCGAGTACTGGCTCGTCGCCGCGGCGGCGACGCAGGGCGCCGCGCACCGCCTGCTGCGCCTTGCCGGCTCGCCGCCGACGAGCGTCGCCTCGAATCTGCCGCTCGCGGCGACGACCATTACCGCGCCCCAAGGGCCAGGTGACATCGCCGTCGAACGACTGCCCGTCCCCGGCGGCCAAGGCGTCATCGTCTGGGTGATCCTCGACAACCGCACTGCAAACGGGGGCGTGGCGCTGCAGGGCGTCCACACCGTCTCCGGTGCAGTGGTCAACCTGCCGCTCGTCGGCTTTCCGCTGGCCGCCGTCGTCCCGATCAACCAGATGCTCGGGCTCGCCTTCGAGCCGAGCGGCGAACAGGGCCTCGGCACGTTCTGGGTCAGCGCCACCGACGCCGGTGGCCAAGGCCGACTGTTCGAGTTCAGCCGCGCGACGGCGACGCCCGGCGCGCTGTTGACGTCGGCGCCGATGGAGTCCGACTGCGGCGGCCTCGGCTACGACGACACCCTCGGCCGCTTCTACGCCTTCCGCAGCACGCCGCAGGCGACGCCGACGCAACCCATCCAGGCGCACGGCTACGAGATCTCGGCGTACGACCTGCAGCCGACCGGCACGCGCTTCTGCAGCGACCTCACCGTGCCAAACGGCGCCGGCCCGCGCGGCGGCCTCGCCCGCGGCCTCGAAGTCTGGCGCAGCCGCAGTCAGCCGCGGTCGCACCTCAAGCTCGCAGGCGTCGTCGCGACCGTCGGCAACCCCGCGTCGTCGCGCTCGATCGTCGAACTGGCCGGACCGTTCGCGTTCGGCTGGAGCAGGCTCGGTCGCTGCGGCATGGCCAACATCGGCCCGTACCGCGGCCTGCCGTTCGTCGGCGCGCAGTTGACGGTCGAGTTGCGCGGCGTGCCCGACTCGGCCTTCGCGATGCTGTACGTCGGCTTCAGCAATGTCGTTTCGCCGGCAGGCCCGCTGCCGATCGACCTCGGGCCGCTGCTCGGCTGGCAGGAGAGCGTGCTGTCCGTGTCGCCGGATGTCAGCTCCTCACTGCTGCTGCCGAGCGCGCCGGGAACGTTCCAGCTGACGTTCAACATCCCGAACAACCCGCAGCTCGCGTACCAGTCGGTGTTCTGCCAGTGGCTGGCGCTGGACATCGGCGTGCCGGGGTACTTTGCGATGAGCCAGGCAGGGAAGACGGTGGTTTATCCGTAGCAGCCGGCCGGCAGGCGCAGTAACGCCTTGGATCGCGGTGCTGAGAACGCCGCCGCGACGCAAGAGCCGGGTGAGTTGTGCGGGACGGATACGGCCGGAAGCGCCACGGGCGCAGTGCCAACGCCAACCGCCGCGCCCGCGGAGTTTCGGGCCGTGTCGCGAGCCCACCGTTTCGGATGTTCCGTCGCCGCGTCGCCCGCCCCGCTACTTGCCGCCTTCGCTCGCCTTCTCCTGCTTGGCCTCCGCCTCTGCCTTCTCCTTCTCCAGCCGCTTCTTCCGCTCGACGTGCAGCTTGCTCTCGCCGCGGTGGAACACGAACTCGACCGTCGTGTCGGCCTCCGGCATCAGGTTGGTCGTCCACCAGTTGCGGTCGTCGCGCGCGTCCTTGTGCACCATCGTCGCGAGGTGGTTGTCCGGCGACAGGTAGCAGACGCTGATCAGGTTGCCCTCGAAGTCGGCGATGTAGACCTCCGGCTCGTTGCGGTAGATCTTCGCCATGCGGCCGCCGAGGTAGACCCAGCTGCAGTCGACGATCGGCTTCTGGGTGCCGAGGTCGAGCAGCAGGTCCTCGACGCAGTGCTCGATCGCCTTGCCCTCGACGTCCTGCCAGCGCACGGTCATGAAGAACGGCTCGCCCTGCGGCGGCGTGACGATGATCGGATCGACGCCGGCCTGCACCTCCTCGAGCGTCGGCGCCGGCTTCTTCTCGACGTAGCTGGCGTTCTTGCCCGGCACGAGGCCGAGCAGCAGCAGCGCGGCGTTGAGCACGCTGGGCTTGGCCATGGTGACGAACACCGCTTCGTGGCGCTTGCCCTTCTTCTGGATCAGCAGGTACTCGACCGGGTCCTGCGGCTTGTTGACCACCGCCGGCACGCTGACGGTCCGGGCCGTCAGGTCGAAGACGATGCCCTCCTTGGCGAACTGCTCCTTCATCTCCGCCAGGACCTTCTGCGGGTCGGTCGCGACCGGCGCAGGCTTGGGCGGCTGCTTGCCGTCCTGGGAGCCCTGCGCGGCGCAGGCGGCAGCGAGGGCGAAGGCGGTGGCGCAAAGGCGCAGCATCATCAGCGGTTCTCCGGTCGGGGTGCGGGTAGAGCGGCGATCGTAGCGGCATCGCGGCCGGCGAACTCGCGCCAGCCGGCGCGCGCGGCCGCGGCTGCGGCCGCGTCGCCAACGGCCATGGCGTCCAGATAGGCGATGCGCCAGGGCAGGCAAGCGAGCGCGGCGTGCGGGTCGACGCCCGCGCCGGGATCGCGCTCGCCGAGCAGGTCACGGCGCAGGTCCGGGTCGCCGATCGGTTCGTGCAGCAACCGCAGCGCGAGGTCGAGGTCGGCGCAGGCCGCGGCGCGATCGCCGCGGTCGAACGCCGCCGTGACCGTCCACCATGACGCCAGCAGCGTCGGCCAAACGCCCTGGTCGAGCGGCACAGCGCGCAGCCACGGCGCGATCGCAGGCCCAAAGGCCGCACGCACCGCTGGCGCGCGGCCAGTCGCGACCAGCAGCGCGCGCGCCCGCGCCGCCGACGCCGCCGCGCCGGCAGGATC
>Ga0194132_10005064_pt1 | contig 21816 bp, 22 predicted proteins | sample TA2KigOf80mmetaG_FD_148612 | JGI IMG/M metagenome (GOLD analysis project Ga0194132, IMG submission 148612) | Freshwater microbial communities from Lake Tanganyika, Tanzania - TA2015054 Kigoma Offshore 80m | ecosystem: Environmental > Aquatic > Freshwater > Lake | place: Tanzania: Lake... | reverse complement strand
CCGCCTTGTCGCGGCTTCGCGACCCGACGATGACGGCATGGCCCGCGCGCGCCCAGCGGAGCGCGAGCCCGAGCCCGACCGCCCCGGTGCCGCCGACGATCGCGATCAAGGGCCGTTCGGTCATCGCGCCGCCACGTGACGCCGAAAGGGCGTCTCGATCACGGGATCGAGCGCGTCGGCCGCGAATGAGGCGGCGCGCCGGGCGGCCGGCGGGTCGGCGTAGAGCGTTGTCCGCTGCCGGACCGGCCGGCCGTGCGCGGCGGCGAGGCGCTCCATCTCGGCGGGGGGCAGTTCCTGGCCATGGGCGGTGCCGGCCGCGCGCGAGATGCTCTCGTTCATCAGCGTGCCGCCGAGATCGTTGGCGCCCGCCGCGAGCGCGGCGGCGGCGCCGTCGCGTCCCATCTTGACCCACGAGGTCTGGATGCTCGCGATCAGCGGGTGCAGCGCGATCCGGGCGACGGCGTGCATCAGCACAGCCTCGCGGAAGGTCGGACCGCGGCGCGCGCCGCCCTTGAGATAGACCGGCGCCTCCATGTGGACGAAGGGGAGCGGCACGAACTCGGTGAAGCCGCCGGTCTCGGCCTGGAGCGCGCGGAGGCGCAGGAGATGCCGTGCCCAGTGCAGCGGCGCCTCGAGATGTCCGTACAGGATCGTCGCCGTCGTGCGGATGCCGAGCCCGTGCGCGGCACGCACGACCGCGAGCCATTCCTCGGTCGAGAGCTTGTCCGGGCAGAGGACGGCGCGCACTTCATCGTCGAGGATCTCGGCCGCGGTTCCGGGCAGCGAGCCGAGCCCGGCGGCGCGGAGTTCGCGGAGGAAGTCGCGGACCGGAAGGCCGAGCGTGCGGGCGCCCTGCATCACCTCGAGGGGCGAGAAGGCGTGGATGTGGATGTCGGGGACGGCGGTCTTCACCGCCTCGGTGATCGCGAGATAGGTCCGCCCGGTGTAGTCCGGGTGGATGCCGCCCTGCATGCACACCTCGGTCGCGCCGCGCGCCCACGCCTCGCGGGCGCGGCGCACGATCTCGTCACGATCGAGATCATAGGCGGCACCGCGCAAATGCGCGTGTCCGCGGCCCTTGGAGAAGGCGCAGAACCGGCAGCGATAGCCGCACACATTGGTGTAGTTGATATTGCGGTTGACGACATAGGTGACGGTCTCGCCCGCGACGTCGGCGCGCATCCGGTCGGCCGCCGCGCAGACGCGCGCCGCCGCCTCGCCACGCGTCTCGAACAGATGGACGATCTCGGCCTCGGCGAGCGCGGCGCCGGTCTCCACCTTGGCGAGGATGTCGTCGGTCGCCGTGGTCGCGACGCCGGTCCGGCGCGCCAAGCCGGGGACGGGCAAAGCGAGCCCCGGCGCCCAGGCTTCGCACCGCGCATAGGCGTCCGAATCCATGGCGCAGCGGACGGCCGGCACGAGGCCGGGGTCGAGCCAGCGCGCCGCCTCGCGCGCGAAGGCCGGGTAGACCGGAAGCCGCGCGACGAGCTCCTTGCCGGCGGCGTTGGTCGCGGCCTCGAGCGCCGCGATCGCCGGCCACGGCGCCTCGGGGTTGACGTGGTCGGGCGTCACCGGCGAGACGCCGCCCCAGTCGTTGATCCCGGCACCGACCAGGAGAGCGAGGTGATTGGGTGCGAGATTGGGCGGCGCCTGGATGTTCATCCCCGGCCCGAACACGAGGCGCGCCGCCGCGACCGTCCAGAGGTGGTCCTCGCGTGTCGGCTCGCGCGTCGCCGCCATGCGCGTCCCTGGCTTGGCGCGGAAGTTCTGGACGATGATCTCCTGGATGTGGCCGTGGCGCGCATGAAGGTCGCGGAGTGCGAGGAGCGCGGCCAGGCGCTCGGCGCGTGTCTCGCCGATCCCGATCAGGATGCCGGTGGTGAACGGGACTGCGTGCATGCCGGCCTGACGGATCGTCTCGAGCCGCGCCGCCGGGTGCTTGTCGGGTGAGCCGTGATGCGGGCCGCCGGGCGCGCATAAGCGCTCGGCCGTGCTCTCCAGCATGATCCCTTGCGAGACCGAGACGGCGCGGAGGAGGGCGATCTCGTCTCCGGTCATCACGCCCGGGTTGACGTGGGGCAGGAGGCCGGTCTCCTTCAGGACCAGTTCTGCCATCGCGGCGAGATAGCCGATGGTCGAGGCGTGGCCGAGGCAGTCGAGCGCGTCGCGCGCCGCCCGATAGCGAAGCTCGGGCTTGTCGCCGAGCGTGAACAGCGCCTCGTTACAGCCCGCGGCCGCGCCCGCGCGCGCGATGGCAAGGACCGCGTCGGGCGACAGGAAGGCCGGCTCGCCGTCGCGCGGTGGATGCGCAAAGGTGCAATAGGCGCAGACGTCCCGGCAGAGCCGCGTCAGCGGGATGAAGACCTTGCGCGAATAGCTGATCCGCGTGCCGTGGCCGAGATCGCGCATCCGCGCCGCCGCCGCCATCACCGCGGCGAGCGGCGCCTGGTCGAGGAATGCGCCGAGCGCGCGGTCGCCGTCCTGCATCGGGAATTCTCCGTCCATGCGTGGCTCTTAGCATGGCGCCGCGGCCGACGGAATGCGGGTTGAAGGTGAGCCGGCTTGGCGGGATAGTACGCCTCGAACCTGAGAGAGCCCCCCGCATGTCGATCCGCAGCATCGCCGTCCTCGGCGCCGGCCACGGCGGTGTCGCCGCCGCCGCCGATCTGACCCGACGCGGCTTCGAGGTGCGCCTGCACGCACGGCGCGAGGAGACGCTTCAACCGCTCCGCGCGCGCGGTGGGATCGAGGCGCGCGGGATCCACCAGGGTTTCGTGCCCTTCACCCGGGTCACGACCGATGTCACCGAGGCCGTCGCGGGCGCCGACCTGATCATGCTGGTCGTGCCGTCGGTCGCGCACGAGCCCTATGCCCGGGCGCTCGCGCCGCTCCTCGCGCCCGACCGCCCGGTCTTTCTCGATCCCGGCCACACCGGGGGCGGCCTCCACTTCGTCAACGAGCTGCGCCGGGCCGGCTACCGCGATCCGGTCCAGACCTGCGAGACGGTGACCCTCACCTACATCTCGCGCATGGAGGGGCCGGCGACGGTCGGCATCTACTCCTACACGAAAAACCTCAAATTCGCGGCCTTCCCCGGCCGCCATGCCGCGCGCCTTCATGCGCTGATGAAACCGGTCTTTCCCGAGATCGCGCTCGCCTCGAGCGTGATCGAGACGGCGCTCGGCAATCTCAACGCCGTCTTCCACCCGCCGGGCATGCTGATGAACGCGGGCTGGATCGAGGCGACCGGCGGCGACTTCCTGTTCTACAAGGAGGGCATCACCGAGGCGGTCGGCCGGGTGACCGCGGCGCTCGATGCCGAGCGCATGGCGATCGCCGCCGCGCTCGGCGTGCCGGCCACCCCGTTCCTCGACAACTTCCTCCGCGCGGGACTGACGACCCAGGCGGCGCGCGACAGCGGCAATATCGCGCGCGCCTGCAAGGAGAGCGCTCCCAACGCGACGATCAAGAGCCCGCCCTCGCTCGACCACCGCTATGTGCACGAGGACATCGGCTACGGCCTCGTGCCGATGGCCGCGCTCGCCCGGCTCGCGGGTGTTGCGACGCCGGTGATCGATGCCCATGTCGCGCTCCTGTCGTCGGCCGCCGGCATCGACTATGCCCGGACCGGTCTCACGCTCGCCAAGATGGGGCTCGACGCCATGGGGCCGGAACGGCTCCTCGCGTTCGTGCAGGAAGGAGCATGACCATGGAACACGAGGTGCTGGCGAAGCTCCGGACCGCGATGAAGGCGCAAGGTTTCGACGCGCTGGTCGCGCTGTCCCAGGACAATGTCACCTATACCGCGGGATTCCTGGTCCCGAGCCACGCGACCAACCGGTTCCGGCGGACGATCACCATCCTCGCCGGCGACCGTTTCGCCGCAGAGATCGTCGTCAACGTCGAGGAGACGCTCGCCCGCCAGCAGTCGCGCTTCAAGGACATCCGCGCCTACAACCAGTTCACCCAGGACCCGGCGGATGTCCTGGCGGATGCGCTGATCGAGGCGGGCGTCGCGGCCGGTCGCATCGCGATTGAACTCGATTACATGCCGGCCAAGGACTATATCCGCCTCGTCGAGCGGCTGCCCAAGGCGACGCTCGCCGAGTGCAAGGACCTCTATTTCGATGCGCGCATAATCAAGACCGACGAGGAGGTGAAGCTCCTCCGCACGGTCGGCGCGCTCACCGAGCGCGTGATGCGCTCGGTCGTCACCTCGATCCGCCCCGGCGAGCGCGAGAAGGACGTCGCCAAGCGGATCATGGACCAGATGCTCGACGGCGGCGCCGACGGTGTCCGATACCAGGTCGGCTCCGGCGTCCGCTCCGGCATCACCAACTGCAAGCCGACCGACAAGGTGATCGAGGCGGGCGACGTGGTCCGGGTCGAGATCCTGGGCGAGATGCAGAACTACCGCTCCAACGTGACGCGCACCGCCGTGATCGGTCGCGCCACCGACGAGCAGAAACGGATCTGGGACGTGCTGGTCGGCGCCCGCAATGCCTGCCAGGCGATCCTGAAGCCCGGCCTCCCCGTGCCGCGCCTTTGGCAGACCTATGTCGAGGCCTGCCATAAGGGCGGCGTCGAGCCGACGCTCAAGTTCCTCGGTCACGGGATCGGGCAGACCATCCACGAGGAGCCCTACATCACCGAGACGCGGGCCATGGCGTTCCAGCCCAACATTACCCACACCATGGAGCCGCTCTACATGATCCCGGGGCGGATGGGCTTCCATATCGAGGACATGTACGTCATTACGCCGACCGGTCACGCCCGGATAACCGGCGATCTCTTCCCCAATGACCGCCTGATCGAGATCGCCTGATCGAGATCGGCTGGGCCCGATTCGGCGCCGCCACAGTTTCGCCGCACAGCTGTGGTCCCGTCGGTACGAACGAGGTCCCTCTTGGGGGTAACCATGCGTAGCCGGCTCGGTGCACTCGCGATCATCGCGGCGACGGTCCTCGCGGCCGGGCCTGCCGCGGCCGATGGCTGGTACGGCCATCGCGGTTTGGGGCCGCCCGGTTGGGGGCCGTCCGGCTGGCACCACCCCTACCACCGCCATTATGCCCCGGTCCGCCCCCAGGTGCCGGCATGGGGCGGCGACGGCTGCAGCATCGGCGTCCGGAGCGGCCCGTACGGGACGCGCTCGTCTGTGTGGTGCGGCGGCCCGGCCTATTACGGCCCGCCTCCCGTCTATCGCACCTATCCCGCGCCGGTCGTGGTGGTGCCCTATGGCCCGCCGCCCGAGCCCGTCTACGCCCCGCCTTATACGAGCCAGACCGTCATCAACACCTGGCCGACGCAGGAGCCGGCGCGGGGCGATGCCTATTGCCGCGAGTTCCAGCGCGAGGTGGTGATCGCCGGCGTGCCGCAGCAGGCCTACGGCACCGCGTGTTGGCAGCCGGACGGGTCCTGGAAGTTCGTCGGCGATCCGAACTGAGGCGCGCTAGCCGAGCGGCAGGACGAGCGGCGCGAGATCGGCCGCCGCCCGGCCCTTGGGATCGAGCGTCGGCACCGCCGCCTCCGCGCGCGCCTGCGCCGCCTCGAGCCGACGCATCGCCCCCTCGATGTCGAGCGTGGTGAGCCGCCCGTCGCGGAGGACGGCCTTGCCGTCGACGAAGACATCCGAGATCGCACGGTCGGCCGCGGTATAGACGAGGCTCCGCAGCGGATCGCGGACCGGGCGCATCCAGGCATTGCCGAGATCGATCAGCGCGAGGTCGGCCTTCGCCCCCGGTGCGATACGGCCGATGTCGTCGCGCCCGAGCGCGCGGGCGCCCGCGATCGTCGTGGCGTCGAACAGCGCCGCCGTCGCGATGTCGCCGATATCGGTCGCCCCGATCCGCGAGCAGAGGAGGGCGGTTCGCATCTCCTCGATCATGTTGTGGGGCGCGGTGTCGGTGCCTATCCCGACCGAGACGCCGGCGCGCAGATAGCGGCCGAGCGTCGACATGATCTGGCCGTAGCGCGAGAACACGACCGGGCAATGCGCGACCGTCGTGCCGGTTGCCGCGAGCACCCGGAGGTCGTCGCGGCCGGCCCAGTGCGTCCACGGATGCGCATCGGTGAAGATCGCGTGCGCGACGGTCGCGTGCGGACCGAGGACGCCGAGGCCGTTGAGCCACTGGAGGGGCGTCACCCCATGGCGGCGCGTCATCTCGTGGAACTCGACCATGCTCTGCGAGCAATGGGTCTGCCACATGAGGCCGCGGTCGCGCGCGATGCGGGCGCTCTCCTGCAGCATGGCGGCGCTGCAGGTGTCAACCTGGGCCGGCGCGATCACGCCGCGGATGCGGCCCGACGGATGGCGCTCCGCCGTCTCGACAAGGGCCATCGCCTTCTCGAACGAGGCGCGCCCGCCCGCCTCGTCCCAGGCATAGACGACGCGGCTCTCGTTCTCCACCGTCCACTCGGCATCGCGAAAGGCGGGCGCGGCATAGACGCGGAGCCCGCTCCGCGCGTGGAGCTCTATCCAGCCGGACGGCACCCGCGCGGCATAGTCGACCACCGTCGTCACGCCGCTCCGGATCAGCTCGCCGAACGCGACCTCGACGCTCGCATGGAGCCCGTCGTCGTCGGCCCGCCACAGCCCCGCACGGTCATAGAGCGCGCTCATATAGAGGCGGGGATTGCCGAGCTCCTCGCGCACGCCGCGCGTGATCGGCTGGTTGGTCGGGTGGCAGTGGATGTTGACGAGACCCGGCATCACGCAACGCCCCCGCCCGTCGATCTCGTCCGTAACCGGACCGCCGTAGCGCGGCCCGGCATGCACGATGCGGTCGTCGGTGAAGGCGACGTCGATGGAACGGCGATACACATGACGGCCTGCGGTCGCGTCCCAGGCGACGACCCAATCGGCGTTCCGGATGCACGTAGTGGTCGCCACGGCGGCCTCGCTCCCTTGTTTCCCGGGTGATCATAGCCGACACGGCAGTTGCAAGCCTCGCCCGCGCGCGGCACCCTCCGGCGGAGGCGACCGACAGACGAGGACAGGCCGTGAAGGGCAATGCCGTACTCTATGCCGAAATGACGCCGCCGCCGAACGACGAGGCGGCATTCAACACCTGGTACGATACCCACCATGCGCCGAGCCACGTCCAGGGCGTGCCCGGTTTCCTGGCCGGGCGCCGCTACAAGCATCCGACAGGGCCCGGCTATCTCGCCGTGTACGAGCTCACGACCCCCGAGACGCTCAAGACCGAGGATTACCGTTCGCGCAAATACACGCCCGACCCGCCGACCAAGGCGATGCTGTCGCGGGTCACGGGCTTCGCGCGCTATATCGCGGTCGAGACCGGCGTCCACAAGCGCCCCGAGGTCGGCGATGGCTGGATCGACGCCCAGATATGCCATCCCGCCTTCTTCACCGTGCCGGCCGAGCGGCGCGCCGCGTTCGATGCCTGGTATGTCGACGACCTCATTCCGACCGTCCTCCGCTGCAAGGAATGGCTCTGCGTCCGCCGGCTCCGCGTGGTCGAGAACGACCCGCACCCGTTCACCGACATGGTGCTCCACTATTGCGCCGACATGAGCGTCGAGGCAGCGCCGGAGCGGAAGGCCTCGATCGATTCGCCCGTCCGCGCCGCGCTCGCCAAGGAGCCGTGGTTCAAGGTCTACGCGAGCTTCTTCGTGCGCCGTCCGCTGACATTCGTGAAGGGACGATGAGGCGCCGCGGCTGCCCGCTCAGCTCTGGTTGCGGAGCGCGAGCGTGACCGCCTCGGCCTTCGCGACCGCGGCACGGGCATAGATCGCCGCGTACCAACGCTTGACGTTGGGCGCGGCGTCGAGGGTCTGGTTCACCGTGTGCTGCCACGACCGCACCCACGGCCATGTGCACATGTCGGCGATCGTGTAGTCGGGGCCGGCGAGATAGGGGCTCTCCGCGAGGCGGCCGTCGATAACCCCGATCAGCCGCGCGCTCTCGTTCCGGTAGCGGTCGATCGCGTACGGGATCTTCTCCGGGGCCGAGGCGCTGAAATGATGGAACTGGCCGATCATCGGCCCGAGGCCACCCATCTGGAGCATGATCCATTGCAGCGCGCGATAGCGCGCCGCCTGGTCGGCGGGCAGAAAGCGCCCGGTCTTCTCGGCGAGATAGACGAGGATCGCGCCCGATTCGAAGAGCGTGAACGGTCTTCCGTCCGGCCCGTCGCTGTCGCGGATCGCCGGGATCTTGCCGTTCGGGTTGATGGCGCGGTAAGCGGGCGTGTTCTGGGCGCCCTTGCCGATAGGGACAGGCTCGATGACATGGGGAAGCGCGCACTCCTCGAGCATGATCTGGGTCTTCATGCCGTTCGGCGTCGACCAGCTATAGTGGGTGATCATCGTGCCTCCTCGCGCGCTCGGGTTGCCGGCTACAGATAGGCCCGGACGCGCCCCCTTGCCATCGCGATCGCGCCGGTGTGGGATGCGCGACCGCGCAACCCATCCGGGCTCGCCATGAAGATCACCGGCGTCGAGACCTTTCGCATCGGGCTTCCCGTCAGGCGGGCGCACACCTGGGCCGGCAATTATGCGCCGATCGGGCGCGACTACCTGTTCGTGAAGATCCATGTCGACGGCGTGTGGGGCGTCGGCGAGGCGCAGACGCTGCCGGATTGGGGCGGCGAGTACGGCTCGAAATACGGCGAGGCGCCGAAGACGAGCCAGCTCCTCATCGACGAATATTTGAAGCCGCTCCTGATCGGCGAGGACCCGCGCCGCATCGACCACCTGCACGCCAAGATGGACCGCTTCGTCAAGGGCTACCCCTATGCCAAGGCGGCGATCGACGTGGCGCTCCTCGACGTGCTCGGGAAGATCGCGAACCTTCCCGTCTATCAGCTCCTCGGCGGGCTCGTGCGCGAGGAGATCGAGATCGCGCACTCGATCGGGCTGATGGAGATCGACGTCGCGGTGAGCGAGGCGGAAGCCGTGTTCGCCGAGGGCGTCCGCTGTCTCAAGCTCAAGGTCGGCCAGGACATCGAGCGCGACGTCGAGCTCGTCCGCCGCGTCCGAAAGGCGCTGCCCGCGGTCCGCATCCGGGTCGACGCCAACCAGGGCTACCGCTCGTGGAAGGAGGCGCTCCGCGCCACCGAGCGGATGAAAGAATTCGACATCCTGTTCATGGAGCAGCCCGTCGAGGGCATGGAGAACTGCGCCCGCGTCGCGCAGGCGACCGACGTGCCGATCATGCTCGACGAGGGCGCGTGGAACGCGCACGACGTGCTCCGCATGATCCGCATGGAGGCGGGCGAGATGGTCTCGCTCTATTACACAAAGGCGGGCGGGCTTTCGAAGGCGAAGAAACTCATCGCCGTCGCCGAGGCCGGCGGGCTCCGGACCGACGTCAACGGCTCGGCGGAAATGGGCGTCGGCAACGCGGCGAACCTCCACCTCGCCGCCTCGTCGCGGATCGTCGACATCCCGGGCACCATCCCGATCACCTCGACCGCCGAGATCGAGCGCACCAAGATCGCCGGCCACAAATACCTGGACGATGTGATCACCGAGCCCTTCGCGTACAAGGACGGCACGCTCCGCGTCCCCGACGGCCCCGGCCTCGGCATCACGCTCGACGAGAAGAAGATCGCGAAATATCGCGTCGGCTGAGGCGCTAGTCGAACAGGCAGAAGACGCCGTAGCAGACACCGAGCCAATGACGGACGGCGACCGCGATCAGCACATCGAGGATCAGCGTCGTGCCGAGGACCGGGACGCAGACGAAGAGGACGAAATAGATGGCGGCCCAGATCGTGAACCGGCGGCGCGGAACGCGAACGCCCGCGATCGTATCGGTTGATTTGGTCGCCATATCGCCTCCATCGCCATGAACGCCCGCCTCGCCGGGATCCCGACCGCGACGGCCGCGGATGATTCCCTCTGCATCGCCAGGAACACCGCCGCCGAGCCCGAATGGCGGCGCCTCGCCGCCGGCGCGGACCGTTCCGCCATCGAGCAGTCCTGGGCCTTCGGCGAGGCGGTCGCGGCCTGCCACGGGCTCGTCGTCGAGCGCGGCATCGTCCGGCGCGACGGCCCGGCGATCGCTCTCGTGCAGGCCATCCGACGTCGCATCCCGGCGGCGAGCATCGTCCGAATCACGAGCGGTCCGCTGCTTCTTCCCGACAATCAGCCCGACATCCAACCCGTCCGCGCCGGGATTTTCGCCGCGATCTGGCGCCACTTCCTCCGCCGCCGGCGCGAATTCCTGTTCTGGATGCCCGAGCTCGAGGACGGGCCGGCGAGCCAAACGCTGATGCGGACCACAGGCCTCCGCCGCGTCGTGACCGGCTACGGTACGGTCATCATCGACCTCGGCGCCGACGAGGCGACGCTCAGGGCCGAGCTCGACGGCAAATGGCGCAATATGCTCGTCGCGGCCGAACGCGAAACGATGCGGATCGAGCGCGTGCCGCGCGGGCGCCATCTCGATGCGCTCCTCGACCACTATGATGCGCTCCGCAAGGCGCGCCGGTTCGGCGGCGCGACGGGCGCGTTCATCAGGACGTTGTGCAAGGGGGCGACCGAGGACGAGGTGGTGACGCTCGCGGCCTTCGACGGCCTGACGATGATCGCCGGCGTGCTCGCGGTCCGGCATGGCGCGACGGCGACCTACTATGCCGGCTGGACGAGCGAGGCGGGGCGCGAGCGGCGCGCGCATAACCTTCTCCTCTGGCGCGCCATGATCGAACTCCGTCGCGGCGGCACGCGCTGGCTCGATCTCGGCGGCGTCAGCGCGACCGCGCCGGGAATCGCCCGGTTCAAGCTCGGCACCGGTGGCCGGCTCGTCACGCTCGCGGGCACCTGGTTCTGATCCGGACTCGCCCGCCCGCGGATTTGTCGATAGCCTCGCAACGGAAAGGGCGGACCGCGACGATGGGTGAGGGGCGTACCATAGCCGTCCTCGGCGCCGGCCACGGCGGCTTTGCCGCGGCGGCCGATCTCGTGCGGCGCGGCTTCGCGGTCCATCTCTATGGCCGGAGCGCGGCGACGATCGATCCGATCCGCGACCGCGGCGGGATCGAGTACGCGGGCAGCCTCGGCGACGGCTTCGCGCCGCTCGCCCGCGTCAGCGGCGACATCGCGGCGGCGATAGATGGCGCGGATCTCGTCGTCCTGATGGTGCCGACGCACGCGCATGAGGAGGCCGCGGGTCTCGCCGCCCCGCATCTCACGTCGGACCAGGTGTTCATGGTCTCGCCCGGCCACACCTGCCTTCTGGTGCCGAGCGTGCTGCGCCGCGCCGGCCATCGCAATCCCGTCACCTGCGAGACCGGGACGCTCCCCTATATCTGCCGCAAGGAGAGCCCGGTTCGTATCCGGATCAACAAGGCGAACCAGTCGCTTGCCTTCGCGGCTTTTCCCGGACGCGAGACCGCGCGCCTCCACGCTTTGGTGAAACCGGCGTTTCCGGCGATCCGCCCGGTCGGCTCAGTGCTCGAGACGGTCTTTCCCTACACCAACGCGATCCACCATCCGCCGGCGACGCTGATGAACGCCGGCCGGATCGAGGCGACCGGCGGCGACTACTACCACTACTATGACGGCATCTCGCCCGGCGTCGGGCGGGTGATCGACGCCCTCGACCGCGAGCGCATCGCGGTCGGTGCCGAGCTCGGCATCGCCGTGACGGCTCTCCCCGAGCACTTCCTCCGCATGGGCTACACGACCGAGGCGGCGCGCGATTCGGGTCTCGCGTACGAAGTGTTCCACCAGAGCGAGCCCGACCGCTGGATCCGGGCGCCGCAATCGCTCGACTACCGGTTTCTCACCGAGGACATCCCGTTCGGTCTCGTGCCGCTCGCCGCCCTCGGCCGGCTCGCCGGCGTCGCGACGCCGTTGATGGACCACGTCATCACCCTTGCCACCGCCGCGACCGGAACCGACTATCGCGCGCGCGGCCTCTCGCTCGAGCGGATGGGTCTCGCCGGCGTCGCGCGCGAGCGCGTGGCCGATCTCTTGCACAACGGATTTTCCGACCAGGGGAAGGCATCATGAGCGTCAGGATCGGGGTGAGCTTCGACGGCTTCGCGCCGTTCGACGAGGCGCTCGACACCGCGAAGAACGCGGTCGCCGCGGGCGCCAAGAGCCTGTGGATGGCTGAACATCTCGGCTACCGCGAGGCGATCGTCTCATGCACCGCGTTCGCGCTCGCGACCCAGAATGCGGTGGTCGTGCCGACCGCGGTCAGCCCCTATGTCTCGCACCCGACCCCGCTCGCCATGGCGCTCGCAACGATCGCCGAGGCCGCACCGGGACGCGCGGCGATCGCACTCGGCACCGGCAATCCGTTGTTTCTCCAAGAATCGGGCCAGGAAATCATCAAGCCGATTAAGGCGATGCGCGAGTTCGTTCAGTGCTTGCATCTTCTATGGTCGGGCGAGCCCGCGCATCTCCAGGGCGAGTTGTTCAGCCTCGCCGGTGCGCGCATGGCGTTCAAGCCGCCGGCGCCGATCCCGATCTACATCGCCGCCATGCGCGAGCAGATGATGCGGCTCGCCGGCCGCATCGCCGACGGCGTCGTGCTGTCGGCCGGGCTGTCGGCGGGATTTGCCGCCCACTCGCTCGGCTGGGCGCGCGCGGGCGCCGTCGAGGCGGGGCGCGATCCGGCGACCGTCCGCGCCGCGGCCTATCTCTACTGCTCGGTCTCCGAGGACGGTCGGACGGCCGTCGATCTCATCCGCGGCAAGCTCGCGTTCCTGTTCCGGAACAAGCATTTGGCCGAGAACATTCAGCATTCGGGCATCGCGATAGACCAGCCCGCGATCATGGCGGCCGTCGCCAAACGCGATCTCGACGCGGCCGCACGGCTGGTGCCCGACGAAGCCGTCGAGGCGTTCGCCATCGCCGGGACACCAAAGGCTTGCCGCGATCAGCTCGATGCCTTTGTGAAGGCGGGCGTCGGCGAGCCGGTCCTCGTGATCCTCGGTGATGCGACAAGCTGTCAGCTTGCCCTGAGGCTCGTGAACGCGTTTGCCTAGCGCCGGGACGGCCTCTTCGGCAATCTCCGAGCGTCGATGACCACCCCGGGACAGGACCCGGCCGAGCACGCGGCCGCGTTTTCTCACACCATCCCCCGCAGCTACTGGAAGCTCATGCTTGGCGCCATCGGCGTCGTCTATGGCGATATCGGCACGAGCCCGCTCTACGCGATGCGGGAAAGCCTCGCCTATGCCGCCGCCGACGGCCTCGAGCGCGCCGAGGTGATCGGCCTCTGCTCGCTTCTCCTCTGGTCGCTGATCGTCATCTCCTCTGGTCGCTGATCGTCATCGTCTCGCTCAAAATCGTCATCGTCACGCTCAAATATGTCCTGTTCCTGCTCCGCGCCGACAATGGCGGCGAGGGCGGCACGCTCTCGCTTCTCGCGCTCGCCGAACGCGCGATCGGCCGCCGTGGCCCGATCGTGTTCATCCTCGGCATCGCAGGCGCGGCGCTCTTCTATGGCGATGCGGTGATCACGCCGGCGATCTCGGTCCTCTCGGCGGTCGAGGGGCTCAAGCTCGTGACGCCGGTGTTCGAGCCCTACATTCTGCCGATCGCGCTCGCGATCCTGATCGGCCTGTTCGCCGTCCAGAGCCGCGGCACGGCCGCGGTCGCCGCCTGGTTCGGCCCGATCATGACCGTCTGGTTTGTCGTCCTCGCCGTGCTGGGGCTGATCCATGTCGGCGACGACCTCGAGATCCTGACCGCCTTCAATCCCGTGCACGCCGCGATCTTCCTCTACACCCACGGCGTTGTCGGGCTCGTCATCATGGGGGCGGTCTTCCTCGCCGTGACCGGCGCCGAGGCGCTCTACACCGACATGGGTCATTTCGGCCGGAGCCCGATCCGAGGCGCCTGGCTCGGCATCGTCTTCCCGGCGCTCGCCATCAACTATCTCGGCCAGGGCGCGCTCGTCCTCGCAGAGCCGGACGCGCTCAGGAACCCGTTCTACATGCTGGCACCCGACTGGGCGCTCCTGCCGCTCGTCGTGCTCGCGACGATCGCGACCGTGGTCGCGAGCCAGGCCGTGATCAGCGGCGCCTTCTCGATCACCCAGCAGGCGATCCAGCTCGGCCTTCTGCCGCGCTATGAGATCCGCCACACCTCCGAGGCGCTCGCCGGCCAGATCTACATGCCGCGGATCAATCTTCATCTCCTGGTCGGCGTCGTGCTTCTGATCCTGATCTTCAAGACATCGAGCGGACTCGCCTCTGCCTACGGCATCGCGGTGACCGCGACGATGGCGGTGGATAGCTGTCTCGCCTTCGCGGTCGTCTGGCGCTACTGGCGTTGGCCGGTCTGGGCGGCGGCGCTCGTCGTCATGCCGTTCCTCGCCGTCGATCTCTCGTTCCTCGGCGCCAACCTCCTCAAGGTCGCCGTGGCGGCTATGTGCCGATGGCGCTCGCCGCTGGCCTCATGATCGTCATGTGGACCTGGGTCAGGGGCAGCCGCATACTGTCCGAGAAGACGCGACGCGGCAGCGTTCTCCTCTCCGAGCTCGCCGGCCTCCTGAAGCAGAGCCGGCCACATCGGACGGCCGGCGCCGCCGTATTCCTGACCAGCGACCCCGAGATGGTGCCGACCGCGCTGATGCACAATCTGAAGCACAACCGCGTGCTCCACGAGAAGAACATCATGCTGACCGTGCGCACCGCCAACACCCCCCGCGTCGATGACGAGAAGCGGCTCGACGAGAAGCGGCTCAAGGTCGAGACGATCGACGCCGATTTCGCGCGGGTCGAGGTGCTGTTCGGCTATATGGAGACGCCCAACGTGCCGCGTGCGCTCGTCCAGTCGCGCCGCATGGGGCTCGACTTCGATCTCCGCACGGCGTCGTTCTTCCTGGGCCGGCGGAGCGTCAAGATCGCGCCGCGCTCGGGCATGCCGCTCTGGCAGGACGTGCTGTTCATCTCGCTCGCGCGCAACGCCGCGAACGCGACCGATTTCTATCACATCCCATCGGGACGCGTGGTCGAGATGGGCCAGCAGGTGACGGTCTAGGCCGGCCTATCCGATCACGAACAGCCGGTCGGTGTCGGTGACGTCGGAGAGGAGCTCCGAGCCGGTCTCGGTCACGCGCACCATGTCCTTGAGCTGCATGCCGAAACCGTGGCCGGTGCGGTAGCACAAGGGCTCGATGCCGAGGACGGTGCCCGCATCGAGCGGCGTGTCGGCGTATTTGCCGAGATAGGGCTCCTCGTGAAGATGGAGCCCGATGCCATGTCCGACGAAGGAGATCGGCGGCAGCCCGAGCTCGCCGAACTTCCTGAGGAACGCCTCGTAGACCGCGCGCGAGGACGCGCCGGGCTTGATCATGTCGAGCACGAGATATTTGCACGCGACGAGATTGGCGTAGATCCGCTCCGCCTCGGGTGGCGCCTTGCCGACCACGGCGGTGCGGCAGACGCCCGCATGATAGCCGCCGATGATCGCGAAGATCTCGACGCGGCAGACGTCGCCGACCGCGAGCCGGCGCTCCGAGGGGCCGACATTCGGCAGCTGGCTGCGCTCGCCGGTCGCGACGATCATCAGCTTGAAATGCTCGGCGCCCTGCTCGTAGACGCTCCGCGTGAGCGCTGCGGCAATGTCCATCTCCGACGAGCCGGGCTTGACGGCCTTGAACGAATCGAGGATCGCCTTGTCCGAGATACGCGACAGGCGGCGGAGGAGGGCGATCTCCTCCGGTGTCTTGAATTGGCGCAGCCGATCGAAGAGCGCCTCGGCCGGCACCAACGCCGCGCGCGGCAGACGCGCGGCGAGGCTCGCGTAATCGCGCGTTGGGAGATAGTCGAACTCGAGCCCGACGCGGGCCCGCGCCAGGCCGAGATCGGACAGAAGCGCAGCGAGGCATTGCATCGGGTTGTCGGTGAACTCGCCCCAGATGCGGGTCTCGACATCAGCAAGCCGGCCGCGGACCGTCGTCTCCTCCATGTCGACCGAGACCATGGCGGTGCGTCCATCGGCGGTCACCACCGCCATCGCATGACGCCAGCGCATCAAGGGCTGCGACGGCACGACGAAACCGGTCGCGTAGGCGACGTTCTCAGGCGAGATCGCGACCAGCGCGTCGAGCCCGTGCTTGCGCATCGCCTCCCGCTGCCGGGCGATCACTTCCGCACGCATGGCCATGTCGGGTCTCCCGTCAGTCGCGTACGCGGTAGCGCGCGATCTTCGCTTCGTCCACGTCGATGCCCATGCCGGGGCCGGTCGGGACGGCGACCGCGCCATCCTTCAGCGCAAAGCCGGTCCGGATGAGATCGTCGCGGTAGTAGATGCCGCCGACCTGACCGGACTGCGCCTCGGCTGGCGTCGAAACCGGGACGACGCAGGAGAGCGTCACCGCCGGTGCCGCCGCCGCCAGATGGAGGTTCGCGAGATTGCCGATCCCGGTCTCGACCGAGCCGTTGACGTTGCAGCGGAGCCGCGCGGCCTGGGCGACCGCCGCGACCTCCATCGCGCGGTAGAGCCCGCCCGGCTTTGTCGTGTAGATCGAGACGATGTCGATGACCTTGGTCTCGGCGATCTCGAGGACGTCGCGTGCGGTCCACGCGCTCTCGTCGCACATTACCGGCGTGTCGATGTTGCGTGCCACCTCGGCGACGCGCGCGATCCCCTCGACCGGCTGCTCGGCGTATTTGAGCCGGCACGGCTCCATCGCCTTGATCGTACGGACCGCCTCGTGCGGGCTCGCATAGCCGCAATTGGCATCGACGCAGAGATCGACCGCCGGCCCGACCGTCTCGCGCACCTTGTGCACGATCTCGACATCGCGCTCGGGCTCGACGCCGACCTTGATCTTGATCGTCCGGATGCCTTCGCGCGCGACCTTGGCGACCTCGGCCACCGCTTCGTCGATGGGGAGGAGGCCGATCGAGTGCGTCACCGGGATGCGGTCGCGCACAGAGCCGCCGAGGAGCACGTGAACGGGGACGCCGAGCGTGCGACCGGCGAGATCGTAGGCGGCCATGTCGACGGCCGCCTTGGCATAGGGATAGCCCTTGATGATCGCGTCCATGCGGCGGTGGAGGTCGGCGATGTTGAGCGCGTCGGCGCCGACCACCTGCGGCTTGAGGTAGCGCTCGATCACGAGCCGCGTCGTCGCCGGGCTCTCGCCGAAATAGCGGCCGAAATCTCCGCCCCAGTCCTTGAGCGCCGGCGCCTCACCCCAGCCGACGCGGCCGTTCTCGCCGGTCATGCGAACGAGGATGTAGGCGCCGATCGGCTCGGTGAGCCCGGTCCACTTGTGCTCGCGGCGCGTCGGCAGCGCGATGTGGATGACCTCGATATCGGCGATGCGCGTCATGGGCGCGGACGTCTCCTCGAACCGGCGCGGCTACATAGCACATCGGGTTGAATTGGTCCCCCGTTCAGGACACACTCGCGCCATGGACCACGGCCGGCAGGGCTATCACGACATCGGCGGCGAAGCGGGCGGGCCGATCGACCGCGCGACCAAGCCGGCGCCGCGCTGGGCGCAGGTCGTCGATGCGCTGCGCGACCGCATCAAGGTCGTCAGCCTGCACGAGCAGCGGCGCAAGATCGAGGAGATGGGCGCCGATCTCTACGCCCGGCTCGGCTATTACGAGATCCGGACGCTCGCCGTGGCCCGGCTCCTGGTCGAGAAGGGCCTCTTGACCGAGGGCGAGCTCAACGCCCGCATCGCGGCGATCCGCGCCCGGGCCACGCAAAGAGAGGACCGCTGAGATGACGCGCGATTTCGAGGACCATTGCTGGAAGGACATCGTGAGCCCGGAGATCCTCGCGGTCTACGAGCCTTATCGGCGCGAGGTCTTCGTCGGCGAGCGCCCGGCGCTCCTCGCGATCGATCTCTACAACCTCGTCTATCGCGGTGGCGCGAAGTACCCGCACGAGCTCGTCCGGGAGTTCCCGTCGAGTTGCGGCATCTACGCCCACAACGCGATCGAGCCGACCAGGCGCCTGTTCGCCGCGGCGCGCCAGGCGGGCGTCCCGATCCTCTACACGACGAGCCCCGCCAAGCTCAGCTCCATCAACGCCACCAACCGCCAGGCCGGCATGGGGTCCGGTGCCGATACCGACATCCATCCCGCCTTCGCGCCCGAGCCGGGCGACACGGTGATCGTGAAGGAGCGAGCGAGCGCCTTCTACGGCACGCCGCTCGTCGCGCAACTCACCCGGCTCGGCGTCTCGAGCCTCATCGTCTGCGGCGAGAGCACCTCGGGCTGCGTCCGCGCCTCGACGGTCGACGGCTACTCGAACGGCTATCACATGACGGTCGTCGAGGAATGCGTGTTCGACCGGAGCGAGCTGTCGCACAAGGTGAACCTGTTCGACCTCCACCACAAATACGCCGATGTCATGAGGCTCGCCGAGGTCATCCAGCATCTCGAGAGCCTCGGCCGGAAGACCGCGCGCGTCGCCTGAGGCCGGCGCCGTCTCGATCTGCCGGGCCGCGCCATTCCCGAACATCTTGGTGCCGTGACAGCGCGGCCCGGACGACGTAGCGTCGTCGCCTAAGACCGGGGCGGGGACCCCGGCGCGGGCGACGGAGACCTCATCGATGACACGGTCGTTTCGGCGTGGCGGCGCGGTGATCCGTGCCGTCGCGTTGTCGTTGCTTGTCTGGGTGGGCCTCGCCTGTCCGGTCACTGCCGCCGACCAGACGGCACGCGCGGCCGCGCCGCCGGCCCCGGTGCAGGAGCTGTTGAAGCTCCTCAACGATCCGGGCGTCCGCGCCTGGCTCCGGGAGCGCCAGACGACGTCGACGGCGGAGGCCGCGGCGCCCGCCCCGTCGACATCGGCCATGCTCACGGGCGGGCTCGGCACCGTGCGCGACCGGCTCGACGCGATCATCGCCGCGGTGCCGACGCTCACGGACGAGCTCGCGCGGGCCTGGACCGTTCTCCGTCTCGAGTTCGAGCAACGCGGCCTTCTCCGGATTCTCGTGCTGATCGCGGGCTTCGTGCTCCTCGGCTTCGGGACCGAGTGGCTGTTCCACCGCGCATCGCGCGGCTTCGTCGCCTGGTTCATCGCGATCCCGCTCGACACCGTCCGCGATCGCCTCCGCGCCTCGGGGATCCGGTTACTCTACGCACTCGGCATGGTCCTCACCTTCGCGCTCGGCAGCGTCGGCGCCTTCCTGGTGCTCGACTGGCCGCCGCTCCTGAGCGAGATCGTCCTCGGCTATCTCCTCGCCTTCCTCGCGATCCGGCTCGCGCTGATCGGCGGGCGATTTCTGCTCGCACCCGGTGGGCCCCGCTTCCGCATCATCCCGATGGAAACCGCCTCGGCATGGTTCTGGTGCGTCCGCCTCGCGGTCGTCGTCGGCTGGGTCACGATCGCGCACATCACGACCGGGCTTCTCGCGACCCTCGGCGTTCCGCCGGCCACGCGCGCGCTGACGGCCGCCGCGTTCTGGCTGGGGGCGATCCTGATCGCGATCGAGATCGTGTGGCACTACCCGAGGCCCGAGGGCGCGGCGCCGAGCCGGCGCGTCCTCGGCCGGGGCGTCCTCGCCGCGATCGTCGCGGGCGTTCTCCTCGTCCTTTGGTTCCTGCAGCTCGTCGGCGCGCGCCGGATCGCCTGGCTATTCGTCGTCGTGCTCGCGCTCCCCGTCGCGATCGCGCTCGCGAACCGCGGGATCAACCACATCCTGCGGCCGCCCGGCGCCGAGGTCGAGGCGGCGACGCCCGGGGTCACCACGGTCTGCGTCGAACGCGGCGTCCGCGCGCTCCTGATCATCGGCGCCGCGCTCTTCCTCGCCGATGTCTGGAACATCAGCCTCACCGATCTCACCGCGCGCGACACGCTCGCCATCCAGCTCCTGCGCGGCGCCTTGAGCGCGGTCGTCATCGCGCTCGTCGCTGATTTCGCCTGGTACGTGCTGCGCGCCGCGATCGACCGCAAGCTCGAGGCGGCACGCGATGACGGCGAGACGGCCGACGATCAGGGCCGGCGCGCCCGGCTCCGGACGCTCCTTCCAATCCTCAGGAACATCCTGATGGTCGTCCTCGTCGTGATGGCGGCGTTGATGATCCTGTCCGCCCTCGGGGTCGAGATCGGCCCCTTGATCGCAGGCGCCGGTGTCGTCGGCATCGCGATCGGCTTCGGGGCACAGACGCTCGTCAAGGACGTCATCAGCGGGATGTTCTACCTGCTCGACGACGCCTTCCGCGCCGGCGAATACATCCAGAGCGGCAGCTACAAGGGGACGGTCGACTCCTTCTCGCTCCGCTCGGTCAAGCTCCGCCATCACCGCGGGCCGCTCTACACGATACCGTTCGGCGAGCTCGGTGCGGTCCAGAACATGAGCCGCGACTGGGTGATCGACAAGTTCTCGGTCGGCGTCACCTATGACACCGACCTCGACCGCGCCAAGAAGGTGATCAAGGACATCGGCAAGGAGCTCGCGCGCGATCCGGAGCTCACGCCGCATACATCGAGTCGTTGAAGATGCAGGGCGTCGAGCAGTTCGGCGACTTCGCGATCCAAATCCGCCTCAAGATCAAGACGCGCCCCGGCGAGCAGTTCGCCGTGCGTCGTCGCGCCTACGCGCTGATCAAGAAGTCGTTCGACTCCAACGTCATCAAGTTCGCCTTCCCGACCGTCCAGGTGGCGGGCGGCGATGAGTCGGAGGGCGCCGCCGCGCGCCAGAGCCTCGAGATGGCGAAGAAGGCCGAGGTGCCGGGCGCGGGCTAGGCCATCACCGCGACGATCAGGAGCGTCGAGGCGATCGCGGCGAAGCCGCTCGCGAGGTTGACGCGCCGGCTGATCGTCTGCGCGCGGGCGCGGCGGAACGCGAGGATCTTCGCCGCCATCTGGGCCTCCTCGATCGTGGCGCGGCGTGCCTCGCGCTCGCGGAGCGTCGTATCGAGGAGCGCCACCCGGCGCGCGATCAGCGCGCGGAGCTCTTCCGGCGACATGCGGCGGAGCCGCTCGACGCCTTCGCACAGCTCGGCGACGAACGGGTCGGCGCCCGCCTCGGCCGAGCCGGCGACGGCGGTCGGGTCGGTCTGGACCGCGGCGGCGAATGCTGTGGCCATCGGAACCTCCTGTGGTCTCTGCCGGCATTCACCAAGCAGATTCGAGGCCAAAACCCGGGACAATCAATTCAAGGACTTGCCGGCGATCGTTGAGGCGAATGCCGCGATTTTGCCGGACATTTCCGGCAAATCGTCGGCAGAACCTGCCGGGCGGAGGTGTCAGCCCGCGTCGGGTGGCAGCGCGGCGACCTTGGCGGCCTTGGCCTCGAGCCGCTGACGCTGGCGGTCGAGGTCGACCACGAAGCGCACATGGCGGCATTTGCCGACCTGGTCGAGGGCATCGTGGGCTTCGCAGTCGAAGGTGACGCGCCGGCCTTCGATCGCGGCGACGGTCGCGGTGATGTCGACCCACATGCCGACCAGTGTCGCGCCCATATGGTCGAGCTCGACCCGCGCGCCGACCGAGTTCTCGCCCGCATCGAGATGCTCGGCGAGGAAGTCGCGGCAGGTGCGCTCTACGTCGCGCAGCATCATCGGCGTCGCGTAGACGCGGAGCGCCTCGCCCATGAACCCGATCGTGCGGTCGCGATCGACGGTGATGCGGAGCCGTGTGGTCATGCCGGGGACGAGCGTCGGTTTCATGGCGGACCTGTCGTTGCGCGGCGCGCATCGTAGCGGGCGCCCGCTCGGCCCTCAAGCCGACGCGGCGGCCGTGCTAGGCTCGGATCGGGACCATCTCCGCAGGGACGAGGATCGCTCATGATCCGACGATCGGCCGCCTTCCACCGCACCAGCCGGACCGCTGCCATGGCGGCGGTTCTGACCTTGACCGCCGTCGCGCTCACCGACCGAACGGCGCTCGCGCAGGCGCCGCCAGCCTCCGCGCCGCCCG
>Ga0194132_10005061_pt1 | contig 21823 bp, 24 predicted proteins | sample TA2KigOf80mmetaG_FD_148612 | JGI IMG/M metagenome (GOLD analysis project Ga0194132, IMG submission 148612) | Freshwater microbial communities from Lake Tanganyika, Tanzania - TA2015054 Kigoma Offshore 80m | ecosystem: Environmental > Aquatic > Freshwater > Lake | place: Tanzania: Lake... | reverse complement strand
GATTGGGTCACCAATCTCTCTCGTCTCTCAAAGGGGATTCACACTTTCACTGAACAGATAGGTGATGCACAGGTCGTAGGACGAATTAGAGAGGAAATTAGCAAAGCCAAAGTGATCATTTTCCTCGGCTTCGGCTTCCATCGGCAGAACATGGACCTCCTAACGTCCGGCACAAGGTCAGTCGTTCGACGTATCTATGCGACGTCCTACGGCATGTCCGATCCGGATCGCAACCTCGTGCAGAATCAGCTGAAAGAAAGACTGAGCAACCCGTCCGTCACCCTTCGCATCGAGATGCCGAATAACCTTACGTGCAAACAGCTCTTCGACGACTATCAACGCAGCCTTTCCAACTGACGGCGTGCTCAACATTGGCCCGACGGCCGCGGAGTAGGCTTGAGGGCCGCCGCCTTCATCGAATAGACATATTCCCGCAACGGAACCGTCGTCGAAATCCGGCACTGGTGGCGGCCCTACCTCACAGGAGATGAAGCCATGCTCCGATTGATCGCCGCTGCCGTCCTGGCTCTCGGCCTCGCCTTCGGCGCCGAAGCCCAGGTCACCGGCAAGCTCACCCTCTACACCTCGCAGCCCGACCGCGACGCGGCGCAGACCGTCGAGGGGTTCAAGAAGCGCCACCCCGGGGTCGAGGTCGAGATCTTCCGCTCGGGCACGACCGAGGTGATGAACAAGCTGCAGGCCGAGATCACCGCGGGCGATCCGCGCGCCGATGTGCTGCTGATCGCGGATGCGGTGTCGATGGAGCGCCTCAAGGCAGATGGCCGGCTGCTGGCACATGCACGCGCCGACCTCGCGCAGATCCCGACCGAGGCCTACGACAAGGACAAGACCTATTTCGGCTCGAAGCTCATCACCACCGGCATCATCGTCAACAACAAGGCGGCGATGACGCCGAAATCCTGGACCGACCTGCTGAAGCCGGAAGCCAAGGGCCAGGTCTCGCTGCCGAGCCCGCTCTATTCCGGGGCCGCGGCGATCCACATGGCTGCGCTCCAGGCAATTCCCGCGCTCGGGCCCAAATACTACGAGACCCTGTCGAAGAACGGCGCCGTCGCCGTACGCGGCAATGGCGCGGTGGTGACCCAGGTCGCAGGTGGCGAGAAGATGTATGGCTTCATCGTTGAGTTCATGGCGCTGAATGCGCAGAAGAAGGGATCGCCCGTCACCTTCGTCTTCCCGACCGAAGGCGTCTCGGCGGTGACCGAGCCGGTCGCCGCGCTCAAGTCGTCGAAGAACCCGGCGGCGGCGCTCGCCTTCATCGACTTCATCCTGTCGAAGGAAGGCCAGGAGCTGGCGGTCGCGCAAGGCTATATGCCGGCCCGCCGGGACGTGCGCCAGCCGGAAGGCTTCCCGCCGCTCGCCGACGTCAAGCTGATCCCGATCGACGTGCCGGCGGCGATCCGCGCCGACGAAGCCAACAAGAAGGTGTTTGCCGACCTGTTCGGCGGATGAATGGCTGAGGCGAAGGCGAGAGCGGGAGCCGACCCGGGTGAACGGATCATCCTGATCCTGCTCGTCGTCTTCGCCGCTTTCGTCGCCATCCTTCCCGTCGCGCGTCTTCTGATCGCCGGCCTCGCGCCGTCAGGCGCGCTCGATCTCTCAGTGATGAGCGAGGCCTGGTCGCGCGCGGCGACGCAGCGCGCACTCTGGCGCACGCTCGTCACCGCGCTCGGCGGCACCGCGATCTCGCTCGTGCTCGGCGCCGGTTTCGCGCTCGTGGTGACGCTGACCGACGTCCGCGCCAAGACCGCGCTGATCTTCGGCTTCATGCTGCCGCTGATGATCGCCCCGCAGGTGACCGCCCTCGCCTGGATCCAGGCGATGGGGCCGGCGAGCGCGCTGCTTCACCTCCTCGGCCTCCAGCCGGCGGCGGGAACGCCGCACCCGCTCTATGGCGCCGGCGGCATCATCCTGGTGCTCGGCCTGCATCATGCGCCGCTCGTTTTCCTCGCCATGCGCGCGGGCTTGCGAAGCCTGCCGCGCGAGCTGGTCGAGGCCGCTTCCGCCTCCGGCGCCTCGCCGCTTTTCGTCGTCCGCTCCGTGGTGCTGCCGCTGATGGGGCCGGCGCTGACCGCAGGCGCCGGGCTTGCCTTCGTATCTTCGATCGGCAATTTCGGCATTCCCGCCTTCCTCGGCATCCCGGCCGGCTACACCGTGCTTGTGACCCTCATCTATCAGCGCCTCTCCGGCTTCGGCCCACGCGTACTGCCGGAGGTTGCGGCCATCGCCATCGTCCTCGCGTTGCTGGCGGCGATCGGGCTTCTCGCCCAGCTTCGGCGCTTGAGGCGCGACGACGCGCGAACGAGCACCTTGTCCGCTGCCGCATCGGGCTGGGCGCTGGGACGCTATCGCCTCCTCGTCGAGGCGGCGCTCTGGAGCTTTCTCGGCCTCGTCGTCGCCGTGCCGCTGTTGGCGCTGATCGCGACCTCGCTGGTCAAGGCGCATGGCGTGCCGCTTTCGGCCGAGACCGCAACGCTCACGCACTACGCCTATGTGCTGTTCGAGCATGGCGCCACGCGACGGGCTTTCGCCAACAGCTTCATCCTCGCCGGCCTGGCGGCGCTCATCCTCATGGTCATCGCCGTGCCGCTCGCCGTGCTCGCCGACTGGCGGCGGAGCCGCGTCGCCAATGCGCTGTCGGTCGTCGCCGAGTTCCCTTATGCGCTGCCCGGCGTCGTGCTCGCCATCGGCATCATCCTCGCATTCCTTCGCCCCGTTCCGGTCCTCGGCATCAGCCTCTACAACACCGCCTGGATCATCCTTCTCGCCTATCTCGCGCGCTTCCTGACACTGGCCTGGCGCCCGGTCGCCGCCGGCCTCGCCCAGATCGACCGCGGCCTCGACGAGGCAGCGCAGGCGGCCGGCGCCGGCTTCGCCTTCCGCCTCCGCACCATCGCTTATCCGCTGCTGGCGCCGGCGATGGCGGCCGGCGGCATCATCGTCTTCCTCACCGCCTTCAACGAGCTGACTGTCTCGGCGCTGCTGTGGTCCTCCGGGCGCGAGACATTGGGCGTCGTCGTCTTCAGCCTCGAGCAGGCCGGCGAATCCACCGCTGCCGCGGCGGTCGCGGTGATGACGGTGGCGGCGACGCTGTCGCTGATGCTTGTCGGTTCCGTGCTCGCCAACCGCCTGCCGCCGGGAGTCCTGCCATGGCGGGCGTGATCCTCGATCGCGTGACGCGCCGTTTCGATGCGGATCATCCCGCCGTCGACGATGTCAGCCTCGAGCTCCGCAACGGCGAGCTGCTCGCCGTTCTCGGGCGTTCCGGCTCCGGCAAGACCACGCTGCTCCGCCTGATCGCCGGCTTCGAACGGCCCGATGCCGGCGAGGTCCGCATCGCCGGCGAGTCCGTCGCCGGCAATGGCCGCTTCGTCCCGCCCGAGCGCCGCCGCATCGGCATGGTGTTTCAATCCTATGCGCTCTGGCCGCACATGGATGTGCGCCGCAATGTCGGCTATCCACTGGAGGCACGCGGCGTCAGGGGCGCCGAGTATGGGACACGCGTCGACAAGGCGCTCGCCGCCGTCGGCCTTGCGGATTTCGCCAGCCGCCACCCGCAGGCTCTCTCCGGCGGCCAGCGGCAGCGCGTCGCGCTGGCGCGCTGCTTGGTCATGGATCCCGCCGTGGTGCTGCTGGACGAGCCGCTGGCCAGCCTCGACATCCATCTCCGCGCCAGCCTCAGCCAGGAATTCGTCGCCTTCCACGCCTCGACCGGTGCCACCATGCTCTACGTCACCCACGATCAGGCCGAGGCGCTGGCGATCGCCGATCGCGTCGCTGTGCTCGATCACGGCCGCTTGCTGCAGATCGACGTGCCGTCGACGCTCTATCGCGAGCCCGCCTCGGCGACGGTCGCCGCCTTCGTCGGCGGCGGCGCGGTGGTCCCAGCGGAGGTGCTGGCGCCGGCCGTTGCCGGCGCCGCGCCGGTGCGCGTGCTTGGCCTCGTCCGCACGCTTCGCGCCAGAACCGGCCAGCCCCCGGGACCGGCAGAGGTCTGCCTCCGGCCCGAGGATCTGGCGATCGCCGCGGAGGGCGTCGCCGCCTGGGTGACGCAGCGCTCGTACCAGGGCGCCACCATCGCGCTCGATGTCACCTGCGACGGGCAACGTCTGCGGGCGATCATGCCGGCTGCCTCGGCCTTCGACGACACCGAGCTCAAGCTCGACATCCGCGACGGCTGGGTCATTCCGCGATAGCAGCTCGCGCCTTGCCCGGCACGAACGCCGGCGCGAGACTCGAGCGCGGTTACCCGAGAGGTCCATCGTGAGCCACCACCTGTCGCCCGAGGAAGTCGCCCGCTACAACCGCGACGGCTACCTCTTTCCCTACGATGTTCTCAGTGCCGCGGAAGTGGCCGATGCGCGTCGGCAGCTCGAGGCCATCGAGGCGAAGCTCGGCGGGCCGCTGCCGCGCGCGCTGATCGCGATGCCGAACCTCTACGCGCCCTTCGTCGACGAGATCATGCGCTCGCCGAAGATCCTCGATCGCGTCGAGAGCCTGCTCGGCCCCGACGTCCTCTGCTGGGAGAGCGCGTTCCTGACCAAGGAGCCGCACGCCAAGTCCTTCTTCTCCTGGCACCAGGATGCCAAATACTGGGGCCTGGAGCCCTACGAGGTGCTGACCGCCTGGGTCGCCTTGAGCCCGGCGACCAAGGAGAGCGGCTGCATGTCGGTGATGACCGGTTCGCATATCGGCGAGCTGTCGCCGCACCGCGACACCTTCGGCAAGGACAACATGCTCTCGCGCGGCCAGGAGATGATGGTCGAAGTCGATCCGGCGCGTTGCGTCGACATGCCGCTCAAGCCCGGCCAGATGTCGCTGCACCATGTGAAGATCGCGCATGGCTCGGGGCCGAACACGACCGATGATCGCCGCATCGGCCTCGTCATCCGCTACGTGCCGGCCCATGTGCGCCAGACCACGGGCATGCGCGACACCGCCGCCCTGGTGCGCGGCGAGAACCGCTACGGCAATTTCGACTTGCAGCCGCGCGCGCCCGGAAACTTCACCGACGAGGCCTTGGCGCTGCACAAGGAGTTCATCGAGCGCCGCAAGTCGATCACGATGCGGAGCACCAAGGCCGCCTAAGCGAAGCTGAGGTGAACCTTCATCGCCTTGGATCGATCCGAGGCGAGCGCAAAGGCGCGATCGGCATCGGAGGCTGCGATCGTGTCGGTGAGGATCGGCAGCACGTCGATGCGGCCGGTCGAGATGCAGTCGACCGCCCAGGCAAACTCCTCAAAGAAGCGGAAGGAGCCGCGAAGCTCGATCTCCTTCGGCACGGCCATGCCCATCGGCAAGGTCATGTCGCCACCCATGCCGAGCACGATGATCGTGCCCCGCGCCCGCACCGCAGCGATCGCCGAGCGCAGCGCGCGTTCGTTGCCGGAAGCCTCGAAGGCGACATCGAAGGTGCCCTTGTCCTTCTCGTAGCGCTGCGCCCAGTCCGGATCGGCCAATGCGTCGATCACGTGATCGGCGCCCATCCTCCTCGCCGCGGCGAGCGGCGCCGAGGCGACATCGACCGCGACGATTTCGGCCGCGCCGCACATGCGTGCCGCCGCGACGCAGAGCGCGCCGATCGGCCCCGAGCCGGTGACGAGAACCTTCTTGCCGAGCAACGCACCGGCGCGATTCATGCCGTGCAGCGCGACCGCCAGCGGCTCGGCGAAGGCGGCCTGCGCGCCGGTCACGGTCGCGGACACCTTGTGGCATTGCCGCTCGCCGATCACGAGGCTCTGGCGGAAGGCGCCCTGCACATGCGGAAGGCGCATGGCGCTGCCGAAAAAGCGCATGTCGAGGCACTGATTCTGCTGCCCGGCCTGGCAGAAGCGACAGGTGCCGCAGGCGATGCCCGGCTCGAGCGCGACGAGGTCGCCGATTTTCACATGGCTTACGCCGGCCCCGAGCTCGGCCACGGTGCCCGAGACTTCGTGGCCGAGGATCATCGGCTGCCTGATCCGGACCGTGCCGAAGCCGCCATGGAAATAGTAGTGCATGTCGGAACCGCATATGCCGCCGGCGGCGACCTGCACCCGGACCTGTCCCGGCTCGAGCGCATCGTCGGGAATCTCCTCGAAGCGGAGATCCTTGGGAGCGTGGAGGACGCAGGCCTTCATGGGCGGCTCCGAAGCGGCGGATGCCCTTGTTTTCGGTCGCCGCGGGCGGCTTGTCCAGCCTTGTCGCCAAGGGGCACACTCAGGTCCAGGAGGTTTCCATTCGTACCAGCGACATGCCCGTCATCAAGCTCAGCGGATCGGGCCGCGCACGCGGTCGCCAGTATGGCGAGATCCTGCGCCGCCAGATCGCCGATCTCGTGCCGCGCTGGGAAGCGCAGGTCGATGGCGGCAACCCGGCCAAGGCGCTGATCGACGACATCATCAAGGAGACGCGCTTCGACCGCGCGATCCAGCGCTGGGCACCAGAACTCTGGGAAGAGGTATTGGGCATCGCCGAGGGTTCGGACCAGCCGCTGTGGAAGATCCAGGGCATCCAGCTGCTCGACGAGATCTGGTGGTTCACGCTCTACCGCAAGGCCGGCAAGGCGCCGTGGCGCGAGCATGCCGATATTCCGGAGCGCTGCAGCGCGATGGGCCAGGTGCGTGGGCCGGCGACCACCTATGCCGGCCAGAACATGGACATCGGCACCTGGATCGAGGGCAACCAGGTGCTGCTCCATCTCGAAGAGGCCAAAGACGCGCCGGCGCAGCTCGTCTTCACCTATGCCGGCTCGATCGGCCTCAACGGGCTCAATGCGAAAGGCATCGGCTATTGCTGCAACACGGTGATCCAGCTCGATCCGAGCGGAACCGGGCTGCCGATGGCTTATGTCGGCCGGCGCGTGCTCGAGCAGAAGAGTTTCGAGGACGCGCTCGGTGTCCTGCGCGGCGTCGAGCACGCCTCGGGCCAGAATTACCTGCTCGGCGCGCCGGGCAAGCTCGGCTCTTACGAATGCTCCGGCAACCACGCGATCGAGTGGAAAGGCGAGCATGGTGCGGACGGTCCGCTGCTCCACACGAACCACCCGCTCGCCAGCCGCGAGACCCGGATCTTCACCCAGATGGCGAGCGGCGAGGCGCCGAGCTCGACCACCGAGGGCCGCTACGACGGCCTCAAGCGCTGCGCCGTGAACGGCCCCCTCGACGTCGAGACGATCAAGGAGTCGCTCAGCACCAAGGATCATGCGGCACCGATCTCCAGGACCGGAGAGAAGGTCGCCGGCAACCCGATCGGCTACACCGTCGGCAGCATGATCTACGAGCACACCCCGGAGCCGGTGCTGCACCTGGCGGCCGGCCCGCCCTGTTCCACCGAATTCCGGGAATTCCACTTCTAGCGACGACGGCGGCGGAGACTGCCGGGCAAGGAGGAACAATCATGGCCAAAGAGATAAAGATCGGCTGCACCGCCGGCGGCACCACGCACCAGGACACCAACATCCCGCCGCCGCGGGAGAAGGTGAGGATGGTCAAGGAAGCGGGAGTCTTCGACTACATCGACCGCACGCCGCCGCTGGAGGAGCTCGAGGAATACGCCAAGGCGAGCCAGGATTTCGGCCTGCCGATCCTGTCATGCGGCTGGTTCTACACCCTCGGCCGCGACGAGAAGCTGGCCGAGCGCAACCTCTATTTCGCGCGCGAGCTGGGCTCGGTCGTCCACAACACGCAGGTCATGACCAACAACGCCGACGGCCGCCCGGTCACCGACCAGGAGGTCGCCGACTTCTATACGAAGATCGTCGATTTCGGCGGCAAGATGGGCGTCACACCCTGCCTCGAAGTCCACGTCAACATGTGGTCCGAGCACTACGGCCGAGTCGAGAAGGTGGCGCAGCTGGTGAAGAAGCGCGGCATCCCCTTCTACATGACGCTCGACCACTCCCATGTGATATTCAAGATCGACAATCCAAAGGAGCAGGAAGTCCAGAACATGAAGGCCGACATCGATGCCGGCCTTCTGGAGCTCCACCCGGACAAGCCGGGCAACGTCACCTCCTCCTGGATCGGCAACGATTACGTCAAGCTGATGCACGCCCGCGCCGCCGTGCCGAACAACCCGATCAATATCTGGGGCAAGCATCCGGATGGGCGCGTCGGCCGCGGCATCCAGTACCCGTTCATCAAGCCGAAGCCCGGCGAGTGGCATTCGGAGTGGGACGAGTCGCGGCTGGAGCCATGGAAGCAGGTCGTGCGCAACCTGCTAAAGCATCACGCAGCGAAGCCGTCGAGCCCGCTTCAGTTCATCTCCTGCGAGTTCATCCCGCCGCCGGATTACGGCGGCGGCGCCAAGTACTCGATCTTCGAGCAGAACGTCGCCTGCGCGAAGTGGATCAGGGAGACCTGGAAAGAGACGTCGAAGGCGCACTGACTCGCGAATTCGCGCGTGGCGGAGCGCGATACCGCGCTCCGCCGGAACGAAGCTTCCGACCGCATCGTTTTCGTTCGCGTGGGGGGATCCGTGAAGGAGGACCCTCCATGCGTGCGAAGGCAAGTCTCGTGGCGGCCGCGGCCGTCTTCGGCCTCGGCTCGGCCGCGATGGCGATGCCGGCCGTGGTGACCGCCGACCTGGCGCTCCGTGCCGGTCCCGGCCCCGCCCATCCGATCATCGCCACCATCGACCGCAACGGCATCGTCGAGCTCGAGGGCTGCATCGACGCCGGCATGTGGTGCAAAGTCTCGTGGAACGGCGTAACCGGCTGGACCTATGCGGCCTATCTCGGCCAGCAGACCCGGGAGCGCATCGTCGTGATCCCCGAAGCGCGGCGCACCATCCAGGTACCGACCGTCGTCTATCAGGAGCAGCGCGCTGCGACCGTGTCGCAGACGGCGCCGGCGACCGTCCAGACCTACATCACCACCAACAAGATCGAGCCGATCTTTGTCGAGGGCGAGCCGGTCGTGGGCGCGACATTGCCAAGCTCCGTCGTCGTCCGTGAGGTGCCGCAGTACCAGTATCGCTATGCCGTCGTGAACGGCCGTACCGTGCTGGTCGAGCCGGGGACCAACCGCATCGTCTACGTCTATCGCTGATCGCGTGGAGCCAGCCGCCAGTGCGAAAGCGCATCGGCGGCGGCGCACGAAATTGTCACCGAACATCGGCTCTCGGACAGGGTTGAGCGGTCATGCGCAAGACCATCGCCAAGGCCGCGGCGCTGGCCGGCACCTTCGCCGTCGCGACCGGTCTCGTCATCGCGGCACAGTCGACCTTCGGCATCGGCGCGATCCCGCCGAGGACCGCGCCCGATCCGACCGTCACCGTCGCGCTGCCGCCGGTCGAACCGGAGCCCTTGACCACGGCGCTTGCGCCCGCCGCCACGGCGGTGGCGGCAGCCCCCGTTGCTGCGACGCTCGGGAATATCGATGTGTCGGTGGTGCAAAAGCCGAAGAACGCCAAGTCCGACAAGGCCAAGGCCCGCGCGCAGAAGAAGGACCGGCTGCCGACGCAGTCGGCAAGCCGGCCCTGATTAAGTCAGCGGCGCAGAGCAGCAGCGCCGATCAGGATGATGCCGAGACCGAGCGCGCCGGCGCTCAGGATCGTCGGGATCGGGTAGGATTTCTGCTGGGTCGCTTCCAGCTTCAATTCACCGATGCGCGCGACCTCCTTGGTCTCGCTGGTCGTGATCACCGGCACGGCGAGGCCGATCAGGCCCAGCACGGCAAGCACGGCGCCGATCATGCTCAAGCTGTTCTTTCCACCCATGGGGGACCTCCTGGGACTGGGTCCTCCATGAACGCCTGGATACGTCCCGTGGTTGCCAAGTACCGCGAAGCCGTGCCGAATGCGGCCCAAACGCTGGAGATCCCATGGCCGCCACGCTTCCCGCCGAAACCATCACCCTCGAAGCCGCCGTGGAGATCGCCCAGACGACGCTGGCGCATGGCCGCGCGCAGAAGATGAAGCCACTGGCGGTCGCCGTGCTCGACCCGCGCGGCGCGCTGAAAGCTTATCTCGCCGATGACGGCACCAGCCTGCTCCGCCTCGACATCGCCTTCGGCAAGGCCTGGGGCACGCTCGGCATGGGCTTCGGCGGCCGTGAGCTCTCACGCCGCTCGGCCAAGGCGCCGACCTTCATGAGCGCTCTCATGGCGGCGAGCGACGGGCGCATCGTGCCGGCGCAGGGCGGATTGTTGATCCGCAACGCCGCCGGCCAAATCGTCGGCGCGGTCGGTGTCACCGGCGACACCTCGGAGAACGACGAGGCCTGCGCTGTCGTCGGCATCCGCAAGGTCGGCCTGGTTCCGGATACCGGCGACCCGGCCTAATCGTCGAGGATCGCCTTCGCGGCGGCGACGCCGGTGGCGAAGCTCGCCTGCAGCAGATAGCCGCCGGTCGGCGCTTCCCAGTCCAGCATCTCGCCGGCGACGAAGACATCCGGCAGCGCGCGAAGACTGAGCGTCGCGTCGACCGCCGCGAGGGCGACACCGCCGGCGGTCGAGATCGCGCGCTCGATCGGCTGAGCAGCGACAAGCCGGACCGGTACCGACTTCATCTGGCGCGCTAACGCCACCGGCTCCTTCGCCAGTTCGGCATGCGTTTCGCGCAGCAGGTTGATCGCAACGGGGGAAAGTCGCGTCGCCTTGCGCAGGAAGGTCGAGAAGGACTGTCCGCGCGCCGGACGGTCGAGCCTCTCCGCAAGTCGTTCGACCGCCCAGTCCGGGCTCAGATCGATCTCGAGTACGGCTCTGCCGTCTCTCTCGATCGCGTCGCGCAACACCGCCGAGAGTGCATAGATCGCGCCGCCTTCGATGCCCGTCGCCGTGACGACGGCCTCGCCGCGCACGCGCTGGCCATCGAAGGAGAAGGCCGCCGGCTTCAAAGGATCGCCGGCAAAGCGCTCGCGGAATGATTGGCTCCAGGCGACGCGGAAGCCGCAATTGGACGGCCGGAACGGAGACATGCCGATGCCGCGCCCCTTCAGGATCTCGGCCCATTCTCCCGTCGAGCCGAGCCTGGGCCAGCTTGCGCCGCCGAGCGCGAGCACCGTCGCCTCGGGTCGCCGAACGACGATCTCTCCATTTCCGACGCCGAAGACGAGGTCGCCGGCGTCGTTCCATCCGCGCCAGTCGTGCCGAGTCTTCAGCGCGACGCCGAGATCAGCCAGCCGCGCCAGCCAGGCGCGCAGCAGCGGCGAGGCCTTGAGCGCCTTCGGAAACACGCGGCCGCTGGAGCCGATGAAGGTTTCCTGGCCGAGCCCCTCGGCCCAGGCGATGAGCGCCGACGGCGGAAACGCTTCCAGGATCGGGCGAAGCCAGGATGCAGCCGCGCCATAGCGTGTGAGAAAGGAGCCGAAGGGCTCGGAGTGAGTGAGGTTGAGACCGCCGCGGCCGGCGATCAGCAGCTTCCGCCCCGGCGTCGCCATGCGCTCATAGACGGTGACGGAACGACCAGCAGCAGCGAGAACTTCGGCCGTCATCAGGCCAGCCGGGCCGCCGCCGATGACGGCAACGCTCACGGGTCGATGGCGAAGGCGCAGGCATCCGTGGGTGCCGCCGCCTGGTGCCCGACGAAGGGCACCGCCTTGACCACGGCCGAGACCACCCGGCAGGGCGCCGCGGCGAGGCCGCAGCCGGAAAGCGAGACGGCGATCAGCAGAAGGGCACCGAGGCGGGAAAGGCTGAGAGGCATCGCCTCTCTATACCATCGATGCCGCGTGCCGGCCGGTGCGCCGTCCGAAATAGAGGCAGCCGCCGAGGAAAGTGCCCTCCAATGCGTTGTAACCGTGATATCCGCCGCCGCCGAAGCCGGCGACCTCGCCAGCGGCGTAGAGGCCGGGAACCGGCATTCCGTGCGAATCAAGCACCTGGCCATCCAGGTTGGTGTGAAGCCCGCCGAGGGTCTTTCGCGTGAGGATACGGAGCCGGACGGCGATCAGAGGGCCGTGCCTCGGATCGAGGATCCGGTGCGGTGCGGCCGTGCGGATGAGCTTGTCGCCGAGGTAGCGGCGGGTGCCGTGGATCGCCACGACCTGGGCGTCCTTGGCGAAGGGATTGGTGATCTGGCGATCGCGCGCCTCGATCTGTGCCTTCAGCCGCCCGTGATCGATGAGATCGCCGCCGGCAAGCTGGTTCATGCCGCGGACGAGATCCTCCAGCGTATCGCGTACGACGAAGTCCTCGCCATGCCGCTTGAATGCCTCAACGGCTGCGGTCGCACGCGCGCCGCGGCGGTTCTTGAGGACCGCGAGCCAGCTCTTGGCGGTGAAGTCCGGGTTCTGCTCCGACCCAGAGAGCGCGAACTCCTTCTTGATGATCGACTGCGTCAGCACAAACCAGGAATAGTCGTAGCCAGTCGAGAGGATGCGCTTCAGCGTCGAGAGCGTGTCGAAGCCGGGCAGGCAGGGCGTCGGCAGACGCTCGCCTCTTGCGTCGAACCAAAGCGAGGATGGCCCCGGCAGGATGCGGATGCCGTGATCGGGCCAGATGGGCGCCCAGTTCTTCACACCCTCGGTGTAGTGCCACATGCGGTCGGTGTTGATGAGCGCGCCGCCGGCAGCCTCTGCGATCCCCAGCATGCGTCCATCGACATGATGCGGTACGCCCGAGATCATGGTCTTCGGCACCGGTCCGAGGCGGTCGGTCGGCCAGTTGCGGCGAACGAGATCGGGATCACCGCCGATACCGCCAGAGGTCACCAACACGACGCCGGCCGAAAGCTCGAAATCGCCGACCGCTGTGCGACTGGTCTTCTCGCCACGGGCGCTCGTCGTGGCTTCGAGCAGGCTGCCGGCGATGCCGGCGATACGGCCATTGGTGCGGATCAGCCGGTCGACGCGGTGGCGGAAACGAAGATCGACACGACCGCTCGCGACATGAGCGCGGATGCGGCGCTCGAACGGCTCCAGAACGCCCGGCCCCGTGCCCCAGGTCAAATGGAAGCGCGGCACCGAATTGCCATGGCCGTCCGCGAGCGCGCCGCCGCGCTCGGCCCAGCCGACGACCGGGAACCAACGGAGCCCGAGGCCATGCAGCCAAGAGCGCATCTCACCGGAAGCGAAGTCGACATAGGCCTCGGCACAGCGCCGCGGCCATTCGTCCTCCGGCCGGTCGAACCGGGCCGAGCCCAGCCAATCGGACAGCGCGAGCGCGCGGCTATCCTTGATGCCAAGCCGGCGCTGCTCCGGCGTGTCGACCATGAGGAGGCCGCCGAGCGACCAGAAGGCCTGCCCGCCGAGTGAGTTCGGTCCCTCCTGCTCGACGATTGCGACGCGCTTGCCTAGGTCGGCGAGCTCGCAAGCGGCGACCAGGCCGGCGAGGCCGCCGCCGATGACGATGGCATCAACGGTGTCCGGCATATCCCCTCCCGGGATCCATCTTGCCTCGGATCGCGCTGGCTCCGCATCTGCGAACGGCGCAGACTGGCTGCATGCCCCTTCTGTCCCTGCTCGCGCTTCTTTCCGTCGGCCAGGCCATGGCGCAGCCCCTGCCCTTCGAAGGCAGATGGGCGATGAAGCTGGAATGGTGCGTAGCAAAGGATGGCCAACCGCCGCCGATCCGGCTAACCGCGAAGCGCCTCGACGCGATCGTCATGACCTGCGACTTCACCTCGGTGCTGCCGGGCGGTGTCTCGCACCGGGTCGAGGCCGACTGCGTTGCCGGCAAGGATCGCGGCCGAGAGTTCTTCGGCTTCGCCAAGCTCGACGATAGGCTCTATTGGAACTGGGGCTCGCGCACGGAAGGATATGTCCGATGCCCGGATTAGACCTCAAGCCGCTCAAGGGCGATTTCGGCGTCGAGGCCCTGGGCGTCGACCTATCGAGACCGCTCGACCAGACGACGCGCGACCGTCTGCGCGACGCTTTCGGCCGGCATCGCATCCTCGTCATCCGCGGCCAGACATTGTCGCCTGCGGCGCATATCGACTTCAGCCGCTCCTTCGGCGAGCTCGAGGTGCATGTGCTGAACGAGTACCACAAGGCGGCTCATCCGGAGATCTTCGAGCTCTCCAATATCGGGCCGGACGGCAAGCCCAATGCCGTGCATCCGGATCGCGGCACGTTGTTCTGGCACACCGATGCCTCATGGCAGGAAACGCCGGCGCTCGCGACGATCCTCTATGGCGAGCAGGTGCCGCTGAACGGCGGGCATACCATGTTCGCCGACATGATCGGCGCCTACGAGGCGCTGGCACCGGCCGAGCAGGTACGGTTCTCGACATTTCGCGTGCGCCACGATCTCTCGATCTCGCGGCTCAAGGCCGGCTACGAGATGACCGAAGCGCAGAAGAAGGAGCGGCCGCCGGTCGTGCAGCCGCTGGTCCGGCGGCATCCGCCGACGGGCCGTAACGCGATCTATCTCGGAAGCCATGGGCAGGAGATCCTCGGCCTGCCGCCGCTCGAAAGCCTCGGCCTGATCGAGCGCATCATGAACCACGCGACGGAACCGCGCTTCATCTACGAGCACGTCTGGCAGGCCGGCGACCTCGTGATGTGGGACAACCGCGCCACCGTTCACCGCGGCACCGAGTACGACACGGCAGCCGAGCCGCGTGTCGTCCGGCGTACCGTGATCAAGGGCGAGCCGGTGATCGCAGCCTAGGCGCGCTTCTTCTTCGGCTTAACCTCCGTCACCGGCACGCCGGTGCCGTTGATGAGGAGGCGACCCGCGTCATAGACGAGGCGCAGCGACTGCGCGTTCGACGGGATCTTGCTGCAGAGCACGGCGAAGAACTTCGCGTCGATCTGCAGCCGGACGCTCCACATGCCAACGATCCGAATGCGCTCGGTATGGACTGGCGTATCGACGAAGAAGATCTGTCCTTCGGCATAGAGAAAGGTCGAGGTCGGGTCGACGAGCCGAAGGCGCGTCCGCTTCTCCTCGACCGAGCGGCCGGCGCGGACGAAGGACGGCAGCGACATGGTCACGTCGTTCCTGGACGCCATGCGCGCAGTCAATCACGGTCAGGGGATTAACCCAACGAGATGCTCGTTTAGGTTCCTCGACCCTTCTATGATTGGAGGAACGGGAGGCGACGATGATGCGGGTTCTCGTCCTTGCGGCGATTCTGGCGGTTCCGGCGGCGATGACGCGGGCTGCGGATATTCTGCCCGTCTTCGACGCGCATCTCCACTACAGCCATGACGCCTGGGCGCCGGTGCCTCCGGAGCGTGCGGTCCAGATCCTGCGCCAGGCGGGCCTGAAGCGCGCGATGATCTCAAGCTCGGACGATGAAGGCACCCAGAAGCTTCACGCGCTCGCGCCCGACATCGTCATCCCGGTGCTGCGCCCCTACCGCAAGCGCGGCGACGTCTCCACCTGGGTCCGCGACGAGACGGTTCTGGCCTATCTGGCCGAGCGCCTGGCCAAGTATCGCTACGCCGCGATCGGCGAGTTTCATGTCTACGGCGCCGATGCCGACCTGCCGGTCGTCCGCGGCATGGTGCAGATGGCGAAGCAGCGGAAGCTGTTCCTGCACCTGCATGGCGATGCCGACGCGGTCGAGCGCGTGCTGAAGCAGGATCCCGAAGCGCGCATCCTCTGGGCGCATTCCGGGTTCGACCGCCCGGAGAATGTCCGCGCCATGCTGGAGCGCCACAAGAACCTCTGGTGCGACCTCGCCTTCCGCACCGACCATGCCATCGGCGGCAAGGTCGATCCCGCCTGGCGTGCGCTGTTCATGGCGTACCCCGACCGCTTCATGCTCGGCACCGACACCTTCGTGCCCGAGCGCTGGCACTATGTCGTCGAGCACGCGTCATGGTCGCGCGCCTGGCTCGAGGATATGCCGCGCGAGGTGGCCGAGCGGATCGCCTACCGAAACGGCGAGTCTCTCTTCGGCGATGCGCTCACTCGCGAGTAGCCTCGTCCTGCTGTTGGCCGCTACCGGCGCCGCCGAGGCCTGCGAGCCGCCGCGACTCGACGCATCGACGCGCATCGACGGCAAGCGGCACGTGCTGTTGTTCCGCGGCGTGCCCTCGCCGCCGCCTCTCAACACCAGCTTCGCTGTCGAGATCGCGGTCTGCGCGAGGGACGGTGCCAGCGTCGCCGCGCCGCGCGTCGATGCCTGGATGCCGGCGCATCGCCACGGCATGAACTACCGGCCGAGCGTCGTCGCCAGGGCGCCCGGTAGCTTCCGCGCCGACGGCCTGCTGCTGCACATGCCCGGGCGCTGGGAGTTCGTGTTCGAGGTCGGCGGCGAGCGGCTGACGGCGACGCAGACTCTCGACTGATGCGCGTTGCCGTCGCTCTCCTCGCGATCCTACTCGCCCCCATTCCTGCAGTTGCAGAGCTTCTCGACTTCTCTGGCGCAGAATGGGCACGGATCGTCCGCCACGGACCCTGGCCGCTGCCGTTCAGGGCCGATCCCAGCAACCGCGTCTCCGGCGACGCCGATGCGATCGCGCTCGGACGTACGCTGTTCTTCGATACGCGGCTTGCGCGCGACGGCCGCCTCTCCTGCGCGACCTGTCACGATCCGGCGCTCGGCTGGAGCGAGCAGCGAGCGCGAAGCGAGGGGCGAACGACGCTGACCCGGAACACGCCGAGCCTGCTCGATGTCCGCCTCCGCCGCTGGTTCGGCTGGGATGGGGCGCATGACAATCTCTGGGCCACGAGCCTTCGCCCCATCCTCGACCCCCGAGAATTCGCGAGCGATCCGACAGCGATCGCGGATCTCCTGCGCGGCGACGGCAAGCTCTCCGCCTGCTACGACCGCGCCTTCGGACGCGACATCGCCGGTGTCGATGCCGAGACGCTGGCCATCGATGCCGCCAAGGCGCTCGCCGCCTTCCAGGAGACGATCGACAGCGCGCGCACGCCCTTCGACGATTTCCGCGATGCGCTCGACCGAGGCGACCGCATCGCCGCTGCCCGCTTGCCGCTCGCGGCTCAGCGCGGCGTTCGCCTCTTCGTCGGCAAGGGCAATTGCGCCTTCTGCCATCTCGGCCCTGCCTTCACCAACGGCGAGTTCCACTCGATCGGCATTCCTTTCTTCACCGCCGAGGGCGCCGACGGCGGACGGCACGCTGGCATCAAGACGCTGCAGTCGAGCAAGCTGACCTTGCTCGGACCGTGGAACGACGATCCGGATCTCGCACCCGGCACCGCGACGCGCCACGTCGATCCGCAACACCGGAATTTCGGCGAGTTCCGTGTTCCCGGCTTGCGCGACGTCGCGCGTACCGCGCCCTACATGCATGACGGCAGCCTGGCGTCGCTGCGCGATGTGGTGAAGCACTACTCGGATCTCGACCCCGACCGCCTGCACAACGACGGCGAGGCGATCCTCGTTCCTCTCAAGCTCAGCGAGAGCGAGATCGACGACCTGGTCGCTTTTCTCGAATCGCTAAGCCCGACAGTCCGAACGTCCGACGCCTCCAGCGGTCCTCGCTGCAACTAGCCGTCGCGGCCGCTGCCGCTTCGCGGCGTCGGGGCACCTTGCGGCGCCCGATAGGTGCGAGGCGACGACGATCGCATGGGAGGAGGAGGCGCCTCGCGGAATCCGAGGCTCGGCGGCGGCTCGCGCATCGATGGCGGATAGAAGGGCGGCCGCGCATAGTAGCCAAGCGGAGGCGGGTAATAGCCCGGCGGCGACGCATAGTATGCGGGCGGCGGCGGATAGGGCGGCGCGTAGTAGGACGGCGGCGGTTCATAGGACGGAGACGGCGCCGCAAAGCGTGGCGGCGGCACCTCGCTGGCCGGCACCGGCTCGTCGGCCAGCAGCGGCTCAGCCAGGGTCGAGTCGGCCTCCGTCGCATCGGAAGGTATCGTCGCGAGCGGGGGGTCGGCCTCGCCTTTCACGACCGACCCCGCGGCGCCCGTCTCTGCCGTCGACGAACCCAGAGTCTTCTGCGACAGCCCGATCACCGTGGTCGAGAGCAGCACGACGATCGCCGCGCCGCCGCCGATGGCGAGCAACGCCCAGAGCGGCCGCTTGGGGCGGGGCGGTGTCTCGGTATCGTCAAGGCGCTCTGCGTCCATGCCAGCAGAACACCGGAGCGGCGCAACCCGCTCCTCACGGTCAGGGATGGGCGTTCAGCCTGACGAAGCTGGAATCGAGCTGGTCCATGCGCGTGAAGCCGAGTAGGCCCTGCACGCGGTCGATCTCGTCATGGATCATGGCGAGCACATGCTCGACGCCGGCCTCGCCCGCCGCAGCCAGCGCAAAAGCGACCGGCCGGCCGACCAGGCAGGCGCTCGCACCCAGGGCGAGGGCCTTCACCACGTCGCTGCCTTTGCGGATGCCGCTGTCGAGCAGGACGGTCAGCTTGCCTCGACCAGCGGCGACGACCTCCGGCAGCGCGTCGATCGTCGTCACCGTACCGTCGAGATTGCGCCCGCCGTGGTTGGAGACGACGACGCCGTCGACGCCGAGCGCGACCGCGCGTTCCGCCTCCTCGGCGGTGACGATGCCCTTGATCAGCATCGGCCCCTTCCAGATGTCGCGGAGGAGCTTCATCTCCTCCCAGCCGACGCTGCGTGAGCGCTCATTCTTGAAATAGGTGACGGCTTTCGCCGGCGTCGGGTTCGGGCCGACCTCGGGCATCAGATTGCCCATCCCGGCCGAGTTGTGGTGCCGCCCGACCTTCCAGACCCAGCCCGGCTTCACCGCGAAGTCGTAGATCGTGCGCGGCGTGAAGCGCATCGGCAGCGCGAAGCCGTTGCGGAAGTCGCGGGTGCGCTTGGCGTTGATCTGTGTGTCGGTGGTGACCACCAGCGCCTCGACGCCGCATGCCGCCGCGCGCTCGAGCAGGCGGCGGTTGAGGCCGGGATCGCGGAAGACATAGAGCTGGAACCAGCGCCGCGCGTCGGGCGCGGCCGCGGCGACCTGCTCGATCGAGTTGGAGGCGCCGGAGGCGAGAATGTGAGGGATGCCGGCCTTGGCCGCCAGCCGCGCGGCGATGACATCGGCGTTCGGGCACAGATAGCCGAGACCGCCCATCGGGCAGATGCCGAACGGCGCCGATGAGGCACGGCCGAGGAAGGAGACGGTCTGCGTCCGTCCGTCGATCGCGGCGACGCCGCGGGGGCGGAAGCCGATGCGGTCGAAGGCCGTCACATTGTGATTGAGCGTGATCTCCTTCTCTCCGCCGCCATCGACATAGTCGAAGATCAGCCGCGGCAGCCGCCGTCTGGCGATGCGGCGCAGATCCTCCGCATCCCAGACACGGGAGAGCTCACCCGACGTCGCCATGCGCAGATCGCCCCAGCGGAGCTCGGTGCGCGCGCCGGTGGAGGGCCACGTGTCGGTCATGAGGGCGTCAGCCTTCCAGCGACTTCTCGAAATGCGGCTTCTCGTAAGGCGTCGGCGTGTGGCCGAAATCGCCGACGGCGAGCACCGCTTCGGCGCCGCCATGCTTGGCGATCAGCGCATCCTGGTCGGCGAAGGCGAGCGCCGCCGCCGCTTCCGGATCGACCATGCGGCGGAGTGCGGCCTCCATTCGTCCGCGGATCTCGGCATGATCCGGATCCTGGCCCAGATCCCTCGCCTCGATCGGATCCTTGGCGAGATCGAAGAGCTGCGGCGGCAGCCCGACATAGTGGACGTATTTCCAGCGGCCGCGGCGGATCATGAAGGCGCCGTTGATCGCGCCGACCGCGTGATACTCGCTGAAGCCGTAGCGCGCCGGATCCGAGGTGGTCGCGAGGTCGAAGAGCGAGCGTCCCGGCAGGCGCCGTTTCTCCTCGGGCTCGAGCGGGACGCCGACGGCATCGAGGATCGTCGGATAGGCATCGACCAGGGAGGTCTCGGTGGATTCGGTCGTGCCTTTGGGCACGCCTTCACCGGCGAGGATCAGCGGCACGTTCACGGCCTCCTGGTACATGCAGCACTTTCCCCAGATGCCGTGATTGCCCAGCACCTCGCCATGGTCGCTCGAATACATGACGCGGGTGGAGTCGGCGAGGCCGGTGTCCTCGAGCTCCTTCAGCAGGAGACCGATGTTGTGGTCGAGATAGCTGACCATGCCGTGATAGGCGGTGATCGCGACCTTGCGGCGCTCGTCGTTGAAGTACTTGTCGTAGTTGATCGAGTGGATCAGCCCCTCGATCCACGGATGCCGCGGCCGTTCTTCCGGGCGATAGAGCCGCGGCTGCGGCAGCTCCATGCCCGCATACATGTCGTAGAATTCGTCCGGCGCGATCAGCGGCAGGTGCGGCATGACGAAGCCTATATAGAGCACCCAGGGCTTGCCGCCCTTCTGCGCCGCGCGCTTCTTGAGCCACGCCCGCCCCTCCTCGGCGATGCGGCGATCGTATTCGGTGTAGCTCGACTCCCCGCGCCTCGCATCGCCCGCGTAATTCTTCGCGGCGCCGCGCTCGAAGCGCTTGCGGCGCAGCCAGCCGATGCGGTCGCCGACGCCGTCGACGACGTTCATCGTCTCGATCTTCTCGCTGAAGCCGTTGTCGTCCTCGTCGGAGCGGTAGTGCAGCTTGCCGATCGCCGCGACCTCATGACCGCGCTCGATCAGCCGATGGCCCCAACTCGGGATCGAGCCCGTATAGGGCTGGGCGTTGTCCCAGGAGCGGTTCTGATGCACCCAGGTCCCGGTGGCGAGGCTCGCCCGCGCCGGCACGCAGATCGGGCACGGCGTCGAGGCGGCGGTGAAGCGCGTTCCCTTGCCCGCGAGTTTGTCCAGATTGGGCGTCTTGATGATCCGATTGCCCGACACGCCCATGTAGGAGGGGTCGTGCTGGTCGGAGAAGATGAACAGCAGGTTTTGCGGACGCATCTCGGACTCCTCGCTTTCGTCCCCAGTCTAGGGGCGGACGCGGCGCAAGCGACCCGAATTACCGTTCCCCGAAAGGGCATCGCGACGCGGAGCCGAGGATTGAACTCCGCCACCTCTGCTTGCAACGTCGGACGGGCCCTGCGGAGGCGGAGCAGGCGAGCCGACGCTCGGGAGCGGTCTCCCCCGCGGATCCGAGATGGCGCCGCCGACCTACTTCACGGGGAGGAGCACGCGGTCGTGGATGGTCTTGGCGAGGGCTGGCTCGAGCTTCAGCAGGCGACTGAGCTCGCCCAGATAAAGACGCTCGGCAAGGCCGCTCGGATTCACGGCCACCACCGAAATGGCGTAGATCTCGGCAGCCTCTTCCGGACTACCGGCCGACGCAGCGACTTCGCGCGCGCTTCGGGGCTCGTTTATCTCGGCAAGGAGGAAGGATCGCTCCTCGTCGTTCAGCCCCAGGGCGTCGATCTGCCCGAAAATGCGATCGGTTTCGGATCCGTCGATCTGGCCATCCGCCTTGGCGGCACCGATCATCGCGCGGATCAGCTTCAGGCTCAGGCTTTCGGTCGCCGCCGTGTCGCCGGCTCGCGGCAGGAAATGCGCATCTTGCAGCGACGTGAGATCGGCCGTGCTTGAGCCCTGGGGACCGACGATCCGTTCCTGCTGCGGCGCAGGCGGCGGTTCGCCAATGCCGCCCGCGACCGTTGACGCGCCCGGTTGCTGCGCGGCTCGATAGCGTTGGTACGCGGAATAGGCGAGTCCGGCGACGGCGGCGGCACCGCCCAGCTTCAAGGCCGTGCCTGCAATCTTCTGCCCCGTCTTGCCGGTCAAGGCGCCGGCCAATCCTCCGATCAGGAGTCCGCCTGCCAGCGACTTGCCGTCGAAAGGCTTTCCGTCGATCGCCTGCCCGGCGCCCAGAACCTGGCCGAGGATCTTGTCGATATTGATCACGCTCGATTCCCGTGGAGTCAGTGGCGGAGCCCCGTAATCTGGAGCCGGCGCAAGCCATATCAACCCGCATTTCCCAGATGAACCATTGAACTGGGCGGCGTCGAATCCATTTGAGCCATAGGACGCAACGTCTTGTCTCATTGGACCGGGGTCGCAGATGGAGCATCTGGCGGGTGAAGCCCAATC
>Ga0194132_10005057_pt1 | contig 21830 bp, 22 predicted proteins | sample TA2KigOf80mmetaG_FD_148612 | JGI IMG/M metagenome (GOLD analysis project Ga0194132, IMG submission 148612) | Freshwater microbial communities from Lake Tanganyika, Tanzania - TA2015054 Kigoma Offshore 80m | ecosystem: Environmental > Aquatic > Freshwater > Lake | place: Tanzania: Lake... | reverse complement strand
CAAGGAGTGCATTCAGCGTCTCCTCGACCGTGCCGCGCACCATCTCTCCCAGATGATCCCTGATCCGAGCCTCGTCGATCTGGATCACCTGGCCCATCGCAGTCTCACTGCTCATCGTTTGCTCCTTCACTCTAGAAGAAGCCACCATTCCCGAAAGTGCGAAAGATTCTGTACGTTATCCGCGATCTCGGTCTGCGCCCAGAAGATCAGCGCAAAGGGGAGCATATTGTTGATCGCGCCCATGCCGAGGAAGTCTCTCCAGCGGCCGAACGGGATCGCGGCGCCGACGAGCCGGCAGACGAGCAGGAGCGCAACGGCCGCGAGAAGCACGCGGACTGCGACCACCGTGAGCGGCGGCAAGGCGTCGACCGCGATCTTGGAGAAGAAGTAGGAGCCGCCCCAGAGCAGCGAGAGCGCGAGGAGCAGCGCCCAATCCTGGGCTTCGAGGCGTGGAGAAGAGGAAGACATGGCCGAGCCTCGCGCGACGCGCGGTGTCGTTCCATCCGACTCTTGCGACGAAACCGGCCTCAGCTCTCGGGCCAGCGGCGATGCAGCCAGAGCCACTGCGCCGGCCGCTCGCGGATCCAGGTTTCGAGCAGCGCGTTGACCTGCGTCATGCCGGCCGCGAGGTCGGCATGACGGTCGGGGCCGGCCTCGAAGCGGATCGGGGGCAGCACCGTGATGCGGAAGCGCGCGCCCTCCAGCCGCTCGATCCGCGCCGGATAGGCCGGGATCCTGAACTTGCGCGCGAGATCGACCAGGGCGGGTGCGGTCATCGCCGGCCGGCCGAAGAACGGCACGGCGATGCCGTCATTCATCTTCTGATCGACGAGCAGCGCGAGCGGCCGCGCGGCGCGGAGCCCGGCGACGGCGCGCCTTGCGCCTTGCGCGCCTTTCGGATGTAGCGCGCCGACGCGGATGTTCTGGATCATCTGGTCGATCCAGGGATTGTTGGCGGCGCGGTAGACGGATTCGAGCTCGATGTCGTGATGCCGCGCCATGATCGGCAGCAGCTCCCAGTTCGCCAGATGGCCCGAGAAGAAGATGCACCCGTCGGGTTCGGCCGCGGCGCGCCGCACATTCTCGATGCCGACGATCTCGACGCGGCCGTCCTCCGGATCGAGGCGGGCGACATGCGGCATCTCGCCGGCGAAGCGGCCGAGATTGTCCCACATGCCGGCGACGATGCGGTCGGTCTCGTCGGCCGAAAGCTCGGGCAGGGCGAGCGCGAGATTGCGCCTGGCGCGTCGCGAGAGGCCGAGCCGCGGTCCCACGTTGCGTCCGAGCCAGCCGCCGACCGCGGACGCCCAGTCGATCGGCAGCACGCGGAAGAAGGCATAGGCGGCGATCACGCCGGCGGTTTCGGCGGCGTAGCGAAGGCGGCGGCCCAGCGAAAGCTCAGCCACGCCGAAGATCCTTGAGCCGGCGCATGACCTCATCCTCGTCCGAGAAGGCGAGGGCCACATCGACAGGGGCGACCATGGGCCGGGCCGAGGCCGGCAGCCGGACCCAGTCCTTGCGCGTGGTGACCGGCTCGGCACCGAGCCGCGCCGCATCCTCTATGAGGCGGACGGCATCGTCCTCGCTGTAGGGATGGTGGTCGGCGAAGCGCCGAGTCCCCACTGTCTCCGCGCCGATCTCGCGCAGCGTGGCGAAGAATTTCTCCGGCCGGCCGATACCGGCGAAGGCCAGCACCCTGGCGCCGCGGAAGCGCAGAGACGCCTCGTCGGGAACCAGTCGCGCGCGCCACAGCGGGCGGCCGGTGTGGATCTTCCCGTCGCCGATCAGGATCACGGCATCGGCGCGCGCCAGTCCGTCGGCGACGGGCTCGCGCAAAGGCCCGGCCGGCAGCACGCGGCCATTGCCGAAGCCGGCACCGGCATCGACGACGACGAGAGCGAGATCATGCGCCAGACGCGGATCCTGGAAGCCGTCGTCGAGGAGGACGACGTCGGCCCCGAGATCGAGCGCGGCATGGACGCCGGCGAGCCTGTCCTTGGCGACGACGGCGGGCGCCGCCTCGGCGAGGAGCAGCGGCTCGTCGCCGACGTCCGCGGCGGTATGGCTGCGCGGATCGACGTGAACCGGGCCGCCTAGACGGCCACGATAGCCGCGCGAGACAAGCACCGGCTTGCGGCCGGCAACGGCGAGGCGGCGGGCGAGCGCGATCGCGGTCGGCGTCTTGCCGGCGCCGCCGACGGTCAGGTTGCCGACGCAGACGACCGGGACCGGTGCCTGCCAGGGGGTCGCCGATTGCCGACGCCAGCGGCCGCCGAGCGCATAGAGGTGGCCGAGCGGCGCCATCATCAGCGAAATCGCGTTGTCGCTTCCCCAGAACGCCGGTGCCTTCACGGCGTTAACCGGTCGAGATGCGGGGCGAGGCGCGCCAGCACCGCATCCAGCACGCCTTCGTGCTGGGCGACGACCGCGCGCGCGTTGCGCGCCAGCGTGTTGCGCCGGCCGAGGTTGCCGAGAAGGTCGGCGAGCTCGCGCGCCAGGGCTTGCGGGTCGGCGACCCCGATCGCGGCATCGGCATCGAGGAGCGCCTGCGCCGCTGCGGCGTTGTTGCGGCGATCCGGGCCGATGAGGATGGCGGTGTCGAAATGCGCTGCCTCGAGCGGGTTGTGCCCGCCGACGGTGACGAAGGAACCGGCTATGAAGGATTGCTGCGCCAGGGAGTAGAAAAGCCCCATCTCGCCCAGCGTATCGGCCAGATAGACCTGGGTCGAGGCAATGAGGGGCTCGTCGCGCGAACGGCGTGCGAGCGTCATCCCGCGGGACCGCACGAGCGCCTCGATCGCATCGCCGCGATTGGGATGCCGCGGCACGATCATTGTGAGAAGACCAGGCACAGACTGTGCCTTGTGCGCATCGAGGGCGATGGCCTCCTCGCCGTCATGCGTATTGGCGGCGAGCCAGCGCGGCCGGTCTCCGATGGCGGCATCGAGCGTCGCGCGCGCAGCGGCGTCCACCGGCAGAGGGCGCGCGGCGAATTTGAGATTGCCGACATACGTCACATCCGGCGCGCCGAGTGCCTTCAGGCGCTCGGCATCGGCGGGCGACTGCGCGAGGCGGATATCGAAGGCGGCGAGCATCGGCCGGATCAGGTCAGGGAAGCGCCGCCAGCCGGCGAAGGAGCGTTCAGAGAGCCGCGCATTGATGAAAGCCATCGGCACGCGGCGCGCATGCGTCTCGTGAATCAAGTTCGGCCAGAGCTCGCTCTCGATCCAGATCGCCAGATCGGGGTCCCAGTGATCGAGGAAACGCTCGACCCAGGCGGCACGGTCAACCGGCACATACTGATGGAAGGCCCCGTAGGGGAGGCGTCGGGCCATCAGCTCGGCCGAAGTCGTGGTGCCGGTGGTGACCAGGACGCCGACATTCGGCCGGTCGACGCGGAGCCGTTCGATCAGCGCCAGTGCCGAGGTCGCCTCGCCGACCGAGGCGGCATGCATCCAGACGAGCGGCCCCGGCGGTCGCGCGATCCCGGCGATGCCTCGACGCTCGCCGGCGCGCGCGGCATCCTCCTTGCCGCGGCGACGGCGGAGATGCAGCGCGAGCAGGATCGCAGGCGTCGCCGCCGTGGTCAGGCCACGATAGAGCGCTGGCGTCAGCATCAGGCGGGCTCGACCGGCGTTTGACCGACCAGCCGGTCGGCCTCGGCGCTGACGCGGTTGAGCTCGGCCTCGAGGGCAAGACGAACCGCTTCGATCTCGGTCTCGCCGGCGTCGGGTGACACCTCGATCGGCTTGCCCCAGACAAAGACGCCGTTGCCGAAGGGCCAAGCGAGCAGGAATCGGTCCCACGATCTCAGCACCTTGCGTCGGCTGGTGGCGAGCGACACAGGAATCAATGGTGCGCGGGCGAGGCGTGCTGCGTGAACGACGCCGGCTGTGGCGCGCATGCGCGGCCCGCGCGGTCCGTCGGGCGTGACCGCGATCGTGACACCGGCCCTGAGCGTCGCCAGCATGGCACGCAGCGCATCGGTGCCGCCGCGGCTGCTCGATCCGGCGATGGTGTCGACACCGAAGCGGCGGATGATGGCGGAGATCAGGAGGCCGTCGCCGTGACGGGAGATCAGCATCGAGACCGGCCGCCCGGTGGGCCAGATGAACGGCATCAGCAGCATGCGGTTGTGCCAGAAGCAGCCGATCATCGGCCTTCCCTCGGCCCAGAACTTCTCCGGCGTCTCGTGACCGACCGTGGTCCAGCGTGTCGTCGCATGCACGAAACGCACATAGCCGGCGCCGATCGCCGCAAGGGCGTTCCGGCCTGCATCGGAGCGGATGATCCGCTTGAGAAGGCTCATTCCGCGACGGCTGCCGCCGGCGCGTCGTCGAGGGTCGTGTCCTCGGCGAGCGCGGTGCGGTAGAGGCGGGCATAGACGCCCCCCGTTTGCAGCAGCTCGGCGTGGCGCCCGGATTCGATCACACGCCCGCCATCGATGACGTAGATCCGGTCGGCATCGATCACCGTCGAGAGCCGGTGCGCGATCAGCAGCGTCGTGCGTCCGCGCATCAGGTCCTTGAGCGCTGCCTGCACCAGGCGTTCGCTCTCCGTGTCGAGCGCCGATGTCGCCTCGTCGAGCAGCAGGATAGGCGCGTTCTTCAGCATGGCGCGCGCGATGGCGATGCGCTGGCGCTGGCCGCCGGAAAGCTTCACGCCCTGCTCGCCGATGCGCGTCCAGTATCCTTCTGGCAGCGCCTCGATGAAGTCATGAGCCTGCGCGGCCTTGGCTGCGGCGACGATTTCCTCTTCGCTCGCACTCTGCCGGCCATAGGCGATGTTGGCGCCGATGGTGTCGTCGAAGAGGCTGACCTCCTGGCTCACCAGGGCAACGGCGTCGCGCAGCGAGGCGAGCGTCACGTCGCGGACGTCCTGGCCGTCGACGGCGACACGGCCGGAATCGGCATCGAAGAAGCGCGGGATCAGGTTGAGGATCGTCGACTTGCCGCCGCCGGAAGCGCCGACCAGCGCGACCGTCTTCCCTGCCGGAATGTCGAGCGAGACGCCGGTCAGCGCCGGCTTGTCCGGACGGTAGGCGAAGCGGACATCGTCGAAGCGGATGGCGCCACCCGCGATCGCCAACGGCTTCGCGCCCGCCCGGTCGACGATCTTCGGCGGCTCGTCCAGAACCTGATAGACGCGCTCGGCGGCGGCGAGGCCCTCCTGCAGCCCGGCATTGAGCTGCGTCAGGCGTTTCATCGGCTCGTAGGCGAGGAGCAGCGCGGTGACGAAGGAGAAGAAGGCCCCGGTGGTGCTGGATCCCTCGATCACCTGCCAGCCGCCATAAAGGATGACGGCGACGATGGCGATGCCGCCCAAGGTCTCCATGATCGGATGGCCGGCGGAGCGGATGCGGGCTGCCTTGTACATCAGGCCGGTGACGCGATCGATCAGGCGCTCGGCGCGGCCGGTCTCGTAGCTCTCCATGCTGTAGGCCTTCACATGGCGCGAACCCTGGAAGACCTGCGAGAGCAGCGTGGTGAGCTCGGCCATTTCGGCCTGGGTGTTGGCGGTCACCTTGCGCGTGCGTCGGCCAATGCGGAGGACCGGCCAGATCGCTGTCGGGAAGGCAAAGAAGGCGATCAGCGCCAGCTTCCAGTCCTGCCAGAACATGAGGCCGACCAGGAAAACGAGGGTCAGCAGATCCTTGCCGAAGCCGGTCAGGACATTGGCGACGATGCCGCGCAGCATCGAGGTGTCGTAGAGCACGCGGCTGACCAGCGTGCCGGTCGAGGTGTCCTGGAAATAGGCGAGATCGAGACGGATGACGTGATCGACGACGCGGGTCTGCAGGCGGGCGACGATGCGCAGACCCACCCGGCTCATCAGCACGGCCTGCGCGTATGTCGCGAGACCCTTGGTCACGAAGACGGCGAGCACGGCGAGCGCGACGGTCAGGAGCTGCTCGCGGTTGCGCTCGGTGAAGACCTGGTCGAGCACCGGCTCCATCAGCTTCGCCAGTGCCGCCGTCGACAGCGCGACCAGGACCATGAACAGGAAGGCGAGCGCGAGACTGCCGATCTCGGGCCGCACATTCTCGCCGAGAAGGCGCTTGAACAGCGGCCAGCTCTCGCGCGCGAGCTTTCGTTGCGGCGTCCCGCTCATGCCGGGCTACATATCATGCGCCGGCTCGCTTGTGGCGGGCGATCCTCATGGCTAGACTGGTCCGTAATTTCGGCCCGATATCAGGCACTTGAGAGGAGTCTCCGATGACCTACCGCCTTCGGTCCAGCCGCCGCGCGCTGCTTCAGGGAGCGGCCGCCGCCGGCCTCGCCGCGGGCCTTCCTCTCGGCGCCGCCCGCGCCCAGGGGCCCGCGCTCAAGATCGGCGTCATCCTGCCGCGCTCGGGCTACCTCGCCCAGGCCGGGCAATCCTGTCAGCGCGGTGTCGACATCGCCCCGCAGGTGCTCTCCGACCTCGGCCATCGCGTCGAGGTGGTCTCGGTCGATTTCGAATCCAATGTCGACCTCGCCCGCACCCAGGCGGAGAAGCTGATCGCGGACGGCGCCAATGTGCTGGTCGGCGCCTTCGACTCCGGCGGCACCAGCGCCATCGCCCAGGTCTGCGAGCAGAAGGCGGTGCCGCTGGTGATCAACGTCGCCGCCGCGCCGCAGATCACCGAGCAGGGCTTCAAATACGTGTTCCGCAACTTCCCGACCAGCGTGATGCTGGTCCGGAACGGACTCTCCCTGATGAAGGAGATGTTCAAGGCGACCAACGTCACGCCGAAGAGCGGCATCTTCATCCATGCCAACGACACCTTCGGCCAGGCCAATCGCGGCGCCATCGACCGTCTGTTCCCGACCCTCGACATGCCGTTCAAGCTGGTCGACGCCATCGCCTATGACCCGCGCGCCCAGGATCTCTCGGTCGAGGTCACCAAATGCAAGGCCTCGGGCGCGGACTTCGTCATCGTCACCACGCGCGCCGGCGATGCGATCCGGCTCATCCGCGAGATGGTGAAGCAGCGCTACGAGCCGAAGGGCATCGTCAGCCCCGGCAGCCCCGGCATGTACGACCAGGAGTTCTATGACGGGCTCGGCGGCTATTCCGACTACACGATCACCAACCTGCCCTGGCCGAACTTCAACGCGCCGATCACCAAGCGGCTCGGCGAGGCCTTCGCCAAGCGCTTCCCGCAGGCGCGCTTCGGCGTCGACGCGTTCAATGTCGGCTTCACCTTCGAGGCGATGCTGGTCGCCGCCGACGCCGCCAAGCGCGCCGGCTCGCGCGACAGCCGCGCCATCGCGGAGGCGCTGCGCTCGACCGACATCGCCGACCATGTGATGACCGGTGGCACGATCAGCTTCGATGCCAAGGGCCAGAACAACAACATCGCCTCGGCCACCGTGCAGAACCTGAAGAAGACGCCGACCGTCGTCCTGCCGCGCGAAGCCGCGCAGGCGAAGCCGGTCTTCCCGATGCCGGGCTGGCGCGGCAGGCAAGCCTGATTTTGGCTGAAGCCCCCCACCCCATCCCTCCCCCACGGAGGGGGGAGGGGGCACGAAAGGCGCGGCGCATCCTCCTCGAATCCCTCCCCCTTGATGGGGGAGGGAAGGGTGGGGGTGGGGCGACCACTCCAACTTGACCGTCTATCTCGATATCGTCGCCTCGGGCGTGCTGACAGGCCTCGTCTACGGGCTGATGGCGCTTGGCCTCTCGGTGATCTTCGGCGTCGTGCGCGTCGTCAACTTCGCGCATGGCGAGCTCACCGTGGCGGCGATGTACATGGCCTGGGTGATGGCCGGATCGCTCGGCGTCGACCCGATCCTGACGCTCCCCTTGATCGCCGCGGCGCTCTTCGCCATCGGCTACGCGCTGCAGCGCCATCTGGTCGAGCCCTTCATCGGGCGGCCGGAGCATGAGCAGTTCATGTTGCTGCTCGCCGTCTCGATCATCGTGCTCAACGGCCTGCTGCTCGTCTTCGGCCCCGACGCACGCCATGTCGCGGTCGACTACGCCTATGATTCCTTTGAGCTCGGACCGATGCTGCTCGACACCGTCCGTGTCTATGCCGCGGCGGCGGCGATGGTGCTCGCGCTCGGCCTCTATCTCTTCTTCCGCTTCACCGATCTCGGCACCGCGATCCGCGCCTGTGCCGACAACCTGCTCGGCGCGCAGGTGGTCGGCCTCGATGTCCGCCGTCTCTACGCGCTGACCTTCGGTCTCGGCTGCGCTTTGGTCGGTGCTTCGGGCACGCTGATGGTGCTGATGCGGGATGCGACGCCGATCCTTGCCGTCCAGCTCACCCTGCTCGCCTTCATCGTCGTCATCATCGGCGGCCTCGGCAGCATGGCCGGCGCCTTGGTCGGCGGCGTGCTGATCGGCGTCTCCGAAGCGCTCGCCGGGTTCCTGCTGATGCCGTCCCTCAAGAGCCTGTTCAGCTACGGGCTGCTCATCCTCGTGCTGCTGCTGCGTCCCGAGGGCCTGATGGGGCGGCGCGCATGACCGCTCGCAATCTCCTGCTCGGTCTTCTTGCCGTGCTGATTGCGGCACCGGCGGTCATCGGCGCCTATCCGCTCGCCGTGCTGATCCTCGTGCTGCACTACGCCTATCTCGGCATCGCCTGGAACGTGATGATGGGCTTCGCCGGGCTGCTTTCGCTCGGGCATGCGCTCTATGTCGGTCTCGGCGCCTATGTCGCGGCGGCGCTCTACGCCTCCTTCGGCCTGCCGGCGCTGCTGGGCGCGATCCCGGCCGCGATCGTCGCCACGCTCGCCGGGCTCGGCATCGGCGCGCTCGGCTTCCGCTTCCGCGTGAACGGCGTCTACTTCGCGCTGCTGACCATCGCCTTCGCCGAGTTCACCCGCATCCTCTTCGACCATATGGGATGGACGGGAGGATCGAGCGGCTTCTTCCTGCCGGTCGAGCATGGGCAGCTGAACCCGATCGCGCTGCGCGGACCGCCGGTGCTCTTCTACTACGTGGCGCTGGTGATGACGGCCGGTGCCTTCGTCCTGGCGCGCAGCCTGATGCGCTCACGGCTCGGATACGCCTGGCTCGCCATTCGCGAGGATCCGGACTCGGCGGCCGCTTCCGGCGTCGACGTGTTCCGCGCGCGCATGGCGGCGGTCGCGGTGTCGAGCGCGCTGACCTCGCTCGGCGGCGTCTTCTACGCCTTCTATTACAACAACATGTATCCCGAGCAGATCTTCTCGATGGCGCGGTCGATCGAGATCATCCTGGCGCCGATCATCGGCGGGCTCGGCACGCTGTTCGGCCCGGTGCTCGGATCCTTCGTGCTGACTCTGCTCGGCGAAGGCACGACCGGGCTGCTCGAGCATTTCGGCTGGGCCGCGCCCGGCGCCAAGCAGGTGATCTACGGCCTCGCGCTCCTCGTCATCGTCATGGTGCAACCGGCGGGCCTCTGGCCGTGGTTGGCGAAGCGCCTGAGGATCGGCCGCGATGGCTGAGGCGCTTCTGACGGCAACTGGCCTTTCGAAGAGCTTCCGCGGCCTCAAGGCCGTGAACGGGGTCTCCTTCTCGGTCGGGCAGGGCGAGATCCTGGCGATGATCGGGCCGAACGGCGCCGGCAAGACCACCTGCTTCAACCTGATCGCCGGCGCGATGCGGCCGGATGCGGGCGAGGTGCGCCTCGCCGGGCAGTCCGTCACCGGGCTCCGCGCCGACCAGATCTGCCGCGCCGGCATCGGCCGCACCTTTCAGCTGGTGAAGCCCTTCGCCGGGCTCTCGGTGCTCGACAACGTCACCGTCGGCGCGCTCAACGCCGCGCGCCACGTTGCCGAGGCGAAGGAGCGCGCGCGCGCCGTGCTCGACCTGCTCGATCTCGGCCGGAAGATCGACGAGCCGGCCTCCTCGCTGACGTTGCCTGACCGCAAACGCTTGGAAGTGGCGCGGGCGCTCGCAACCGGGCCGAAGCTGCTGCTGCTCGACGAGGTGATGGCGGGCCTGCGTCCGACCGAATGCGACCGGCTGGTCGAAATCCTGGCCGGGCTCAACCGCCGCGACGGCCTGACCATCCTCCTGATCGAGCATGTGATGCGCGCGGTGATGAAGCTGGCGCAGCGTATCCTCGTGCTCCATCACGGCGAGCAGATCGCCGAAGGCTCGCCGGAAGCGGTGGTGCGCGATCCCGCCGTGCTCGACTCCTATCTCGGCGAGGAGGCGCTGTGAGCCTGCTCCGGATCGAGGCGATGAGCGTCCGCTACGGCGATGCGCAGGCGCTCGATGGTGTCAGCCTCGCGGTAGAGGAAGGCGAGATCGCGGCGCTGATCGGTGCCAACGGTGCGGGCAAGACCTCGCTGATCCGTGCCGTCTCCGGCATCGTGCCGCTCGCCGGCGGCCGGGTCATGTTCCGCGAGCACGACATCACCGGCTGGCCGAGCCATCGCATCGCCGATCTTGGCATTGGCCAGGTGGCGGAGGGGCGGCAGGTCTTCCCGACACTGACGGTCGAGGAGAATCTGCGCATGGGCGGCTTCCTGCCGCGTGCACGAGCGAAGTCGGCAGCGACATTGGAGCGTATCTATGCGCTGTTCCCGCGCTTGGCCGAACGCAAGCGCCAGGCCGCCGGCACGCTTTCCGGCGGCGAGCAGCAGATGCTGGCCATCGGCCGCTGCCTGATGGGGCAGCCCGAGCTGATCATGTTCGACGAGCCCTCGCTCGGCCTCGCGCCGACGGTGGTGCAGGAGGTATTCCGCACCATCCGGCGTCTCAACGAGGAAGGCATGACGATCCTGCTGGTCGAGCAGAACGTGGCGCAGTCGCTCAAGCTCGCCGGCCACGCCGCCGTGCTCGAGCAGGGCAGGATCATGCTGACCGGCACGGGGGCCGCTCTTCTGGCCGACGACCGGGTGAGACAGGCCTATCTGGGGCTTTAGGAACCGCGCCGGCAGCGCGGCATTGAGCTTGTCATGCCTGCCTCGCTAGTCTCCCCCTCGATGGCTACCACCTTTCTCGACCGCACGATCGCCAACCTCGCCGCCGCCTGGCGCGGGATCGCCGAGCGCACGGGCCTGGCCGAGCGCACGCTGCGCGACCCCGACATCGCCGGCGACGAGGCCGAGCTGCTCAAGGAGCAGCTTCGCGATTGCCTGGAGGCCAAGGGCGGCGAGGTCTCGGCACGCGCGCGCGCCGCGCAGCTCGGGCGCACCTTCCTGACCTTGTCGCCGGAGGGCACGAAGCGTTTCCTCGAAATCCTCGCCAAGGACTTCGCTCTCGACGCCGAGGCCCTGGTCGCAGCCGCCGGCGCCTATCGCACGGCGATCGGAACGCCGGGCGCGATCAAGGCGGAGCGCAGGCTGCGCGCCGCGACCATGGCGCCGCGCGTCAAGCTGCTGACGCAGTTCACCAGCCTGCCCGACGGCGTGAAGTTCCTCGTCGACATGCGGGCCAAGCTGCTCGATCTGATCGGCGACGATCCCGATCTCGCCAGCCTCGACGAGGACATGCGCTCGCTCCTGGCGGCATGGTTCGACATCGGCTTCCTCGAGCTCAGGCGCATCACCTGGGATTCGCCGGCTTCGCTGCTCGAGAAGCTCGCCGAGTACGAGGCCGTGCATCGCGTGCGTTCCTGGGCCGATCTCAAGAACCGGCTCGATGCCGACCGGCGCTTCTATGCCTTCTTCCATCCGCGCATGCCGACGGAGCCGCTGATCTTCGTCGAGGTCGCGTTGGTCAAGGGCATTGCCGACAACGTGCAGCGCCTGCTCGATCCCGCGGCACCGCAGGAGAATCCGGCCGAGGCCGACACTGCGATCTTCTATTCGATCTCCAACACCCAGGAAGGGCTGCGCGGCATAGGCTTCGGCAACTTCCTGATCAAGCAGGTGGTCGACGACCTCGCCTCGCAATTCCCCAGGCTCTCCACCTTCTCGACCCTGTCGCCAATTCCCGGGTTCCGCCGCTGGCTCGCGCGCCTGAGCAGGGAGCAGCTCGACGCTTTCCTTCCCGAGGAGGAGCGCGAGCCGCTGGCGGCGCTCGCCGAGGACGCCGACTGGCGAACGCTGCTCGATCACCCCTGGATGGGCGATCCCGACCTCGCGCCGGCGCTCAGGCCGGCGCTGATGCGCCTCGGCGCCGTCTATCTCTTCGCCGAGAAGCGGGACGGCAAGCCGGTCGACCCGGTCGCGCGCTTCCATCTTGGCAATGGCGCCAGCATCGAGCGGATCAACTGGCTCGGCGACAGCTCGGCCAAGGGCATGAAGGAATCGGCCGGGCTCATGGTGAACTACGTCTATCGCCTCGCCGACATCGAGGAGAACCACGAAGCTTTCGCCTCCGGGAGCCCGATCGCCGCCTCATCCTCGGTGAAGAAGCTCGCCGCCGGCAGCCCGGCAGTGAAGGCGAAGTCCTAGGCATTCTGGAGTCGCCTCGCACTCCATGCTATGCGGCGGCAGTGCTGTCGCCAGGAGCCTGATCCCTTGCGCTATGTGCTTGCCGTCCCGGTCTGGGGCGAATTCTTCTGCGCGCTGTGGGCGGATATCGCCGCCCCCTCCTATCTCGCACCCGGCAATATCTCGGCGCTGAGGAAGACCGGCACCGTCGACATCCTGCTGTTCACCAGCCACGCCGATGCGGAATGGCTTGCCGCGCATCGCTGGGTACGCGCGCTTGGCGCGATGGCGAGTATCGAGCTCGTGCATCTGCCGCCGGAGGCGCTGGCGCCCGCCCCTCAAGGCGAGGGCATGCAGCAAAAGTACCAGGTGCATTCCGAATGCATCCGCTATGCGCTCAAGCGCTACGCGAACGATCCAGACGCCGTCTTGCTGCCGCTGACCGGCGACGTGTTCTGGACCTCCGGCTACGGCGAGTCGGTCGCAACGGCGTTTGCCGGGGGATGCCACGCGATCGCTTCGGCCGGCTTCGCTTCCGAACTGGAGTCGGTAGCGCCGCTGCTGCGCGCCCTTGTCGATCGATCCGGCCCGCGTGCCTTCGACTCCCGCGCGATGGTCGAGCTTTGCCTGAAGCATCTCCACGCGAGGACGCTGACGCAGACCTGGACCAACGGGATCAGCACAGCGAATTTCTCCTACTTCTTCTGGCCCGTGGGCGCCCAGGGCCTGATCTGCCACGCCATGCATCCGATCCCGGTCGCGTTTCATCTCGGCCGCATCGATCGGAAGGCACTCGAATTCGCCGGCACGATCGACATGAACTTCATCTTCCTGGCGTCGCCGGACACCGCGAATATCGCGATCCTCGACGACTCCATGAGGGGATCCTCGATCGAGCTGGTCGGCGCCGACGATAAGCCGCCGGAGATCCGCAACTATGCCTGGACGTCAGAGGGCCTCGGCGCCGAGCTCGCGAATTTCCGGAGCTGGGGCCTCCTCTTCGATCCTGAGACCCAGGCCAGGATCGCGCTCACGCCGGTCCGCTTCCGCCACGGGCCGGTGGATGCGGCATGGGCACCGGTCGAGGCCGAGTCGCGACGCGTGATCCAGGCGACGCTCGAGCGCGTGAAGGCCGGCCCGTCCGTCTAACGCGCGGCCGACGCGGCCACCATGTAGCGGAAGGCGCGCTCGAGATGCCGCGCCTTGAGACGCGCATTGCAGAGCGGCGAGGCAAGGAACTCGTCGCGCAGCCCCGCGCGAAGCCGGGCGAGCGCCGGCAGGTCCGCCGTCAGGCGCCGCGCGATCTCGACGAAAGCGTTCTCGGTCTCAGCGACCAGCTCCGGATGCCCGGCGTTGATCGCCATCGTCGCCCCCCAGCGCGCCAGCAGATGCCGGCCGGCGAGGGTGACGACGGGAACGCCCTGGCACATCGCTTCGAACGTCGTCATGCCGCCGGCCCAGGGGACGGTATCGAGGCCGATGTCGATGCGGTCATAGACCTGGAGCATGGCGCGGCGGGAATCGGTGAAGCCGGCCATGAGCTCGACGCGATCGAGCCCGACGCCGGCGGCCGTCATGGCCTTCTCGATGCGCGCCGGCAGGCGGCGGCCGGCGAGCGCCTGTGCCTTGATGATCAGGCGCGAGCCGGGCACGGCGGCCAAGGTCCGCGCCCATAGCGCGAGAACGCCGTCATTGAGCTTGGCGGAGTTATTGAGCGAGCCGAAGGTGACATGGCCATTGGCGAGCGCCGGCAGCGGTGTCACCGGCGGCGCCTCGGCCGGCAGCTCGTGCAGCGGCAGCGAGGGCAGGCGGAGCGGCCGCTCGACCAGTCGCTCGGTCGAGTGCCGCGGTGTCAACACTCGGTCGGTCACCAGGTAGTCGAAGGCGGCGATGCCGGTGGTCGCGGCTTCGTAGAGCGCGACCTGGATCGGCGCCGGCCTGAGCGCGGCGACCGACCAGGTGACCTCGTCATGCCGTCCGGCCGGATGCACGAGGATGTCGAGCCGCTTCTCGCGGATGCGATCGGCGATCGCCTCGTGCGAGAGGCCATGGAGGTTCGTCCAGTAGTCGGCCGAGGCTTCAAGCCGGCGGCTCATCGGATCCGGTCCCCGGATATGCGCGAAGAGCGAGACCTCGAAGCGGGCGCGGTCGCGCGCTTCGATCAGGCCGACCGTGAGCGCGGCTGTCGGATGGTCGCTGAAGCCGGAGGAGAGATAGCCGATGCGGATGCGGCGGCCGTCCAACGGTTCGGCCGGCGGGCGCGGTCGCTCCGGCGCGTATCGCCGCGCATAGGCGAGGTGCCGCCCGAAATGCTCCTCCTCGGAGATATTAGGGGCGTAAAGCAGCGCCAGCAGCAGCGCGCGTTCGGTCGCGGCCGACGGCGCCACGGCCAGGCAGCGATCGTAGAAGCGGAGCGACGGCGCCAGCTCGCCCAGATTCCGGAAGAGCTCGCCCATCTGGTTGAGCGCATCGGCATGCGCGGGCTGCGAGGCGAGAGCCCGCTTCAGGCTCCGCTCGATCCGGTCATAGGCGAGCTCGACGCGGAAGTACCACCAGGCGGCACCGGCCCAGGCCTCGGCATCCATCGGATCCAGCGCCGCGGCGCGCGGGAGGTAGCGGAGGCCGAGCACCGCTTCGTTGCGGTCGGCCGCGACATGGCCGAGACGGGCATGGGCGAGCCCGTGATCAGGGGCGAGTGCGAGCGCGCGGCGGAAGACCCGCGTCGCGGCGGCGGTGTCGCCGCTCATCGCCAGCGCCGAGGCGAGCGAGAATTGGACCGCGGGGGCCAGCGGCGCCAGGGTCGCGGCGACGCGGCCGGGCAGGATCGCCGTTGCCGCGCCTGCCGAGGTCGTCGACAGGATCATCGTGATGCTGGCCCAGGCGACGGGATCGGCCGGCGTCTCGGCCGCCGCCTTGCGCCAGGCGACGAGTCCCTCGGCGAGCTTGCCGCGAGCGACCAGCGCCCGCGCCACCAGCGGCCATTGCGAGGCGCGTGAGGACGTCATCGCCTCGGCGGGCACCGACCTTCAGGCAGGCGCGTGCGACTTGAAGAGGGCGTCGAGCGACTTCTCGACATACTCCTTGTCGAGGTCGCGGGTGATGAACACCAGCCGCGAGCGCTTGTCGTCGCCGGGCGGCCAGGCCGCGAGCGTCGCCGGCGGGTGGAAGAGATGCTGCACGCCGTGGACGACGATCGGCTTCGGCGACTCGGCGACGTTCAGGATGCCCTTCACGCGCAGCAGGCTGGGCCCATGCGTCTGCGCGAAGAGATCGAGCGCCTCGGCGATCTCCGCCCATTGGAACGGCTTGTCGAAGGAGAGGCAGAAGGCGCGGATGCGATCGTCGTGGCGGTTCACGTCGAGAGGCGCGTGATCATGATCGTGGTGATGGTCGTGATCATGGTCGTGATCATGGTCGTGGTCGTGATCGTGGTGATGATGATCGTGGCCGTGCTCGGAAGCGTAGGCCTCCTCGTTCAGCCATTTCGCCACGTCGGCGGTCTTGGTCTTGGGATCGTAAAGACCGCAATCCATCAGCTTGCGCGGATCGATGTTGCCGAGAGTCGCGTACTCGATCGGCGCCGCCGGATTGAGGCGGCGCAGCCGTTCGACCAGCGTCTCCACCGCCTTGGGCTCGGCGATATCCGTCTTGGTCAGCACGATGCGGTCGGCGACGGCCGCCTGCTTTACCGGCTCGGGCTGGGCGTCGAGCTGGCTCGTGCCGTGGACGGCATCGACGGTGGTCACCACGCCGTCGAGGCGGAAGCGCGCCGCGACCAGCGGATCGGTCATCAGCGTGTGCAGGATCGGCGCCGGATCGGCGAGGCCGGTGGTCTCGATCACGACGCGGTCGAACTCCGGCACCTCGCCGCGCACGCGCTTGAGGAACAGGTTGCGCATCGTGTCGATCAGGTCGCCGCGCACGGTGCAGCAGAGGCAGCCCGAGTTCAGCAGCACGACGCCTTCGGAGGAGGACTCGATCAGCGTGTGGTCGAGACCGATCTCGCCGAACTCGTTGACGATCACCGCGACTTTCTCCAGGCCGGGCTGGGTCAGGAGGTGCTTCAGCAGCGTCGTCTTGCCCGATCCCAGGAAGCCGGTCAGCACGCTCACCGGAAGGCGTTCGGTCGTCCGGATTTCCGGCGCTTCGCTCATCGTCTCAGTCCTTGGCTAATGGGCGTGGGCGCGCGGCGCGGCCGCGGCGCCGCCGGCGCAATGCCGGCAGAGGCCCTTGATCTCGAGGGTGACATGCCCGGTGCGGAAGCCGATGCGGTCGGCCGCCTGGGCCACCGCCGACTGGATCGCGCCGTCGGTGAGCTCGGTCGCCGTGCCGCAGGCGGTGCAGAGCAGGAACTGGCCCGAATGCGGCGCCTTGGGGCTGGGGCAGCCGACGAAGGCGTTCAGGCTCTCGATCCGGTGGATCAGGCCGTTCTCCAGCAGGAATTCGAGGGCGCGGTAGACCGTCGGCGGCGCCGCCCGCCGCCCATCCCCGCCCAGGCTGGAGAGGATGTCGTAGGCGCCGACCGGCTCATGGCTCGTCCACACCAGCTCAAGCACCCGCCGGCGAAGGTCGGTCAGCCGCGCGCCGCGCTCGGCGCAGATGGTCTCCGCCTCGGTCAGGGCGTCTTCGATGCAGCTTGCGTGGTCGTGATCGTCGGGAGGCCGGCGATCGGGCATGTCCTGTCTCCGCCCAACCGGGCTTCTAGGGTACAATATAGCGATGGAGGGGGAGGGGTGCACGTCCGGGCGAGGGGGAAATTGCGACGGATCTGCCTGATCTTGGCGCTGGTTCTGGTGGCCGCGCCGGCGGCTGCCGCCGACCCGCCCCGGGTCGTGGTGACCTTGAAGCCGGTCCAGTCCCTGGCCGCTGCGGTGATGGCCGGGGTCGGCCGGCCCGAGCTCCTGGTCCGCGGCACCGCGTCGCCGACCTCCTTCTCGCTGCGTCCGGCCGAGGTCCGGATGATGAACAGCGCGACCATCGTCGTCTTCGTCAGCGAATCGCTGGAGGGCTTCGTCGTCCGCGCGCTCGAGAACCTGCCGCAGGATACCCGCGTGGTCGAGCTCGTGGCCGCCGACGGGCTCCGCCTCCTGCCGCACCGTCTCGGGCCCCATTGGGTCGAGGATGACGGCCCCCGGACCAGCCCCAGGCCGCTCGGTACCGATCCCGGCGCCGAGGACCTCGATTCCGATCCCTATATCTGGCTCGACCCGCAGAATGCGCGCGCCATCGCCTCGGCGCTGGTCGACGAGCTCAGCGATGTCGATCCGGGCCGGGCGCTGACCTATGCCCGCAACCTGCAGGCGCTGGAGAATAGGCTGGTCCAGCTCGACCAGGAGATCGCCAAGACCATGGAGGGGGTGAAGGCGGCGCCCTTTCTCGTCCTGCACGACGCCTTCCAGTATTTCGAGCGCCGGTACGGGCTTTCCGCCGCCGGCGCGGTGACCCGCCGCCCCGACGCGCGTCCCTCGCCGCGGCGAGTGAGCCAGGTGCGGGCGCGCATCGCCGAGGCCGGCGCCGTCTGCGTCTTCGGCGAGCCGCAATATCCGCAGGCCCATGCCAAGATGGTCAGCGACGGCACGCCGGCGAAGCTGGGCCAGCTCGATGCGCTCGGCGCGAGTTTGCCGGAGACCGCCGAGGCCTATCCGCTGCTGCTGCGCGGCGTCGCCGAGGGCTTCAAGGCCTGTCTCGGCGCCAGGTGATCCGGCCGGCCGCCCGGACGTATCTTCAGGGAATGAGCCGGGCCTTCGCTCTCACCGTGAGCCTCGTCGCTCTGCTTGCGGCACCGGCCGCGGCGGAGGTGCGCCGCTTCGACTTCCAGGTGCTGCGCAACGGCAGCCCGATCGGCACGCATGTCGCCGTGGTCGAGAAGAGGGGAGATGAGACGCTGGTGCAGATCGCGCTCGATCTCGCCGTGACCTTCGGGCCCTTCACGCTCTACCGCTACAAGCATCGCTCCAGCGAGCGCTGGCGCGCCGAGCGTCTGGCCGAGATCGAGGCCGATACCGACGACGACGGCACCAGGCTCTGGCTCCGGGCGCGTGCCGAGGGCGGCCGGATCGTGCTGGACGGGCCGGATGGCCGGCAGACGGGGCCGGCCGACACCGTGCCGTCGAGCTACTGGAACCCGAGGCTGCGCGATGCCAAGGCGTGGATCGAGACGCATCGGGGCATCCTGGCGCCGGTCACGATCACCAAGGGCGCGCCGGTGACGGTGAAGCTGCCGGGCCGCGAGGTTCAGGCGATCCCGCACAAGATCGCCAGCGAGAAGGCGGAGGTGACGCCGCTCTACACGGCGGAAGGGGAGTGGGTCGGCATGACCTTCGATCTCTGGGGGGCCCGCTTCGAATATGTCGTGCGGTCGGCGCCGTGACCGGCAGGCTCGCCTGGATCACCGGCGCCTCGACCGGCATCGGCCGGGCGCTCGCCCTCAGGCTGGCGCGCGACGGCTGGCGCGTCGCGGCCTCGGCCCGCGGCGCCGATGCGCTCGAGCGCCTCGAAGACGAGAACGCCGCGATCCGGGCCTTCCCGCTGGATGTGACCGATGCGGCCGGCGCGGCGCGTGTCGTCGGCGAGATCGAAGGCGAGCTCGGCGCCATCGACCTCGTGGTCGCCAATGCCGGCACGCATGCGCCGACACCGGCCGATGCCTTCGATGCGGCGGCGGTGCGCCGCCTGATCGAGATCAACCTGATCGGCGCGACCAACACGCTGGCGGCGGCGATGCCGTCGATGATCGCAAGGAAGGGCGGGCATATCGCGATCGTCGCCTCGGTCGCCGGATATCGCGGGCTGCCGGGGGCGGCGGCCTATTCGGCGACCAAGGCCGGGCTGATCGCGCTCGCCGAGGGACTCAAATTCGATCTCGACCGCGCCGGCGTGAAGATCCAGGTGATCAATCCCGGCTTCGTGCGCACGCCGCTCACCGACAGGAACGACTTCCCCATGCCCTTCCTGATGGAAGTCGACGAGGCGGCCGGGCGCATCGTCCATGGCCTTGCCGGCAGCGCTTTCGAGATCGCCTTTCCGCGCCGCCTCGCCTGGATGCTGAAGTTCGCAGCACTCCTGCCCGACCGGCTCTATTTCCCGCTGGTGGCGAAGGCGACGGGCGCGTGAGCCGGTGGCTGCACCCGGCGCGCGCCTATGCCCGCGCCTTCGGGGAACTGACGCCGGAGACCCTGCCCGATCTCGTCCGCCTCTGGACCGAGGACGTGGTCTTCAAGGACCCGTTCAACGAGGCGCATGGCCACGCCGCCTCGCTCGCGGTCTATCGCCACATGTACGCGACCACCGACGCGCCGCGCTTCCAGGTGCTCGATGTGGCCGCCTCGGAGCGCGCCGCCTACCTCAAATGGCGCATGAGTTTCCGGCCGAAAGGCAAAAAGGAGAGCTGGACCATCGAGGGGATGAGCGAGCTCCTCTTCGCCGAGGACGGGCGGGTGCGCGTCCATCTCGACCATTGGGACGCGGCGAGCCAGCTTTACGAGAAGGTGACCGGGCTCTCGGCGATCATGCGGTTCATCCGCCGCCGCCTCGCCGCGAAAGCCTGATCCGAGGATTGTCGCGGCGCATCGATTCCGCAAGCTCCTGTCGCTCTCCGGAAGCTCATGGCACCGACATCGAAGGCACACCGCGTCCGTTCATCCCGATAGCGGGGTCGGTCTGAGCATTGCCACACACGTGTCCCGTGTTGGTGAGTAGATAGGTCGGTTCTATGATTTCAAACCCAGTGCATTCGCTAGGGCTGCCCTAATCCCTTGTGGACCAATTCCTCTCATCTCCGCTCTGCTGATACTCGGTTGTCTAGGAGCGCAGTTAATGAATCCGCTTTCGTCCGTCACATAGATGCCGTCGAAGTCAATGATGAGCCCCCGCGCATGGACCTTACTGGAAAACGCTAATCGGCGCTCATCACCAATGCTCGGCTTAAATCTCTCAGTCTTTAGATAACGTTGCATCTGAGCAAGCGTGCCGTAAGGGTCGCTCATGCGAAGCTTTGTTTCCACGACTACTTGAGTGCCTCCAAATTCGACGACGTAGTCGGCGATGCCGAGGCGATCTCCCGCCCCCCAACAAGCACACTCGCGTCGGACTTTTGTCGCCACTGACGCCAAAAGGTGGTCTACAAAGCTCTCACGTAGGTGCTGTTCGTTCAGAACGCGAAAGCGATCCGAGCTAACCATCTCCACCCACCCATCGCCCACTTGCTCGCTGACGTAAGCAGAGCCAAATTCCTGGGGCCGGATAAACTCCGGCGCGGGATATTGCTTGGAGAACCATCGAACAAATCGAGCATCGACGTGAGTGATCGTTGCCTGACGGCGGAGCGCGACATGCTCCGAGAACTCTTCGTATCGAAGCGGCGGACTTATGCGGGTGAGTACACCAATATCCGCGAACATCCGATCACGGAAGTGTGCATCATCCCGGGTCGGCGATACATATCGGTCATTCACAACGTAACCCGCAGCGAAGATGCTTCCCCCAATTTCGTTATGCAGCACAAGCGCCTTGTCCAGGACTCTCTCGGTATCTCGGCGCATTCGACGACTTGCTGGCCGTCCGTCAACGATCCAATCAGGATTTGAAACGGTAACTCGTCGAAGGTTCGCGACCCGCATAGGCCAATTTGAAGTCGCATAAAAGAGGGCCAGATCCCCCTTCACCGCCCAGGACGGTACGGACCATCCTCGGACGTCAATTTCCTCGGACATGAGAAGCTCGGCATCGAAGCACAGATTGTGCTCCAGATTCTTGTCGAGCATAGCCAGAAAGCTGATTCCATCGCCTGGAAATCCGATGGCCGTAATGAATGCCTGCCGGTTTTACGAAGGAGGGATCTCGGAGACGTCGATTGCGTTGGGCGAAAGCTGCATGGATAGGTCCCTAAACCACGGCCGGCGTCTGCCGCGCTTCTGTTCAAGGGGTGTCTACTCTCAGTTTGAGCCCGTTGAGCTTGCCCACGCAACTGCTTGGCGCGGATCAGCCATGCTGAAGTACCGCGGCAGCACGAAGTACTGCGCTCCATGTCCTCTCAAAGCGAAATGCTGTCCGAACACACCAGCTCGCAAAATCTCGCGCGATATCCATGCGAGCGCTCGCGATCACGCGCGAATGCTGGCCGGCACCGAGGCTTATGTTCGGTCAGGTCGCGAGCGCAAGAAGGTCGAGGTGCTGTTCGGAGACGCGAAGCGCAACCTGGCGCTCACCAGACTCCGGCTGCGCGGCCTGACCGGCGCCAGCGACGAGTTCCTGCTGATGGCAACTGTCCAGAACCTCAGGCGCTTGGCGAAGCACGCCGGCCGATCACCGCTGTAGTCGATAACGTACAGAATCTTTCGCACTTTCGGGAATGGTGGCTTCTTCTAGAGTGAAGGAGCAAACGATGAGCAGTGAGACTGCGATGGGCCAGGTGATCCAGATCGACGAGGCTCGGATCAGGGATCATCTGGGAGAGATGGTGCGCGGCACGGTCGAGGAGACGCTGAATGCACTCCTTGCGTCTGAGGCCGACCGTCTGTGCGGTGCGGG
>Ga0194132_10005056_pt1 | contig 21831 bp, 14 predicted proteins | sample TA2KigOf80mmetaG_FD_148612 | JGI IMG/M metagenome (GOLD analysis project Ga0194132, IMG submission 148612) | Freshwater microbial communities from Lake Tanganyika, Tanzania - TA2015054 Kigoma Offshore 80m | ecosystem: Environmental > Aquatic > Freshwater > Lake | place: Tanzania: Lake... | reverse complement strand
ACCACCGCCACCACTTGCTCGCGGCGGGCGCCCCCGGCGCTGACCACCACGATGTACAGACCGCTGGCCACCACCCGGTGGTCCTCGTCCTTGCCGTCCCAACTCAGGGAGATGCTGCCCGGGGCCAGGGGAGCGTCGCGCAGCAGCAACTTCTCCAGCCGGCCCGAGGTATTGTAGATCCGCACGGTCACGTCCGCCGGCCCGCTGAGGCCAAAGGAGATGTCGGTCTGGCCGCGCAGATCCCCGCCGGCCGGGGCAAAGGCCCGGGGCTGGCAGTCAAGGGACTCGATGGCCAGGCTGCCCACCGGGGTGCCCGTGTCCTCGAAGAGGGCGTACACCCCCAGCTTATCCACGGCGGTGCGCACCTGCCGGGCAGCAGGATCCACCAGGCCCCCCACCCGCTGCCACTGCCCGTTCTCCAGGCGGAAAAGCCCCAGCTTCCGGGTGTCGGCCCCGCCCAATTGCACGGGGGTGTAGCGCCAACTCAGGGTGGCGGGTTTGCGCAACACCGCCCCGCCGGCATCCAACTCGTAGGCCGGCCCGACCTGGGTGAGGTCCGTCTCCTGAACAACGGGCTTGCCCGCGGCAACCAGCCAGGGCCGGATGGCGATCTCGCCGCTTCCTCCCTGCAGGGCATTGGGCGGGAAGTAGAGTTCCAAACTGCCCGAAGCATTGCTCAGCACCCCGCCCTGGGCCGGGCTGTCCAGCCTGGGGGCGGTGCTGAAGCGGAAGGTGTAGTCGGCGGCGGCCAGTTCGCCCAGCACCCGGCGGTCCACCACCACCTCGTACTCGCTGAAGGGCCGCAGGCCGCTCTGCGGGGCAAAGCTGATCAGGGTGCCGCTGGTGTCGATGCCCACCCCGGTGATGGGGATGGGGGCCAGGGCCGCTTCGGGGGCGCTCAGGGGGCGGGCCCGCAGCTGGAAGAAGCCGGCCCCCTGGCTGGCTATGGGCCCGGAGAAGGCCACCTGCACCGTGGCCAGGTCCGTGGACACCCCTTCGGCCCCGGCCGCCGGCACCGTGGCAACCACCGCGGGCACCTCGGTGGTGAAGGACCACTGCAGGTCGGGCTGGTCGGCGCCCAGGGGACCGCGCACCCGCGAGCTGACCACGCCGTGGTACGCGCTGCCGGCCGCAAAATCGACAAAGGGGAACGAGAGGGTGCGGGTGGCCGGATCGTACTGGAACTCGCTCCTTTCGAGGGGGATCTCCACCCCGCCCTGGCTCAAGCGGAAGTTCTGCGGGGTGAGCTGGGCCGTGTCCACCGGGCTGGAGAAGACCACCTGTAGGCGCCGCCGGCCCGCCGGGATGGCGCCCCCCGCCGCCGGCAGGGTGCGCTCGACGGCGGGCACCCGGGTGCTGAAGCCCCAGGTGTAATCCCCCTCCTCCTGCCGCAGCGGGCCGCCCAGGGCCGCCCCCAGCCGCACCTGGTACGAGGTGCCCGCCTGCAGGGGCTGGGCCAGTTCCAGGGTGAGGGTCTGGCCTTCGTAGCGCAGCCCGCTCAGGGCCTGGGCCTGGCCGCTGGCCCGCAGCTCGGCGTTCTCCGGCACCAGGGCCACTCCGTCCAGGGCCGCGCTGAACTGCGCCTGCAATTCCGTCTGACCGGGGGCGACGGCAGTGTCGCCGACGGCCGGCAGGGCCGCCCCGAGCTGGGGCACCGGGGTGGAGAAGGCCCAACGGAAATCCGCGCCGCGCAGAGGGCCGGCCACGCTGCGCGAGATCACTACCTCGTAGCGCGAGCCAGGGCGGAAGCCCTCCTCCAATTCAAAACTCAGAACCCCGGTGGCCGCGTCGAATCGCGGCGCCTCGCGCAGGGCCGCCGCCGTCCCCTCCCGCAGCACCTGCACCGCCCCCTCTAGTTGGAGGGATTCGATGCCGCCGTCAAAGACCGCCTGCACCAACCCGACCCCGGGAGCCGCCGCGGAGCCGGCCGCCGGCGAAACCTCCGTCGTGTCGGGGGTCTGGGTCTGGAAACTCCAGCGGAAATCCTGCGCGCGCAGAGGGCCGGCCACGCTGCGCGAGATCACCACCTCGTAGCGGGAGCCAGGGCGGAAGCCCTCCTCCAGTTCAAAACTCAGAATCCCGGTGGCCGCGTCGAATCGCGGGGCCTCGCGCAGGGCCGCCCCCGTCCCCTCCCGCAGTACCTGTACCGCCCCGGCCAACCCTCCGGTGGCGATGCCGCCGTTGAAGGTGGCGCTCAACACCCCGGCCCCGGCGGGGGCCGCGGCCCCCGCCCCCGGCGATACCTCCACGGTATCGGGGGCCAGGGTCTTGAAGGTCCAGCTCATCCCCCGGCCCGCGCCCAGGGGCCCCAGTGCTTCGGCGGCCAGGGCCACCCCGTAGGTGCTGCCCACCTGCCAGCCTTCGGCCGGGGCCAGGCCGTACTGTCCCTCGCCGCGCACCACCGGATCACCGGAGCGCAGGGCCACTGCCGCGCCCTCCCGCTGCAGGGCGAAGTTCGCCGCCTTCACCTGGGCCAGGTCCAGGGGCGCGTCGAAACTGACCAGGACTTCTTCCAGGCTGCCGGCCTCCACCGCCTCGGCCTCCGCGGCCGGACTGATCTCGACCAGCCTGGGCACCCTGGTGCTGAAGGACCACAGATAATCCCCCGATCGCAGGGGCCCGCCCAAGGCCGCCCCCAGGCGCACCTGATACGCGGTGCCCGCCTCCAGGGGCTGGGCCAGGGTGAGGCGCAGTTCCCCCTCTGCGTACAGCAGTTCGGCCACCTCCACCGGCTGGCCCGAGCGCAGCACCTCGACGTTCTCTTCGCCCAGCAGCACCAGGTCGAGCGGGGCGCTGAAGGTGGCCGACACCTCCCTGGTGCCGGCCCGCACCGCGGTGTCGCCGGCCGCCGGGACCGCGCCCAGCATCTGGGGCACCGGGGTGCGGAAGGACCAGGTGAAATCCGCCGGCTGCAGGGTGCCGGCCAGGGCGCGCGAAAGCACCACCTCGTAGCGCGAGCCCGGCCGCAGTCCGCCCTGGATGGCGGCGGTCAGCTCGTTGCGGGCCGGGTCGAAGCGGGCCGGGTCCAGTGGGACCTCCTCCCCTTCGCGCAATGCATGGACCATCTCCGGGTCTGCCAGGAGCGCGGCCTTGAGGGGCAGGTCGAAGAGCGCCCCGATCTGGCCGCTGCCCGCCACCGCCGTATCGCCGGCCACCGGGACCGTGCTCTGCAACTGGGGCACCTGGGTGGAGAAGCTCAGGGTGAGGGCGTTGGCCAGCCGGTTGCCGGCCGAATCCTGCAGGGCCGCGGAGACCTCCACCCGGTACTGGGTGCCGGGGGCCAGCCCCTCTCCCAGCAGCAGGCGCACCGCGCGGGCGGCCGGATCGTACGCGGGCGGGGCGATCAGGTCCAGGTGCTGGCCATCGGCCTCGACCTCGAAATGCTCGGCGGTCAGGGTCCCCTCGTCCATGGGCTCGGAAAAACCCAGCAGCACCTCGCCGGAGGTGATGCCCACCCCGGCCGTCCCGCTGGCCGGGGCGCTGGTCAACAGGCGCGGCACCTCGGTGTCGGCCGAAAAAGCCCCGGCCGAGTCAAAGGGGACCAACTCGTTCTGCTTGCGGTCGCGCAGGCCCCGCACCGCGATCGCCCCCTCGCCCGAGGGCATCTGGGCCGTGAGGGTCAGCTCCCCACTCCAGGTCTCCCCGGTGAACTGCACCGTCTGGAAGGGGAACTCCTGCCCCCCCAGCAGGGCGCTGACCAGGGGGACCTGGCCGGGGTCCACCCCGGAATGTTCGTCGGCGAAGTTGAGCGCCAGGGAGAGGGTCTGACCGATGCCGGCCCGGGTGCGGCCCAGGCGCAAGCCCGCCACCTGGGGCGGGGCGGTGTCGATGACAAATTCCTGGGGCGAGGTCCACGCCGAGCGGGCGAAGCCGGCGTCCACGGTCTGCACCGACCAATAATAGGCGCCGCTTTCCAGCCCCTGGAGGCGGTGGGAAAGCACCTGGCCGGCGTTGGCCCCGCTCAGGGGCCCGCTGCCCGAGAGCACCTCGCCCTGGCCCGAGGTCCGGCCCACCTGCAGGTGGTAGCGGAGGCTGGAGGCGGGGGGATCGCCGTCGTCATCGGCCGCGTTCCAACTGAGGACCACGGTGTTGGCCGAGTCGAGGGCGGCCGCGCCGGTGGGCGCGGTGGGGGCGCGGTTGGGGTTGAACTGCTGGGCGGCGAGGTTGTCGTTGACCGCGGCGCTGGGGGCAAAGGTGGCGTCGCGGCCGGTGGAGAAGAGGTCCAGGTCCCCGTCGCCTTCGAGGTCGGCCAGGGACACGGCGCAGAAATCCACCCCCTGGAGCAGGGGCAGCTGGGCCGCGGCAAAGGCGCTGTCGGGGGCAGTGCGGCCGATGGTGTTCTCGTAGATGCTCAGGATGGGGGCCTGGCCGTCGTGGCCGGCGATGACCAGGTCGAGATCCTGGTCGTTGTCGTAATCGCCCCAGGCCAGATCCCCGCCCTGGATGCCGGGCAGAACTACGTCGGCGCGGGCGACGAGCTGGCCGGCCTGGTTCTCGTAGAGCGCGGCGCTGACCCCGTTCTCGCCGATCCCGCCGGCCGCCAGGTCCGCATCCCCGTCCCGGTCAAAGTCCCCCCAGGCCAGGTCGGCTGATTCGAGGCCGGGCAGTTGCTGGCCGCTGTCGGCCAGAATGCCGCCCCCGTTGAGGTACAGGCGGAACTGCCGGGTCCCCTCGCTGTCGCTGCCGTTGAGGGCCAGGTCCAGGTCCCCATCGTTGTCCACATCGGCCCAGGCCAACTCCCCGTTGTTCACCCCCACCAGACCCAAACCCGCGTCGGCAAAACCGCCCTGGCCGTCGTTGCGGAAAACCAGGGTGAGGGACTGCTGCCGGCCCTCGGCGATCTGGTCGCTCTGACCCATGAGGGCCAGGTCCAGGTCTCCGTCGTTGTCCACATCGCCCCACTCCGCCTCGCTCTTGGAGAGCTTGACGAAGGAGTCGGCCTTCACCAGGCCGCCGGCTTCCGCCCGGTAGAGCAGGGTGCTGCGGTTCTCGGAGATATCCTCGCCAGTAAGCAACAGATCCGGGGCCCCGTCGTTGTCGTAGTCGCCCCAGGCCACGTCCCCGTTGCGCCGGCCGGGCAATTCCACATCCTGCCGCACCTGCAATTGGCCGGCGACATTTTCGTACAACAGGCTCTGGGCCTCGCCGCTGCGGTTCTGGCCGATGACCGCCAGGTCCTGGTCCCCATCCTGGTCGAAATCCGCCCAGGACATGGCCGCCTCTCTCAGGGCCCGCAGCCGCTGCTGGGAGGAGACGAACTGCTGCACCACCAACTGGCTTTCCTGCGACCACTCGGAGCGGGCCAGGGCCCCGTCCACCGCCCGCACGCTCCAATAATAGGTATCGGGGGGCAGGAAGCGCTGGAGGGCAAAGCTGGTCTTGGCCCCGGCACTGCCCGGCCCCACGGCCACGGCGCCGGAGAAGATGTCCCCGCTGCCCGGCTCGGTGCCGATGCGCAGGTCGTAGGTGAGATTGTCGCTCTCCGCGTCGCTGCCGGGGGCCCAGCTGAAGAGGGCCTGATCGCTGCTGACCTGCACCGGATTGAGGCGGGTGGGCGCGGCGGGGGCGGTGTTGGCCGCCGGGGTGCCCAGGTTGCTGTACAGGGTGGTGCGCGCAACCCCCGCCCCATCGGCGCCACTGACCAGCAGGTCCAGGCGGCCATCGCCGTCGTGGTCGGCCCAGGCCACGGCCCCGCCGGCCAGGCCGGCGAACTCCTCGGCCGGAACCCCGCTGAGGTTGCCCTCGCGGTTGGGGAAGACCAGGGTGCGGTGATCGGAGAGGATGGAGGAACCCGAGGCCGCCAGGTCCAGGTCGCCGTCGTTGTCGTAGTCGGCCCAGGCCAGGCGGGCGCTCAGCCGCCGGCTGGTGTTGAGGGTGAAACTGGCGTCGAGGGTCAGCACCCCGGTGGGGCGATTGCGGTAGAGGCGCAGCACCGACGACCAGTCGTCTTCATTGCTGTAGTCCCAGTCCCGCCCGGAAACCGCCAGGTCGAGGTTGCCGTCCCCGTCGTAATCAGCCCACGCCAGGCTCCCGCCCTTGAGCTTGTTCTCGACCACCAGCGAAGGGTCGAGATTCAGGGTGCCGGTCGGGTCATTCCTGTAGAACTCAGTGACCCCCAGCAGGCCGCCGGTGGTGGTGACGTTCTCGCCGGCCACGCTCAGGTCCAGGTCCCCGTCCCCGTCGTAGTCGGCCCAGGCCAGGGCGCCATTGTGGAGATTGACCACCGCCTCGCTGTTGACGGGGTCGGCCGCCATCACCCCGTCGCCCTCGTTGCGGTAGAGCTGGGTGAGGGAGACCCCGCTGGGGTCCATGCCCGAGACCACCAGGTCCGGGTCGCCATCCCCGTCGTAATCCCCCCAGGCCAGGGCGGCGTACCGCACCCCTTGGAGGGCGGTCTGCCGCAGATCCAGGCTCAGCAGCCGCTCGCCGGGGGCAGCGCCCTCTTCGTTGCGGTACAGGCGCAAACTTTCGTCGCCGTTCTGGTCCCAGCCGGCGACGGCCAGGTCCAGGTCCCCGTCCCCGTCGCAATCGGCCCAGGCCACCTCCCCGAAGTACACCCCCGTCAGCCGCTCGCGCTGGGCCTCGTCCTGGGCCAGGCCCACCTGGTCGTAGCGGAAGATGCGGGCAATACGCTGGGTCTGGCCGTTCTCAAGGGTCTCCCCGATCAGGGCCAGGTCCGCGTCCCCGTCCCCGTCGTAATCCCCCCAGGCCGCGTGGCCGGCCCACACCCCGGGCAGGGCCTGACCCGAGTCGGCCAGGTTCTGAGCCGGGGCGGCAGCGGCGGCGAGGAGCAGGGCAAAGACGAGCGGCCTGTTCATCTCAGCGGCGCGGGTAAGAGGAGGATAAACGGATCTTTCCCAGGGAAAAACAGCTTCTAAGATAGCACACGCCCAGCCATTCTCCAAGCGGAAGAAAGGGCCCCGGATCAGTCGGCCTCCACCGTGGCCATGTCCACCTCCACGGCCACGGCGCTGCCCAGGATCGAGACGTTGAGCACCAGGCGAAACCCTTCGTCCTTGCGCGCCGAGATCCGCCCGTGCAGCCCGGCCAGGGGGCCGGAGATCACCCGCACCCAGCGGCCCCGCCTGAGCAGCGGATACAGGGTGAGGGCCGCCCCCAGGTTGCTGGCCAGGTATATATTGTATAACTCCCCGCGCAGTTGCTCCTGGTCGGCCACCTCGATGGTGCGCACCAGGGACCCGGTCTGCAGCAGGTCGTAGCGGTGCTGCCGGTCGAGGGCGGCGAACATGTACCCAGTGAAGAGGGGCACCTCGAAGTGGTAGCGGCGCTGCCCGCCGCGGCCGGATCGGGCCGGCTCGCTGCGGCGCAGGGGCAGGTAGTGACGGATGCCCAGTTGCAGGCAGTGCCTGGCGGCCAGCTTCTCGCAGCGGGGCCGGGTGTGCAGGGCGTACCAGGGCGCCCCCTCCTCCGGGCGGAGGAGCTGGGCCGCCTGTTCCTCCAGGGCCTGGCGCAGCTGGGCGGCCGCGCCGGCGCTTCCCTTGTTCATGGGCGGCTCAGCAAAATGGCCTTCCTGCCCAAACCGCTGCGGAAGGCCACTGAGAAAGGATGGGGTGAGTGACGGGGCTCGAACCCGCGGCCTCCTGGGCCACAACCAGGTGCTCTAACCAGCTGAGCTACACCCACCATACGGAGAGGAAAAATATAATCCTCCCCGTCCCTCAGCGCCAGTCGGGGACCTCCACCGGCACCCCGCCCTGGCGGATGCTTTCTTGGGCGCACAGGCCCGGCAGACTCATGTCGAGGGCCTGTTGGATATCGATGGGCGCCGGCCGCCCCTGGCGCAGGGCGTCGAGGAAGTCGCCGATCATGCAGTACTCGGCGGTGCCGTGGCCCCCGGCCTTGGCCTGGGCCGGCGCGCCGGGCACGTCGTAGCCCAGGGGCAGTTCCATCATAGTGGACATGTGGGGCACCTGCTCCAGGTAGGCGTGGGTGCGCAGGGGCACCGGGGGCCGCGAGGTCTCCAGGCAACCCTTGGTGCCGTAGAGCGAGTAGTAGTGGAAGGAAGGCTCGCGCACCAGCTTCTCGGCCCGCAGGATCTTGATCACCGCCCCGCTGGTGGTCTGGATGATGCCCACCCCGAAATCGCACTGCCCGTACTCGGGGGCGATCTTGTTGGCCGTGGCCAGGGCCGTCACCCGGGCACATCGCTCCCCGGTGATCTTGAGCAGGGGGCCCAGGCTGTGGGTGCAGTAGGTCAGGGGCTGGCGGAAGGAGCGCCAGGTGGGGGTGCCGTCGGGGTTGCGGTGCAGGGCCCGCACGTCGTGGACGTACTCGGCCTCGGCGTAGACCAACTCGCCCAGCATCCCCTGGTCCCACATCTCCTTCCAGGCGAGGATATGGCCCCAGTAGCAGCAGTTCTCGGCCAGCATGAAAAGTTGGCGCGGGTGGGCCTGCACCGCCTTGAGCAGCGCGGCGCACTCCTCGATGGTGGCCCCCAGGATCACCTCCTGGAGCACGTGGCAGCCGGCTTCGAGGGCGGCGATGCTCTGGTCCTTGTGGTCGGGGATGGGCGAGGCCACCACCACCACGTCGAGGCCGGCCTCCAGCATCTCGCCGTAGGTGGAACACAGCCGGGCCTGGGGGAAGTGTTGGCCGAAGCGCTCCAGGGCCTGGGGGTCTGGGTCGCAGCCGGCGGCGATCTGGCAGTCGGGAAAGAGGGGAAAGACCCGGGCCAGGCTCAGTCCCCGGCGCAGGCCGGAGATGCCGATGTGATAGGTCTTGCTCATGGACAGGCTCCGTTCCGGTGCTAAAGGCGCATGATGTCAATTGACGGGGAGCGAAAAAACATCATTCTCTAGTAATAAAAGATAAACGAGATCCCGCCCCGAAAGGAGACCGCGATGAGCAGCGAAGAGAGGATGGCCGTTCTCAAACTTTTGGAACAGGGCAAGATCAGCGCCGGGGAGGCCGAGCGCCTGCTGCGGGCCGTGGGCGGACGGGGCGAGGGGCCCAACCTCGATGAGGTGGGCCGCAAGATCAGCCAGGCCATGCAGGAGGCCGGCCGCAGCATCAGCGAGGCCGTGGGCGCGGCCAGGCGTTCGTCCGCCGGGCGGGCCGTGGGCGAGGTCTTCGACGACGTGGTAGCCGAATTCTCCGGCTCCGCCGAGGAGATCGAGGAGACCCGCGAGTGGACCCTGGAAGCGGCCGGAGTGGCCCTGCTCCAGGCCGACACCAGCAACGGGGACATCGCCGTGGAGGCCACCGACCAGGAGGAGATCTGGGTGCGGGCCACCAAGAAGGTGAAGGCCCGCACCCGCCAGCAGGCCGAGGAATGCGCCGCCCAGGTGGAGGTACAGGCGCAGCGGGAGGGGGATGTGGTGCGCATCCGGGAGGAGCGCCCCCGCAACCTGCGCGGCATCCGGGTCGAGGTGCGCTACCAGGTGCGCTGCCCCCGGCAACTGGCCCTGCGCCTGGGCACCCTCAGCGGCGCCATCAACAGCCAGGGGACCCGGGCCGGGGTCGAAGCCACCACCCTCAACGGCAAGGTGGAGGTGCGGGAGAGCCAGGGGCCGATGAAGCTGCATAGCAAGAACGGCAAGGTGGCCGCCTATGTGGACCTGCTCTCGGGCCGGGGCGAGTTCGAGACCGCCAACGGCAAGGTGGAGGTGGTGGTGCGGGCCGGCCAGGCCCCCATCGACGCCAAGACCCTCAACGGGGCGGTGGAACTGAGCCTGCCCGCCGGTTTTGCCGGCCGCCTCGACGCCAGCACCGTCCACGGCCACGTCCACTCCGAGTTCCCCATCCCCGTGACGGGCAAGCCGGACAAGGGCCGGCTCGAAGGGGAGATCGGCCCCGGCGGGGAGCACCTGGTGCGCCTGCGCACCCTCAACGGGGCCATCTCCCTGAAGAAAACGCCGGCCGCCTGAGCGCCCCGGTTCCCCGCTGCCCTGCCCCTTTGCGGGGCGGGGCTTTTTTTATTGGCCGGCAAACACCTGCCCCTTTTGCCCCGTTGTATAGACAGAAGCCAAGAGGAAGCCGCCGTGCTGAGCATCGACGATCTCTATGGCGAATACGCCGCGGGGCTCCAGGCGTACGCCACCCGGCTGGCCCGCGATGGGCAGGTGGCCGAGGACCTGGTACAGGAGACCTTCATCCGCACCCTGGGCCACCTGCAACTGCTGGCGCAACTCAATCCCCACCAGCGCCGCGCCTGGCTCTGCCAGACGGTGAAGCGCCTCTTCCTTGACCGGCAGGCTTCCCGGGCCAGGGAGGTGGCGGCCATCGCCCAGTTGAGCCTGGAGACCGAGGGGTACGCCCCGCCCGTGGAGCCGCAACTGCTGGATGCGCTCCTGGAGCGGGTCCCCGAGTCCTGGCGGAACGCGGGGTATCTAAAGATATTAGCTGTTATAAAACAGCATCTTATCACAAAAACCACGGCCCCGGCCCCCCATCGGGCCGTGATTTTTTGTCAGCGCATTTTATAAAATCTCATCCAAATCTCATTATTTTGTATTTTTCTCTTGACTTTGTTGAAAAATTGCCTTTTAATTTTTAAAAAAGAGAAGGTCATGAGAAAAATCCTTGAATGTTGTCCCAATTGCGGCAGGGACCTGGAGATCACCCAGGTGAGATGTACCTCCTGCGAAACCACCATCAGCGCCCGCTACGCCCCCTGCCGCTTCTGCCGGCTCTCCCCGGAGAGCCTGCGCCTGCTCGAAATCTTCATCAGGAACCGGGGAAACCTCAAGGAGATGGAGCGCGAACTGGGCCTCTCCTATCCGACGGTGCGCAACAAGATAGACGCCGTCATCAAGGAACTGGGCTTTGAGCCCAACCCGGCCACCGAGGAGGACTTCAAGACCCAGCGGCGCGAGATCCTGGAAAAGCTCGAACAGGGCGACCTCAGCGCCGCCGAAGCCGCCGGCCTGCTGGCCAAACTCAAAAAGTAGAGGACCCGATGCACACGGACCGGGTAGAGATCCTGGGACAACTGGAGCGAGGAGAGCTTTCGGTCGAGGCGGCCTCCCGCCTGCTAATGGGAGGAGGGGCCGCCGGCGAGGGGATGCTGGACACCCCCGCTGCGGCGCCGGCCATCATCACCCGCCGCCAACGTCTGGCCGGCCTGGCCGACCAGGTCCGCGCCTGGGAACCCGAGCGCATGATCACCCCGGCCGGCCAGCCCCCCCGGTCCTGGCCCTGGCCCGAAAACCCCTGGCAGTGGTTCTGGCAGAACTTCGCCCATCCCCTGCACCTGGACCACAGCTTTGACCTGGCCCCAGGCACCCAGCTCTGCGCCGTGGTCTTTGCCGGCGACCTGCACCTGCGCGGCGCCGCGGACCCGCGCCTGACCCTGGGGGCGGCGGCCTACGACCTGCGCGCCGGCCTGCAGGAGCGCGACCTGCGCCTGGCCGCCGCCACCGGAACCCTCGACCTAGGTGTGCCCACCACCCTGACCCAGGCCCAGGTCCAGGCCCTGCCCGGCGACGTGGAGATCCGCGACCTGCGACTCCAGCAGCTACAGGTGCGCTGCGAGAGCGGCGATCTGCGCTGCGAGGGGGTCCAGGCCAATATCGAGGCCGAGTTGTGCGGGGGCGACGCCGACCTTTTCCAGACCAGGGGGGATCTGCGGGTCAATGCCCGCCAGGGCCGCATCCGCCTGCGCCAGGCCGAGGCCGCCCAGGTGGAGTTGGCGGCTGAGGGCGACATCGAGATGCGCCTGGGCCGGGTCGAAGGCGGGCGCTACCGCTGCGAGACCAGGGGTGGGGACATCGAGGTGTCCCTCGGCGCGGGTTCGGCCTGCCGGCTTTCCCTGGAAGCCCGCGAGGGCGGGTCGATCTGCCCGACCCGCCTGCCCTGGAGCGCCCTGGAGGAGCGTTCGCCCCACTGCCTGAAGGGCCAGCTCCGGGGCGGGGGGGCCACCATCGAGTTGATCACCTGGGGCGGCCGCATCTACCTATCGGGAGAATAAGCCATGAACAGTCCGGAACACGCCAAGATCCTGGCCATGCTGGCCGAGCACAAGATCAGCGTCGATGAGGCCACCCGCCTGCTCGACGCCCTGGAAAGCCCCGCTGGACAACCAGAAAAACCCGAGGCGCCGGCGGCACCGGGGAACCCCGCTGAACTGGCCGGCATGAACCTGCGCAAGGTCAAACTGGCCGGCATGGACCTGCGGGGCGCGGATTTGCGGGGCAGGGATCTGCACGACCTCGACCTGCGCGGGACCCACCTGGAAGAGGCTGACCTGCGCCAGGCCAATCTCAACAGCGCCGATCTCACCGAGGCCCACCTACAGGGCGCCAAGCTCCAGAACACCAACCTCAGCAATGCCGACCTCTCGAAGGCCAGGCTGGATGAAGCAGACCTTTGCGAGGCCAACCTCAGCAATGCCGACCTCACTGAAGCCCACTTGCATGGTACCAAACTCCAAAACGCCAATCTCAGCAATGCCGACCTGTCCAGCGCCCATCTGGAAGAGGCGGATCTGGGCGGCATCAACCTCAGCCATGCTGACCTCACGGACGCCTGCTTGCAGGGCGCCGTGTTGCAGGGCGCCAATCTCAGCCACGCTGACCTTTCTGGCGCCCTCCTGGAGGAAGTGGATCTCAACAGCGCCAACCTCCACGATGCCGACCTGTCCGGGGCCTTTCTCCAGGGCGCCAAACTCCAGGGCGCCAGGCTGCGGCAGGCCGACCTTTCCGGCGCTCACCTGGAGGAAGCTGATCTGTCGGGCGCTGACCTGAGAGACGCGGACCTGTCCGGGGCCAATCTCCAACTCGCCAGGCTGGAAGGGGCCAGGCTGGAAGGGGCAGACCTGGAAGGCGCCCACCTGGAGGGGAGCGATCTCCCTGGAGGAACACCAGAGCATCCGGGTTTCGGCCCGCGCCCACCCAGACCCCCCAGGCCGCCGAGGCCCCCCGTCGCTCCGGTGCTGCCCGACCTAAAAAGGATGGCTGCCGATCTCAAAGGCATGGCTGCCGAAGTGAAGGCGCAGACCCGCACTTTGACGGAAAATGCCGTCCACCTGGCCAAAGACGTCACCGTTGAGGTGAGCACCCAGGTGCGCGACCTGGCGGAGAACGCCGTGGCCCTGGCCAAGACCGGCATCGATGTGGACTACATCCGCGCCCTCAAGGAGGCCGGGGTAAAGGATATCTCCGCCGTCTTCCTGCCCGCCCTGGCCCAGGCCGGCATCACCCCGGAGTATGTGCGCCAACTCAAGGAGGCCGGGGTCACCGACCTCTCTGCGGTCCACCTGCCCGCAGTGGCCCAGGCCGGCATCACCCCAGAATACGTGCGCTCCCTGAAGGAGGCCGGGGTCGAAGACCTCTCCACGGTCCATCTGCCGGCGGTGATTCAGGCCGGCATCACCCCCGAACTCATCCGCGCCCTTGGGGAAGCCGGGGTCGAAGACCTCTCCACGGTCCATCTGCCCCCGCTGGCCCAGGCCGGCGTGAGCGCAGAGTTGGTCCGCGCCCTCCGGGATTCCGGTGCCGAAGATCTCTCCACCGTCCACCTGCCCGCAGTGGCCAGAGCTGGCATCACCCCCGAATATGTCCGCCAACTCAAGGAGGCCGGGGTCACCGACCTCTCCGCCATCCACCTGCCCGCCCTGGCCCAGGCCGGCATCACCCCCGAATACGTCCGCTCCTTGAAAGAGGCTGGGGTTGAAAACCTCTCGGCGGTACACCTGCCGAGGCTCATGGCGAGGGGATAATACCCGTGGCCGGACCGCAGGCCCAAACCACCCGCTCCCCAGCCAAACTTTTGGCTCTGGCCAGCCTCTAATCTTTCAATCCGGTAGCAAACACTTTCTCCCCCTCCGGCGTTGTACGGGTCGAGGGCTGGGGGCTTCCCGTGCCTGCTGTCGCTGTCAACCGGCCGCACCTGTATCCACTTGCCATAGGAGAGAACCACATGCCCCTGTTCCTCGCCCTCCTCGCCCTCTGCGCCCTGACCCCCCTGCCCCGCCGGGTCCACCTCCAGCCCCTCCTGGCCCCATCCCCCCAGATCCAGGCTCTGGTGGATTCGACCGGGGCCTACACCGCCGAGGTGTCCGCCGGCCCGTACGCAGTTTCGGCCGTGGACGCCCTGGACCTGCGCCTCATCGAGGGCCGCGGCCTCTCGGCGGGGCGCCTGGCCGACATGCTCAAACCGCAATCCCGGGCCCCTGCGGACCGGGGCGGCCAGGCTGCGGGGCTGGGCCTCTTCCTCATCGAGACCCCCTGCGGCACCGCCTACGGCCACGGGGGGCGCAACGGGGGGCCCGGCGGCGGGTACTTCACCAGCCAATCGGCGGTGCTCAGGGACCAGAAAGTGGGGTACGTATTCCTGACCAATAGCGATCAGGCCCGCGCCTTTGACCAGGCCCTGCAGACCTTCCTCATCGCCGGCACCGCCGGCTGCCGCTGAAACGAGAACACCCACACCTTGACTGTCAACCTGATGAGGGCACCCTTGAAAACAACCATCACCGCCGCCGCCCTGGCCCTGATCGCCCTGGGGGGCATGCCCCGCCCGCTCCAGGCCCAGGACTCCACCGCCACCCACCCGGCCCGCACCATGCAGGCCGTGCGCCTCAATCCGCCGCCGCCCAAGATCGACGGGGTGCTCGACGACCCGATCTGGCAGACAGCCCCCATCGCCACCGACTTTGTCCAGAAGGACCCCGACGAGGGCAAGCCGGCCTCGGAGCGCACCACCGTCCAGATCGCCTACGACGACGAGGCCCTGTACGTGGCCGCCCGCTGCTACGACAGCCAGCCGGACCAGATCACCGCCCCCCTGGTCCGGCGCGACCAGTACTTCGAGACCGATCGGGTCTCGGTCAACCTCGACCCCCACCACGACCACCAGACCGGGTACTTCTTCTCGGTCAGCCCCTCGGGGTGCCTCATCGACGGCATCCTCTACAACGACACCTCCGAGGATATCACCTGGGACGGGGTCTGGGAGGGCAAAGCCGCCACCGACGGGCAGGGCTGGAGCGCCGAGTACAAGATTCCCTACCACGTGCTGCGCTTCAGCTTGAAGGAGGAGTACACCTGGGGCGTCAATGTGCTGCGCTTCATCAGCCGCAAGCAGGAGCGGGACGACTGGGTGATGACCCCCCGGGGGATCAACGGCTGGGTCTCCCGTTTCGGCCACCTCGAAGGCATACGCGGCATCAAACCCGTCCAACACCTCGAAGTGCTGCCCTTTGTCCTGGGCCGTTCCTCCTTTGAGGCGGGCAAGAGCGACTATCTCTCCTCCGCGGGGGTGGACCTGCGCTACGGCCTGGCCTCCAACCTCTCCCTCAACGCCACTGTCAACCCGGACTTCGGCCAGGTGGAGGCCGACCCGGCGGTGCTGAACCTGAGCGTCTTCGAGACCTTCTACGAGGAGCGCCGGCCCTTCTTCGTCGAGAGCAATACCCTCTTCAGCGCCCCGCAACCCGACATCGTCGGCATCAACAGCCCGGCCCAGCTCTTCTACTCCCGCCGCATCGGCAAGCAGCCGGGCCGCTTCGCCGCGCCGGAGAACAGCAAAATCATCGACCAACCCGAGGCCACCACCATCCTGGGGGCCGGGAAGTTCTCGGGCAAGACCGCCTCCCGCACCTCCTTTGGCCTGCTCGACGCGGTGACCGCCAGCGAGGACGCCCTGATCGAGGACGAGGAGACGGGCCTGCGCCAGCGGCACCGGCTCGAACCCCTGACCAACACCCTGGTCGGGCGCGTGCAACAGGATGTGGGCACCAATTCTTCGGTGGGAGGCACCTTTACCGCCCTCGCCGGCAAGGACTTCCAGGCGGCGTACGTGGGCGGGGTGGACGGCAATCTCAAGTGGCGGCAGAATGCCTACGGCCTCTACACCCGCCTGGCCGGCAGCCGCGCCGGCACCACCGAGGACCCGAAGAAGGGCTACGAGGGCACGGCCTATCTCTACAAGTTCTCCGGGAACTTCGGCGGCCAGCTCTACCTCAATGCCCGCTCCCCCGGCTTCGAGGTCAACGACCTGGGGTACATGGACCGGGCGGACCGGATTCAGACCGGCGCCCACGGGTACGCCCAGATCCAGAAACCCTGGGCCCTGGCCCGCCGGTCCGGGTTCAATCTCAACACCTGGGCCCACTGGAACTACGACCAGGTGAAGCTGGTGCAGGGGGTCAATTTCAACACCTGGAACGAGCTGAAGAACTACTGGTTCTTCCAAGTGGGGATCAGCCGGGAGTTCGCGGCCCAGGACGATTTGGCGACCCGGGGCGGCCCGGTGATGGACACGCCGGGCCGCTTCTGGTACTGGGGTAATCTGAGCACTGATCGCCGAAAGAAGCTGAGCGTGGGCTTCAATCCTTACGGGGAAAGGATGGACGGCGGCCGGGGCGACACCTGGAGACTAGGTCTGAGCCTCAGCGCCCGCCCCCGGCCCAATATCCAGTTCGAACTGAACCCCACCTACCGGTCGGAGTCCAACTACGCCCAGTGGATCGAGAACGCGGACAGTGACGGCGACGGCACCGACGACCGCTTTGTCTTTGGCGAATTGGAGAGCCGGACCTTTGACCTGACCACCCGGCTGAATGTCACCTTCTCGCCCACCCTCACCCTCCAGACCTATGTCCAGTCCTTTGTGGCCGCCGGCGACTACGGCACCATCAAGGAACTGGCCCGGCCCGCATCCTACGAATTCATCCCCTACCAGGGCCTGGAAGACAACCCGGACTTCTCCCGCCGCTCCCTGCGGGGCAACGCGGTGCTGCGCTGGGAGTACCGGCCCGGCAGCGCCCTCTTCCTGGTCTGGTCCCAGTCGCGCAGCGCCGACCTGGACGAGGCGGTGGACCCGGAACTCCGGGCCTTTGGCGGGGTGCAGGACAGCTTCGCCGACGAGGGCACCAATATCTTCCTGGTGCGGCTCAACTACTGGATGGGGATTTGACGTCTGCTGCGGCGGCGGGGAGATGACCCTGGAGGGCTTCCCCTGGGGATCGGCGGGGTTGGGAAGTCCGCGGGAGGGGCGGAGGGGAGAGCGGAGCCAGAGCGAGCAGGGTGGGAAGGACGCGCCTTGGGGAAGCCCGGAATGGGTCGCTTCCCGACGCTGGTACGTTATCGTGGATAGAAGAAAGCCAGCACCGGCACGCGGCCGCGCCGGCTGGGGTGGGTGTTGAGGGGCAGGGCCTCGACGTAGTAGGACTGCGACGCTCCCCGCCCCAACTCCAGGCGCTCCGGGCCGGCCGCCAGCTTGCGGCTGCGGGCGGCCCGGTCGAGGCAGTTGCGCTGGCCCAGGGCCAGGCAGGTGGGAAAGGAGAGGCCGGTCTTGCGGAAGCCCTCGCTGAGCACCGCGTAGGTGGCCCGCAGCCGCTGCCCCTCCTGGTGGGGCAGTTCCATCCAGCGCTCCAGCTCGCGCCACTCCCCCCGCCGCAACTGCCGGCGCGGCTCCACCAGCACCAGGGCGCAGCTTTCGGCGTCGGCCTCCACCATGCGCAGACACACGGATTCCATCGAGGCCCCGTAGCGCGCTGCCAGGGCCTCGGCGCGGCCCGCCCCAAAGCCGCCCGCCTTCAGGTCGGCCCCGAACAGATCCATGGGCATCAGGAACTCGGTGGCAGCCAGGTCGCACAAATATTCGAGCCGGCCCTCGGGTTCAAAGAGCCGGGGCCGCCGGGGATGGCGGTAGCGCGGGTTGCTCAGATAATCGGGAAAGAGGGTGTGGGCGATCTCGTGGAAGATGTTGAAGTTGGTGCGCGCCCTGGGCCTGCCCGGCCGGTAGAGGATGGTGGGCCGCCCCTCCTGCACGAAGATCATGGCGTCCTCCAGCCAGGACTCCGCCACCGGAGCGCAGCGGATGCCCAGGGCCTGGGCCACCAGCAAGGGGTCGAAGGGCGGGGGGTTCCAGTTTTCGTCGATGGCCCGCAGCAACTCGTCGGCCTCGGCGAGTTTGGCCCGGGCCCGCCGGCGCACGCCCTCCTCGACCGAGATCTCCGCTTCAGCCACGCGGATCTCCGGTGATCTCGCGCAGCATGCCGTACACCAGGGCCCACTGCTCCTTGGTGGTGGGCCGGCCCCCCTTCAGTTGCACAAAGGAAAGGGACTTGATCTCCTCCGGCTCCAGGGGGCGGCCCTGGAACTTGCGCTCGTTGATGAAGGCCCGCAGCCCGGCATTGATCTCCGGCTCGATCAGGTCCTGGGCCTCGCGCTCGGGGGGTTTGCCCAGCAACTGGGCAATGGTCACCCCCAGGGCCTCGGCAATCTTGAAAAGCACCTCGGCTCCCGGGCGCCGGCTCTTGCCGCTCTCGATCTCCCACAGGAAGGCCTTGGATACCCCGGAGCGGAGGGCCAGATCCGGCAAGGTGAGCCCGCGCAGTTCCCGGTATTTTTTGATGTACTCGCCTGTTTCCATGATCCTTTTCCCCGCGTTTCCCGTCTAATAGACAGGAAGATACGCCCGCCTTGCGCCAATGGCAAACCAAAATCCCTGAAAGTTCGCGAAGAAAGATATTGCCAGGGTGTTCTCCACCGCATATATTCAGCATCCTTGGTTCGCGATAGCGAACCGCCTAACCCAGAGGAGGCGCTATGGAAAAGGTGGACCCGCACCGCGTCGAACGGGCGGCCCGGCTCTATGCCAGCAACAAGGAAGCCGGCCAGGCCCTGGGCATCGCCGCCGGGAGCTTTGGCCGTTTGTGCCGGCAGTACGGCATCCAGACCCCCCAGGCCCGCCGCCAGCGCCGCTGGCAGGAACACCGGCAGGTCGGGGCAGAGGGACCCAACCTCTGAGCGAGTACCGCCTCCACCTCCGACCCGCTGCCCGCCGCTGGTGGGCAGCGGGTTCTTTGTTGCTCCTCCTGCTCTTGGCAGGGGGGGAAGCCTTGCCCTATCTTGTAGGCCATCCCTCACCTCGGAGACCAAGCGCCATGGCCAAAACTTGCTTTTTGTATGTGGGCACTTACACTCGGGGCCCTTCCCCGGGCGAGCACCGCAACGAGGGCATCTACGTCTTTCGCTTCGACGCCGAAACCGGCGCCCTCGAAGGGCTTGGCGCCACTGGCGGCCCCCTCGACCCCTCCTTCCTGGCCCTCCATCCCAATGGCCGCTTCCTCTACGCCGTCGGCGAGATCCTCGACTACCGGGGCAAGGAGAGCGGGGCGGTGTACGCCTATGCCCGGGACCCAGTCACCGGCACCCTCAGCTATCTCAACGAGCAGCCCTCCCTCGGTACCTGGCCCTGCCACCTGAGCGCCGAGGCCACGGGCCGCTACCTAGTGGTGGCCAACTACCTGAGCGGCAGCGTGGTCATGCTGCCCATCCGCCCCGACGGCAGCCTGGGCGAGGCCGCTGACCTTGTCCAGCACCAGGGCTCCAGCGTCAACCCCAAGCGCCAGGAAGGGCCACACGCCCACGCCATCATGGTCTCCCCGGACAACCGCTACGCCTTTGCCCCCGATCTGGGCCTGGACCAGGTGATCTCCTACCGCCTCGACCTGGAGCGCGGCAAGTTGGTCCCCAACGACCTCCCCCATACCCGGACTGCCCCGGGGGCTGGCCCGCGCCACTTCGACTTCCATCCCAATGGCCGCTGGGCCTACCTGATCAACGAGATCGGCAACACCCTTTCGGCCTATGCGTACGACGCGGAAGGCGGCACCCTCACCCTGCTCAACACCGCGCCCACCCTGCCCGCCGGCTTCAGCGGCACCAGCCACACCGCCGACATCCACGTCCACCCCAACGGCAGATTCGTGTACGGCTCTAACCGAGGCCACGACAGCATCACCATCTGCGCCATCGACCAGACCACCGGCCAGGTGGCGGTGGTGGGCCACGAGCCCACCCAAGGCAAAACCCCGCGCAACTTCGCCATCGACCCCAGCGGCACCTTCCTGCTGGCCGCCAACCAGTCGGGCAGCATCGTCGTCTTCCGCATCGATCCCAATACCGGCCGCCTCAGCCCCACCGGCCACAGCGCCTCGGTGCCCTCTCCGGTGTGCCTCAAACTGATCCCGGCCTAGCAGAGGAGAAAACGGCATGGCAGACGACCCGAACCCTGGCATCTCGCGCCGCGGTTTTCTCAAAGGGGTGGGCGGCGGCCTGCTCGGCAGCGCGGCCCTCGGCGAGGGTCTGATCGGGGCCCAGGTGGCCGCCGCCGCCGGCCCCGAGGCGATCAAGGGTTTCCAGATCATCCAGCTCCAGGTCAACGGCGCCACCCGCCAGGTCAACGCCGAGCCGCGCACCACCCTGCTGGCGGCCCTGCGCGACCAACTCCAACTGACCGGGGCCAAGGAGGTCTGCGACCGGGGCCAGTGCGGGGCCTGCACCGTGCTGGTGGACGGGGAGGCGGTGCTGGCCTGCATGATCCTGGCCCTCGACGCGCGCGGACACGAAATCACCACCGTCGAGGGCCTGGCCCAGGGCGAGCAACTCTCCCCGGTGCAACAGGCATTTGTCGAGCACGACGCCCTGATGTGCGGCTTCTGCACCCCCGGCCTGGTGATGGCCTCCACCGCCCTCCTGCGCCACAACCCCAGCCCCACGGCAGCGGAGATCCGCCTCGGGGTCTCGGGCAACCTCTGTCGCTGCGGCACCTATCCCAAGGTCTTCGCCGCGGTCGAGGACGCCGCCCGCCGGATGAAGGGAGGAGGCTGAGGCATGGCCTGGAAACCTCTCAGCGAGATGCAGGTGCTCAGCCAGCGCCAGCCCCGCCTCGAAGCCCCCCTCAAGGTCAGCGGTCAGGCCAAGTACACCTACGACCTCCAGTTCGACGGCCTGCTCTACGGGGCCCTGCTCACCTGCCCCTACCCGGCGGCCCTGGTGCTGCGCATCGACGAGAGCGAGGTGCGCCGGCTGCCCGGGGTCCGGGCAGTGCTTACCGACGCCCACCCCACCGGCACGGCCCGCTACGCCGGCGAGTACCTGGCCGCGGTGGCCGCCATCTCCCCCCAGATCGCCCTGGACGCGCTCGAACTCTTTGAGGTCGAGTACGAGGTGCGGCCCTTTGTGGTGGACCTCGACGCCGCGATGGAGGAAGGAGCGCCCAGGGTATTTGCCGAGCGCGGCAATATCACCGATCCAGAGGCGGATGGCAGCGGGGACGTGGAAGCCGGCTTCGCCGCCGCCGAGGTGATCGTCGAGGCCGAGTTCCGCACCCAGGTCCAGACCCACTCCTCCCTGGAGACCCACGGCAGCGTGGCGGTCTGGGAGGGGGACCAGCTCACCATCTACGACTCGACCCAGGCGGTCAACGGGGTGCGCGAGGGGGTGGCCCAGACCCTGGAACTCCCCGCTGACCAGGTGCGGGTGATCTGCCAGCACATGGGCGGGGGCTTTGGCAGCAAGCTGTGGGCCGGACGCTACACCGCCATCGCCGCACGCCTGGCCAAAGCCGCCGGGGCCCCGGTCAAGCTCATGCTCTCGCGCCGCGACGAGCATCTGAGCACCGGCAACCGCCCCAGCAGCCTGCAAAAGCTCAAGCTGGGGGCCAAACGCGACGGCACCCTGGTGGCCTTCTCCGCCACCACCTGGGGCAGCGCCGGCATCGCCGGGGGCGCCGGGGTGGCCCTGCCCTACGTGTACACCGGCCTGCCCGCCTGGAAACACACCCACGCCGACGTGTACACCAACGCCGGCGAGGCCCGGCCCTTCCGCGCCCCCGGCAGTCCCCAGGGCTGTTTCTCCATGGAGCAACTCATGGACGAGATGGCCGAGAAGCTGGGCATCGACCCCCTCGAATTCCGCCTGCGCCACGATGCCAACCCCGTGCGCCAGCAGGAGTGGCGCCTGGGCGCCGAACGCATCGGCTGGTCCAAGCGCCAGCCCTCAGGCAGCGGCAAGGGTCCGCTCAAGCGCGGCCTGGGGCTGGGGGCCAGCCTCTGGCAGGTGGGCGGGGGCGGCAGCC
>Ga0194132_10005055_pt1 | contig 21833 bp, 12 predicted proteins | sample TA2KigOf80mmetaG_FD_148612 | JGI IMG/M metagenome (GOLD analysis project Ga0194132, IMG submission 148612) | Freshwater microbial communities from Lake Tanganyika, Tanzania - TA2015054 Kigoma Offshore 80m | ecosystem: Environmental > Aquatic > Freshwater > Lake | place: Tanzania: Lake... | reverse complement strand
GGCTCGGAGCGGACCCGATGCGGGCAAGATGCCCGCGGTCCACCGGAGGGGGCGGTCACAAGACGTGGACCGTGGTCACAAGACGTGGACCGTGGTCACAAGACGTGGACCGTGGTCACAAGACGTGTACCGTGGTCACAAGACGTGGACCGTGGTCACAAGACGTGGACCGCGGGCGTCCCGCCCGCACCGGCGCGGCTCGGAGCGGACCCGATGCGGGCAAGATGCCCGCGGTCCACCGGAGGGGGCGGTCACAAGACGTGGACCGTGGTCACAAGACGTGGACCGTGGTCACAAGACGTGGACCGTGGTCACAAGACGTGGACCGTGGTCACAAGACGTGTACCGTGGTCACAAGACGTGGACCGCGGGCGTCCCGCCCGCACCGGCGCGGCTCGGAGCGGACCCGATGCGGGCAAGATGCCCGCGGTCCACCGTGCGCACCGCTACCATCCCGCCCCCATGTTCGAAGGTCTCTCCCGCAGGCTCCACGACGCCCTCCGCAACCTCTCGGGTCGCGGTCGCATCAGCGAGTCGAACATCCGCGAGGCGATGGAGGAGGTCCGCACGGCGCTCCTCGAGGCGGACGTCCACCACGAGGTGGTCGAGTCCTTCTGCCGCGAGGTCGCGGAGGACGCGGTAGGTCAGGAGGTGACCAGATCCCTGAAGCCCGGCGAGGAGATGATCGGCATCGTCCATCGCCGCCTCGTCGAGCTGATGGGCGAGCCCGCGCCGCTGCGTCTCGTCGAGCCGGGTCCGACGGTGATCCTGATGTGCGGGCTGCAGGGCTCGGGGAAGACCACCACCTGCGGCAAGCTCGCGGCGCGGCTCAAGAGCCAGGGGAAGTCGGTGCTCCTCGTCGCCGCCGACCTCCAGCGACCCGCGGCGGTCGAGCAGCTCCGGATCGTCGCCGCGCAGGTCGCCGCGGACGCCCCGGGCAGCGGCAAGGTCGCCTTCCACGGCGAGCCGGAGCGCTGCGCCGAGCACGGTCGGGCGGTCGGCGTCGCGGTGGGCGTCGCGACCCGCGGGCTCGAGCGGGCGCGGCGCGAGCGGTTCGACGTCCTGATCATCGACACCGCCGGGCGCCTCCACGTCGACGAGGACCTCATGAAGGAGCTCCGGGCGATCGACCGCGCGGTCGAGGCGCAGGAGATCCTCCTCGTCGTCGACGCGATGAGCGGTCAGGACGCCCTCACCTCCGCCAAGGCGTTCCATGCGGCGATGCAGGTCGACGGGGTGATCCTCACCAAGTTCGACTCCGACTCCCGCGGCGGCGCGGCGCTCTCGGTGCGCCGCGTCACCGGCGCCCCGATCCGCTTCGTCGGCGTCGGGGAGAAGTTCGCATCGCTCGAGGAGTTCCACCCCGAGCGGGTCGCCGGGCGCATCCTCGGGATGGGCGACGTGGTGAGCCTCGTCGAGAAGGCGCGGCAGGAGGTGAGCGACGAGGAAGCCGCCGAGCTCATGGAGAAGATGAGCCGCGGGCAGCTCGGGCTCGACGACTTCCTGCGGCAGCTGAAGGTCATCCGCCGGATGGGTCCGATCAAGCAGCTCCTCGGGATGCTGCCCGGCGTCGGATCGATGCTGAAGGAGCTGCCGCTCGAGGACGGTCAGCTCGACCGCATCCAGGGGATCGTCCACTCGATGACGCCCGCGGAGAGGCGGCGCCCCGAGGTGCTCGACCGAAGCCGCATCGCCCGCATCGCGAGGGGAAGCGCGAGCCAGAACGCGGAGGTCTCGCGCCTCGTCAAGCAGTTCGAGCTGATGCGGAAGATGGGCTCGCAGCTCGCGGGCGCGGGCGCCGCCGGTCGCCTCGCCGCGATGCGCGGCATGCAGTCGGGCGGGCTCCCGACCCGCGGCTCGACCTACACCGCGAGCCCGAAGTCGCGCTTCAAGCAGCGACCGAAGCGCTGAGGCGCGGGATCGCCCGCCGGCTCAGTCCACCGGCAGCGGATCGCTCGCCTCGCCGCGGGTCCACGCGCGGATCCGCGGCTCGACCACCTCGACGAGGATGATCTTCACGCACGCCGCGACGGGAATCGCCAGCAGCATCCCGTACACCCCCGCGAGCGCCCCGCCCGCGAGCACCGCGACGAAGATCGAGAGGATCGAGAGGTCGGTCGCGCGACCGGCGATGACCGGCGTCAGCACGTAGCCCTCGACCGCCTGCACGATGAGGAAGACGACCGTCGGCCAGACGAGGATCGAGATCCAGCCCATGCGGGAGGCTTCCGGCACGCCCGCCTCCTCGAGGAAGAGGAGACCGATCGCGATGGGCAGCCCGACGCCGCCGAGGTAGGGCACCAGGCAGAAGACGCCGGTGATGAGCCCGAGCAGGATCGCGTAGGGCACGCCGACGATGAGCCAGCCCACCGCGAGCATCGCCCCCATGATCGCGCTGATCACGATGCGTCCCCGCACGAAGCCCGCGACGGCGCGGTCCATCTTCCGGGCGAGGTCGAAGACCTTGGGGCGATGGGTCTCCGGCACCAGCCCGCCGAGGAACTCGACGGTGCGGGGATAGGAGATGCTGAAGTAGTAGAAGTAGAACGGGATCAGCACGATCGCGAGCGAGAGGGTCAGGATCGAGACGATCGCGCTCCACGCGGTGCGGAGCCCGCTGCCCGCGACGTCGAGGATCGACCACTGGTTGCCGGAAGCGCCTGGCAGCCGCACCGACTCGACGACGACCGGTCGGGGCGCGGCTGGAGAGACCGGAGAGGCAGGCTCGGCTTCGGCTCCCGCGGGCGGCGGGGTCTGCATCCCGCCCGACGCGAGCGTCGTCGTGGGAGTCGGCGTGGGAGTCGGCTTGGAAGTCGGCGAGGGAGTCGGCGAGGGAGTCGGCGAGGGAGTCGGCGAGGGAGTCGGCGAGGGAGTCTCCTTCGCGCCGGGCTCGGGCGTCCCCGGCTCCGGCGTCGTTGGCGGGCTTGTTTCCTCGCGCGGTTCTTTCTGCGCCTCTTTCTGCGCCTCCTCGTGCGCCTCGTCGTGACCCTCGCCGCTCCTCGCGTCCGCGAGGGATGCGTCGTGATCGTGGTCTTGGTCGTGGTCGGCGTCTCGGTCGGGGCTTCCGAAGATCCAGCGGGCACCGCGCCGCGCGTCGTCCTGGTACTGCGCGGGGAGCTTCTCGATCATCTCCATCGCCCGCGCCTCGAAGACGCCCGAGCGCGCCCGCTCGACGAGCGAGACCGCCTGCCCCACGATCAGCGGCACCGCGATCACGAGCCCGACGAGGATCGCGCCGTAGACCACCACGACGATCCCCAGCGCCGCCACCGGTCGCGGGCACCAGCGGAAGCGCGAGAGCCACGCGACCAGCGGCTCGAAGAGGTAGGCGATGAGGAGCCCAAGCAGCAGCGGCACCGTCACCGCGCTGAGGGCGTAGCCGAGCCACGCGAGCGCCACGATCCCGGCGACGAGGATCACGTCGCGGACCGGCTGGATCTGCCAGAGGTGGACCGTCCTCAGCCAGGAGGCGGGGTCGCTGCCGTGGCTCGGTCGATCCTGGGGCGACTGCGGGGACATCGGCGCGAGGATACCCGCGGCGGCGAGGGGCGCGGCGGCGGCTTCGACCCTCAGGAGGCGCGGACCTGCCGCAGGATCTGCTCGCGGTCGAACGCCTCGGCGAAGTCGTAGACCCCGCGGAAGTCCTCGAGGCTGTCGTCGGAGGTCTTCGACATGAGCCCATGCTCGATCATGGCGAAGACGATCCGCCCGAAGTCGTCGGTCCGCACCACGTTCCAGCTGCGGAGGACCGTCGGGGCGAGGAGCCCGTACTGCTGGATCGCGAAGTCGCGGAGCCCGAGGCACAGCTGCTGCCCGCTCACGTGCCGCCCCTGCCCCTCGGCGAGACCGCCATAGGTCTCCACGCGCTCGACGGTGTGCCCGAGCCCCTGCTGCACGAACTGAAACGCCTCGAGCGGATACGGGCCGGCGGTCTTGAGGAGCTTCTTCCAGTCGATCTCGGAGGGGACCATGCGGCGTCGTCTCGGCGCTCTGGAGAGGGATCGGTCGCGAACCCGCGATGCTAGCACCGACTCCGCCCCGCTCGTCAAGATCGGCGAAGCGCCCGCGCCGAGATGAAGGGCGAGTCCGCGTCGAGATAGCGCCACCGCCGGCGGGCCCACGCGCCGACCTCGCCGAGACCGACCCGCGGGAGGGCGAGGATGCGCCGCGGCGCCTCGCCCTCCTCGATCCAGAGCCCGCTCGAGCGGGCGAGCCGCGCGCCATCGAGCGAGCGGTCGATCCCAAGCGCCGCGGCGAGGCGACCCGGTCCTCGCGCCACGTCCCGCCGCGCGGGCTCCCGCCTCGCCCGATGGTCGATCGCGCGGCGCCGGATCATGCCCTCGACGCCCTCGAGCGGCTCGATCGCCCGCAGGAGCACCGCCTCGCCGGAGTCACTCTCGCCGGAGACGACGTTCAGGCAGTGGTGCATCCCGTAGATGAAGTAGACGTAGCACGCGCCGCCCGCGAGGTACATCGACTCGTTGCGCTCGGTGCGGCGCCCGCGGTGCGAGTGGCTTGCGCGATCCTCGCCGCCGGGATACGCCTCGACCTCGACGATGCGGCCGCTCAGGCGCTCGCCGCCGATCCGCCGGACGAGCACCGCCCCGAGGAGCGCCCGCGCGAGCTCCACCGCCCCGCGCTCGTAGCCCGCGAAGAGCCTCGCGCTCACGACGACCCCGCGAGGGCGAGCCACTCGGGCGAGGTCTCCGCGCGAAGCGCCTCGCCGATGGGATCACGGCTTTCCCGCGCGACCGTCACCGCGAGGAGACCGCGTGGTCGGCTGCCCCGCCGAAGCGAGACCTCGCGCAGATCGATCCCGAGCAGCTCGGCGCCGTGAAGGGTCGCCATCTCGACGAGGCGCCTCGGCTCGACCGCGTCGCGGCGAGCGAGCCGGCGCATCTCGTCGAGGACGGAGAGCCGCTCGGGCGTGTCGAGGGCGACGAGGCTGTCGGTCCCGAGCGCGACCGGCACGCCGAGCTCGAGGAGCTCGCGGTAGCGGTGCGGGCGGGCGCCCTCCCGCGGGTGCCCGAAGTACTCGCTCGCCCGCGCGCAGTAGACGACGCCGAGGCGCCGACCATCGCGGCGGACGCCGGCGAGGCGGGAGATCGCCTCGAGGTCCGCGTCGTCGAGGTAGTTCCCGTGGACGATCGCCGCCGCCGACTCGCCGAGCGGCGCGGCGAGGCGACCAAGCGGCGTCCGCCGCCAGGGTCGGATCGAGTCGGTCCATGCCCCGACCTGCTTGAGGAGCTCGACGAGCGGTCCCTCGGCGTCGGCGACGAAGCGGAGCTCCTCCGGCGTCTCCGCGAGGTGGGTCGCGAGCGGCAGCCCGAGCCGGCTCGCCGCCTCGTAGAGCCGGTCGCCGCAGGAGTAGGGCGCGTGCGGCGAGACCCCGAGCCGGACCCCGCCGGCGTCGACCGCGGTCCGGTCGCGCAGGCTCCCGAGGAACTCGAGCCCGCCTGGCTCGGCGAGACCGATCCCGAAGACCTCGACGTAGGAGACCCCCGGCAGCCCGCTCTCCCGCATCGCCTCGACCGCCGGAAGCCCGCGGTTCCCGGCGATGTCGCCGAGGAAGGCGGTGCCCCCCGCCCGGGCGAGCCGTGCCCCCGCGAGCACCGCCTGGCGGATCGCCTCCGGGGAGGTCGGTCGCTCCCGGCGGATCATCCCCGCCCAGGTGGTCCAGTCGCCCCCGAAGGGACGGGGTCCGAGGAGCGTCAAGTCGAGGTGGGCGTGGGCGTTGACGAGTCCCGGCATGACCACGCGGTCGGTCAGGTCGACCGACCTCGCCTCGGGGGTCGGACCGATCCGGGTCGGGTGATCGACTGCCTCGACCTCGCCGCTCGGCGCGAGGAGGATCACCGCCGGCGCGACGACCGCCGAGGCGTCGAGCGCCGCCGCGACCTCGAGCCGCCGTCGATCGGAGCCGAGCGGCGCCGCGGAGCCCGCCTGACGAGTCATGCAGACACGGTACACTCCGCGCCGCGTCGAGGGCGAGTCCGCTGCTCGACCACGAGATCATCGACGCGGGCAACGGATGTCGCGCCCGCCTCAATCGTGCGGGCGCTCGAGATCACCACTCGATCGCTCGAATGAACGCACCGTCGGGGAACATGGAGGATCCCGCATGTCACCGCTCCGCAGGTCACTCGCCCGCTTCGTCCCAACGCGTCCGGTCCGGCTGCTGCTTCCGATGCTGATGCTCGCCGGCGTCGGCTGCGTGCCGCAGCAGCGCTACGACGAGCTCATGACCGCCTACCGCGGCAAGGAGCAGTCGCTGCTCTCCACCGAGAACGATCTCTCGATCTCCCGCTCGAACGAGCGGGCGCTCCGCGAGCAGCTCCTCAAGGCGACGGAGGACATCCGCGCCCTCGAGAGCCTGCGCGGCACGAACTCGGGCGACATCGACCGCCTGCTCGCCGACTACGACCGCCTGCAGCGGCAGCTCGTCGAGCTCGGCTCCGGGCCGCTGCCCGACGAGGTGGTCGATGCGCTCAACGACCTCGCGTCTCGCTATCCGCAGCTCCTGCAGTTCGACGCCCAGCGGGGTCTGCTCCGCTTCGCGGCGGACTTCACCTTCGCCCTCGGCTCGACCGAGCTCTCCGACAGCGCGCAAGCCGCGCTCCGCACGCTCGCGGGCATCCTCGCCTCGCCCGAGGCGCAGGGACTCGAGATCCGCGTCGTCGGTCACACCGACAACGTGCCGATCCGCCGCGCCGAGACCCGCGCGAAGCACCCGACGAACCTGCACCTCTCCGCCCACCGGGCGATCGCGGTCCGCGACGCGCTCGTCACCGATGGGGTCAACCCCATCCGCTTCTCGGTGGTCGGCTACGGCGAGTTCCGCCCGGTCGTCGCCAACGGCAAGAACGGGGCGCCGGAAAACCGCCGGGTCGAGGTCTTCCTCACCCCGATGCTCGTCCCGACCGGCGGCGTGCCTTCGGCGCCGGCGGTGACCGAGTCGACGATCGTGGTCGTCGAGGAAGAGCCCACCAAGTAGACCCCCCGGGCTCGTTCACGCGAGCACCGCACCGGGCGGAGTCCTCACGGGCTCCGCCCGGCCTGCTTTTGGACTTGCCCTTTGGACTTGCCCTTCGGACTTGCCCTTCGGACTTGCCCTTTGGGCCTGTCTTGGGGGCTTGTCTTGAGGACTTGTCTTTAGGAAGGACGGGTAGTCCGGGCGGACTCCATCCCGACCTCCGACCATTCGCGCCGCGCGAGGAAGTCTCACCACTTCCTTGCGGCACGACGCCGGTTTTGGCGTAGATTTCTCCGGTCCCTCCACGCTCGTGGGCGAGAAGTCCGTGCTCGGTGGCGAGTCCGCGCGGTCATCGACCGCCCGCGAGTCGACCTCCTTCCGGTGCTTCCGCCCCCGAGTCCCTCCAGTCTCTCCCCCTCGTCCCCCCGCCGACAGGAACGACCGCCCATGCGACGAACCCTGCTTGCCCTGCCGCTCCTCGTCCTGCCCGCACTTCTCCTCGCCCTGCTTCCCGCGTCGCCCGCGAGCGCTGGATTCGCCGGCGGCCCGGCGATCCGGATCAACGAGGTCCGCCTCGACCAGCCCGGCGCGGACAACGACGAGTACCTCGAGCTGCGGGGCGCTCCCGGGGCGAGCCTGAACGGCTTGACCTACGTCGTCATCGGCGACCTCACCGGCGCGACGCCGCCGGTGCAGAACGGCGGCATCGAGTACGTCCTGGACCTCTCCGGTCAGGTGCTCGACTCGAACGGGCTCTTCCTCGTCGCGAAGAGCACCTTCTCCCTGCCCGCGACGCCGAACCTGATCGCGCCGCTCAACTTCGAGAACTTCGACAACGTGACGCACCTGCTCGTCTCGGGCTTCACCGGGGCGGTCGGTCAGGACCTCGACCCCAACGACGACGGCGTCCTCGAGATCACCCCGTGGACCGCGATCATCGACTCGGTCGCGATCGTCGGCGTCCTCAATCCCGATGGCATCACCAACGACTTCTTCTACAGCGACGTGGTGGTCGGTCCGGATGGCGGCGCCGTCCCCGGGCACGTCTACCTCTGCGGGAACTTCCCGCAGTGGCGGATCGGTCCCTACGACATCACCGTCGGCGTGGACACCCCCGGCGCCGCGAACCCGACCTGCGCGGGCGGCGGCGACGGCGTCCGCATCGCGGAGATCCGCATCGACCAGCCGCTCACGGACGTGAACGAGTACTTCGAGCTCGTCGGTCCCGCGGGCGCTTCGCTCAATGGGCTCACCTACGTCGTGATCGGCGACGGTGCCGCCGACCTCGCGAGCGGCGTGATCGAGTTCGTGCTGCCGCTCGATGGGCTCTCGATCAACGCGAACGGCTTCTTCGTCGTCGCGGGTCCGAACTTCACGCTGTCGGTCCCCGACTACGTCGTCCCCGACGCCCCCTCATCCGGCTTCTTCGAGAACGGCGACAACGTGACCCACCTGCTCGTCTCGGGCTTCACCGGCGTCCTCGGCGACGACCTCGATCCGGCGGGGAACTGCATCCTCGCGACGACGCCGTGGGTCGGTCTCCTCGACTCGGTGGCGTTCACCAACGTGCTGCCGCCGCCCTCGAGCGGGATCGGCTGCGTCTACAGCGACGTGGTGGTCGGTCCCGACGGACCGTTCCTCCCCGGGCACATCTACCGCTGCGACGAGAAGGGCGGCTGGGCGGTCGGCGCCTTCGACATCGCCGCGGGTCAGGACACCCCGGGCGGCCCGAACCCGCCCTGCCCGAAGCTCGGCTGCGGCTCGCCCGGCACGGCGCCCTGCGCGGTGGTGCAGCCGAATCCCTCCTGCTACGACGTCTCGTGCTGCCAGTCGGTCTGCGCGGTCGATCCCACCTGCTGCGACGTCTCGTGGGACGCGGGCTGCGTGAGCGCCGCGATCACGATCTGCTACGGCTCGGGCAAGCCCGGCACCGTCTTCACCTACGCGGACACCTCCGCCTCGACCCTCGGCTCGGGCAACTGCGCGACGGTCCGCAACACCGGCATCGTCGGCGGGACGAGCGGCGCCCGCTTCTTCAACGTGCAGGGAACCAACAACGGCAACTTCGCGAACTGGGGCGCCGTGCGGTGGAACCTCTCCGAGGTCTACGCCTTCCTCGACGCGGAGGCGACCGCCGGCGGCTTCACGAACTGGGTGATCGACGCGGTCGAGCTGCGCGTGACCCAGTCGAACGCGGCGTTCTCGGCGGCGGGTCCGGTGACCGCGTGGTACTGCGCGGACGACGCCACCAACATCAACCCGGTCACCGCCTCCGGCACGCTCGGCGGCGGCGGCGGCGTCTATACCGGCGAGCTTGGTCCGGTCGTCCAGATCACCACCTGGACCTTCACGCCGACCACCTCCGGCGACGTGAATGCGTATCCGATCCTCTCGAACCAGGTGCTCTCCGAGCTGAACGACCGCTCGGACCTCGCCCTGACCATGGTCTTCACCGCCGACGCGGCGACCTCGGCGACCTACCGCGGTCAGGACGCTCCCTTCACGAACACCAGCGGCGTGACCTTCAACGCCCCCTTCCTCGCGATTGACTACACCCTCATCAGCGACCTGCCCTGCACCGGCGACCTCAACGACGACGGCGTCGTGAACGGCGCGGACCTCTCGATCCTGCTGAGCGAGTGGGGCAAGTGCCCGGGCTGCAACGGCGACCTCAACGACGATGGCGTCGTGAACGGCGCGGACCTCACGATCCTCCTCGGCGGGTGGGGGAACTGCCCCTGAGCGATCGACCGGCCCGATCGACCTGACTGATCGACCTGACCGATCTCCCGCGACCCGGAACGAGCGACGTTCCGGGTCGCGGTGCGCTGGGAAACTCCCGGTCGACGGGACCGACAGGAGCGAGCGTCGCGGCGGCTCGACGCGGCGTGCGAGCGCACCCCCGACTCCGCCGAGGTCCACCCCGCGGCGAGCTCGACGATCGCGGCGACCGCCACCCTCGCCAGTCGACGCGCGACGTCGGTCCTCGACCGTCGGCGGTATCCTCCGCGCGATGGCGGCAAGCGAGTCAGTGACCGGTTGGATGCACCTCCTGCAGCGGCGGATCGAGGGCTTCGGTCGATTCACCTCGTTCGCCCTGCGCAGCTTCGGGCTGATGATCGTCCAGCCGAGCTCCTGGCTCCGCTGGCGCCTGCTCGGACCGCAGCTCTACGCGGTCGGCGTCGCCTCGATCCCCGTGGTCGCGATCACCGGCGTCTTCATCGGGATGATCCTCTCGCTCGAGGGCTACTTCCAGTTCGCCTCGATCGGGCAGGAGAACCGAATGGGCGGGATCATCAACGCCTCGGTCACCCGCCAGATCGGTCCGGTGCTCGCCGCGGTCATGGTGGCGGGTCGCGTCGGCGGGGCGCTCGCGGCGGAGATCGGCTCGATGCGGGTCACCGACCAGCTCGACGCGATGCGGGCGATGGCGGCGGACCCGATCCGGATCCTCGTCGTCCCGCGGGTGGTGGCGTGCATGGTGATGACGCCGCTGCTCACGCTCTACTCCGACCTGCTCGGCTCCGCGGGGGCGTGGTTCGTGACCGTGAAGATCTACGACGTCTCCTCGGTCGACTACTGGCACTTCACCGCGAACTACGTCCGCTGGTGGGACCCGGCGAACGGGCTCGTGAAGAGCGTCTTCTTCGGGGCGAGCATCGGGCTCATCGCCTGCTGGAAGGGCTTCACCTGCGCCCCCGGCGCCAGCGGCGTGGGTCGCGCCTCGACCGCGGCGTTCGTGAACAGCTTCCTCGCGATCATCGCCCTCAATCTCGTGCTCGCGGAGTTCCTCAACACGCTGCAGTTCCAGCTCGACCCGCAGGGACCGGCGCAGCTCTTGTCCTGAGCGTGCTCCGGAACTCATCCTCGACCGAGCGCCAACTCCTCCTCGACCGAGCGCCGCGACGTCGGAGAGGCGTGCTCCGGAACTCCTCCCTGACGGAGCGAAGCGACGTCGGGGAGGCGTGCTCCGGAACTCCTCCTCGACCGAGCGCCGCGACGTCGGAGAGGCGTGCCCCGGAACTCCTCCCTGACGGAGCGAAGCGACGTCGGGGAGGCGTGCTCCGGAACTCCTCCTCGACCGAGCGCCGCGACATCGGAGAGGCGTGCTCCGGAACTCCTCCCTGACGGAGCGCCGCGACGTCGGAGAGGCGTGCTCCGGAACTCCTCCCTGACGGAGCGAAGCGACGTCGGGGAGGCGTGCTCCGGAACTCCTCCCTGACGGAGCGAAGCGACGTCGGGGAGGTGGCTCGCTGGCGAAGCCAGCGAGACGGAGGGGAGGTCCGACGAACGGAGTGCTCGCCTCGCGCAGCGCACGCAAGCACGCAACCCGTAGGAGTTGGTCCCCTCCGTCCTGCTCGCTGCGCTCGCAGTCCACCTCCCCACGGCGGAGCCGTGGGGAGGAGTTTCACGCAACCCGTCGGAGTACCGCCCCTCCGTCGCCTCGTCCTCGAAGAGTGACCCCGACCGGCCGTACCATCCACCCATGCTCCTCCTCGCCGAGCCGCCGCCGGCACCCGCGCCGCCCCCGCCGCCGCCGATCGTGACCCGCGGCAACTCGCGGCTCATCGAGGTCAACTACCAGGTCAACATCCTCGGCTACACCGGGAACAACTGGAGCCCGGCGGGACTAGCGCTTCCGGCGAGCGACCTCGCGCTTGCGCTCGTGATCGAGGGACCGTTCAGCCGCATCCAACCCTCCTCGATCTCCGCGTCGGTGATGCTCGACGGTCGCCCGCTCCAGAACCTCGCCGCGACGAACCGCCTCGCGCCGGGAGTCGCCGAGGGTCAGCAGATGGCGACGGTGGCGCTCCCGCCCTTCGTCGGGCAGTCGATCCTCTGGCAGACCCGCTTCGTCGCGGAGTGCTTCAGCGTCCACTGCGACGAGGTGCTCGCCGCCAAGATCACCTGGCCGCGCGAGATGCCGCCGGAGGTGAAGCGCTTCCTCGAGCCCGAGGTCCTCATCGAGTCGGAGGACGCCCGCATCCGTGCCTACCTCGACCAAGTCTCCGGCGGACAGCTGCGGCTCGTGCCGCCCTTCTACGCCGCGAAGGACATCATCCGAAGCGCCCTGCTCGCCGCCCAGAGCGTCAACGGCACCGGCGTGATCCGCCAAGGTCTCGGCTCGATCAACGGGCTGCAGGTCTTCGGAGCGGTCTCGCTCCTCACCTCGGGTCAAGGCACGCCCTCGGACCTCACCTGCCTCAGCGTCGCGCTCCTCCGCGCCGCGGGGATCCCGGCGCGACCGGTCCTCGGCGTGACCCGCTTCGACGATCCCGACCGCAAGCTCTACCCCGACATGCGGAACGGCCCATGGGTGTGGGGCGAGTTCTGGCTGCCGCACGCCGGATGGATCCCCTTCGATCCGATGGTGATGCGCCGACAAGCGGTGCGGCAGCTCGACGTCCGATCGCCGTGGAAGGGACTCGGCACGATCAAAGACCTGAACGGCGTCGTGCCCATGGCGTGGAGCTTCGTCCCGCCGCGACCGCTCTTCCTGCCGGGGTTCCCCGCGATGTGGGCGAGCACCATCTCGAACCTCGTGCAGACCGCCCCCGCGGCGTCGCCCTACAGCAACTCCGCGATCGGCGTGACGATCATCAACCGCGGTCCCGGTCCGGGCGACTGACCGCCGAGGGCAGGCGATCGTCCGGCGGCTCGCCTGCTGCGGCTCGCCTGCTGCGGCTCGCCCGCGCCCGCGCCCTCTCCCGCGCATCCCCCCTCTCCCGCGCTTCGCCGCCTCGCCGCGACCTCTCGCCGCGGGCGCCTCGCTTCGGCACCTCCTCGCGCCTCGCTCACCGGAAGTCCCGCGACCGACCGGCGAGCGCGGACTCCGCCTCCTCGCCGCAACCTCTCGCCGCGGGCGCCTCGCTTCGGCACCTCCTCGCGCCTCGCTCACCGGAAGTCCCGCGACCGACCGGCGAGCGCGGACTCCGCCTCCTCGCCGCCCTCGCGCTCGGTGATCGAGTCGGAGAGGTCCTCAAGGTCACGCACGAGCAGGTGGACCACGCCGTCGCGCCGCTCGAGGCGACCGGTCGCCGCGAGCACCGTCGCGTGGCGACCCACCCGGCGGGTCCGCTCCCAGACCTTCGGGAAGATGACGAGGTTCGCGATCCCCGTCTCGTCCTCGAGGGTCATGAAGACGGTGCCCTTCGCGGTCGAGGGTCGCTGCCGGCAGAGGACGAGCCCCGCCACCGTCACCCGCTCGCCGTCGTCGAGGAGCGCCTCGTCGGCGAGCGCCTCGCAGGCGGCGATGCCGCGGGCGGAGAGCATCGACCGCAGGCAGGCGAGCGGATGGTCCCGCAGGCTGAGCCCGGTCGCGCCATAGTCAAGCGCCACCCGGCGGAGCCGCGGCACCGCGGGCAGCGGCGCAGCCTCCGGCGCCCGCGCCGCCGCGGCGGTCGGCGCGTCGCGGGCGCCGTCAAGAAGGACCAGCCGCCGCCGCGGCAGCGCCCGCACCTGCCAGAGCGACTGCGAGCGGTCGAGCCCGAGCGAGGCGAACGCCTCCGCGTCGGCGAGGCGCCGCATCGCCGACGACGAGACGCCGCTCCGCGCCCAGAGCCACTCGATGGCGGGCGGCGGTCCCTCCCGCGCGACCACCTCGGCGATCGCCTCCGCCTCCTCGCGGGCGAGGCCCCGCACGAGCTCCATCCCGAGCCGGATCGCCGGCTGGTCGAGCCGCGGCGGCACGCGCGTGCGCGGGACGTCCTGCGGGCGGGTCGATCGGTTTGGAGCGCCGCCGATCGCGACGTGATCGGTCGCGCCGCCGGTCGCGCCGCCACCGCCAGCGCCGCCGGTCGCGCCGCGCCCGCTCGACCGCCACGCCGAGGACAGGCACGGGTCCTCGATCGCGTCGTCCACCTCGAGCCGGCACTCCCATGCGCTGCGGGCGACGTCGATCCGACGCACCCGCACGCCGTGGGCACGGGCGTCGCGCACGAGCTGCGCCGGGGCGTAGAAGCCCATCGGCTGGCTGTCGAGCAGCGCCGCCGTGAACGCCGCGGGATGCCGGCACTTGAGCCACGCCGAGGCGTAGACGATCAGGGCGAAGCTCGCCGCATGGCTCTCCGGGAAGCCGTAGCCGCTGAAGCCGCGGATCCGCTCGAAGACCTCGTCGGCGAAGCGGGCGTCATAGCCGCGCGAGGTCATCCCCTCGATGAGGCGGCGACGGAACTCGTCGATGGCGTTGCCGGGTCGCTTCCATGCCGCGAGCGCCCGGCGCAGGCGGTCCGCCTCGCCGGGAGTGAAGCCCGCCGCCACCACCGCGAGCGCCATCGCCTGCTCCTGGAAGAGCGGGACGCCGAGGGTCCGCTCGAGCACCCGCCGCACCGCGTCGTCCGGAAAGTGGATCGCCTCGTCGCCGCGGCGCCGCCGCAGGTAGGGATGCACCATGTCCCCCTGGATCGGGCCCGGCCGCACGATCGCCACCTCGATGACGAGGTCGTAGAACGACCGCGGGCGTAGCCTCGGCAGCATGTTCATCTGCGCCCGGCTCTCGACCTGGAAGACCCCCACCGAGTCGGCGCGACCGAGCATCTCGTAGACCGCGGGATCCTCCGAGGGGATCGTGTGATACTGGAGGACCGGCGGCGGATCTGGCTCGCGCGGCGAGGCGGGCTCGCGCAGTGAGGCTGGATCTCGCGGCAATGCTGGATCGCGCAGCGGGTCTCGATCGCGCAGCGAGGCGGGCTCGCGCAGTGAGGCTGGATCTCGCGGCAATGCTGGATCGCGCAGCGGGTCTCGATCGCGCAGCGAGGCGGGCTCGCGAGGTCCCGCACGCTCACATGATGCGGCGGACTGCAGGGACCCTGCGGCATCCGACCCGCGCGTGCCCTCCGGCACGCCTTGTCCTGATGCGCCGACCCGCGATCCGCGCGGGGCGATCCCAGCGCCGCCTCGCTCGATCAGCGCCGCCGCCGGATCTGCGCCTTCCCTCGAGCACGGCTCGCGCCACCCGCCTGATGCCCGCGACCTCGCCGCCTCGCCCGATCCGCGTCGCCCCGACGACTCGTTCACCAGCTCGATCGCCCGGCGGATCGCGCTCAGCATGCCGAGGGCGAGGATGTCCACCTTCAGCATCCCCATCGCGTCGAGGTCGTCCTTGTCCCACTCGATGATGGTGCGGTCCGCCATCGCGGCGTTCTCGATGGGCACGCTCTCGCAGAGCGGTCCCTCGGTGATCACGAACCCGCCGACGTGCTGGGAGAGGTGCCGCGGGAAGCCGATGATCGCCGTGGAGAGCTCGAGCAGCCGGCGCATCGCCGGCGAGCGCGGATCGAGCCCGAGTTCCTCGACCCGCGAGGGATCGCTCGCCCCGACGTGCCACCAGTCGATCCCCGCGGCGAGGCGCCCGAGCGTCTCCGGCGCGAGCCCGAGCGCCTTGCCGACCTCCCGCACCGCGCTCCGACCGCGGTAGGAGACCACCTCCGCCGCGAGCGCCGCCCGGTCGCGACCGTAGCGGCGGTAGAGGTACTGGATCACCTCCTCGCGGCGCTGGTGCTCGAAGTCGATGTCGATGTCGGGCGGCTCGTTCCGCTCGCGGCTGATGAACCGCTCGAAGAGGGTCTCGATCCGGTCCGGATCGACCGCGGTGACGCCGAGGCAGAAGCAGATCACCGAGTTCGCCGCGGCGCCTCGCCCCTGGCAGAGGATGCCCCGATCCCGGGCGAAGCGGACGAGGTCGTGGACGGTGAGGAAGTAGCGGGCGTAGTCGAGCTCCGCGACGAGGGCAAGCTCGTGCTCGATCCGTCCGCGGACCTTCTCCGGCACGCCCGCGGGATGCGTGGCGGGCGGATACCGCTCGCGGGCGCCCGCCTCGACGAGCTCCCGCAGGTGTCCATCCGGCGTGCGGTCGGGCGGCACGATCTCGCGGGGGTACTCGTAGCGGAGCTCGTCGAGGGAGAAGCGGGTGCACGCCTCGGCGATCTCCGTGCTCCGGGCGAGCGCCTCCGGAAGGTCGCGGAACCGCTCGCGCATGACCGCCGCCGACTGGAGCGTCCGCTCCGCGGCGCCGAGCAGGCGGAGCCCCGCCTCGTCGAGGGTGGTGCCGTGGCGGATCGCGACGAGGACCTCCTGCAGCAGGCGCCGCTCGGGCAGGTGCCAGTGGACGTCGTTGAGCGCGACGAGCGGCACGCCGGTCCGCCGCGCGAGGAACTCGAGCTGCCGCCCCCGCACCGCCTCGTCCGGATCGCCGATCCGCCGGATCCCGAGCGACAGCCGTCCCGCGCCGAAGCCGCCGCAGGTCGCGAGCCCCTCGAGGACCTCGACGAACTCGCCGTCGAGGATCCGCGGCGGCAGCAGCGTCACGAAGAAGCCCTCGCCATGCGCGACGAGGTCGTGGAGCGAGAGGAGCGACCGCCCCTTGCCCGCCCGCCGGCGCCCGAGGGTGATGAGGCGGCAGAGACGACCGTACGCGGCGCGATCGGGGACATGGACGAGCACCTCGACGAAGCCGCGCGGCGAGGCGAGGTGCGGGTGCAGGCGGGGATCGTCGAGGTCGTCGCGGATCCCCTGCGCGTCGCGGGTACGACGCGGCGCCCGCGAGCGGTCGCGACGAGCGATCCCCGGCGGCGGACCGCCGACGCGCAGAGGGTCGGCGTCGGCGTCGGCGTCGGCGTCGACCTCGGCGTCGGCATCCGGGGCGCGATCGTGGTCAGCGGCGAAGTCGCTTCCAGCGGCGAGGTCGCTTCCGGCGGCGAGGTCCTCATCCGAGGCATGGTCGCGCTCCTCGGCAGGATCTTGTTCCCCCGAGTGGCTCTGGTTCGAGGCGCGACCTCGCTCGTGGGCAGGATCCGACTTCCACGCACGGTTCTGGTTCGGGGCGCGACCGCCGTCCGCAACGCGATCGACGCCCTCGTGCGAGCGATCGCGAGGCGACTCGACGATCCAATCGACCCCGCACGACCCGCGATCGGACTCGCCGCGTGCGTGCGAGCGATCGCTCGATGCCTCGCTCCACCGCCCACCGTCTCCGCGTTCACCGCGTGCGTGCGAGCGCCCCGCGTGCGAGCGATCGCCATGCTCGGGATCGAGACGATCACGACCGTCGTCGTCGCCGTCGCGAGCCTCGCGCCCGCCGTGATCCTCTCGATCGTCGTGATCGCCCCGCAGTCCCCACGCGGTCCGGTGACTGCCCGCCGCCTCGCCCGCGAGGCGAAGGTCGGTCCAGAGCCCCAGCCTCGCCCCGACCACGAGCCCGATCCCCGCGTCCTTCGCCGCCTGATGCGCCCGCACGATCCCCGCGAGGCTCGCCCGGTCGGTGATCGCCACCGCGCCCGCCCCGAGCGCCTTTGCCCGCTCGACGAGCTCGTGCGGATGGCTCGCCCCGGTCAGGAAGGTGAAGTTGCTCGTGACCTCGAGGTCCACGAAGCCTCCGTGGTGGTCGAGGTCGCTGCGGTCGCTGCGGTCGCTGCGGTTGCTGTGGTTGCTGTGGTTGCTGTGGTTGCTGCGGCCGCTGTGGTTGCTGCGGTCGCTGTGGTCGCTGCGGTCGCTGTGGTCGCTGCGGCCGCTGTGGTCGCTGTGGTCGCTGTGGTCGCTGTGGTCGCTGTGGTCGCTGTTCATGCCGAGGTTCATGACGGGTTCCTCACTGGGTGCATGACGGGGTGCATGACGGGGTGCATGAAGGGCTTCATGACCGACCCCAGTGCAGGGGACCCATGCCCGAGCTCGCGTCCGGGCTCATGCCCAGACCCCGTGGAGGAACCAGCGGTCCTGCGCCGCGTCGCGGTAGATCCAGACCCAGAGACCTCCTTCGAGCCGCGTCCGCCAGTACTCGCGCAGGCGATCCGCGAGCGACTCGACCGGCGCGGTGGTCTCGATCCGCCACCACGCCTCGCCGATCCACTCCGGACCGATCGCGTCGATCACGCGGCGTCGCCGCCCGAGCCAGAGGATCGCCGCGATCCGTGGAGGCGATGGCGCCGCGGTCTGATCGCTCGTGCAGCCGGCGCTCCCATCGCTGGCCTTCTCGATCGTCTCCTTCTCGATCGTCTCCTTCTCGATCGTCTCCTTCTCGGCGTCGGTGCCCGTGATCTCGATCGCCTCGACGCCGGCGACCTCGCCTCCGACTCTCTCGACCTTCTCCCCTTCGGATCCCACGCGCCCCATCGAGATCGCCTCGACCCGACCGTCCGCGTCCAGAGCCTTCTCGATCTCGATCGCCTCGACGCCGGCGACCTCGCCTCCGACTCTCTCGACCTTCTCCCCTTCGGATCCCACGCGCTCCATCGAGATCGCCTCGACCCGACCGTCCGCGTCCAGAGCCCTCTCGATCTCGATCGCCTCGACGCCGACGACCTCGCCTCCGACTCTCTCGACCTTCTCCCTTTCGGATCCCACGCGCCCCATCGAGATCGCCTCGACCCGACCGTCCGCGTCCAGAGCCTTCTCGATCTCGATCGCCTCGCGCCCGCGCGATTCGCAGCGCCTCTCGCCGCGAGCCATCTCGACCACGATCGGATCCGGCGACTCGCGGAGGAGCGTCGGTCGCAGCGAGGCGCTCCAGCGCACGCCGCTCGTCGGCGCCGTCGATCCCTCGGACCAGGCGATCGATCGGGCGGACCACTCCGGAAGATGCCCCTCGACCGGGACGATCCGACGCACGCTTCCTCGCCCGAGCCTCGATTCGAGCCCGTCGGCAAGCTCCGCGGCAGCGGAGAGCACCGCCTGCGCCGTGGCTGCATCCTCCTCGCGCGGGGTCATGGAGTCGCCGGAGTCCCCGGAGTCGACTTGCTTGGCGTGGGTTCGGTCCCTGGCGCGGCTGGCGTGATTCGCGTCGCTGGCGTCGCAGCATTCGGCGGCGTCGCCAGATCGAGCGTGGGTTCCGCCGACGGCGCCGAAGTCGATCATCGGCGCCGCACGCGGCAGAAGCGCGGTGCGGAGCATCGTCACCTCGATCCGCTCGAGTCCTTCGCCGAGGGCGATCTCCTCAAGGCGAGGCTCGAGCAGCGACCACAGATGCCCCGCGCGGCGGCTTGGTCGCCCAAGCGAGAGACGCACCTCGCCGCGACCGTGATCGACGCGGAACGCCGCGACCTGCAGGACGACCACCCCCCGCTCGCGTCGGCGAAGCGACTCGCACGACTCCGCGAGGAGCGCCGCCACCGCGAGGCGAAGCCCCTCCCGCGTCCGCAGCGGCGAGGGGAACTCCCGCGTCATCCGCCGCGGGCTCGTCGGGCGCACGGGATGGAGCAGCTCCTCGCGGACCCCGCGCGCCTCGTCGAGGCGGCGGGCGAGCATCTCGCCGAATCGAGCCGGCAGCGCGTCGCGGTCGAGGCGCAGGAGATCTCCTACTCGGTCGATCCGCAGGGTCCGCAGCGCCTCGACGACCTCCTCCTCGAGGCGAAGTCCCTCGATCGGCATCGCGCGAAGGGCGACCTCGACCTCCGCCGGATCGACGATCCGATCCTGACGCGGGACCGGCTCGTGCGGGAGCAAGGACGCGGACGACTGCGGCGAGGGCGAATCGCTCTCGCTCGGCGACGAGGCAGGCGACGGCGACTCGCCTGCCTCGCCGAGATCCGTCGATGCAGACGCTCGCGAGGAGTCGCCTTCCTTCGGATCCGCTGATGAGGTCCCCGACGACGATGAAGAAGAAGACGATGACGATGAAGACAACGGCGACGACGACAACGAGGTCGCCTCGCTCCGATCAGACCGCGAAGAACGCGAAGACCGCGAAGACCGCGAAGACCTCGAAGACCTCGAAGACCGCGACGCCCGCGATGACCACGACGACGCGCACTCCTGCGGCGCGGACGATCGTGCCTCTGGCTCGCCATCGGGTTCGGTGGCGGGTCTGATATCGGGCCTGACATCGAGTCTGATCTCGGGTCCGACCTCGGGCCTGACATCGAGTCTGATCTCGGGTCTGGATCTGCCATCCGACCTGCGACCGGATCTGCCAAGAGGTTCGGCGTCGGACTCGAAGGCGGGTTCGGCGGCTGGTTCGGCGGCCGGTTCGGCGGCGGGCGAGAGGCGTGCCGGCACCCCGCGGGGACCATGACGGCAGATCGCCCACGCGAGTCCCGGCGTCGGGGCGATCGCCGTCCACGCCGTGAAGCCGAGGTCGCCGAGGATCCGCTCGATCGACTCCCGCAGCGCCTGCTCGTTCGCCCGACGGCTCCCACGACCATGGCGGTGCTCAAGGAACGCCTCGCAGCCGTCGAGGTCCATGAGGAGTCCAGCCTCGCCATCGCGGGCATGCGGATCGATCGCCACGATCGGCGCGAAGCGACCGCACCAGGTCGCGAGACGGCGAAGCGCCATCGCCTCGCCGGTCGGATCCCACGCAGCCTCCACGACCTCGCCGAGGTCCGACCCGCCCTCGCCTTGCGGAGCCCGCGATGCGGCGGGCATGCGAGGAAGCCGGACGGCGCGCGGCGACTCGCTCGCGCAAGACGCGCTGCTTGCGCGAGACGCGCTGCTTGTTCGAGGCGCGATGCTGGTTCGAGGCGCGATGCTTGCGCGAGACGCGATGCTGGTTCGAGGCGCGATGCTTGCGCGAGAAGATTCGGTCCCGCGAGGCGAGCTGCTTGCGCGAGACGAGCCGCGATCGCGGGTCGAGCCGGCGGCATGACTTGGCTCGTGCGACCCGAGGAGCATGCGAGCCTCCGCGAGGTCAAGTCCCGGATGAACGCCCGCCTGCCTCGAGATCGAACAGGCATGCCTGATGAGCCGGCGTCCTCGCACGAGATGCACGATCACGATCGGCGGCACGGCGGACGCCGGCGCCGCGGAGGCCCCCGCCTGCGGCATGGCGTTGCTCCGATGGCGGGTCCGAGCGGCGCTCGCTCGCGGCGAGGAGTTCCCCGGCGGCTCGTTCCAGCGCTGGAACTCTCGTGGGGGAACTTCTCGTGGAGGGGCTTCGCGGGGACGGACTTCCTGTGGGAGGACTTCCTGTGGGAGGACTTCCTGTGGGAGGACTTCCTGTGGGAGGACTTCCTGTGGGAGGACTTCCTGTGGACGGACTTCCTGTGGGAGGACTTCCTGTGGACGGACTTCCTGCCTTGCCGACTCGCGTCGAGTGCCCTCCTGCGGAGGCACCTCCTGCCACGACGCGTGCTGCGGAGGAACGCCCACCCCCGGATCGTGCCGGCGGGGCTCCGAGCGGCGGAGGAGATCCCGCGCGATCGCAGGTCCCCGCATCCGCGTGGTCAGGACATGGCAGGCGTGGAAGGCGTCCTGCCCGGGTCCGCGAGGCGCGGACGCCGGCGGAGACGCGTCGCGCGAAGTCGCCGGCGACTCCTCCCGGGACGTCTGCTGCCTGCGCCAGATCCTCGCCACCCGCTCGACCGACCAGAAGGGCATCGACACCGCGAGGATCCGTCGCATCTCGCTGCTCCCACGCGCTCGACTCGACCACGCCCTCGGGATCCGTGCAGACCTCTGGACCGACACGGATGACCGACGCCTCATCGCCATCACCTTCCGACTCGGACCCGCGACTCCCACGATCCGGCTGCGCCGGAGACGCCCGATCCCGCGGATCGCCCCGCGACCGCTCGCGGAGTGGACCGCCGATCGGCACGCCCTCCGACGGCTCGGTGCACGCTCGCCGCACCCTGCACCGCGTGGGTCGGACGATCCACGCGGGCTCTGTGTTGGGCTCGGTGCTGGACTCTGTGTTGGGCTCGGTGCTGGACTTGGTGCCGGACTCGGTGCCGGACTCGGTGCCGGACCCGGTGCCGGACTCGGTGCCGGACTCGGTGCCGGACTCGGTGCCGGACTCGGTGCCGGACTTGGTGTTGGGCTTGGTGCCGGACTCGGTGCCGGACTCGGTGCCGGACTCGGTGCCGGACCCGGTGCCGGACTCGGTGCCGGACTCGGTGCCGGACTCGGTGCCGGACCCGGTGCCGGACTC
>Ga0194132_10005054_pt1 | contig 21842 bp, 22 predicted proteins | sample TA2KigOf80mmetaG_FD_148612 | JGI IMG/M metagenome (GOLD analysis project Ga0194132, IMG submission 148612) | Freshwater microbial communities from Lake Tanganyika, Tanzania - TA2015054 Kigoma Offshore 80m | ecosystem: Environmental > Aquatic > Freshwater > Lake | place: Tanzania: Lake... | reverse complement strand
CACCGTGCCCACCTCGGGCTTGGACTGGGCGATGGCAAAGCGAGGCAACGCGACCGCACCCGACGCTGCCGCCAACCCCTTGAGCACGGAACGGCGCGATGCCGACGACCTGACCATGACTGCCTCCCCGAATTGGTGTCATCGATTGGCACCCATGATAGGGGCTCCGGTCGGGTTTTCCATCGAAAATGCCCGGCCCCGGGGACAGTGACATCACGTCCGCCGGACGCTCACAGTGCCGGCCCCGGGGTCCACGGTCACCTCGTCACCGGTGCGGATCGCCCTGGTGATGTCCGTTTCGAAGCGATCCATGAAGGCGAGATCGGCAAGCGCTGCGCCCTGGGCCATGATCGGATTGGCGAAGTTCAATAGCAGTGCCTTGGGCGCCATGCCGCGCGACGCCATTTCGTAGAGCATCCAGGCCGTCGCCACGCCGCCCTTGGCCGTGTTGAGCACGAGGATGCGTCCGACATAGCTCTGCCCGACCAGCTTGTGCGCCGGCCGCACGAAGATGCCCTTGATGCGGTCAAGGTCGTAGCGGGCGCTGAAGTTGTCGCTCGCGACCAGCGCCGTGCCGGTGACCGCCGGGCCGATGCCGGCATGACCCTTGATCGTCAGTTCGGCCATCACACGATCCGTCCGGCCACCGCCGAGTCGACGCACCGCTCCATGCTCGCAAGCACCGGCTGATAGCCGTAGCCGCCGATGATGTTGACCAGCTTCGCCGAGTTCGACATCAGGCGCTTCCAGCCATTTACCTCGCCGATCTCGCGCGCGTAGCTCTGGTAAAAACAGACACCTTCGAGCACGACGCCGCCGGCCCGAGCGATCGTCGCGGTCAGTCCCATCCGGTCTGACGCCGCCTTGATCTCGGGCGAGGTCGCCGCCAGCAGCGTCACCTTGTCGTGGACATGCCGGCCTGCTAACAACCCGGCCAACTGCTGGATCTCGAACAGCGACAATTGCGGCGCGGCGAACACGACAACGTCGACACCGGTGTCGGCCGGCGCGTAGCTCCCGTAAAAGCCGGCAATGTCTTCCGGACCGATCGGCTCTTCCGCCGGCGGCGCACCATCGAAGACGGCGGCAAGGCTGGGCGCTTCCGGCGTCACGCCGACCATGTGAAAGAGCGCCACCGAGCCGAAGCTGGCAAGCGCCGCGCCGAAATGCTTGAGCTCGTCCGAGCTCGGCGGCATGTCGACGCCCGCAATCACCGGAACTTGCCAATAGGATTCGAGACGCCGGCCGACCACCCCGCCCAGCGCGCCCCAATCGCTCCAGTTCCGCGGCTGCTCATGCAGGCGGAACAGTCGCGAGCCGCGGCGATGGCGATCGAGGTGATAGCCGTAGCGCGGTGTCCGGCCGGTCAGAGCGGCAGCAAGCGCCGAGGGTCCGCCCTCGAAATTGCTGCGCGCACCCATGACGCTGTTGGCGTAGATCACCGAGCCGGTGTCGCCGAAGGCGATGTGCTCGCCACGCATCGGCGGCATCACGGTCTGGTAGTTGATGCAGGTGTTGGTGAGCAGCACGCCGAGTGCGGAGAACGCGGCAATGGCACGCCGCTCGAGCCCGACCATCTCGTCGGTCTGTCCCAGGCGCTTGTAGGCGTTGAAATCGACGCCGCGCGGGTCGGTCACTGTCGGCACGCGCACAGACCGCTCGGCCCAGGAGCGACGCGCGTGCTCCTCGAGCAGCGCGATGCACGCCTCGCCCAGGGATTCGGCATCGGCCATGATGTGGACCTGGGAGATCGGCACGAAGTCGGCAGCATCGAAGAAGCGGCCGACCTTGATCTGATGCTCGATCGCCCAGCGCCGTACCGGTCCATGGGCGCCGGCGGCGATCGCGCGTTCTTCGTCGTCGAGCTTCATCGCTACAGCAATAGCACGCCGCCGGAGATGAGCAGCAGCCAAAGCACGATGCGGCGGAACTGCACCTCGTCGACGCGCCGGTAGAGCCGGATGCCGAGCCAGCCGCCCGCGCCCAGCGCAGGAAGCGCGATCAGAAAGCTGACAGCGAAATCGCGGTCGAGGAACCCATCCTTGAGGTAGGTCAGCATCGTGGCCACGTGCATGCATATGTTGAAGGGTTGATAGACCGCCCGTTGCTCATCCTTCGACCAGCCGCGCAAGCCCGACCACATGGTGGGCAAGGCGCCCGACAGGCCGGACAAGCCGCCCATCACGCCGCCCGCCAGGCCGACCGCGCCATCGGCCAACCGTCCCGCCCGCGCCGCCGGCGCCATCGGCGGCAGGAAGAGGCTGATGCCGGAATAGATGAGGAGAAAGGCGCCGAGGATGCGCCTGAACAGGGCCGCATCGATATGGCCCAGCAGATAACTGCCGATCGGCACGCCGAGCAAGCCGGCCAGTACGAACGGCAACACGCGCTCCCACCGGACCGCATGCCAGAGCGCACGGACATTCATGAGCTGAACCACGAGGCTGCACGACACCACGAGCGGTGCTGCGAGCGTCGGCTCGATCGCATGAAGCCAGAAGCCGAGCGTGACGAGACCGAAGGCAAAGCCCGCCAGGCCGGAGACGATCGAGCCGAAAAGCGCGCCGAAAGCCACGGCGCCGAGTGCGGCGAGGCTCATCGCCGGACAAGGCTCATGACCACACGCCGAGCAAGAACATCAGAGCGATGGCAAGACTTGCAGCCAAGCCGAGCGAGATGACGGCGCGCGTCATGGCGCGCGTGCTGCCGGCCTCGATGGCAAGCACGCGCAGCCCGCCGGTGAGATGCGCTGCCAGCAACAGTACGAGCCCCGCTTCGGCGGCCTTGACCAGTGGCTGGCGCGACCAGTCGAGAAAGCCGTCGAGCGCCTGCGGCCCCTGGATCGCCTGGCCGAGCGCCAGAAAATGAAGCGGCAGGAAGACGGCGAGACCGATGCCGGACAGTCGGTGGATGAGGAAGGCGATGTAGGCGGCGTGCGTCCGGCCGCGCAGCCGAGCTGCAAGGCTCATCGGAACAGGCCCGCTATGGCGCGCCAGCCGAGCCAGGCGATCGCGACCGCGAAGGCGCAGAGCGCGAGGTCGAGCGAGCGGCTGCGCCAACCCACGATCTCTCGGATGACGCTGCGCATCCCGATCGGAGCATGGATGGCCGCGGCCAGGACGAACACGGCGTAGAAGGCGAGCCAGGAGACATTGCCGCGCGTGCGCCCGAGGATTTCCGCAGCGCTGAGCCCGCCTTGCACGGCATAGATCATCGTTGCGAGGTGGATGGCAACACATGCCGCCAGCACGGCGGCGCTGGCGCGCTGCGCGAGCCACAGCAGGACTTCGGCGCGGGGCCCCATTCAGATCTTGCCCGTCAGTGCCGCCAGACCCGTGCGGCGCTTCAGGCCCGCGATCGAGCTTGTCGGGCTGAGTGACTTGGGACAATGCTCCGTGCAGCTCTGATGACTGTGGCAGGCGTGGCATGCCGCGTCGCCAGCGACGGCCGACAGTCGCGCGCGTTCGGCACCGTCACGCTCGTCATTGACCAGTGTCCAGGCCCGGTTGAGAGCGGCCGGCCCGAGATAGTCGGGATTCCAGGCGACGACGTCGCACGCGGCGTAACAGACGGCGCAGCCTATGCATTCGATGGCAGCGTCGACCGCACGCCGCTGCGGCGCGGCGGGCGACACCCGCGCGAAATCGTCGCGGCGCGTGCGCGTGCCGACGAAGCTGCCTCGGGCGGCCGCCCATTTGTCGAAGAATGCGCTGAGGTCGCAGGCGAGGTCCTTGATCACCGGGAGGTTCGCCAGCGGGGCGATCTCGATGCGGCCGTCGGCGCCCGCGACGCGCGCGACATGGGTGCGACAGGTCCAGCGCGGCCGGCCATTGACCGTCATCGCACATGATCCGCACATGCCGACCCGGCAGGCAAAGCGGTAGCTCAAGCCGGGGTCGAGGCGCTGCTGAATGTAGGTGACGACGTCGAGCACGGTCTGGTTGGCGCGCCGCGGCACGGCGTAGCCGACAAAGCGCCCCTCGGCTCCGCCGCGCCAGACCGATACCGCCAATGTCGCTACAGCCTCAGCCATGCACGCCCATTACCCGCCCCAATGGCGGGAGCCCGGCAGCGTAGCGCCGCAGCGGCCCCATACAAGGCCCAACTTGCCGATCATGGAGGGGAAAGAGGCCGCCGGACTTGCCCGAAGGGGTTTAAGCGCAAGTCCGGCGGCGGAGCTCTCGCCGGGTCGCTGGCTCCACATAAGTTAACAACCTCCGGTGCGCCTTATTCCCCGGCCTGGACGCCCACTCCCCAGCGCCGGCGCAGCTCGGCCCTGTTGAGCCTGAGCCACTGGAGCGACAAGAGAGCCCCGGCCGAGATGATGGGGCGCTCAACCATGGCTGCGAATGCCGCGTCCGAGCGGAGCACCACGACGCGCGTTTCCTCGTCTTCGTCCGATCGGCCGTGGACGCCGGCTGCGCGGGCGGCATCGACGCGGCCGGCATAGAGATGAATCGGGCTCTGGTAGCTCGCCACGCTCGGCAAATAGTCGAACAGGTGCAGCAGGTCGAGAATCTCGCAGCCTGCCTCCTCGATCGCTTCTCGGCGGACCACTTCAGTCGGATCCTCACCCGGCTCGATCATGCCGCCGACCGGCTCGAGCTGCCACGGCGCCCGGCCGGCGGCATGGGCGCCGGGCCGGAATTGCTCGACGAAGACGACGGCATCGGCAAACGGGTCGTAGAGGAGCACGGCGGCGGCCGCGCCGCGATCGTACACCTCGCGCGTGAAGGGTCTCGTCCAGCGTCCGTCATGCAGCCGATGGCGAAAGGTGTAGCGGTGCAAACGGGAATAGCCGCTGTAGAGCGTCTCATGCCGCAACATTTCGACGTCATCAGCACCGAAGCTGGGCGGCGGCACTTGGCCGCCGTCGCGATCTGCGCTCAACGTTGCGTCCTAGCTTGAACCCGAACCGGAGGAGCCGGGAGCGGCCGGTGCTGGCGGTTGATGGGCGACCGGCCGATAGCGACCCCGATCAAGCAGGATCGTGACCGATACCAGGCGGCGCTCCGTGGCCTCACCCACGCGGGTGAGGCTGGCATGGGGAATGCCGTGCTTGTCGGAAACCCGCTCGACTTCCCAGACATAGGCCGTCTTGTCGACGACCTGAAAACGCTGACCTGCCTCAACCGATCGCTTCATTGCTGCTCCATCACGGCGGCGAGGTGCCGTCGTCTTCGAGTTCCTGAGCTTGGCGCTCCGTCGTGTCGATCAGGCATTGCAGCTTTTCCAGCTGTGATTGCTCCTTGTCGGCGCGAAACAGATCGGCGCGCCAATCGCAGTACTGGTCGCGATAGGCGCTCCAGGCTTGCTGCATGCGGTTCAAGATCGCGAGCCGCGGCGGGTCGCTTTGCGTGCGCGCCTTGCCGAGCGCCGTGTTGAGGTAGTCGCGCTGTCGGCCCATTTCCTGCTGCAGGCATGCAAGCACATCCTTGACGTTCTTGGCGCTTTCCACGCAGTCGCCGCCCTCCGGTGTCATGGCCAAGGCTGGCGTACCTGCCAAGGCCAGACAGCCAACCACGGCAACCACCACGGCCAATCCTGCAAACCGCATGGTCAAACCAGTAACCTCCCCATCCCACGGCCATTTTAGCCAGAATCATGAGAACAACGCCACGCCCCCGCGGAGGTCGGCCAGCATACGGGTCCCTAGTAGCCCAGCGCGCCATCGACGCGGTTCGGCAGGTCACGTCCCCGCAGGTATTCCTTCAGATTGGCGAAGAACACGTCGAGGCAACGCGCGGCATAGCGGCTCGGGTCGTCCGACGACACGTGCGGCGTGACCAGCAGCCGGGGCACGGTCCACAGCGGCGACTCCGGCGGCAGAGGCTCCGGCTCGAACACGTCGAGGATGGCGCCGCCGAGGCGGCCCGATCGCAGCAGCTCGGCGAGCGCAGCATAGTCGACGACGGGGCCGCGGCCCATATTGATCAGCCCCGCGCCGGGCTTGAGCAACTCCAGCTCGCGACGTCCGATCAGGCCGCGCGTCTCCCTGGTCAGCGGCGTGATCACCAGGAGGAAGTCGGCCTTGGGCAGCACGCGGTGGATCTGCTTCGAGGAAACCGTTCGATCGACGTAGCGGGCGGCCTTGCCGCTTCGTCTCACGCCGATGACATGAAGACCGAGCTGCTTTGCGCGCCGCGCGCACTCCTCGCCGATCGCGCCGACGCCGACGATCACCGCGGTCTTGCCGGCGATCGGCGAGCTGAACACCTGGTTCCAGCGCCGCGCCTTCTGATCGTCGATGTGCAGCGGCATCCGATCGTTCAGCATGAGCAGCGCCATGACGGCGAACTCGCCCGATTTCGGCCCATGCACGCCGCTGGCATTGGTCAGGACGGCCCCCTTCGGCAGCCAGTCGAGCGGCACCAGCTTCTCGACGCCCGCCGCCGTCACATGGAGCCATTTCAAGTTCGGCGTCTGCGGACCGATCACCGCGCGGTCGACCCGCGAGCCCGAGATGATGATCTCCGCCGCGGCGAGCGCCTTCATATCGGGCTTGGTATCCCAGGCAAAGGTCGGCTTGAGCCTCTTGGCGAGCGCGGCGTGCCGTTTCAGCCCGGCCTTCCAGATGTCGCGCGTGATCGCGTAGACATGGGGCTGCGCCTCGACGGCCTGGACATAGATCGGGATCGGTCCCTGCGTCCTGGCCGCCGTCTTGGTCTTGCGTGCTGCTGGCATGATCGTCTCTCCCCTTCATTTCCTGACGAATTCGATGACAGTGCCACGGGCATCGCCGGGCGAAACCCACAGGCTGTCCGCGGGGCCCGAACGACCGCCGATGCCTGCGCTTTCGAGCGCGGCGCGCGTGCGCGCGAGATCGCCGACCGAAAGCGAGATCGCTGCGACATAGGGCACGACCGGCGCGCCGACGCCGGGAAACCGCGTGGCAAGCCTCGCCCGGTCGACGACATGGAGCCGCGTGCGCCCGAGCGATATGACGCGATTGGCGACATCGTGCTCGCCATCGAGCATGGTCGCCATCGCGGCGGCAAACCGCTGAGCCTCGTCGACGCACAGGGTTACGCCAATCAGGCCCATGGCACCGTTGGCATGCTCGACCAGATGGGGCTGCCACAGGGCGTCGGGCGTGTGATGCTCGACGGCGATGTAGTAGCCCTCGTCGACCGGCGTCGGTAAATCGACGATCGAAAATTCCGCGGTTACGGCACGGTGCCGCTCGACGATCGGCCGCGACAGCCGGCGGGGCGCGCCGGCGGTGAAGCCACGCCGCGCCAGTCCGGCGGCGGCCGTGGCAAGGTCCGTCGTGCCGAAGGCGACGATGTGAGCGCCCTCGTAACGCGCCAGGTGGTGACGGAGCCGGCCTTGATAGGCCGGATCGGTGACGCCGATCAGCTCGACATAGCCTTGGCGCAGCATGATGCAATGATTGCCGGTGCCGCGCCGCCGGGGCGGCGCGCCCGCGTCCACGTGATGACTGAGATCGCTGAGCGTAAAACCCAGCCGGCGATAGATGCTCGCCGCTGCGTCGAGATCGTTGACCGCGACGCCGACGTGATCCAAGGCGAAGTCGCTCATGCCCCGCCCAGACCTGCGGGACCGATCAGCTCCGTCACCTGCTTCTGCACGACCTTGCGGTCGATCTTGCCCGGGCCGTTGAGCGGCAGCGCCTCGGTGAAGAAGACGCGCCGCGGGTGGGCGTAGGTCGGACCGTTGTCGATCGCAAACTGCTTGAGCGCCGCCTCGTCGATCGCCGAGCCGCGCGCCCTCACGACCATGGCGACCGGCACCTTACCCTTGATCTTGTGCGGCACCGGCACGACCGATACCTCGGCGACGCCGGCATGACGCAGCAGCAGGTTCTCCACCTCGAGAGGATAGACGTTCTCTCCGCCGGAATTGAACATGTCGTCAGTGCGGCCGCGGAAGTAGTAGAAGCCCTGGGCGTCGAGGCTGAACAGGTCACCGGTCTTGAGCCAGCCATCGACGAGGCGCTGCTTGTTGACCTCGGGAAGGTTGTAGTACCCCGGCGTCACACCAGGATTGCGCACCCACAGCTCGCCATAGCTGGGATGCTCCCTGCCGTCGGTGACGACCAGCTTGACCTCGCCCTCGGGCCAGATCACACCGCACGAGCCGTGCGGCACTTTTCGGCCGTCGAGCGGCGGGCCGATCATGACCGGACCGCCCTCAGTCAGGCCATAGCTCTCGCCGACCGGACAGCCGAAGACGCGCTCGAGCGTATCGAGCAATTCCTTCGGCGTCGGCGCCGAGCCGACGGTGATCTTCTTGAGGTGGGAAAAGTCGAGCCTCTCGATGAGATCCTTCTGCTGCAGCACCATGGTGAAGACCGAGGGAACGCCAGTCGTGAAGGTGCAGCGGAATTTCGACAAGGTCTCGAGAAAGCGGCGCGGTTCGAAGTTGGGCAGGATCACGACAGATCCGCCGCACTGGAGCATCGGCTTGATCTGCCCGGCCATGGCGTTCTTGTGGTAGAGCGGCACCGCGGTGAGCCCGCGCTCGGTCGGCGGCGGCGTCCAGTACTTCTGCACGCAGCGAATCCACCAGAGCTGTCCGGCGTGCGTCAGCACCACGCCCTTGGGCCGGCCGGTCGATCCGGAGGTGTAGGCCTGGAACGAATGGTGGTCAGGGTCCAGCGCCGGCGGATCGAAGGATGCCGGCATCGTCATGAGCGCGCGCTCGTAGTCCTGCCAGCCCGCGGGGGCCGGGCCGAAGGCGAGCTTGATCTTGAGCCCCGCCTCGTCGGCCAGCCTTACGATGTGCGCATTGCAGCCCGGCTCGACCACGGCGCCGACGCAGCCCGCGTCCTTCATCGTGTAGGCGAGCGTCTCGGCGCCGAGCTTGATATTGAGCGGCACCGGCACGATGCCGGCGCGCATGGCGCCGTACATCACCTCGACGAACTCGAAGCGGTTGCCGATCGCCATGGCCATGCGATCGCCGGGCTTGAGGCCGAGACCGGATATCAGCGCGGCAAACCGGTCGGCACGCTGGTCGAATTCGCCATAGCTGACGTCGCGCGGCTCTTGGCCCGAGAGATCGATCATCGCGACCGACTGCGGAGCGCTCTGCACCGCGGCATCGCACCAATAGCCGAGATTGCCGGATTTCCTGGACGCCAGATTCGTCGATGTCATCGTCTCACCTCAACGCCGGCAACGAAGCGGCGTTGCGGCCCGCAATGCGGCCGCCGACGAAGCATTCAGCCAGATTGCCGCCGGACATGTAAAGGTGGCCGAACACGCTGCCGAGCTCGCCGGCGGCGTAGAGCCTGGGTATCGGTTGGCCGAAGGCGTCGATCACGCGCTGCTCGGCGTCGTGGCGCGGGCCACCCTGGGTGTTCGAGACAACCGGCCAAAGCTCGGCGAAGTAGAAGGGCGGTGTCCTGATCGGCACCATACTGCCCGGCGGCCGGCCGAACTCGTCGTCCTGCCCAGCCCCGCACATGGCATTCCAGCGTTCGACCGTGGCGCGGAGCACCGAAGGCGCGCTGCCGATCCGCTCGGCCAGTTCCTCGAGCGACTGCGCGCGTCGGATCACGCCGGATTGGATCTCGGCCTGGTTGTCGCGGCTCCACGACATCGACAGACCGCGCTCGTTGTAGGTCGGGGCGCCCAGCGGGTAGAGCTTGCGGCCCTCCTCGTCGATGATCAGCGTCGCGGGAATCCGCGGATAGCGCTGGGTCACCGGATCGAAGCGCTCCATAGCGCGATGGCCGGTGTCCTGCATATAGGGATCGTATTCGTTCATGAAGCGCCGTCCGGATCGGTCGACCACGATCCAGGTCATGCGTACATCCTCGCGCAAGCCCTTGCCCGGCAGCCAGTCCGGCAGGCGCTTGGTGCGGATGGCAAAGGGATAGGACGGATCCGGATGGCGGAACCCGTAGGAGCCGTGGAAGTGCCACATGTGCCAGAGCTGGGCGCCCGCCGCCTGCGCCATGCGGATGCCGTCGCCGGTGTTGCCGCGGAAGGCGGCGCTCATCACCGGCTTGATCTGCCAATGCTGGCGCTGCATCTCTGCGTCGCCTTCGAAGCCGCCGGTCGTCAGCACGACGGCGCGGCGCGCCCGAATCGCGATTCTGCGGCCGTGGCTCTCGGCGATGATCCCGATGACCGCGCCGTCGGCGTCCTGCACGAGGCGGCGCGCCGGCGTCGCGAGCCTGACTGAAATCCCGCGCTTGGCGACATTGTCCAACATGACCTTGAACAGGCGCGCGCCCTGCGGCGAGCCACGCACTTGTGGAAACACGGAAGATGCATCGAAACCCGGCAGATCGTCGATGTACACGAAGCCGAAGGTCTCGTAGCCGGGCAATGGATAGTTGGCCGGCGATTCGCGCACGCCGACGACCGCGCCATTGACCGCGGCGAGCTCGCGCGCCATGTCCGGCAGCTCGGTCATGCCCTGGGCGAGACGGCGCAGCACGTCGTCGGGCGTCGTACCTGCGTTGGTCGCGTGCAGGTACTGGAAGGCCTGGTCGGCGTCGGCGGCGATGCGCAATCCGCCGGCCGAGCACACGGAGATTCCGCCGGGATCGAGCATCTTCTCCAGGATGGCGACCGTGGCACCGGCATCGTGCGCGGCGACAGCCGTCATGGCACCGGCATAGCCGAAGCCGACGACGACGACGTCCGCCTCGTCGTCCCAGGACGATGGAACCGACCGGCTCACAGCCAGCGCTCGAGGAAACGGCGGACGTCGACGCCCCAGACCGCCTGGCCCATGCTCTCCAGTCGATGTCCCTCGTCGCGATTGACGCCGAAATCCGGGTAGATCCTCGACTCGACGACCTTGCCCGTGCCGTCGAGCGAGGCCGCCAGCTCCTTGGTCGGCCGGATGCTGTAATCGTTCGCGGCCTGGATGAAGAAGATCGGCTGGCTCACCTTGGCAGCCGCCTGGGTCATGAGCGCGCGCAACGCCGGTGTGCGGTCCCAGTTCATGGCCGCGCCGGCGAACTCGACGGCGCAGCGGAACTTGGGTGATTTCGATGCGGCCAATAGCGTGTTCGTGCCGCCGAACGAGCTGCCCATGACGCCGATGTGATCGGGACGCAGCTCCGGCATGGACGCGAGCATGTCGAAGGCCGCAATCACGTCGTCACTTTCGCGATCGAGCCGCGCCGCCAGCTGGGTGTCGTATTCGCTGGTGCCGAACTCGGCCGTGACCTCGCTGCGCCAGGCCGGACCCGGCGAGTTGCCGTAGCCGTGGCGGTGCGGCAGGAAGGACGCGATGCCCCAGCTCATGAGCAGCAGCGCCGTTGCCGGTCGCGACACGTCCCACGTGCCTTGGGAGATGCCGCTGCCATGGTTGGTGATCATGCACGGAAACAGCCCTTCGCCCGGCGGCAGGTGCAGGTACCCCTTGAGCGTATGGTTGCCGCTGCGGAACGTGACCTCGCGCGCCACGGCGCGGATGCCCGTCACGTCGGTGTCGATCATGCCGTTGGCGAGCGGCTCCACATCGCGCCGCTCGAGGTGTCGCTCGAAGCGGACGATATGCTGCTTCATGGCCGCGCGGACAGCCTCGAAATCCTTGCTGGCGGCGCGCGCCGCCAGATCGCGCTCGTGCTCGTCCTTGGTGGCAAATCCGCATTCCCAGGTGACGTCGGCGCCGTCGCCATCCTGCTTCACGAACACCTTGCCAGCCGCCAAGCCGATCTTGACGCGCACGGCACAGGCGCGCCGGCGGATGGCCAGCACCTCTGCGGCGTGCCCTGGCTTGGCGAAGTAATTGGTGCGCTCGACGATCATGGACCTTCCTTGTACGTCAACCTGGGAAATGACAACGCACGAACCGGCCGGGCTCGACCTCGCGAATCACCGGCTCGGTCGAACGGCAGCGCTCCTCAGCCTTCGGACAGCGTGTGTGAAAGCGGCAGCCCGGGGGCGGCGCGATCGGGCTCGGGATCTCCCCTTGCAGCGCGATGCGGCGGCTCTGAATCTCCGGATCGGGCTCGGGCACGGCGGAAATCAGCGCCTGGGTATAGGGATGCAGCGGCCGCGTGAACAGCGCTTGCTCGGTCGCCAGCTCGACCATCTGCCCCAGATACATGACCGCGATGCGGTGGCTGACGTGCCTGACCACGCCGAGATTGTGCGAGATGAACAGCAGGGTCAGGCTGAATTGCCGCTGGATATCGGCCAGCAGATTCAGAATCTGCGCCTGGATCGACACATCGAGCGCCGAGACCGCTTCGTCGCAGATGATGAAACGTGGCCGCACGGCGAGCGCGCGGGCAATGCCGATGCGCTGGCGCTGCCCGCCGGAGAAGGCGTGTGGGTAGCGCGTCATGTACTCGGCGGGCAGGCCGACGATGCCCATCAGCTCGGCGACGCGCTGCTCGATCTCGTTGCGCCGCATGCCCAGATTGCGCAACGGCTCGCCGATCACGTCGCGCACGCGCATGCGCGGATTGAGCGACGAGAACGGGTCCTGAAAGATCACCTGGATATGCTGGCGCAGCGGTCGCATCTGCGGCTCGGAGCGGTGCGTGATGTCCTCTCCGTCGAACCGGATGCGGCCGGCGGTGGGTTCGAGCAGGCGCAGGATCAAACGGCCGACCGTGGTCTTGCCGCAACCGGACTCGCCGACCAGCCCAAGGGTCTCGCCGGGATAGATGGCGAGGCTGAGATCGTCGACCGCGCGCAGACTCGCGCGGGTCGCGATCAGGCCGCCCAAACGAATCGGGAAATCCTTGGTCAGGCGCTCGACGCTGACCAGCGGCGCGGTCCGCGCCTCGGTTGCAACGACAGCGTTCACGACGGCGTGCTCATGCTGGCGGGTTCATGAGGGAGATTTCATGTGGGTCGGGCCGACTTGAGATCGGGTTCGAAGGCGCGCCAGCAGCGGACGCGACGGCTGGTCCCCTCCGACTCGATCGACGGCATCGCCTGGCGGCAGCGATCGATCGCATCGGGACAACGCGGATGGAAGCGGCAGCCGGACGGGAAGCTCGCCGGCGACGGCGTCGAGCCGGGAATGGCTTCGAGGCGCGCCTGCTTGCGGTTGGCGAGCGGGATCGAGCGCAGCAGCAGTCGCGTATAGGGATGAAACGGCCGGCCGAACAGATCCTTGACCGGCGCCTCCTCGACGATCTGCCCCGCATACATGACGACGACGCGGTCGGCGATCGAGGCAATCACGCCCATGTCGTGGGTAATCATCAGGATGGCGGCCGAGAAGGCGCGACGCAGGTCGCGCATCAGGTCAAGGATCTGCGCCTGGATGGTGACGTCCAGCGCCGTGGTCGGCTCGTCGGCGATCAGCAGCTTGGGCTCGCACGCCATGGCCATGGCGATCATGATGCGCTGGCGCATGCCGCCCGACATCTGGTGGGGATACTGGTCGACCCGCTGCTCGGCCGCGGGTATGCCGATTCGGCGCATCAGCTCGATGGCGCGCCCGCGGGCCGCGCCGCGCGACAGGCCGAGATGCTCGATCAGAACCTCGGCAATCTGGAAGCCGACGGTGTAGACCGGATTGAGGCTGGTCATCGGTTCCTGGAAGATCATCGCGACCTCGCGGCCGCGGATGTCGAGCATCGTCGGCTCGTCGAGCTCGACGAGATTGCGGCCGGCGAAGTGGATGGCGCCGCGATCGATGCTGCCCTGCGCGCCGAGCAGCCCCATGATCGACAGGGCGGTGACCGACTTGCCCGATCCGCTCTCGCCGACCACCCCCAAGACCTCGCCATGTCCGATGTCGAATGACACGTCCTCGAGCACGGTCAGCCGGCCGTGCAGCGCCTGGAACGACACGGCGAGATCGGAGACGCGCAGCAGCGCTTCGGTCATCGGTCGCGGATCTTGGGATCGAGCAGGTCGCGCATGCCGTCGCCCAGCAGGTTGAAGCCGATGATGGTGAGGCCGAGCGCCATGCTGCCGAACAGCGCGAGATAGGGATCGGTGCGCAGGCCGACCAGCCCGTCGCGGATCATGCCGCCCCAGCTCGGCTCGGGCTCCTGCACGCCGATGCCGAGGAAGCTCAATGTCGCCTCGGCCATGATGAGGAAGCCGACGCCGATCGACGCGCGCACGATCAGCGGCGCAACGATATTGGGCAGCAAGTGGCGGAACAGGATCGTGAATGGCCGCGTGCCGCAGGCAATCGCCGCGTCGACGTAGAGCTCGCTGCGGAGCTGGAGCACGAGGGAGCGCGTCAGGCGCGCCACGCCCGGCCACCACACGATCGACAGGGAAATGATGACCGTGAGCTTGCTCGGTCCCAGCACAGCCGCCACGAGGATGGCGAAGATCAGCTCGGGAAACGCGAAGATGACGTCGACGACGCGCATGATCAGCGCATCGGTCCAGCCGCCGAAATAACCCGCGATCATGCCGAGCAGGATGCCGATCGACAGCGTGATGGTGAGAACGGAGATGGCGACCAGCAGCGAGACGCGGGCGCCGACGATCAGCCGGCTGAGGATGTCGCGGCCGAGCTGGTCACCGCCCAGCAGGTGGTCCGCCGATGGTGCCGCCCAGGTCGCGAGCAGGTCAGTCTCCTCGTAGCTATAGGGCGCCAGGACCGGCGCGAAAAAGGCCACGAGGACGACGAACAGCACGATGACCGAGCCGATCATGGCGTTGCGGTTGCGGCGGAAGCGCACGGCAAATTCCGAGTGCCAGAGGCGGCCGAGCGTGCCTTGCGGCAATCGCACCGATTGCCCGGTCATGTCGGGCTGCCGCCCAGACGAATGCGCGGATCGATCACGCCGTAGAGCAGATCGACGATCAGATTGATCAGGAGAAAGAACAGCGTGAACAGCAGGACGATCGCCATGGTGACCGGGTAGTCGCGCGAGAAAATCGCCTGGATCGCCATGCGGCCGAGGCCGGGAATGTTGAAGATCGTCTCGACCACGAATGTCGCCGACAGCAGCACGCCGAAGATGATGCCGATGGTGGTCAGCAGCGGCACGAGCGTGTTGCGCAGCGCGTGCCGATAGACGACGAGGCGGCGGTTGAGGCCCTTGGCCCGCGCGGTGCGGATGTAGTCCTGCTGGAGGACCTCGAGCATGTAGGTGCGCGACAGGCGCGCGATCTGCGCCGCCGGCGGCACGGCCAGAATCAAAGCAGGCAGGATGGCGCGGTCGAACGTGCCCCAGCCGGCGACGGGCACGAGGCCCAGCTTGACGGCGAAGATGTAGACCAGGAATGCCGAGAGCGCGAAGTTCGGAATGGAGATGCCGGCGATGACCAGCAGGATCACCGTGGTGTCGGCCCAGGTGTTGTGCCGAAGGGCGGCAAACACGCCGACCGCGACGCCGACCGGAACCGCAATGACGGTGGCCGACAGTGCCAGGATCGGGCTGACGAATAGCGCGTCCTTGATGACGTCGATGACCGGTACGCCGACGAAACGGAACGACTTGCCGAAGTCGCCACTGAGGATGCCCGCGACGTAGTTGATGAATTGCTGCCACAGCGGCAGGTCGAGCCCGTAGTCGGCGCGCAGGCGGGCCGCCAGCACGCGGTCGGCCGACTGGTCGCTCAGCATGATCGTCACGGGATCGCCGGGGATCACCTGGTTGGCGAGAAACGTCAGGATAATCACGGCCGCCAGCACCGGCAGCAGGCCGAGGATCCGGCGCATCGCGTAGGTCAGCACGGCGCCCGACCGATGTGGCGCGCACCGCAGCCTCCGCCCCCGCGCCTGAGCGGGGCAGGACCGAGGTGGGGGCCCGAAGGGGAGGAAACGATGGCCCGCAGGGAGTCCCTCCCCGACCCTCCCCCGCACTGGGTGCGAGGGAGGGAGGTGTCAGCGATCACTGGATCTCGATCTTGTGGAAACTGGAATAGCCGTAGGACGTCATGGTCACGCCCTTGACGTTCGGCTTGCGCAGCGCGACCAGAGCCGGGACCGGCAGCGGGATCGTACCCCAGTCGTCCATCAGCACCTTTTCGGCCTGCTGATAGAGCTTGTAACGCTCGGGCGGATCGGCCACGGTCTGCGCCTTGTCTATCAGCGCGTCGAATTGCGGATTGCTGTAGCGCGCGCGGTTATACGGGCTCTTCGAGTGCCACATCTGCGACAGGAAGTAGTTGGCATCGGGATACCCGGCGGTCCAGCCCCAGGGGAAGAACATGACTTCGCCGGCATTCATCGACTTGATGAACGTGCCGCGCTCGACCGTGACGACCTTCACGTCGATGCCGAGCACGCGCTTGATCTGGTTGGCGTAGTAGGTGATCTCGTCCTTGAAGAGCGGCGGATTGGAGATCTCGAGCGGCGGCATGCCCTTGCCGTCGGGGTAGCCGGCATCCGCCAGCAGCTTCTTGGCGCGCACCGGATCGAAGGCGACCGGCGTGATGTTCGGGTTGTAGCCGGCCACGCCCGGCGTCGTCACGCCGTGCAGCGGGAAGGCCGCATCGTTGTAGAGCCCCTTGATCATGGCATTGCGGTCGAGCGAGAGTGAAATCGCCTCGCGCACCCGCTTGTCCTTGAAGGGCGCATAGAGATTTTGGTTCATGCCGATGTAGCGCGACTGGGCGCGCGGACTGCTGACGAGCTGGTCCTTGTAGCGCGGATCCTTGAGCGCGCGCCGCATGGCGTCCTCGGTCAGATAGGAGAAGTCGAGCTCGCCCGCATCGTACATGGACAGCATCGTGTCACCGGACGGAACGATCGGCATCATCACGCCATCGATCTTGGGCGCGCCGCCCCAATAGTCCTTGTGCGCGTCGAGCTTGATCTCGACGCCGCGCTTCCAGTGCACGAACTTGTAGGGGCCGGTGCCGGCCGAAACCTTGCTCCACCACTCCGGTCCATGCTCGGCAATCACCTGCGAATCCATGAAGTAGAACGGATAGATCGAGAACAGCACGTCCGGTTCGGTCAGACGGATCTCGATCGTGTGGGCATCGATCACCTTGACCCCCGCCAGCTCCTTCGCCTCGCCCTTCTGCAGGGCGTCGGCGCCGACCACCTTCTTCAGATAGGTCGTGGTCAGGCCGCCCTTCATGCCCGGCGTCATGAGGGTATCCATGGTGAACTTGACGTCCTTGGCCGAGAATTCCCGACCGGTGTGGAATTTGACGCCGCGGCGGAGCGTGAAGAGCCAGACCTTGCCGCCCTCGCTCGATTCCCACTTGGTTGCCAGCGCCGGCACGATCGAGCCGTCATCGGCGACCGCGCTGAAGCCCTCGTAGATGTTGTTGAGGACATCGCCGGCGATGATCTCCGAATAGGTGATCGGCTCCATCATGGCGGGATCGGCGCGCAGATTGGTGCGGAAGGTCTTGGCGTCGACAACCGACGTCAGGCCGAAAGCGAATACCGCTCCGACCACCGCGCCGAGCAAGGTCATCGGCCGGGAAGAAATCAATGCTCTTGTCATCGCAGGATCTCCCTGATCGGTCGGCGCCGCCGACGCCGCATTGTACGTTGAATTGACTGGCAAAAAGCCTATGGCAACTGGGTCCGAGAGTCCATACGGCGCACTTAGGACAAAGTTAAATCTTGGTGGCAATCTAGCGCGAATGATCGCTCCCGGAGACCCCGCCCCCTGGTTCGTCGGCCGCACGCACGGCAAGCCCCATTTCCATTTCGACACCGTTGCGGGCCGCTACATTGTCCTCAGTTTTTTCGCCTCGACGCGCCCCGCCACGCAAGCCACGATCGTGCGTGCTTTCCGCGCCGGTCGAAATCATTTCGACGACAAGCGAGCGTGCTTCTTCGGCATCACGATCGACCCCGAGGACAAGGACTCGGAACTGATCAAGCCGCTGCTTCCCGGCATGAGGTTCTTTCTCGACTTCGATATGGCGATCTCCGCAAAGTTCGAGTTGTGCACGCCGGTGAAGGGCCACATGCCGGAAGCGATCAACTACACCTCTTGCTCGATGGTGCTCGACCCGCGCATGCGCGTCCTTGCGGTCTTCGACATGCGCGATCCGGCCGGGCACGCCAGTGCCGTTCTGGGCTATCTTTCCGCACTGCCGGACCTCGACGCCCAGCCCCAACCACCCGCGCCCGTGCTTGTCGTTCCCAGGCTATTCGAGCCGGACTTCTGCGGTGAGCTGATCGCTGCCTATCTCGCCGTTGGTGGCGACGATTCCGGGTTCATGCGTGAAGTCAACGGCAAGACCACGGGGATCATCGATCACGTGATGAAGAAGCGCGCCGACTGCTTTCTTCATCCCAGCAACCACAAGGCGCTGATCAACGGCGTCCGCCAGCGCCTCCACAGCCGGCTGTTTCCCGAAGTCCAACGAGCCTTTCAATTCGCCGCGACGCGGATCGAGCGCTATGTCATCGCCTGCTATGATTCCGATACCGGTGGCTACTTCCGCCCGCACCGGGACAATACGACACGAGGCACGTCGCACCGCCGGTTCGCCGTGTCGATCAATCTGAATTCCGAGGACTATGTGGGGTGCGATTTGCGTTTCCCGGAATTCGGTCCGCAGACCTATCGCCCGCCAACCGGAGGAGCTCTGGTCTTCTCCTGCTCGCTGCTGCATGAGGCAACACGGATCACGTCGGGTCGGCGCTTCGCGTGCCTGCCCTTCCTCTACGACGAGGACGGCGAAGCGACGCGCATCAAGAACCTGGTCCACGTCGATGCCGAGGGGGCGATCCGCCATCCGCCGCCGTCTCCCCATCGGGATGAATGACCGGCGTGGGCGTCATCGCAGGGCCGAGTTGAACGCCTGCGTCAACGCCGCACCGTCGATGTCCTGCCCCACACCTATCAGGACGAGGCGGCTCGACGGCGCCTCATGCCACGGTTCGCCGGCACTCAGCTCGACGCGCCTGCCGACGAGGTGAAGGACGGTTTGCCGGGCCGGCTGATCTGAGCAAATGAGGATTCCCTTGCCACGGATGATTTGCGAGGGGAGCGCGGCAACGACCGCCAGGAGCGCCGACCGACCGAACGATCGCGTCGATTGGTACGACCAGGACCAAAAGACGTCGCCATGGTGCTGGTGACGGGCATGTTCGTGGCTGTCGGCGTGATCGTGCGCGGCCAACCCCGCGACTCCTCCGTCAAGCGACGGCGATTGGTCATCGAGCACAAGGCGAACCGGTACTGCCGCATTCACGCACTTGATTGCCCGATGATCCGGCACGATGGCCGCCAACCACCGCTCGATGGCGCGGAGCGCATTGTCGTCGACCAGGTCGATCTTGTTGAGGAGCAGGAGGTCGGCCGCGCGGAGCTGGCGCAGCATCGTGTCCGAGAGCAACGGATCCGCAGCCTGCGAAAGCACGTTGTCCGCATCGACGACCACTGCGATCGAGTTCAATCGGAAGAACCGCCCGATGCGGCCGAGCTGGGCGATCTTGCCGGGGTCTGCGACACCGCTTGCCTCGACGACGATGCCGTCGGGCGGCTGCGCCGCATTTCGCATGGCGAACAGCGCGTCGATCAGGCTGTCGCCGATCTGGCAGCACACGCAGCCATTGGCCAGGCTGACCACCGGGCCGGAGCGGCCGGCGACCAGCAGCTCGTCGATGTTCAGCGCGCCGAAATCGTTGATCGCGACGCCGAGCCTGCGGCCTTCGGGCTCGGCCAAGATCCGCCGCAGCAGCGTCGTCTTCCCGGCGCCGAGAAAGCCGCCAATGATGGTGAGCGGGGTCGGTCGATCCATGCCTGCCATGCGCCCGGTCACGGGCGCGTCCGCGCCTCGAAGCACCGGCCGCCAAGAACGGTAGCATGGACGGCAATGTCCTTCAGGTCGATCGGATCGACGGCAAAGGGGTCCTGGTCGAGGACGGCAAAATCCGCGCGCTTGCCCGGAACGATGCTGCCGATCTCATGGTCGAGCTTGAGCGTATAGGCCGAGCCCAAGGTCATGGCATGAACCGCATCCGCGACGGACAGGCGCTCCTCCGGCCCGAGCAGGCGTCCCTTCGCCGTCCGGCGATTGACCGCCGACCAGATCGACAGCATCGGGCCGAGCGGCGTGACGGGCGAGTCCGAATGGATGGCGAAATTGACCCCCACACGCTTCGCCGTCGCCAGCGCGTTCATGCGCGCGGCGCGCGCGGGGCCCAGCGTGCGCTCGACATGGATGTCGCCGTAGAAATGCACGTGGTTGCTCAGCAGGTTCACGCATACCCCGAGATCGCGCGCGCTGCGGAACTGCGCCTCGTCCATGAGCGGGCAGTGTTGGATGGTGTGGCGATGGTCCGGCCGTGGCGCCGCCGCCAGCGCTTCGGCAATGAACTCCAGCACGAGCCCGCTCGCCTCGTCGCCGACCGCGTGGATGTGAAGCTGGTAGCCCGCCTTGTGGTACATGCGGATCTGGCGCCTTGCCTCCTCGGGATGCGTCGTCCACACACCGTTCGGCGTCCCATCGTGGTGCGGTTGCTTGAGACGCGCCGTGTAGGTCGGGATCTCGCCGTCGACCGAGAGCTTGATCGAGCCCATGCGCAGCTTGTCGTGGCTATAGGCGAGCATCTCCGCCATGCGCGCAAGGTCGGGGCCGGCCGGGCGCGGTCCGCGGATCGCCGCCACGACTCGCGCCGGGAATTGCGGGTCGGCGGTGATGCGCCGATAGCGCTCGGCCGTCTCCGTCGATTGCGCCAGGTAGAGATCGGTGATCGTGGTGACGCCGGTGAGGTTGGCGAGCCGGCCGAAATTCCAGATCCCGATCTCGGACGACGCATCCTTCTGGAAATCGGCACCGACGGCATGGAAGGCAATGTGCATGACCACGGCCTCGCGAAGCTCGCCCGTTGCCTTGCCGCCGTCGTCGACGACGATGCCGTCGACCTCCGTCGAAGGTCCGAGCCCGGCGCGCTCGAGCACCACCGAGTTGACGTTGAGCGCGTGCGCGCTCTGGTGATTGATCACGATCGGCCGCGACCGGCTGACCGCGTCGAGATCGGCGACCGTCATGCGGCCACCCTCGAAGAAGATCGGATCGAACGCCCAGGCGAGCAGCGGCCGTCCGTCGTCCGGCATGCTGCGCTCGGCGTCCCTGAGCCGATCGATCACCTCGCCGAGCGTCCTGGCGCCCTTGCGCACGGTGCCGTCGGGCGCCAGGCGATCGTGATAGCCGACATAGACGTGCTGCCAGTTGCCGCCGGTGGTGACGTGGGCGTGGCCCTCGACGAAGCCGGGCAGGATGATCTTGCCGGCGAAGCGGTCGTCGATGCGGGTGCTGCCGCCTGATGTCAGGTCGTCGACCGCGCCGACGCCGACGATGAGGCCATCCTGCACCGCCACTGCCGCGGCGCCTGGCCGGGCCGGATCGAGCGTATGTATCTTCGCTGCGGTGAAGACGGTGGTTTCAGTCATGCTCCGGAAACAAGCCCAAGAAAAAAGGGCCTGCCGCTTCGCGAGCGGCAGGCCCCCGATGGTCGCTCAGGCTCAGCCGAGCTGGAACTTCTTCCAGTCCTCTTCGTGCTTCACCGAATAGATCGCGGCCTGCTCCTCGTTGACGACGAGCATGTCCTTGATGTTGTCGGGATGCATGACCTGCTTCTTCGCCTGCTCGGGCGTCGCTTTGGCCGCGGCGCTGCCGAGCACCGGACCGTAGGTGCCGACCGGCAGCAGGCGAAGCTGCGCTTCCTCGCTGATGCAGTAGTTGATCAACTGCATCGCCTTGTCCTTATGGGGCGACCCCTTCAGCACGACGTAGCAATTGCCCCAGGCGAGCGCGTCCTTGTAGGTCATGGAAACGGCCGTCGACTCCTTCTGGGCGTCCAGGATACGGCCGCTCCAGGCCGACGACATGGCGAGCTCGCCGCTCGACAGGAGCTGCGGCGGCTGCGCGCCGGCCGACCACCACACCTTGACGTGCGGCTTCAGCTCCTGGCACTTGGCGATCGCCTGCTTCACCTTCTCCGGCGTGGTCGGATAGACCTCCTCGCGCTTCAACCCGGCGGCGAGCAGGGCGGCT